>JAEEGL011124238.1_pt1 | contig 25961 bp, 24 predicted proteins | sample 9134231 | NCBI WGS metagenome assembly JAEEGL01 (sample SAMN16246548, study PRJNA631951) | gut metagenome | biome: gut microbiome; feature: rumen; material: fiber-attached | host: Bos | place: Iran: Karaj | collected 2018-10 | reverse complement strand
GCTCGGTGTCGACGTCCTCGACCTGGCAGACGAGTTCGTTATGAGGGACCTCCGTGAGGAGCTCGGAATCGGAATCGTCACCGGAGTACCCGGAGCACCCCGCGGAATCGCAGCCAAGATGAACATCGAGGACCTCCTCGGCATCAAGATCAACAGCTGTGAGAAGTTCCGCGAGAAGACAAAGCGCTGAACCGACCTGAAACGAGCGGATCGCAGATCCGCTCTTCAGGTCAACTGTTCATCAAAACGCTTTACCAAAACCACTTAACACATGAAGGAGGAATAAAATGAAACAGATCCAGTATCCTGGAAAATTCGGACTGAACGGTCTCCACATCGACCTGTTCACAGAGGACGAGTGCATCGCAATCGACCGTGCAACAAGGGACGTTCTTTGGAACTACGGAGTTCAGGTGTCCGACGACGAGTGCATCAAGATCTTCGAGGACAACGGATGTATCGTCAACTACGAGACAAAGATGGTCAGGATTCCTGACTTCTTGCTGAACAGGGCTCTCGCTTCCGCACCCAAGACATTCTACCTCTACGGAAGGGACGACGAGCACACAGTCGAGCAGTCTTGGAAGGGACGTGTCCACTACACCTGCTTCGGAACCGGAATCCAGGTGTGTACCTACCTCGGTGACGGAAAGTACGAGACACGTGACTCCAACAGCGAGGACCTCGCTCAGATCGCAAAGCTCTGTGACTGGGCAGACGGAATCAGCTACTTCTCCCTCCCTGTCTCCGCAAGAGACTTCGCCGGAGTGGGTGCTGAGGATGTCCACGAGATGTACATCTCTATCGCCAACACAGTCAAGCACTTCCACCACATCGACCCCGTCGCTGCCCACGTGAAGTACTACTGGGAGATGCTCAAGGCATTCTACGGAGGAGACGCAGAGAAGGCCCGCGACAGGCCCCTCATGTCCATGCTCGTCTGCCCCACATCGCCTCTCGAGCTGTCCTACAACGCAGCACAGGTCATCAAGCAGGGTGCAGAGTACGGAATCCCCGTCAACGTCCTGTCCATGGCAATGTCCGGAGGATCCTCTTCCGTTCACCTCGCAGGAACACTCGTTACTCACAACGCAGAGATCCTGTCCGGTATCATCCTCGCTCAGATCGTCAAGCCCGGAGCACCCGTCTTCTACGGATCCTCCACTACGATCTTCGACCTCAAGCACGGAACCGCACCTGTAGGAGCACCTGAGCTCGGACTCATCTCCGCTGGTGTCGCCAAGCTCGGACAGTACTACGGACTGCCCGTGTTCACGGCCGGTATGTAGACCGACGCCAAAGTCCCCGACTCCCAGGCAGCCCACGAGAAGACCATCACTTCCCTTCTCGCAGCAATGGCTGGAGTCAACACGATCTACGGATCTGGTATGCTCGAGCTCGGACAGACCTTCTCCATGGAGCAGCTCGTTATCGACAATGATATCATCGCGATGGAGAGGAAGGCAATGGAGGGAATCCCGGTCAACGACGAGACCCTTGCAGTCGATGTCATCAAGGAGATCGGTGTCGGAAGAGACTTCATTGGACACCCCACCACCATGGCCAACATCGAGCTCGCATCCGACCCCACTGTCTTCAACAGGGACATGCTCGGAGACTGGAGAGCACAGGGATCCAAGGCCTGTGTCGATGTCGCTCACGAGATCGTCATGGACGTTCTCAAGAACCACGTCGTCGCACCCATCGACCCCGAGGTCGCAAAGAAGATGGAAGCCATTGTCAAGGAAGCTGACGAGGCTTTCCTCAAGAGCAAGAACTGATCAAACTCAATAAACAAATTAGGAAACAGGAGGAATAGTAAAAATGACACTGACAGAAGACGCAAAGAACGCAATCATGAAGTACGACAACAAGGCCGCCGCAGAGATCGCCAAGAAGGCAGTCGCTGAGGGCGCAGACCTCGTTGACCTCATCGAGAACGGCTACTCCGCCGGAATGACAGAGGTCGGAGCTCTCTTCGAGGCGAAGAAGCTCTACCTGCCCCACGTCATGGCAGCAGCAGCAACAATGAACGCCGCAATGGAGATCCTCGAGCCCGAGATCGCAAAGAAGGGCGAGGGAGTCGGAACCGGACTTGGAACAGTCATCATCTGTTCCATCGAGGGAGATATCCACTCCATCGGAAAGGACATCGTCGCAATCATGCTGAAGGTCGCTGGATTCAACGTGAAGAACATTGGAAGGGATGTTCCTCTCGACACAATCGTCAAGGCCTGTATCGACAACAAGGCAGTCGCAGTCGGAACTTCTGCTCTCATGACCTCCACGATGGTCGGACAGAAGACCTTCGAGGAGAAGATGAAGGCAGCGGGCCTCAAGGGCTCATGCCTCACCAACGTCGGAGGAGCACCCGTCACCCAGCAGTGGGCAGACGAGATCGGAGCGGACCTCTACACCGAGAACGCTTCCGATGCCGCCGCAAAGTTCTCTGCAGCCTTCGAGAAGAAGTGAATTAAACTCATTACCCTAGGGGTGCGCAAGCACCCCATCCATACTAAAAATAAAGGAGGTTAGTAAATGGATATTAATGAGATTAGGGCACTCGATCATGAGAAGAAGAAGAGAATCGGAATTCTCATGGGTATACTCTGTGCCCTTTATTGGGGAGTATGGTATGTCCCCGGATATGCCATATACGTCTCGCCTTTGGTCGCGGACGTGTATCCCAACATGGTAAACGCCGGAATGTCTGATGACGTTGCCGGTATTCTGCAGGCAGTGTTCCTCACAGCCGTGAACGCTGTCGCATGCGCGCTCCTGCTGTTCATCTGGAACGCAGGACTCGGAAAGACCAGGGAGCTCAAGAGGACGCTCGTTCAGGTTAAGTCGGTCACCAAGTACTACATCCTCGCAGGTATCTGCGGAGCATGTGCGGTTTCCGGTACCTACATCGCGGCCCTGTTCCTGAGCCCCGGTTTCGCAGCAATCGCCGGACTTCTGTACCCCATCATCGGTACGATCATGTCCGTCCTGTATCTGAAGCAGAAAGTGACCAAGAGGGCCTATCTTGCTGTCGTCGTCCTCCTTGCAGGAGGAATCACCCTGTACTCCGGAAGTATCCTTGCCGGAGGAACCGAGTCTGCCAACCCCCTGCTCGGATGTATCGGTGGACTCATGGCGGCTGTCGGATGGGGATTCGAGGGAGTTGTAGCTGGAAAGGCACTCGATCTCACTGAGCCTGATATCGGTCTGCATCTCAGATTCATATTCGAGGGAATCTTCTGGGTCATCGTGCTCCTCATCGTTGCATGCACCGGACTTCCCATATTCGCTACCATGGGCTGGCTCTTCGACCCGACCACCTTCCTCATGGTGCTGCTCATCGGATTCTCCTTCGCCTGGTGTTACGTCACCTGGTACAAGTCGTTCCCGATGATCGGTGTCGCCAGAGGACAGGCCATCGGTTCGCTGTACGCAGCTTGTGGAGTCATCTTCCTCTCTATCTTCCTGGGACCCGAGGCGGCTCTGGGATACACCGAGGACACCATGATGTTGATCGTCGGATCGACCATCGCAGGTCTGCTGATCTGTCTCGTAGGTTCGTTCCTGCTGGCCACTGAGAACGCTGAGGATGTGGCATCTCTGAGGGAGGCGTCTTGATATGATGGAAGGTACCCCAGTCAAGTTCCGTATCCTCGAGTTCCTCGAGAACGGGCCCAAGAGGACCGATGAGATTTGCTTCGCCCTGTGCAAGGAGTATCCCGGTTACGACACCGATTACGGACGCGCGAAGATCAAGTTCGACTGTATCGAGCTTGCATCCGCAGGAATCATCAACGAAGGTGAAGCGGTCATCGACGAGGAGGGCAAGTTCCAGAAGGGCAAGCTCCTCATCATGTATTCGATCAGCGGTCTCGGAAAGGAATATCTGAGCTATCTCAAGGAGACCGTCAAACCCCAGAAGGTGTGAAAATGGCAGCAGAAGTAGATGTTTGGCAGGCGGCAGTCGATTACCTCGATAGCGGGATATTCGGAGGCTACGCCGGAATGATCATCCTCTCTGTTTTCATCCTCGGACTCTCGGCCTACGGTCTGATCAAGTCCAGGAAGATCCAGTCAGAGGTCTGAAACTTTTCACGGGCATTGCCCGAGGGGGGCAACACCCCCCTACTTTGCCATTGGATGGTTCGCTGTTAGATGGTGGAGGGATGATTGAATGGACATAATCTGGGCTTGGGTCATCCTTCTGGTGGCCAGTATAATAGAGCCTATATGGGTCACCTGTCTGGATAAATCCGAGAATTTCAAGAAGAAAGGTTGGGGAGCGGCGGCGATAATACTCGTTCTGCTGTGCCTGTATCTTTTGTCGATCCCTTCCAACCCGGAGAACATCGGTCCCGGCGTATCGTATTCTATCCTTGCCGGCATAGGTGCCGCAGGGATAGTGCTGATAGGACGCGTTCTCTACAAGGAGAAGATAACGCTGAAGAAGCTTCTGTTCATCTCGATGATAGTCATTGGTATCATCGGAGTGAGGCTGATCTCGGGGTGATGGATGATGGATGGCAATTGGAAGACAAACACCAAGTTCGCTTGGTTTCTGATAATATTGGGCGGATTCCTCCAGGTTGGCTGGTCCATCGGGCTGGCCTACACCGAGAGCTTCACGAACATCGGGTGGGATCTCGTCACCATAGTGTTCCTGATCCTGAGTATGGTCTGTCTGGAATACCCCATGAGGATGGGCGTGCCATTCACTACCGCGTATGCGGTATGGATCGGTATCGGCGTGTTCCTGACAGTGGTCCTGTCCTACGCCCTCGGGCTGGACAGTACCGGGTTCTCCTGGGGAATGGGAGTCTGTCTCGCCTTGATAATAGCGGGTGTCGTCGGCCTCAAGATGACGCCTGTCGAGTATATCGAGGAAAAATGATTTTCGGGGCACCCTAGGGTGCCCCTATATATTCAAAGGATTTTCACTGTGGCCGTGTGCACGAGGTTGATCTCTTCGTAGGTCTCCACGCGAAGGTCATCCAAGGTGTAGTAAGTTCCGTGGAGCGCCTCCGCGAATTCCTTCGCATGGCGTTCCTTGTCGTATCTCTTCTCGCTGTCGATGACGATCCATTTCACCGTTGGGAGGTTGATCTTCCTGGCGATCTCCAGAGCCTCCTGGATAGCATCTGTCTCGGTGTCCGTAGGGTCCAGCGGCACGTTGGCCTCTCCGTCGGTGACGAGGATCACATAGCAGTCCTCGCCGGGCCTCTTCTTGACGTACATGGACATGTACTCGTTCAGATAGACCAATGCTGCAGATAGTGGCGTCCTCCTTCCGATCGCGAGATCGTCGAGGAGTTTGTAGATTACTTCCACTTCTCTCGAGGGTGGCAGGAGCATGTTGATGGCCTTCTCGTTGAAGGTCATGAATCCTACGCGGTCCCTCTTGATGTAATGCTCCTTCAGCAGCGACAGGATAGCACCCTTGACGGCGACCATCCTGTTGCGGATGATCAGGGAACCGCTCGTATCGACCGCGAACAGGAATGTCGAGGATTTCTTGGTCTCCCTGATCTTCTCTCTGATGTCCTGTTTCTCGATGATGACCGCCATGTCTGAATCGGTGTTTTCGTGGCGGATCTTCTGGAACGGGGCGCTGGCGCGGACGGTGGCGTCGAAGGCCATGTCCGGATTCTTGGAATCCGTCATCTTGGATCCCACTGCCCTTCCGGTCCTGTCCGCGGACATCTGTTGGAACCTCTTCCCGTTGGCGGCTCCTTTGCCGCGGTTCCTGGTATCCACGCCTTCGAAGAGGTCGATGGTCTTGAACGTCTCTCCGATCTTGGTGATGACGTCCTCGGCCTCCTTGTGCTTCCTCTCCTGCTCCTCATCCTTCGATACATGGTTGCCCGATGTGTCGATGTCCGCCGCCGAGGGGGTATCGGCCGATGCCTCATCCATCTTGACGGTGTCGTGGGGGAGCTTGGTCATGGCACGGGACTCTGTGTTGAATCCGACGACCGAACGGGCGATCTTCTTCTGCCTGTCGACCCTCCTTCCCTTGGGGATCTTGCGTCTGTGGTTGATGCAGAGCGATGCGGCTTCGACCACGTCCGCTTCGACGGGCTCGCTCCTTCCGTCCAATGCGGCGAGGGTGAGGGCAACGTATGCGGTGGAAAGATCCCCGCGGTGACCGTCGATGGCCATCTTCTTGCAGACGGTGGCGATGGTCTCCAGAAGGTCCTTGGTAGGTTCCGAATTCGTTACGATCTCGGAGGCCTCCGCGATCTTCCTGGCGACCTCCTCGTCCTGCTCCCTGTACTTGGCGATGAACGCATCCGGGTCGGTGTCGAACTCGAGGCTCCTCATCAGGATCTCGATCCTTCCGTCGGCATCCTCGGGATAGTCCACGTTGACGCACATGTCGAAGTGGTCCAGGATGGACGGGCTCAGGTATGAGTCGTTGTTGTTCACGCTGGCCACCAGTATCGTGTCCACGTCGTAGGATTCGGAAACATTCTCCCTCTCGATAAGGACCTTGCCCGACAGGACGGCATCGATGACTCCGGTGACCATCCTGTGCTCGAAGAGGTTGATGTCATCCATATACAGGATGTTGCCGTCCGCCCTCTTGAGGAGACCGTCCTGGAGGATGACCTTGCCTTCCTTGATGGCCGTCTCGAAATCGAGGCATCCGAAGAGCTGCTCGTCGGTGACGTTCAGCGGCACATTGACTATACTCTTCCCGGAGATGTATCCCAGCGAACGTGCGACCAGGGTCTTCCCTGTACCGGACGGGCCCTTGATCAGGACCGACTTGATGCGCCTGTTCGCGATGGCGCACATCAGCGCCTTCTTGGTCTCCTCCATCCCATATATCGCCGAGAATGGGTAGTATGTCTGACTCACATCCCAAGACATACATTCAACTCCTTCTCATCGAAGGTTGCCTCGTCGAATGCACGCTTCTTGAGACGGTGCGTGAGGACAAGAGGCGCGACGGTGCGGAGGTCCTCCTTCGTGACCTCGGTGCGTCCGTCCAGGGCTGCATTCGCCTTGGCGGCCCTCATCATGGTGATGTCCGCCCTGTGTCCCTCGAGCTTGAAGTGGATCGAGATCATGACGATGTAGCGTATGATGCTCTGGTCCATCCTGACGTTGGGGAGGATCTCTCTGGTCGCGATGATCTTGTTGCGGATCTCCTCGATCTCGTCCTTGCAGCTCTCGAGGTATGCCTCGGGGTCTCTGTCGAACTCCATCCTGCGCTGGATGACCTCCATCCTGACATCGACATCCTTCTCTCCCTCAATGTCGACGCAGAGTCCGAACCTGTCGAGGAGCTGGGGCCTCAGGCTTCCCTCCTCGGGGTTCATGCTACCGACCAGGATGAACTTGGCGGGGTGGGAGAATGATACTCCTTCCCTCTCGATGTAGTTGACTCCCATGGCTGCGGAGTCCAGGAGAAGGTCGATAATGTGGTCGTCCAGCAGGTTGACCTCGTCCACGTAGAGGACGTTCCCGTTGGCCTGTGCGAGGACTCCGGGCTCGAACTTCTTCTCTCCGGTCTTGAGGACGTGCTCTAGGTCGAGGGTACCGGAAACACGGTCCTCGGTCGCGCTCAGAGGCAGCTCCACGACGGTCATGGGCATGTCCTGACTCTCGAGCTTCTCTCCCTTGGCGAGCTTCTCACGGCATTGGGCGCACATCCTCTTGGGGTATCTGGGGTCGCAGTGGAAAGGACATCCGACCACTGTGGGCCTCATTGGCAAAATCTGCGTAAGGGACCTGACGGATGTGGATTTGGCTGTTCCCTTCTCTCCCTTAATAAGAACTCCTCCGATGCTTGGGTCGACGATGTTCAGGAGGAGGGCTTTCTTCATTTTTTCTTGTCCGACGATGCGGACAAACGGGAAAATCAGAGTTTCGTTTGACATTAAAATCGTATGGTGGCACGGTTGTTTTCTTTATAAAGATTGGTTACGATTACGTTATATAGGTCGATTGTCAATTTTGTCCTATGGCGGACACATCTGCTCACAATGTTCTTACAGACGAAGAGATAGTCAATCTCCTGCACTAGAGGATCAAGGTGGACGGCACCAATCCCAAGAGTCTTGAGGAATTGAAGGCCAATCAGGAATGCATCAGGACCATCGATTCTAAGCTGAAGCCCTATGCGGACCGTGTCAAGGAGCTGAGCATGTCCGCGGACAGGGAGGGTCTGATCAGGTACTTCGGACTCGATAGCGAGGATCCCGAGGTCCTTGAGGATGCCCTCAAGAAGATGTGGTCCCGTGTAGGTCTGCTGCAGAACGCAGCGGTCGCGGCGCAGGCCAAAGGCGATGACAAGGAACTGGTGGAGCTCGAGGCCGAGATCAACGAGATCAGGGAGCTCCGTGTCGAGACCCAGCGTCGCATAAACGAACTCAAAGGGTGAGGATCACCATGCAAGATATCGGAAAGCTGCTGTTCTCCTTCACGATCCAGCCGGATATGGAATGGAGCGAGTTCCGCAACATGGGCCGTGCGGTCAGGTATGCGACGTCGAAGAAATTGCTACTCCTGGTCATGGCTGCAGTGATCGTGGTCGTGTTCCTGTCCATATTCGTGACCGTGATGCTCCTGCTGCTTTTGGCGATCGTGGCCGTGAACGTCCTGCTGTACATGGAGTACAGCGCCAGGGACATCGGTCAGAAGATTAGGGAGAAGGCCCCGCTGAAATACGACTTCTATGAGGATGGTCTCATAGAGACGGATGCCAAGGGCGCGCATACGATCATCTACACGGAGTTCAGCTATATCAAGGCGGATTCCCATGCGTTCGTCATGATGGGCAAGGGCACCGACGTCGTCGTAATTCCCAGATCCCTCGTGGACAAGCACGCAGAGGAGCTCATCCTCAAGCTGGCCAGGATCCTAGCTAGGAAGAAGTGAGCCTAGACGGCATTTCTGCTCCGCGCATCGACGCGGGGCGACAATGCCATTTTATAGATACGGTGCCCTAATCGGCATCGTGGAATCATTCAGATTGATACCGGTCATATCCCTCATAGGGGCGGTCGTGGGCATTATAGCGAGCTTCATGCCATGGATCCATGACGTGTCCGGTATCAACCTCTACCAGTCCTATGAAGGATTCCAGGCTTATGTGCCGTTCATAACGATCGTCCTTTCGGTCGTGGCATTGGTCTTCAGCATCCTCGCGATCCGTAGCACCGCATATTGGTATATCCCGTATCTGCTGTTCTTCTTCGGAGTGGCCATCATGGTCTTCGATTCCATATTCGCCATGTGGATGATAGGCGATGTGAAGGCAGCATCCATAGCATCCATGGGATATTGGGTGACCTATGCGGCTGGTGCTCTGATGATCCTGGGAGGGGCCATATACCATCTGGCTGTCCTCAGGAGGTTCGGGAAGGCGCACAACTTCTGAGCCGATATATTCCGAGCGGAGTCTTCCTGTCTTATAGTAAATTTTATAAAAAATGAATATTAGAAAAAAACATTTTTATATCATATCTTCGGCTAATCTGGTTGATATATAATCAATTTTAAATATTGGATTTCTGACAATAAGTTCCTTAACCAATCACTTTCTTATATCTATATAAAAATTATCTCTAAAAAACAGTTAGTTTTATAAATCATTATTTCGAATTAATAATTAGCTGTTGGGAAACTACCAGTCAAAAGGAGGAATAATATGGTTAAGCATGGAGTAAGGATCCTTGCTGAAGGTAATAGTCATTCTTTCAGCGGATTCTCATCCGATACGGGCCTTGTCAAATCCATCGATTGGAAACAAGGTATGATCATTGCAATGGGAGTTCCCATTCTGATCCTTCCCGGTATCTATGATATCGCAGGGACCGCATGGGGACTCAGTATTTTCATCTGGACGCTATCGGTCGTCCAGGGTTTCGCGCAGAACCTGGCCATAGGAGAGATGGCCGCTGCATTGGAGACTCCGGGAATAGGAGGATGTGCCCAGAAGGTCTTCACGAAACCGAACGGCGGACGGTACGGTCTGGGTAAGTTCGTAGGAGCGTTCACGGCATGGTCCTATTGGTTCACGTGGACCCCAGTTATCCCGATCTTCACCTGTACCTCCGTTGACTACATCTCCAAGTTCTTGGAATATGGTTTGGGAATGGAACCATTGAGCTCGGAGATGACCTTGGCTTTCCAACTTATATTCGGAATCGTTGTGTTCAGCGCCATCATCTTCGTCGGTTCCAAGGGACTGTCGGGAGGAGCGAAGCTCGGACTCATCCTTGCGCTCATCGCCATCCTGCCGCTGCTCGTGGTCGTCGCGATGCCGCTCCTTGGCCTCACCGTCGGAGGAGGAGAGCTTACCGGATTCTCTCTCGACAGGATCATCGAGAACCTCACTCCGGACGGATGGGGATGGTCCGCAGGCGACTTCATGATGGTCTTCGGTATGTTCGCATATGCGCAGTGGTGCGCATGCGCTTGGGAATCCGCAGCCACCTACGGTGCGGAGTACAAGAACCCCGGAAGGGATGTGCCCAAGGCGCTCATATCCGCTGGACTCGTATGTCTGGCACTGTACTTCATCGTGCCCTTCGTGGTGTACGGAATGATGACTCCCGAGCAGATCGAAGCATGGGGTGTGTCCACCCTGTACCCGATCGCGCAGTTCGACTTCGGAGACATCGGTCTGATCCTCGCCCTGGTCCTTCTCGTAGCGGGAATGATCATGCTGATCCAGACTGCATTCCTCGGATCATCGAGGACCCTCTACTTCATGGGTCACGAGGGCAACATGCCCAAGATGTTCACCTACACCAACAAGAACGGTGCGCCGCTGGTCGCCATGTTCTTCCAGTTCGCGATGGGTATCATCTTCATCATAATCATCCACTTCGGATCGGTGGGAATGATCCTGGCCGCATCGTCGTTCGGATTCTCGTTCGCTCTGGGAATGGGTATGCTGGCATACATCGTGTCCAAGCGCAGCCCGAGGTTCAAGGACCTCCCCAGGCCCTACAAGGCTCCCAGAGGATGGTACTATGTGGCCTGCTTCCTGATGATCTACCAGTTCTTCGTCCTCATACCCTGTCTGGCATACTGGTGTATCAACGGAGGTATCGAGAACGGAACCTTCTCTGTCATCATCGGAGCCGTCATCCTGATGCTCTACATCCCGATATGGTTCTTGCTGCAGTACTTCCACGGAAAGGCCGAGGAGAGCTGCTTCGTCTGCAAGAGGTCGGTCGAAGAGTACAACACCTACGTCACCACCCAGAAGAACCTCGACTTCGCAGAGAAGGAAGATATCCTCGAGGAGATGGACAACCTGCCCGTGATCCTGGTCGGTAACACCTACATCTCCCTGTGTCCGATATGCTACGAGCTGACGTTCGGATTCTCCAGCGACCCGGAGGAGAAGGAGTCCGGTAGGAAGAAGGACATCAGACGGTATCTGCTGGACCACAAACCCGAGTGACCGTAAACAGGCGGAGGGGGTTCCCTCTCCGCCACATTATCCTGGAACAGCAATGATCTAAAAAGGACAAAGTTGAACTAACTTTGGTCATTTAGTATATAATCGTTGCTAAAAAATTGCTTAATTTTAAATATTGTCACGGGGCTATTACAAATGTTGATTTCAACACCCGGCGGTAACCCTCCTTATACCGCCGGAAAACAAAGCGAGGGGCCTGGAATAGCCGTCGCGTCTCTCGCAAACACTCGACCTCCGTAGGCCCCTTATTCCCTCGACAGGTTCTCTATTATAACACCCATTTTAACACGTAATATTATAAAGGGGAAGGGTATCCTCCAGCTTACGTAAACTCAGGACCCACTCTCTAAAAGGAGCGAAAACTGAGAGCCCTTTCCGGAAGGAAGAGAGCTTGATACAATCCCTTCGGGGATCATTTACGGAGGAAAAAAAATGGCCAAAGCGAAGAAAGACTCGCAGCAGACCGAGGATGAGAACTTCAACTATATCGTCCGTATCGTCAACTCCGATATCGACGGTCAGAAGAGGACAGTCATCGGTCTCCAGAGCATCAAAGGAGTCGGAAAGAGGGTCGCACAGATCGTCGCCAAGAAAGCGAACGTCGATCCCTCTGTCAAGATCGGATCCCTCGATGACGAGAAAGTGAAAGAGATCGAGAACCTCGTCAAATCCTACGTCGAGTACGCACCCACATGGGCGATCAACAGGCAGATGGATTACGAGACCGGAGCTGACATGCACCTTTTCGGTCAGGACCTCGAGATCATCCAGAAAGAGGACATCAACAGGATGAAGATGATCCGCTGCTACCGCGGAATCAGGCACGAGACCCACCACAAGGTAAGGGGTCAGAGGACTCGTTCGAATGGAAGACACGGACTCACCATGGGAGTCTCCAAGAAATGAAGGTGGTTTGAATGGGAGATCCTAAGTTTTCAAGAAAGACATATGACACCCCCTCGCACCCTTGGCAGGGAGAGAGGATCAAGGCCGAGGTCGAGATCGTCAACGCCTTCGGACTCAAGAACAAGACTGAGGTCTGGAAGGCCCAGACCACTCTGAGGAACCTGAGGAAGCAGTCCAGGGACCTTCAGGCACGCCTGAGGACCGGAGATGCGCAGGCCAAGATCGAGGCGGACGCCCTTCTCGCCAAGTGCGGAAGGCTCGGATTCCTCACATCCGACGCAAGCCTGAACGACATCCTCACATTGAAGGAGGATGACGTGCTGTCCCGCCGTCTCCAGACCATCGTCTTCGAGAAGGGACTTGCCAGCACCATCAAGCAGGCAAGGCAGATGATCACTCACGGACACATCTTCGTGAACGGTCACAAGGTCACCGTTCCCGGATACATCGTGACGAGGAAGGAGGAGTCCTCTATCGAGTACAACCCCGCTTCGCCCTTCACCGATGAGATGCACCCCATGAGGATCTCTGCAGAGCAGGCCGCAGCCAACGCAGCGGTCAAGGCGAAGGCAGAGGCAGAGGCGGAGGCAGCAGCAGCCGCAGCGGCAAGGGCCGACGCAGAGGAAGCAGGAATCACAATCGAGGACGGTGAGCAGTGATGACCGCAAAATGGGGAATCGCCAACATATTCGCAAGTTACAACAACGTCATGATCACCTTGACCGACATCACCGGTGCGGAGACCATCGCTAAGGTCACCGGTGGAATGGTCGTCAAGCAGGCGAAGGACCAGTCTTCGCCTTACGCGGCACAGAAGGCGGCAGAGAAGATTGCCGAGGTCGCTAAGGAGAAGGAGTACGTCGGGATCCACGTCAAGGTACGTGCACCCGGAGGAAACAAGTCCGTCTCGCCCGGACCCGGTGCCCAGGCCGCCATCCGTGCCCTCACAAGGGCCGGACTGAAGATCGGCCGCATCGAGGATGTCACACCCATACCCCACGATGGAACCAAGAAGAAGGGCGGACGCAGAGGACGCAGGGTCTGAGGGGGATACCCATGGACATAGAGATTATCGAAATGGCCGACAGGAAGGCAAAGTTCGTACTCAAGAACTCATCCCCGGCCATGGCGAACGCTCTCAGGAGGACCCTCCTGTCCGACATTCCCAAGATGGCTATCGATAAGGTCGAATTCATGACCGGTAAGATGCAGGGGGAGGACGGGAAGGACTACGAGAGTATAACGCCCTTGTTCGAGGAGATCATCGCCCACAGACTCGGAATGCTCCCGGTCCCGACGGACCTGGAACTCTTCTCCCCGCAGAGCGAATGCTCCTGCGGCGGAGTGGGATGCCCCAGCTGTCAGATCATGTACAGGATCATGAAGACAGGACCCGGAACAGTATATTCATCCGATTTGCAGCCCCTCGGCGGACCCGAGGCCGAGCAGTACAGGATCGTCGATGAGTTCATACCCGTCGTCGAGCTCACTGCCGACCAGGGAATCTACGTCTTCGCCACAGCCGTAATGGGAACGGCGAAGAAGCACGTCAAGTGGCAGGTCTGCAACGGTGTAGGGTACATGTACAAGCCCGTGATCACGATCGATCCGGACTGTGCATCCAATGAGGAAGTGCTCGCATGCGCAGAGATCTGCCCCAACGGACTCGAGGTCAAAGGAAAGAAGCTCGTGGTCAAGGACCCGGTGGCCTGCGGTTACACCAAGGGATGCATCGAGAAGCTCAGCGAGATCGATGGCATCACCGTCGACTGGGATGACACGAACTTCCTCTTCAAGTTCGAGACTGACGGCTCGATGACGGCCCAGCAGGCCCTTGACATCGCCGTCAAGAAGATCTCGGAAGAGGCCAGGAACTTCGCCGCCGAAATCGAGGCTCTTTAAAATCCATTACCCCTCCCTCGGGAGGGGCTTATTCTAAAAATCGGTTCAGAAGAAGTCGGAGAGTTTGCACTTTTTCACCTTGTCGTTGTTGAACACGGAATCCATGTTCATCTCAAGGATGTCGATCCTCTCCCTGGTGTAGGAATCGAGACCGTACTTCTCGCCGATGGTCTTGGAGATCTCCAGGTACTTCTTCACCGACGCCTCATGAACCGTGAGGTTCAGCGCATTGCCGCATTTGTAGCACTTTCCGCTCAGGGTCATCCTGCGGTACTTCTCACCGCATTTGGTGCACCTGACGGTCTGTGATGAGAAGCTCCTGAGGTTTCCGATCATATCTGGCATGAAGTGCTTGTTCAGCACACGGACAGCGACATCCTTCTCGTCCACGGCCCTGATCTTCTTGCCGAGCATGAGCTGGGCGTTCATCTTATCCATCATGGACTCCAGCGTGGTGTAGGCGGAGTACTTCGGACCGTTGGATATGTCGTTGGTGTCATGGGTGAATCCCATGCCCTCATACTGAAGTTCGGTGCCTATGCGTCCTGCGATGAGGTCCATCTTCTTTTCTATCTCCTTGGGCTCCTTCATGGCCATGGCGGCCTGGTAGAGCTCCAGCGGATACTCCCTCAGACAGTCGACGTTGTGAGCCTCCTTGTCGATCTCGTTCGGATCCAGCCTGGTGGTGAGAACGAGGGGTGCATCCATGAGTCCTCCTCTCCTGTCCGGGAGGAAGCTCCTGGAGAAGTTCAGCAGCGCGTCCAGTCCGAGCATGAGGCAGTCCTCATCACCGTCGCAGTTCCTCCTTTTCGCTGCGTGGAAGAACGGGTGGCCGTAGCATCCGCGGACATCCGCATAGCCGATGACACGGCACAGGATGCATCCCGATGTGTGGGGGGCGAGTCCGAAGACGATGTTCCCGATCAGATCGGTCCTGTTCTCCACGTTGTAGTATCTGGGAAGATGGTACAGGAGCTCCAATTCATCATCAAGGTACTTCGCGACCCTGGCCAGGTAGTCTCCGCAGTCCTTGGCGGGAACTACGTCCTGGACCTTCAGCTCGCAGATCTGCTCGGGATCCACCAGCGGGTCGCCGTTCCAATCCTTGGTGTAGCCGAGCTCGTGAGCCTTCTTGATGGAAAGTCCGATTTCCCTCGGTTTGAAGTGAGTGAGAGGGATGTCTGTCATGTCGAAACGGACGGTGCCGTCCTTGAACACGGATATTCCGTTCTTGGATCTGAGGATACCCTTCTCCAGGGTCTCCATCGTCTTCGTCTTCGATATGAGCGTGTCATGGCATTTGATGTCGCCGGGATTCTTCAGTCCGAGATACTCGCATGCGGCGTTCAGCTCTCCTTCGAGGTCGATGGCCATTTCCGCGGGACCGGGCTCCCCGAACTGGTTGGGCTTCGGTACATAGACGGTATGGCTGCCGCACTCTCTGCACCAGTTGCGGAAGGTGTACTTGTTGCAGTTCCTGCACAGCCTGTTGGCGACGACCTCGGTGATCTTCGGCGTCTCCCCGCTGTAGCCTGTCAGGTTCTCCTTCAGGACCTTGATGGCGGCGTTGATCTCCTTCCCCGCCTTGGCATCCTGTCCTACGGGGAACACGCAGTGGAGCTTGGGCGTGAGCTCACGCTCCTTGGCCTTCTCCGGACGGCCCATCCTGGTTCCGACGCGGGTCATGGCCCTTGCCCTGACCTCGAATCCTGCGGCCTTGCTGATCGCTTCGAGCGTGCTGTTCCCTTCCAGTTCCGGGCCGGGGGACAGGCCGCTGCCGTCGTGCTTTATCCCCATGCAGTCCAGCATGGGTTCAGAATACCTTTCATCGATTGTGACGACCTTATCGTTGACGCGGTGCGGTACGCAGAGGTCCTGGAGGACCTTCTTGGAGGCCGGTTCCAGACCCACTGTCAGGTTCTTCCCGTCGAACTTGCCTGTCTTCAGGACATGCTCCCTCAGGAGCTTGACGTCGTCCAGCGGAAGGTCCGACCAGAACATGTTGTATTTGGGATGAAGAGGAACACCTAATTGGGCGCACATCTCCTTGGCACGCTCGTAGGTGGGATCGATCCAATCCGGAGGCAGCTCCCCCCTGGCCTTGAGCTCCTGCTTGTGCCATTCTATTGGGTACCCGCAGGGCACCAGCGTATGGTTGTTCTCGCAGAACTCTCCGAACGGGACCAGTATCTCCCCGTTGTCAAGGATCTCCACGACCCTGTCCCTGACGGCTAATGAATCCTCCTTGGTCTGGCAGTACACCACATCGCCGTTCCTGAGGAGGACGGTAGGTCCCTCCAGGATATCGCAGGGAGTGACCACGCAGGCCTTTCCGGGCCTCTCGATCTTCAGCTGCGTTCCTATGGCCATGAAGTCGTCCATGATGTACATGCTCGCTGTGCTGTAAGCAAGGGAAGCGAGTCCGGATGTCCTCGCCCTTCCGTATCTGAGCCTGAATCCGCCGACCCTGCAGGGATGTCCGAAGATCGGACGTCCGGCGACTATGTCTCTCAGGTATTTGTCGAGGGGCTGGACCTTCTTCTCCACGGGCTTATCGTCATCCTTCTTGGCGGGCTCCTTTGCCTTGTGGGCATCCAGATACTGTCCTATGAACTCCCATCCGGGGATCTGCAGCTTGTCGACGTGCTTCTTCAGCTTGGCGGCCTTCTGACACATCCCTTCGGCTATGACCAGCACGGCACCTCCCCTGACACGGTTGGTGTCTATCCTGGGAAGGTCCCTGAATCCTGATATCTCCAGCTGCTCGGTACCTTCTCCGTCGACGCAGATGGGACAGTTCCTGACTATGAGGTCTATCTCCTGCGATGTCGGTGAGTACTGCAGGTGCTGGCATTGCTTGTAGAGAGGGATCTCTTCGTCGAATCTGGCGATCTCCGCATCGGTTGCGATGTACCTCCCTATACCAAGTTCGGTCCTCACGACGTCCGCGATGAGGACGCTCATCGCCTGGGCGGTACCTCCCGCCGCACGGATGGGTCCTGCGAACATCAGGTCCACATACGTGGAGCCGTCGTCGTTCTTCCTGATCCTGGTCTCCGCGATACCCTCCAGGGGTGCGACCAGGATACCTTCGGTCAGAACGGCCAATCCGACCCTGGTTGCCCTGTCGAGGGCCTGCTCCATGCTGTCGGCCGGCCATTTGGCGACTTCCTTGGCGGTGAGAAGACAGGCGACCTCACGGTTGCCGGCCTCCTTGGTCTTGGCCCTGATGACCTCGGCCACGCCTTTCACATTGTAATCCTTCAGAAGCTCCTCGCAGCGCGACGCCAGGTCTTCCGCCTGGGGGACGTCCACATAGTCCTCCGGGTCGAATCCCATGGCCCTGGCCTTGCCCGCCAGTGCGTAGATCTCGTCCTTCTTCGCATTGAGCTCAGAGAAATACCTGGCCATCTCCTGGCTGTATTTCGGACCGTCAGCCATGTTACACTTCCGCTTCCACTGCTTTCCTGCGGGCGATCGCCCTCATCTCCTTGATGACGGTCTCGGTGAGCACGTCCATGTTCTCGCCGGTCTGGGCGGAGAAGTAGATCCTGTCCCCACCGGTCTTGAGTATGTCGCTCTTGCTCTCGGCGACGATGATCGTGACGTTCTCGAAGTTCTCCTGGACGTTGGCCAAGAGCTTCTCCTGCACATCCCTCTTGAAACCGCATGTCTCGGACGGGTCGATGACGAAAAGCATGACATCAGTCAGGTACCTCAGAGCGAGGACGGCCTGCTTCTCGATGTCGTTCCTCTTCTCGAACTCCCTGTCCAGCAGTCCCGGGGTGTCGACGATCTGGTATTTCCTCCAGTCGTCCTGGACATGTCCGACGATGATGCCCTTGGTGGTGAACGGGTAGGGTGCGATCTCGGGCTCCGCAGTAGACATGACTGTCACCAGGTTGCTCTTTCCCACGTTGGGGAATCCGGCCACGACGATGGTCGGCACGGCCGGGTCGATGGCTGGGAGCTTCCTGAACTTGTTCTTCGCATCCTGCAGGAACAGGAGGTCGTCGGATATCCTGTTCACGTAGGAGTTGAGCCTTCCGTAGAATCCCCTCCTGAGGGATTCGATGATCTCGGGGTCCTTCGTGCGGCGGATGTCCTTCAGGGTGTCGTTCTTCAGCTTCTCGGCCTTGGTGGCGCACCAGTTGACCGCGCCCAGGGCCTTCTTGTACCTGTCGACACCGATGACGATGTCCACCAGCTCGGGGAAGAAGTCGTTCTCCTTCTCCATCCTGGGGAACTTGTCCACATAGCCGGTCAGAGCTGTCACTACTATGTCCCCTGCAGCGGTCACCTTGGCCAGCGCGGTCTTCTTGCGCGTGTCGAGGGTGTTGGTTCCGTTCTTGTAGATCTTGGATGCTCTGTGGAATGCCTTCTCCATGAGCTCCTCTGATGTCAGAACGGTGGGAATCTTGTAATCTATTCCGGCCATGATATCAGAGAAAGGCTCCCTCTTAATAAGGATGTTGCGCGCGTTCATAGCCAGGACACCGTCACCTTGAACAGCCAGAGGTCATGCTCCATGCCGCTCTTGGGGGAGAGCTTGGCCGGCACTAGGACCGTGGGGCAGTCGATGATCTTCAGTCCGCAGACCAGTTCGGGCGTGCCGTAGTCCTCGCCGAACAGTCTGGTCAGAGCGGATATGTTCGTGCGGAACGTGGCGCCTATGTCGATCTTCGGGAGCAGTTCGGATTCTGGGACCAGCATCTTGGGGAACTGGAGCTTCGCATCCACGGTCACCTCGAGGTCGATGTTCTCCGTGAACATCGTGACCCCGTTGATCCTGTAGGGGTTCTTCATGGACATGGCCACGGCCTCCACCTTCCCTGCGATGAACTTCAACGTCTGCTCCAGCAGCTCCGAGTCGCACCTCAGTGCGACCCTCACGGCTCCGGAGGCGGATGCCGTCGGGTCCATGACGTCCACCTTGATGAACACGGACGCCTCCACCAGGCAGCCCGCGACCTTCTCGATGACCGATTCTATCGCTTCCTTGACGGTGATCTGGACGACCTGCTGCATTGTATCCAAGTCAGTTATGGATCCGACCTGGTCGAAGGCGGTCTGGACTGCACCGAACACGATGTCCTTCGCCACATCCGGCGTCATCAGCTTGCTGGATACGAAGGACCCGTTGGACCTTTCCATGGTGGCCTCCTTGAACTCCCAGTCTCCGGAACCGTCGTAGGTCCTCTGCCAGGTGTTGTTGTCATCGGACCCGTCCTTAAGCACCCTGGTCTTGTCGACCACGTTGCCGTCGGGGTCCTTCAGCGTCAGCCCTTCCCCGTTCTTGGTCAGCTTGCCTCCTGTGTTGACCATGAGGAACGTGGGCTCTATTATCAGGAACTGTCCGGGCTCTATGGTACCTGTCAGCTTCATGACCCTGTTGCGGAAGTCCGAGGATGCGATCAGGCTGTAGCCTTCCAGGTCTATCGGCATGTCGGAGTTGTTCAGGAGTTCGACCCATTCGTTCCCGTTGTCGTTCCCCGGAGGATTCGATTCGAATTCGTTTATCATCAGCCCCTTCGCCACCGGAGCTGAGTATTTCAGGCTGAGGCCGGCGTCGAGGCCGATGTTCACTCCGAGCACTGGGATGGGGATGCAATCCAGCATGTCCCCGACTCCAGGGATGTCGCTCAGCCTCAACCCTATCTCGTGATAGTCGTCCAATTCGGGCAGGACTGCGGATATGTCGATGTCCCCGACCTCGGCGGACAGTGTGAGCAGATGCTTGCTGCCCTTCAGAAGGGGATCCATCGACATGTTGACCTTCCAATCGTCCGAGCTGACGGTTGCCTTCCCTATGATGAAGACATTTGACGGATTGAGCTCCCCTCTGGATTTCATGGAGACGCTAGCCGTCAGGTCCATCCCGGCCACCGGACCCTCCAGGGAGGCGGTGACAAGTGTCTTCACTGTGTTCGTCAGGGATGCGAGGTCGAAGGCAAGTGTGAACCTGTATCCCATGTACTCCATGCCGAAGCTCTGGTTCGTCAGGTCCAGGCTGTAGAACATGTTCAGCGTCGCATCGCCGATCAGTTCGTCCAGATACTCCTGCACCCATTCGGCGATCACGTTCAGCGGACCCAGGATGCGCTCGTACATCTCGGTGAGGGCATCCGACACGTATCTCACCACCTCCATGACGCATTCGTTGAGGGTTACGATGACCTCCTTGACTATCGCCATTATCTCGCGGAGCGGTTCCATTATCGGCTCCAGGATCTTGCAGAGCACCTGGAAGGTGTCGCTGAGGATCGTGGAGCTGGCTCTGTACTCCACGCCGGCCAATGCCCATGCACTGGCGACGCTGATGTCCAGGACGATGTCGTTGCTCACAGATCCCCTGAGGGACGATGTGATCCCGGAGCCCATGGCCTCCGAGAAGGAGCCCGTGCCGGTCACGGTGTAGTCGATGACGTCCCTGACCCTGACCTCGAACGTCGTGGAGTAGCCGGCCAAGGAGTCCTCGAAGAGGCCGGTGACGTGGGTGCATTTGGATCCGATTATGCGCGGTTCATAAGCGATGGGGTCCGCCTCCAGTTCCGCATCGAGCTTCTCGGTCAGCCTGTTGCCGGCCTCGTCCACCAGATGGAAACGGTCGGTCCCGGGGATGTCGATGATCCCGGAGTAGGGGTTGATGTCCATATCGGCGACTATCTCGTCGATTAGTCTGTCGGACCTGTCGGTGAACAGGGTGAGGACGCCGATCTTCCACAGGCCGTACGAGGTCATCTCCGACAGGATCCTCGAGAGGAGGTCCGGTCCGCCTCCGTCGATGTATCTGAGCATGTCGTACACCTCCAGGTCGTCATGGACGGATGATTCGTATCCGTGGACCGCACGGTCGATCTCCTCAGATTCCAAAACGGATGCGAGCTCCTCTTCATCCTCGATCAGGCCTCTGAAGGACTCCTCGATCCCGGAGCGCAGTTCCTTGCTGAGCATCAGCTCCCCCTCATGCTCCATGACCGTGTCGGCAATCGCGGCGTAGAACTCGTCATAGAAGCGCTCGCCCTCCATGGCGGTCCTGATCGTGCTATCGAGGGATTCACCGAAGCTCTGCAGGTCGCCTTTGAACGCATCGGACATCGTTCTGATGAACATGGCCTCGTCATGAGCGTCGATATGGACGGTCACCGGTTCAACATACCTGCCGATGGCTTTGGTCGCCGCAGAGTTCAGTATCTGCCTCATGGTGTCCTTGATATGGTTCCCGCCCAGATGATAATGGACTTTGAACTGTTTGATCCAACTTTTCGACATGACGTCCGATTCCGGATTGTCCACCGTGACGGTGTACTCTCCGACCGTGACGGTCGTGGTCCCCGATCCCGGGTGGCGGTATCTAGCGGGGTCGATCCCGTATTCCTCCATCACCTTCACGATGTAGCCCTCGGCGCTGAACGGGTCGGTCTCCGTGAAGAAGCTGATGATCGCATCTAGTGCCAGCCTGAACGTTCCGAGCTTCCTCTCGAGGGCATCGGCGAATTCCCCGAGGCACAGGTAGTCGAACCATTTCAGCACCATGTCGTCAAGGACGGACATCAGGACCTGCCCGTAGAAAGCGGGGCGGTCGAAGGTGATGTACCCGTCCATCATGGAATCGGCGAGGTCCATGCGGGTGTCGGTCAGCTCCCCGTCACCGTCCCTGAAGCAGATCGCTTCGATCACTTCGATGGCATGGCGGTAAGCATCCTCTACATCATCCGCGGTGATTATCCTGTCCGTTCCCTTGGATCCATACTTGCTCTCGGAGCCGTAGCCGTTCAGCACGCGGTACTGTGCCAGCGACTGCAGCTCGTAGGTCATCATCTGGGATACGGAGATGCCGCCCCCTTCGACCATGCGCTCGAAGAGCGACCCCTGTTCGGCTATCAGCGGGAGGGAGTAGCTGCCGTCCGTACATACTCCAATCTCCTTGGTCGTTCCCCCGTATTGGGATCCCGCCTTCACTGTGACCTTCCCCGTCCCCTGGAGGTATGCGGGCATGTAGCCGTCCATCGTTCCCTCCGGGTTCACGTTTCCCATGTTCTCAGCGCTGAGGGAGAATTCCCTCTCCACCAGTTCCAGCCTCACGCCCCTGGCATTCATGGGGAAGCGCTCGTCGATCCATGACTCGGCGCGTTCTTTGAAGACCGTGGCGCGTCTGTCCAACGTCCCGAGCGAATCGTCCTTCGAGATGTCGAGGATCATCGTCCCCAGCTCCTGGTTGATATAGGTCCTCGCATCATCGATTGATCCCTGTATCGCCTCGATACCTTCTGTAGTGTCCTCGGTGCCGTCGTCCGTTGCCTGGCGGTCCGCGACCACTGCCGCGGTCACAGAGGCCAGGAGAAGAATGGTCACCGCTACCAATGCGAAAGGCATGCTGCCCCTCTTGCCGTCTATCATGGAGTACATCTCCGTCCAGCATGTATTTAAGCGGGGCCAGCTACGGTAACACTGCGCCAACTTCGACAGTTGTCGCGTAATATGTTGGGTGTTCATTTTATATTATAACAGTATGGCTAGCGTAGGGTACTATGACTAGAACGTCAGTGGAATACACGGCACAGACTGGGCTTCCCAAAAAAACACAGTCTATTTGTCCGGAGTGCGGAAAGATTATCGAGGCCACCATCCACGAGAAGGATGGAATGGTCATGATGGACAAGGACTGTCCCGACCACGGTCATTTCAGCGACAAGGTCTGGACGGATGTGGACCTCTATCTCAAGGCGGAGAAGTTCGCCGCGGACGGTATCGGACTCCACAACTCCATGAACGAGACCATCAAGGACAACGATGACGCCGCGCACATAATCATCGACAACCAGAGGATAGACATGCTCTCATGCACCATGATCGCCAACGTCGATCTGACCAACAGGTGCAACATGCATTGCCCCATCTGTTTCGCCAACGCCAACGATCAGGGATACGTGTACGAGCCCACCTTTGACGAGGTCCACAAGATGCTCGTCGCTCTGAGGTCGGAGCAGCCCATCAAGAACACGGCTGTCCAGTTCGCAGGCGGAGAGCCCACTGTACACCCCGATTTCATCAAGATCATCAAGGATGCGAAGGACCTCGGCTTCGCCCAGGTCCAGGTCGCGACCAACGGTCTCGAGTTCGCATATCACTATGACTTCCTCAAGGCAGCCAAGGAGGCAGGTCTTAACACCATCTATCTCCAGTTCGACGGAATGGACGACGAGATCTACCTCAGGGTCAGGGGAAGGAAGATGTGGGCCAACAAGCAGAAGGTCCTCGAGAACTGCAGGAAGCTTAAGGAGGATGGACTCCACAGCCCGTCGATCGTTCTCGTTCCCGTCATCATCAACGGAGTCAACGACAACCTCGTGGGCGACATAGTCAAGTTCGCCTTCGACAACGCCGACATCATCAGGGGAGTCAATTTCCAGCCCGTCGCGTTCACCGGAAGGGTCACGAAGGAGGAGCTGGAGACCGGAAGGTTCACCCTCGCCGACCTCGTCGACAGGGTCGATAAGCAGACAGGTTACGCCACCAAGGACGACTGGTACCCCGTCCCCGTGGTCGCGCCCATCTCCAAGTTCGCCTCAATCCTGCTCGGAAAGACCAAGGTCACATTCACCACCCATCCCCACTGCGGAATCGCGACATATCTCTTCCAGGATGAGAAGGGAAACGTCGTGCCCTTCCCCAGGTTCGTGGACATCGACAGGTTCTCCACGGAGCTCAACAAGCTCTCCGATAAGATGGAGACCGCCACCTTCAAGAAGCTCTACGCCGCGAAGTTGCTCAAGCTGCTCAACTCATGCGTCGACGAGAGCAAGATGCCCGAGGGGCTCACCAAGAAGAAGTTCATCAAGCTCATTTCCGGAGTCATGGGAAGCGACTCCAAGAACGCGCTGGCCAACTTCTCCTGGAAGATGATGCTGATCGCCGGAATGCACTTCCAGGACAGCTACAACTACGATATCGAGAGGGTGAGGCGCTGTGGTGTCCATTACATCACACCAGACTGCCGCCTGTATCCCTTTTGCGCTTACAACAGCGGTCCCGAGTTCCGCAGGGAGGTCGAGGCCAAGTTCTCCATACCCGTGGAGGAGTGGAAGAAGCTCCACAAGGAGGAGGCCGACAAGATCGATGCCGCACTGATCGTGCCCATCGACGAGAGGGGCCCGGAGTGATAACATGATTACAGTCAACGTAGACAAATGCCTGCATTGCGGAGGGTGCGTGGGATCCTGTCCCAAGAACGCCATCTTCCTCAACGATTACGTGCTCGAATTCAACAGCGACTGCATCAACTGCGGCATATGCGTCAGGCTCTGCCCCGTGGGTGCGCTCAGCAAGGAGTGATTACAATGAAGACCTACACATGCGACGCCGTCGTTGTGGGTGCGGGACCCGGAGGCAGCATGGCCGCCAGGTACTGTGCGCTCGGCGGCATGGACACGATCCTGATCGAGAAGAAGGCCGAGATCGGAGCGCCCCTAAGGTGCGCCGAGGGAGTGTCCAAGTCCTGGCTGGACGAGGTCGGCATCAAGCCCGAGCCCGCCTGGATCAGGGCGGACATGAAAGGTGCGATCATCAAGTCCACAAAGGGAACGTCCTACCAGCTGGACGAGTCCAAGGCAGGGAACGAGGTCGGATACGTGCTCGAGAGGCACCTGTTCGACAAGGCACTCGCAAGGGATGCGGCGAACGCCGGAGCCAAGATCATGATGAGGACATCATGCACGGGCATCATCCGCGAGGGCGGCAAGATCGTCGGTATCAAGGCGAAGAGCATGGGCGAGGAGATCGAGATCCGTGCGAAGGTCGTAGTGGCCGCGGACGGATATGAATCTCAGGTCGCCAGGTGGGCCGGCATCGACACCACCCTGAAGCTCTCCGACATCGACTCGTGCATCCAGTACAGGATGTGCAACATCGACATCACGCCCGACTACTGCGAGTTCGTCATCGGCTCCTGCGCGCCCGGTGGATACATCTGGGTGTTCCCCAAGGGAGAGAAGATCGCCAACGTCGGTATCGGTGTGGCGGGACACCTGTGCAAGCACGGTGCGGACGCCAAGTACTATCTCGACAAGTGGATCGCCGAGGACCCCAGGTTCAAGAACGGTCAGATCCTGGAGATCATGGGAGGATTCGTCTCCACATGCCCTGGTCTCGACTGTGCGGTGGACGACAACATCGTCCTCGTCGGAGATGCGGCAAGGATCATCGACCCGATCACCGGAGGAGGAATCTGCCACGCATGCAGGACCGGCATGTACGCCGGACAGCTGCTCGCAGAGCTCAACAAGTCCGGAAGCGACTTCTCGAAGAAGGCCCTCATGCCCTACGAGAAGAGATGGCGCGACAGGATGGAGGACAAGCTGTTCAGGAACTGGATGGCGAAGGAGAAGCTCGCCACCCTGGACGACGACACCATCGATGACATCATCAAGATGATCAGCTCTGCGGAGATCACCAACGTCACCGTGTACAACCTCCTTAAGGCACTGAAGGAGAAGTACCCCAAGGTCGTCGAGGGATTCGAGGACCTGATCTGAGAAACCATTGGGGGGGGGACCACTCCCCCCTGTTTATCTTAAGTTGGAAAAGTGGTCTTTGTACGTAAAAGGGCATTCTTCGTATTTGAAACCAAGTGGAATGTCGATAGCTTTCGCTAGGACATGACGGAACACCGATGCTGTATCGGTCCAATCCGAGGATGACTTTCATC
>JAEEGL017412804.1_pt1 | contig 25963 bp, 34 predicted proteins | sample 9134231 | NCBI WGS metagenome assembly JAEEGL01 (sample SAMN16246548, study PRJNA631951) | gut metagenome | biome: gut microbiome; feature: rumen; material: fiber-attached | host: Bos | place: Iran: Karaj | collected 2018-10 | reverse complement strand
CTTATCTATGAGTCGTTCTGCTTGCTGAAAGGTGCCACTAACGCGAAATATCTGCAGGAACATGGTGTACGCATCAGGAAGGAGTGGGCCGACGAAAACGGTGAACTCGGACCGGTCTATGGCCATCAGTGGCGCTCCTGGCCGGCCCCGGACGGCCGCAGCGTGGACCAGCTTTCGCAGGTGGTGGACCTGATCCGGAATCATCCCGATTCGCGGCGGATGCTGGTGTGCGCCTGGAACCCGGGCGAAGTGGACAAGATGGCCCTGCCGCCCTGCCACTGCCTCTTCCAGTTCTACGTGGCCGACGGCCGACTCTCCCTCCAGCTCTATCAGCGTTCTGCCGACACCTTCCTGGGCGTACCATTTAATATTGCCTCCTATGCGCTGCTGCTCCAGATGATGGCACAAGTGACAGGACTGAAGGCTGGTGACTTTATCCACACCACCGGCGATACGCATCTCTATCTGAACCATATCGAACAGGCCAAGCTACAGCTCACCCGTGAGCCTCGTCCCCTGCCGAAGATGATTCTCAACCCCGACGTCAAGTCGCTCTTCGATTTCCAGTTCGAGGATTTCCAGCTCGAAGGCTATGATCCTCACCCACACATTAAAGCAGAAGTAAGCGTATGATAAGCATCATTGCAGCGGTGGCCAAAAATCGTGCCATCGGATACAAGAACAAACTCATCTACTGGTTGCCCAACGACCTGAAGCGTTTCAAGGCCCTCACCACGGGACACACCATTATCATGGGGCGTAACACGTTTCTGTCGTTGCCCAAAGGTGCCCTGCCTAACCGAAGGAATATTGTACTGAGCCGCACTCAGAAAGAGTTCCCCGGTTGCGACACCTACCCCTCCCTCGAAGAAGCCCTCAAGCACTGCACGCCCGAAGAGGATATATATATAATAGGTGGTGCCAGTGTCTATGAGCAGGCTCTGCCGATAGCAGACCGTCTCTGCCTGACAGAAATTGACGACACCCCCGCAGAGGCTGACACCTTCTTCCCACCGTACGACGAATGGAAAGAAGCAAGCCGTGAAGACCATCCCAAGGATGAACGTCACGACTTCCAATATGCTTTTGTCGATTATATCTGCAAATAGCATTAATCCCCGCCAGTGTGCGGGGATTAATGTTATATCATGAATTATAAGTATGTACAGAACTGCCTTGTGCCGATGGCAGATAGTTGATGCCCCACCAGCACATAGATTTTGTATATATCTGATTTTCAACATCTTGCAATATTTACACATTTGTTGGTTTAACCATACCTGTCCCTACTTTGTACCTACCTTTAGCTTTGAAAATATCCGCTCCCATCCATCGCGGACAAAAGCGGACGGCAAATTTCTTTTGTTCATGATAGAACGATGCAAAGAAACATAAAAAATGGGATAAGACAAATAACTGAGTCATTTTTTTGTATGTGGCATTGGTGAAAGCTACTTTTACCAATGAACACACACTCATTTCATTCTTAATTCATAAGAAAAGCGACTATGCTCACGCACAGCCGCTTCCAAGCATAAATCTAACAAAGTCGCAATATGATATATTAAGCATACTGAAATAATATTCCTTCTACTCTCACGCCCTTACGGATCGCATTCCGGATCCGATAACCAGAGATACCAACTGAGTTCTCACATTCTCGCATTGTCATATAGATTGCCCCAGTGTCAACGCAAAGAACCTTCTGCGCCCATCCAGTACGGGTATTAATCGGAAGATGCTTTTGATTATGACACATTCCTCCGCATAGTTGTAATTCACCACGATAATAAGGATTGTGGACTGTCCGCTGTTCGCAAGTGTACCCTTCTGCCCGTTTGTCGCGGGCATAGATGAAAGCCTCATTTACAAAGTAGAATTTCTTCTGCTCAATAACCTTGGTATTCTCACAGACCGTAACAATATATATATTAGGTCTTTTATGGATAATCTCAGATTCTAACTTTTTCTTTTGCATAACTTACACCGATTTATATAATTAAGAGATTGGTAGCTTCCAAGCCTTAGTCTTCAAACCATTGAAGAGATTGAGAATTTCCTGATTGCTCTTCATCATGGCTTCATTACTCCTCATAATTGCGTTAGTGGATTCTTCTATGTTTCTAAGAGTATCACAGCCTTGGGTCATTACTCTATACATATCGTTATGATAATTATTCAGCCCTTCTTTCAGCGAACGAATAACAGAGACATCTGCCCTAATACTATTCACATATCCCGCAAGTATGTCTGCCGTTTGCTCTGTAACACCCTGAATGCCTTTGGCTGTTGATGAAGTCCCTCCATCGCTATCAGACCATCCATACAGATTCTTCAGCATATCCCTAACAGACATCGCTTCAGCAGAGTTTGCTTTTGCCATATCCATGAGCATATCCCATTCAGCCTTGGTAAACTCGCTTGCTATGTCTTTGTCAATGACATTGCCCTGAGAATCGTAGGTGTGGCGACGTACATTTCCATTGCTGTCAATGTATTCGTCATTAACAGAGGCAGAGTCAATGAGTGCCTGCAATTTCTTGGAGAAAAGACTATCAACCATTGAATTGAGTATTGCATGGCGCAATTTATCTTCCAGATTCTCAGCGAGTTTGTCACTGCTGTTGCTCATAGTTGCCATCAAGTCAGCCCATTCATTCTTTACGGTGTCAAGTTTCCAACCCGTCATCTTCTCTTTCATCTTGTCAATGATCTCTGCCTCCTTATCGCCATAGGCAATGACATTTTCCAAGTGCTCCCTAAAATCACCGTCCATGTTCGCCCAAAGTCCGACATAGTTTTCTTTAATCCAGAGCAATTGTTCTCCAGTCATTTCGAGCATATCTTCCATGCTGTTGAATTGAACACCGCCAAGACTACGGGAGATTTCGCCTGCGACATCACGCCAATTCGTGCCTCTATAGTCATAGCTGCCCTGCCACATACGATAACCAATGCTATGAGACCCCATAGAAGCACCAGCCGAAAGACGCTTCCAAGCAAGGATTGTTGACGCTTCCATTTCTGCCCTCATAATAGCAAGGGCTTCAGCACCTGCCTGCTGAGCTTCAACACCCCATTTCTGGTTGAGGTATTCCTTCTTTTTTTCAATCAGGGAATCCCAGACCTGAACCAGTTGATCATATTGGGCTTTAGCCTTATTGTAGTAGTGATAGCCATCACCAAAAAGATCGTCTTTGATAAAATCAAAAGCATCACCCTGACCAAAAATGCCACCAAAAATGTTTCCGACTCCGGCAATAATACCACCAACGGCATGAGCCACACCGTCAAGGATATTGCCAAGGAATTTATCTATTCCCATTTCACCAATGCCATCAAGCAAAGCGAAAATTGCAGCAATCAAAGCACCAATGCCCTCACCAGTCTCACTAAGAGCCGATACAACCGTACCAATAACATTACCAACATCTGAAAGCGTTGCCTCGTTGGATTTGCCTAATGATACAAGAGCCTGCGAGATCTTGGCAATCTTCTGCATTGTATTGATCTGGCTGTTACTAACATTGCCCTGAGCCTGAACAACATTATTCTTTGCCTGATTGACGCGCTGCTTTGCATCCTGAGCCTGAGCGGAGGTTTTGCCATACTTTGAAACGGCTTCCTGATACTCCTTTTCTGCCTCAGTCAGTTCCTCAGTGGCTTTCTTGTAAGCCTCGATATTCTCAGCAAGACCGCTGAACAATCCGCTCTTATCGGCAATGGCACGGTCAAGTTCTGACATCGCAGACTCAACTTCTTTCAGAGCCTTAACGTCCATCTTACTGCGATTGAGACGAATGTATTCAGAGAGATTCTTTCTAACGTCAACCAGAACTTTCTTGGTATAAGTCTTCAGATTGCCGAAAACAACCTCCCAATTTACATTCTCCTTTAACTCATCAAGTTTTACTTGGGCGATTTCGGATTGCTCTGCTTTGTTGGTGGCATATCTCGCGCGATCAGTCGTAGCCTCTTTCCGCATCTGTTCATATTTCTCACGGATAGCAGCAATCCTTTCCTCATAGGTAAGATTTGCCTTGATAACGTTTGCAGATTCCTCCAAAGACTTCTGGTAGTTGCCGCGAACCATGTCAGAGATCTTTTCCCATAGCTTGAAAAGTTCCTCTCCATTATTGAAGTTAGCCTTGAACCAGTCCTGAGCTGTCTGTTTGTCAGCCTCCCAATCCACGATGTTGCCTTTTTCGCCCATCTTCTCGCGCAAAGTATCGGCAAGGATTCTGGCTTCATCATTCCAAAGCATACCGTCAACAAAGGCAGACATGGCAAATTCCTTACTGCCAGTATCATTTAATAGTGTGCGGTAAAGGCTTATTTTGTCGGTAACATCTGAGATATAACGCTCAATTGCATTTATCTTTCGGTCTATTATCTCCTTGGCCGAATCAAGATCGGTATCGGCAATGAGTTTGTCAATGCTAATGCCAAACTTCTTACGGTCTTCAGTATTGAGTTTCAATGAATTCTTAATCTCATTGAGAGTCCCCTTGAAATTGTCAACAATCTCTTTGCCCCTGCCCTTGGTAGAAGGGAAGAGATCTTCGAGAATGTTGATTGCACGTTCCTTACCATAGGTATCACGGTATTTCTTGTATTCGTTAAGGAAAGACTTCACTTCTTCGAGACGGGTACGCGCCTCTTTCAGTTTCTTATCCTCAGCGGACTTACTGCCAGAACGCTTTTCCTTTGCAGCAGGCAAACCGAACTCAGTGAGGAAATCACGCGCGACCTTGTTTTGTGGAGCCGCTGACTTGTAATCTGCTGCCTGTTTCTTACCCCAAGGCGTGCGCAAGCCCAATGGAAGATCATCGGGAATGTTTGATAGGTCAACGCCAAATCTAAGAAGGATTGGCTTGGTCTGGTCTATCACTTCCTGTGTGTCCTTTATGCTGTTATGCACCAACTTGATAATATCATCACGGGACATTTCAGGCTTGATCTTGATAGTGGAATTATGCTTGTCAAGCCAATCCTGCATCTGCTGTTGCCACTCGTTAAGTTCCTTCTTTGCCTCAACTGTCTCAACACCGATCTTTATTCCCCAACGCTTTTCAAACTTCTCAGAAATAACGTCAATGATATTGTTCCATTCCGGGTGTTTTTCAATCCACTCACGGGTCTGCTTCAGCAGATTGCCGACTTGCTCCTTAGTCAGTTCCTTACCATTATTGCCGAAATCGTAGCCGAATTTCTTCATACGCTCCTCAACACCGACAAAGAACTTATCCAATTCATCCATGGCCTCCTTTCGCTGTGTCTCAACATTGTGGAGGGTGTTGTAACCAATAACACCGCCATAGTCAGCACCATTGAAGCGTAACTGACGTTTGAAGTTCTCAAACAGATTAGACCAATTGCCCTGATTTTCCAGGAGCCACTTCACCCGCTCTGCATCCGACTTCAATTCACCAGAAACAGCGGCAAAGACTGGCTCCATTTCCTTCACAGCGTCAAGTGCCCTCTTAACGGCAATCTGATTATTTGCCGTGAATTCCGTAATGCTGTCCTCATAGTCCTTAACGGCATTGGCATACTGAGTGAGGTCTGTCTCTACGCTATCATCGAACCAACCGCCATCACTATACTTTACGCCAAATTCGAAAGAGTCTGCCGTTTTCTCCATTTCCCTATATGTTCCAAGGGTTTCTTCCATCTTCTCACGAAGGTATTGGTATTGCTCTGCAAGGCTTTTGACTTTACCGTTCTCATCAGCGGCAAAGGCAGAAGCCATAACCTCACCAGCATTAACGGCATAATTCTTCAGCGTCTCAGTCATGGCATCAATTCCCTGCTTCAACTGCGATTCCGTCATTTCCGCATTGAACGGGTCAATATTATCCATTCTGGTTTTGAGATTTCTCAGAGCCTCAGAACTTTCGAGGGCATAGGTTTTGGTAAGTTCCTTTGCCCGTTCCATTTCCTGATTGTGACGTTGCCAGAGATATACCAATCCCTCAATGGCTGCAAAGCCCATAGTAGCAGGACTGAATACGAATCTGCCAAGGCTTGCCAGTCCACGCCACAGACCACGAAGAGCAAGAGAGAAACGCCCGGTAGTGGCAATGGCACGGAGTTGAGCCATAGAGTATTTGCTTGTGGCAATGGCATTGCGTCCCAAGTAACGCTCCTGAGCCGCAAGTTCATGGTTGAGGGCAAGGGTAGCCGCTTTCTGCAAGCCATACAAACCTACAGCAGTAGCACCAAGCGGGAGCAAAATGCGCCAGTTCTGTGAAAGCTCTGTCAGCATGACTGCAAGATCCTTCAAGCCATCGCCCACACTGCTTTCTGCCATTTCGCTATACATGATCTGGAATGAGTCACGGAGATTCTTGAACTTTGCATTAAGAGCCTCCGACATGGTTTCCTGAGCATTATAGAACATTCCAGATTTGTCTGTAAGTTCTTGCAGAACCTCCACAACCTGATCATAGCCGATTTCCTTCTTTGAAACCATCTTGCGAATCTCCTTAGTTGTGACACCAAGTTTCTCGGAGAGTTTTGCAAGCAACGGGATATTGCCCATGCTGAACTGACGCAAGGTATAGCCCGAAAGCGCACCCTCAGACCTCACATGACCCAGAGCCAAAGCCAAACGGCTTACCTCTGTGCCAGTTGCAGCCGAAATGTCGGCAAGCCGCTTTGTCATGTCGAAGAGTTCATGGTATTCAAAGCCGTAGGCACTGAGCTGCTTTGTCATCTGGTCTATCTCAGTGACACCAAACGGGGATTGGATAGCCAGACCCTTCACGCGCGTAAAGAGGGCATTTGCCTGAGCCGCATCACCAAGAATTGCTTGAATGCTTAGACGCTGCTGTTCCAACTGACCTCCCTGCTCAATGATATTGTCAAGGAATGACTTTGCAGCCCAAAGGCTGATATACTGCTGTGCCATCGTTCTGAGATCCTGCATGACCTGAGACTGACGGGACAATTCAGAAGTTGCAGAACTTACGGCATGAGAGTATTGCGATTCAGCACCCGCTGCCCTTTGCTTCTCGCTGATGTTACGACTGAGTTCACGGGTGTTCTCGGAAATCCTTGCAGTAAAAGAGCGATAATCACCCTCGGCTTTGAGATCAAAGGCACTGACTTTGCCACCGCCAATCCTGCCGCCATTATCTATAATCTGGCGGTATTTAGACAGATAGCCCTCCATTTCCTGAATCAGATTCTTCATCTTCGTGGTGTCAATGCCAAGACCACTTGCCTTCTGCTCCATTTCATGCAACCGGGTAATACGATTCTCCAACTGAGAAACCTGATAAACCGCCTCCTGAACCGATTTGGGGTCGATGATAACAGAAGCAGAACTGCCACTACCTGCCTTCTGAGACATCGAGCGGGTCTGGACGTTATAAAGTTGGGCATAGGTGCTTGCAACAGAGCGCAGGGTCTCAGCATAGCCCATCCACTGACGACTCAAAGCCTCTACCTTCTCAGAATCTTTCCAAAGGTTACTGTCCTTGCTCATACGCTCAAACTCGCTGAAAAGACGCTTGTAGTCATTGACAAGCCACCCGTATGGCGTATCGTCTATGCCCTTTGTGACCACCTTTGAGCGGAGTTCCTGCATCTGCCTTACAGCCTGCATCATGTATTCGAGATTGGAGCGCATTCGGTCTGCATTCTCCTTTATCTTATCTGATGATACCATAGGTATAGGCTTGCTATCACCAATCTTGTCAAATCGCTGACGTACCTGGTACAGCATATCCATACTTTTGATAAGATCATTGACAGACTTTGCAGAAGCCTTGACCTGATTCATCTTGCCAATTAGCTGCTCATCGCCGAACATGATTGAAGCCAAACCGCCACGACTCCCTATAATTGGGTTCTTCTCAGCATCGAGTAGTGCCTGACGATATTCCTTCAGCCACTTAACCATGCCACTCGAACCGATCTTCTGACTAAACGGGTTATCACCAAATAGAGGATGCCGCTCAATCTTGGAAATGGCAGAATCCACTTCCTTCAGGATGGTATGTATCTTGTCGATACTGGAGGCACGGATGCTGTCACTGCCCTTGCCCATAGAACGCATCCTCTGATCAACCTGACCAAGCATCTTTTCCGTCTCCTTGGCCATGGATTGTATCTGCTTGTTGCTCTCACCGAAGACAACGCCCATAGAGCGTAGCTTGTCCTGTAAGCCCTCTATCTCCACACGGAGTTTCACGGGATTGTCCTTGACCCACTTTTCGAGGTCTTTCTTATAGGCATCAAGACTCTTGCGTATATCCTTGATTCCTATCTCAAACATTAATTTGTTTACTTCACTCATATTGCTGTACTTTTTATATTTATGCACCGCAAAGATAGAGTAAATTTGTTTACATTATAATGCAGATAAATAAAATCTTTGAATTAAGGTGCGGAAAATGAAAAAGAATATCCTCTACTGATTTCACAACCAATAGAGGACTAAAAAAATAACGTGTTTGTCTTTAATTTACGCTGAACGGGTGCAAAATTAAACAATATGTTCAAATAAACCAAAATTATTTTACACAAATTTGTCGGATAATGAAAATTTTTGCATATCTTTGCAGGCAAATGGCAAGAATCTGTCGAGAAGATGGAAATCAAGCCGTTTCTCAGAAAAGAAAGCTAATAAGCCAAGAATAACTGATACCGATTAAGGATCAGCAAAAGTCCCGGAAAATCCGGGCATTTAAAGTGTTTGTTTGCTTCGAGACCGGAAGGAGAGGGTACACATGTGAAGCCGCTACCGTTGTGAGAGCGTAAAAGCGACTATCTATCAATTAGACCGTTAAGGATTGGCTCTGCCAAAACCCTGACGGCCTTTTTTGCGCCTTTTTAGTTTGAATGCTTGGACGAAAACAAGATATTCTCTACTTTTGCAGCGTTGTTTGAATCAGAAAGGGAGGGATAAGATGCCGATAGGGTCTGCCCTCCTTTTGTTTTGCCAGGAACCAAATGCACGAAGTTGCGGAATACTCAAAATAGTAAGATTACCTTCGTCTTTGGCAAAACAAAACATGGAACACGACTTTTCCACATTACTTCATCACAATTAATACAGAAGTGGTTTAATGAGTCGAAAAGGTAATGTAACCAATAAACTCAGGGCTGCTTGTATAAGTTTCAATAAGCAGGATGCAAACATAACGTCTTTGCCATTTCCACATATAATCGACTCCTAATCCGTTCTGTACCATCAATGCTCTCAGGCAACTATCTAATGAAACAAGGAATATCCAAGAATCAGTCTCGATTGATTGACAGAACATTTGCCCTACTATCTTTTGGACTGCCAATATCGAAGATTCGCTTTGCTTATTGGTGTTTCAGGCTTTAATAGTACATGATGCAAAACTCGGATAAAAAAGGGGACACCGATTGACTCAGCGACCCCTCCAAAGGTGGGAAATGTGAAATGGTTGGGCAAAGATAAGAATTTTCCTTCAATAGAAAAAGGAATCCTTAAATAATTCACATACATTAACTAAACACAAAAGTAAGCGGACTTTACAAAATGAAAAAATTAAAAAATTAAAATAAAAAATTCAGATGTGAAGTCAATACGGGATTTTGATCTCTTCAAAGGGGGGCTCCCCTCCCCGTGACTATATGTAACAAATTTTATCTATATACATGCCAAAACACACTGAACATCAATATTTTACGCAAAGATATAACGTACTAAGCACACTTTTAGGCAGATTAATAAAACATCTTTACAAATACTTGTTAAATGTTGCAAATTTCGGTAAATTACAATTAATTTCTTATGCTCGTTATATGTTACATTATAATAATAATGTTATATTTGCAGCGTCCAAAGGACATTAACACTATAACAATATAAAGTATGTACAGAAATTCTAAAGACATGAACATTCGCAGGAATGCGGACAGCGGAAAACGACTTTTCGATTTGTGGTTTTCTGCAAATTACGACAAATTGCATAAGCGGTGTGTTTCAACAAATCTATTTGGTGAAATATATAACACCACTTACGAAGACATTTTTCACGATGCTTATTTAGTTGCGCGTGACTCTGTTACGACTGAAGACGAAGAAATCTTTCTTCAGGTCTTTCTGGCTTCATTCAAAAGACAAAGTAAACATATCTACAAAGCAGAACAAAAAGAAATCAGACCTGCAGATCTATTTTGGGCTTTCCTGAAGACTGACGAAGAGTTAGAACCGCTTGAAATTGAAGAAAAGCTCTTGAAGCGCGAAAAGTTTGTAAATCAGATAAAGAACCATGCAAAAACATGGTTTAAACCTGAAGACTACGAAATCTTTAATCTTTATTTCGTCCATTCTTTCACGCTTGAAAACGTAGCCGTAGCACTTGGCAAATCTATTACCCATATTTGGGGACGTGTACACTATACACAAAAAGCACTTTGTAACAAATTCCAAACCATTTAAAATATTACGATTATGAAATTACAGGTATTCAACAAAAACAATTCTACAAGTAAAGCAGGAAGACCAAAGTATAAAAAAATATCTTTCTATAAAAGAGACAAAACTTTCTCGCTTTCAAGTTTAGCCGTTGCAGATCTTGAAATTAGTCTTGATCATAAAGTCTTGATCGCTAAAGATGAAGATTCAAAAAATCAGTATTATATAAGTTTCTCAAAAGAGCATAACAATGGTTTTAAATTGCGTCAAAAGAAAAGTGGCGGATATAATAAAGAGCATATAACAGTTATTTGTTCATGCCGTGACGTTGTGGATTGCATTCTAAATGATTTCAAAGCGGAGAAAAGCGCGACTTTCTTACTTAGCGAAAAGCCAAAGCAAATTGATGGGCTTTATTGGTATGCTATTATCCCCAATCCAATTAAGAAAATATAATTATTACGATTATGGGTTACGACACGTTTTTAGACAAATGGGGCGAATTTGCAGACGAAGACAAAATTAATTGCTTCAATGAGTATGCAAGAGAATACAACGCAGACGAAGAACTATTTTGTTTTGATGAAGATTTCTTTAATACTTTCTTCTCTAATCCCTTAGACGCTGTTAGGGCTTGTTTCTTTGGTAATATTGAATCTTGGAACGATGAATATATTAAATTTAATGGTTATGCCAATTTAGAAAGTCTTTCCAAATATCAAGCAGCAGCGCACGCAGACGATTACACGGAAGAAATATTTAAATACCCTGAAATCTGGCTGCAATATATTGAAGAAGACGAAGAAGAAGACGAAGAAGATAAAAGCCTTTGATTCTGTTAAATCAGAACTCAGGAACAAATAATAGATTATCCGTTTCGGGTGCAATGCTGCAAAATGTATTGCACCCGTTTTTTGTTCCCTAATCACAAAAGCCAATTTTAAGCCGTTTTAAGCCGTTTTTAATTCTTTAGGCTTGTAATTACCCAACCAAACCACAAAAACACGTCACAGAACACGAAAAACACGTTTTTTGGATATTGTCGGCACTCTTTTATAAATAGTTCTTTTGTTTTGATGTCGAAAACGCTTGTTTTGTCTTCAATTTTGAAGCCAACACGAAAAAGAAAAGCCAATGTAAATAAATATTTGTGTCTCTTCATGTTTTTACGATTGGCAAATAATAAAGCCCATCAATCTGTAATTTCTTTTTTGCCATTAAGTCGAAGCTCAGCCCTAATTTTGTACTGCCTCCAGATCTATCCGCATGAGCAGGCGCAATGACAAGGATATTTTCGCCTAAAGAATTTCCCATACTCATAGCATGGGCGTTACATGGTTTTTCATCAAAATGGTTTTTCCGTGACAAGATCCTGCTGTTTGGAATGGCATTTTGCACGATCTACAATCATGGAGAGTGAGGAAGGTTTTGCCGGATATGGATTTTGAGAGGTATGGTTACGGTTATTCCTTCATCTGGTTTCAATGATTGGAGAATCATCAATCATGGTGCTACCAATCATCTTTTTGCCATCATAGCCACCGATTTGTTTGCTGATGAAGAAAGAACCTATCTTAATCGGACAAACACGACCTTGATTTCATGCCCTGCCATCAACAATACAATAGTCACACGGCAAAACATCATTGCAGCCATTAGGATAGGCCATGGGCAAAACATCATTCTTCAGTGGCATGGCATCGAGAGAAAGCATGTCAATACGATAAAGGAGATACAGGGAAGGTACAGAAACAGCCTTTAGAACTTTGAAAAGCACCACAAGCGACTGATTATCAGCACATTTTAAAAATATGCGTTAGTGGGACACCAATTAAATTCGGCTTTTTACGCTTGTTTTGGTCTATCTGTTGGGGTTTCGCCATCATTCCCCATGCCCCATGCCGCTACCCAGAGCCGCTTTCGCCACCCCCAGGAGCCGATAATTATTATTTCGATAAACTGATCAGCACTCATTTGAAGCGATTTCAGGCACAAAGAAGCTATCTTTACTCTTATTGCACCCTTTATTGAAGCCTATTCTGTCATAGCATCGTTATTCACATTAAGAGTCTTACGCCCTTCTTTGATTTTATTTTGACATTATGCCTGAATCAAAGCCCGGCGACACCATTAACAGACAATTGAACAGTTATTTCACACAACCAGATTAATTTGAAAATTTGCGGATTAGATGTCGAAAGTCCTTTTTTCTCCAGCCTTTTGTTTTCTTAATGCGCGCGCATATATGACTTTGCTTTCTTTTTCGGCATTGAGTACGTTATTATGGCATAGAGTACGACAAATAAGGATTTTGCATAAGACATGGGAAGTACGAATAATCGGAAGTACGATAATTCCTGAGTACGATAAATCGGGAGTACGATAATGTTTGGGGAGTACGATATTGTTTACATAGTGGGAAAAGTTTCTCAGGATTTTCGACAAAGGCATCATCATCATGATAGAGTCGAGTATGTTTGTCGTAAGGATCTGCTTCAGCATTACGTCCATCATGACTATATGCCTTATCTGGAGTACGATATTATTTTTGCTTCAGGAGTTACAGCATTGTTGAGTTTTCTTTTTTTCTTTTATGTTTTTCTTATTTTTATTTTTTTATTATTTTACTTTTCATGTTACTTATAATATTACTTGTCATATTAATGTAGGTGTGAAAGATGGTGTGAAAGATGGTGTGAAAGATGGTGGCAAAAAATATGTTAAAGAAATGATGCTGTGAGAGTCAAGCCAAATTCAAAATATGCTCAAAAATTCCATTTCTTAATGTAGGTGGCACTAAGGTGTGAATAAGGTGTGAAAAAAGGTGGCAAAAAAATTGTTAAGAAAATGGTGGTGCATTCAAATTCCGCTCAAAAACGATTCAAAAAAGCCATTCCTTAATGTAGGTGGTAGTAAGGTGTGAATAAGGTGTGAATAAGGTGTGAAAAAAGGCGGGCTGATTTCCATGCTCTCCAGACTACATTCCCGAAGGCTTATCCGTAGAATTCACGTTTGAGATATTCGATTCTGTCAGGGTCGTTTTTCCAGTCCCTTTTATCCCATTCCTCTTTACTATAATTCATGATTGCAAAGGCGGTTTTCTTGTATATCCTAAAGGGTTGGTTTTCGTCCCATGCCTTTCTGTCCGGGTCATAGATCATTATTTCCCCTGCATTGTATTCTACGTAATCCCTGAGCAATCTTTGTTCTTGCTCGAAGTTCTCAGCCTCTTCCTTAGTTTTGAAGTCTATCCCGTATGACCTGAACCGATTGGGAATCCCACACGGCTTTCCTTCCATTCCACTTCTCATACTTGCCCCGGTGAATGTGACGAAAGACAGCAGTGCTTTAAGTCTGTCAAGGGTACGTGTCCCGTATTTCTCTTTTATCTGCTCTATTGTGAGATTGGAAGTGATTATCAGTATCTTGCCCTGTTGTTCTGCGAGATCTACGACCTCGCTGAAGATGTTTCGTTTTGCCCCAAAATAGTTGTATTCATTTTCAACGCCAATATCATCAATGACAATGAATCTGCGAAGATCAAGGTCTTCAGTTGTGGTATGGGCAAAATCATAAGCATCATAAACAGATACGTCATTGTAATGCTTCTTTTTCAAGATTCTTGGAATGATATGCTTGCAGATAAGGCTTTTTCCAGTACCCATGTCTCCCCTGACCATCAGCCCCCTTCCCTTGTTGTTCCTTAACCATCCAACAACTTTGTCGTATTCAGGAAGCCACTGAGGTTCTTGTCCTTTGTTCCTACACATGACAGTCAAGCCCTCTATGAGCATTTCATGGGCATAATAGAAGTTAGTGTCATTAGACACACCATTTCTTTTTTCGATGTCTGCAAAAAGTCCGAAATCCATATTAATCATTTTTATTAGAGAAAATCAAATCCTGCGGTATTTTCTTTATCATAAGCACCGCTGTTATCTCCCACATTCACGAAATCGCTTGCATTTTTCTTCTTCTTCAAGCTATTGGATGCAATTATCTCATTGTACCTTGAACTGATAGTAGATACGCTTAGGTGGCTTAATGTCCAATTGTCGGAAATTGATTTAAGAAATTCTTTCAACTTGTCAATCAGCCTTTCGTCTGTGCATGGTAACTCCGCACTATCCAAGGAATGTTTCAATTGTTTGAGAAGGTTTGTCATCTGACCTGAATCTTTCGCCTCCCAATAGTATGAACTGCCAGGAACCTTACTATTGTAAAAGTCAGTAAAGATTTTCTTAGCCTGATTGTTTACTTCCTGAGAGAATGTCTTTCTTACTACCGCTTTACTTTTCGTTTGAGCAAGTTGAGCTTCCAGATCTGCGATTCTGCATTGTAATTGCTCTATCTGTGCATCTTTTTGGGCTATAATAGCCTGATAGTCCACACTTGGTTTGACTGATGTGTTGTTACCCCCATCTTTCTTACCAAGTTGCTTTGCAAGTTGTTCCTCAGAAAGAGTTAAAGATGCAAAGAAGCCGCGTGACTCATTGAAGAATGAGACTTTATAGTATTTGGTAAGCAGTTTCTTCAACTTTCGCATCTTGTAGATGGAATTGTACTCAGCCACCTTTGGATGATACTGCTCTACATTCTTGAAATGTCCGCTCATGCGTGAAAGTAGCTGCCTGTTCGTCACATGGTCATAGGGCTTGCTCCTAATAATAGAGGTCAAAGCCAGATAAGCCAAAAGCAGAATCCGCTCTTCATCGTCATGATAATTATTCCAGAAATCGGAGAACTTTGCAGATTCAATTCCAAAGTTTCTTCCTTTTCCATATTGCTCTAAGAGATCATGTCCGCGATTGACGGCATTTTGAGGCAATTCAGCATCCCCAACATCATGCTGAATGGCCGCTGCATAGCATAGAATCGACTCGAAGCCTTCCTTTCTGGTACTGGCATCAAGCGTCATGACAAACAGCGGAGCCGGAGCATTGTAATATACCTTTTTGATATTCATGCTTACAGATACTTAATAAACTCACCTCGGTTTTCTGCTTCGATTACTTCTGAAAGACGGAAGAGGACTCTACCGTTTTCTTTCTTAATCGGTACGAGACTGCTCTTCTTTAATTTCAGATCGAGACCAAAATACGAGTAACCCAATTTCTTTGCGAGCTGCTGTTTGTTGATGTACTCAACTCCATTGATGGAGATCGTCTTGAATTCATTTTTTTTATTAGCCATAATACTTTATTTTAAAAATCACTGCAAAAATAGTCCTATCATTTTATCGTTGCAATAGTTCAGGACTAAAATCTATCAATTTTTACTCAAAAAACTCTCAATGTCATACCAACAATTGTCATGGAACAAGAAAATATACACATGAAAAATCCCGCCATAGCTGACGGGATCCGGAGAAACATGGTTCAATTACAACATATTTCGGTACATTTAACTCTTACTGCAAAACACGTTCCCCCGTTTTCTGAGGGCCACTCTTACCTATGCCAAGTCGAGTATCATTTATGAGCCATAGGTTCTCACCTTCATAGCTGCTTTCGAAAATGAGACCAAGACGTTCTGACAAATGAAAAGCCCAATCACCGACCAGAGCCATGTAGGTATTACTGAGCTTTATCTTGCACGTCAGACAGATGTACCCACCAAGCAACTCGCGCATTTCATTTTTGGTATATGCGAGTTTTTCCTTGAAGTAATAATCCTCAGTAACCGCACGTAGAGCCATCTTTATATCCTTTTCCGTGAACAGGATTCGAAGTGAAAACGAATCTGAATCCTTGCATCGTTTATTAATCTCTCTAAACTTCATAGCTTCATATAAGATTTGAAAATGACAATAATATCTGTAACTTCTCGCATCGTGTCCTGACACCATAGAACTTCAGCCCGCTATAGCTTTCAAGCAGAAGAATCAATCCGTATAGTACGGACTTGCTGTCAGTCTCTACTGCCAGAAACTCCACATCATTTTCCTCATCGTATTCAACTTCACCTGAGACGATTATGTGATAGTCACGGACTTTATCTGTATCTTTAGCCCAATTCTTCAGTTTCTTGATGGTTTCTTTCTTATTCATGCCTTATTACCTTTATGCTCATTAAATTTCTTTAGTTCACGGTCAAAACTGGCTTTCATCATAGCACCGTAGCTGTCCCGTGATATAACTGGAGAGGGATCTATGCTGTAATCATTATCAGCAGAGGGAGTACGTTCTGGCTTAGTAACAACATCGTTCGAGTCCTCACAAGCATGGCTTGGCAAGTGCTGAATATCCGGATTGTTGGCCATGGGAGGTGAACCTGGTTTTGTAACCCTGCCAATGTCACATGACTCTATAATCCTTGATCCGTTCTTTCCTACTACTATCCCCATAGTCCCATATCATCAGAACTCATATTGTCTTCCTTCACTCATACAAAGACTCTTAGCACGCGCCATGTCTCTTTCTGTGTCACGGCACTTAGCATAACCACCTTGGAGTTTTAGGAAATTGCCAGAAGCCCAAACCTCAGCAAAGAACTGAGGTGAAGAGGTCTTTGGCAAGAACTCGCCAAGACTGAAAGAATAAATGCCATTCTCTGCCTCGAAGTCACGTAGTTCCTTCAATGCATGTTTGAGGGCACAGAAGCGGTTGAAGTGTTCCTGAGCCAAAGCAGGCACTTCTATTTTGCCGAAATCAGCCGAAACCTCTTCAAAGTTAGCTAAAGACACGGTATCATCGTTGTTGATAACAACTTTGGCATCCGGGTATGCTTCAAAGAAAGAGGAAATGCTTGTAACATACGGTTGAGCTGTTACACCAATACCATCCCATTTCTCCATTAGTTCTGCCTTATCGCCTTGCGGCAATGGCAATTTCTTAATGCCCTTCTGTCTCCGCTCAATCTCACCAGAAAGCCAGTCCTGATTGATTTCATTTATGTTCTGGGGAAGAGCATAACGAAGATCTGGCATTCCACGAAGTGCATTATAGGCATTGCTCATTTCAATAGCCAAACCGCTAAGTTTGGCTTCATTGTCTCTCTTTCGTTGGCTGTTGACTACGAAAGAAGGCAGAGTAGGAGCCTTGTATTCATTTGTCAATTTTTCCATTGCAATTTCTTTTTAAATTAATAAACCATAGATATGATTAAGAACCAATCTGTAAGAAAGTCCTGCCAAGGCTTTCGGCATATTGGAGGCTTCTGACATAGCCAGTTGTCGCTCTCTGATATTGTATCCACTCCGCATATTCCACGGTGTAGGCTACAACGATGTCGAAAAGGTTGGAACCAGAAGGGATATATTCAGAGAAAAATTCACGGGCATCATCCTTGCCCCATCCCCCATCAGTCTTGATTTTCGGCAAATAGGCTGACTTCTCCCCATCATAGTCAGGGTTGAAGAAAACCCTACGCCTTATCCTCAGATTCATCTTGGGCCTGATTGCTTCTGGCACAAGGTCTGAGGCATAGTAGGCGATCACGGGTTTTCTTTCACGGTATAGGCATACGACAATACTATTAAGGAGGTTTCCAGTGAAGTTATGGGCTCCTGGATTCTGCTGCCGGGCTGTGATAGCCTCCTGAAGCAGTTTCCAACAATACTTCTTCAACTCAGTCTCAGCAGTATCAATGATCTGCTTTTCGAATGACTTGAAAGCCTCGTCTATCACCTTCTTGTTTTTTGCCATATCCTCAGTTCCTTAAAACAGAGACTCATTCCCGTAACCTACTTTGCCATTCAGTCTATCAATTATCCCTTGTAAACGTTGGCTTGGAATGGCTACGTTCTCTATTGATTTCTTATTCCTGCGCTTTTTTCGGATCATTTCCTTAAACGCAATTTTCTTATCAATGCGTTCTGAAGTTAATTTCCTACCGTTTAAGAGTTGAATTGTCATATCTCGATAATTAGAGATCCTTTCCCACAATTACCTCGCTAACCATTCAGGCTTTTAAGTTGCTGTTCGCACAAGGTAGTACCGTTTTCTTCGTTCCATTGCTCACGCGCTCTTTTCTGTTGGAGCGCATATTCTCGATAATCTTTACTACCGATAGTCAAGGAATCCAAAACCTCACCGTTAACTACAATTCCCATACTCAAAGCCTCCTATTTTAGAACTTGTTTAAGTGAATTGATACGCTCCTGATTTTCCTTGTCGATCTTGTTCTTGTTTTCGAGATACTTGCGTACCTCTTCGTCAATGTCCCCACTGCCAAGGTCTTCAAGTTTCTTTTTCAGGCTGTCACGTTCCTCTCGCATGGTCTTCAACTCCTGCTGAAGACTCTCAATCGTTGCTTCATATTCTGCTGTTGTCATAACTATAAAAATTTAAAAAGTGAAACATAAATTCGCTGCAAAGATAGTAAATAAATTTTACCATCCAAAGGATTGCCTATAAAAAGTTTTCCTTTTTACGTCAAAAAAGGAAAAAAACAGCATAAATAATGGTGAGCAATCACCGATCACTCACCATTCCGTTATTACAGATTCTAAACTAACCTTGCGCCTCTGCCTGCATTTCTACCCTTTGGATAGCCATGGCCAAGGCAGCAATCACTTGGCATGAGATTATCGGGTAGGGAACTCCGATAATCAATAATTTTCCCATCTTTTGTAATAAGTGCCATGACAAAACATTATTTAATTATACATATTTGGAACGGTGCAAATGTAATAAAAATATTCGTGTTTTTATGGTGTTTCTGTTGAAATCTACAAATAGAACAAATAAAACGGGCAGCCTCAACAGACTGCCCAAAGTGTAGATAATGAAAGACGGGATGGAAACTAAACCTTACAACAAACTCAACAAACACCCATCAATCAAGTTCTACAGTTCAACAAAATGATAAAAATTGGATAATCATCCCTGAGATCCTTTCCTTTCACATAAGAGAATACTATTCACAAGCTCTGCTGCATTGCTTATCTGCATTGCCTTGACATCATCGCTCATACCAATGAAAAACTCTTTTATATTCAAGAGGGCATCATTCAATTCCGAAATGGATTCTTTCGTCTCGCCATCCATCCAATCCGCAACGGCTTTCCCATACTTCTGCTGAAGTGAATTGCCTTCTTCGATTTCTGCATAATGGACGGTATCAAGCAGGACGTTGTAATGCCCAAGTAGTGAATGCAAGGTAAAGGCTTCTTCCTTATCAATTCCATCACATTCATGTACGACTGTGAAAGAATCGGCTATTGAACACTTCTCGACAATATAATTGTCTTCATTACGCGCATTCTCTACTGCGAGCATATTTTCTTTTTCTGTAACAATTATCTTCATTTCCATTACTAAATAGTGTTATTGTTCTTTTTCTCTGCCAGGTACCGCTCAAATTCATCAATGATAGTAGTTGCATTGAACTTTAACCTCGACGATTGAGTTTTTCCAGTCTTTACATAAGAGAATCTTGGCTTTCCGTCCTTATCGTCTTTAATATGATATAGCTGCCATACCGAAATACCAAGAATATTTGCTGCTTTTGCGGGAGATACAAGGCGCGGTTTCACTTGCAAAGCCCCTCCCCATGCCTTACCAAGTTTCTTTAATAATCGGTCATCGTCCAATAGCAATTCATAGAAAGATCTGGCTATCATCATTGCATCTGCTTGACAAATCATAGTCTGTAGGGAATTAAATAAATGGTTTGAATATAACAATATCGCCATGAGTAACTACACCACAGCCTTCATTTTGCCAAGCCGCTGAATCACTCTTTCTTCATTCGCTCCTATAACTCCATTAAGGAAAAGAAGCAACTGAGGGAAATCCTGCTCACTTATCAGGATTACATGATCTACACCTCCGACCTCCAGATTGACAGAAGCCACATCTTCACCGGGATTCTTACCAAATTCACCGATAACCTTCAATTCGTGCCTGACGATTGCAAGATCAATCAGAGCATCAACCATTTTCTTCTTGACGTACATACTTTTAAGTTTAAATTAATTATTAATGTTACATTCCGGGTGCAAAGATAGTGAAAATAAAAATAGCCTCCAAACTAATATTTAACCTTCTTTATGGGAAAAAGATACATTATATACTAACTTGGATATAATGTAACACTTGCGTCCTTTTGATTTGATTTTCTTAACTTCTCATAGCATATTTTATTAGCCTACGACCTAATATTTCTTCAAAATACTACGCTTTAACACAAAGTTCATCGAATCAGGATTTGGAAGATTCAATTTTTCTTTGTACCTTTGCGCCTGATATAATAATAATTATGGATATAAAGAAAAAGATTCAGCAGCGAGGCATGACCTTGGCACAAGTAGCAGAGAAAATGGGTATAGCTGCTCCGACATTATCTGCCATCTGTTCCAATCGGAATCCAAAGTTTAATTCTTTGGAGAAAATCGCTGACGCGCTCGGCATTTCCGTAAGTGAATTGGTTTCTGATTCTGATCACCAGAGTTCGCCTGCTGAAATCGAATGTCCTTACTGCCATAGGAAAATCATTATCGAAACAAAGATATTGAGTTAAGAAAAAGGCGGTTAGTACATACACCGCCGTTATAGTGTATTTGAGCGGATTGCCCGTGAGGGTAGTCCGCTTTCCAATTATTATTGCGGTTACAGCTCAGACTCAGGAACCAAGCATGATTTCTTCAGCATCGCATCAACTGGCGCGCCACTGAAAACGACTAAACAACGGATGTGCAATTTAAAAATAAAGACATTCTTGGAAATTGTTGATAACAGTGGAAACGAAATGCAATTCTGCTCTATCTTCGACGTTAAAGATACATGTCAGAACTTGGTCTGGAATACGTTGAAAGAAATAAGTACACCCGTTCCTTTGCCTTCATGCTGAATGATAAAACAGCCAACGAGTCTGAGGCAAAAAAACGGGTGGTATTTAAGACTGATTTCAAGAAATAAGTGAGCGGTCTCAACTACCCTTCTCTATAGCTTTTAGTTTAGATAGGGCATCTATGAAGCCTTTGTATTTCATCGCATGGGCTTCAAACAACTCATGGTACTTATTAAGATGCAAAAGAACCGCTTCTTTATTATCCGGGTTTGTTTCGTGTTCTTGAACCAAGCGCACATGCTCTTCAAGTAGAATCAGCACTTTCTGAATCTTGCATCTTATAGACTCCAATAACATTACGCCAATATCGGTGTAATCAGAATCACCTATTTTACTTCTTAGCGCATCAAAACGTATTATCGTTTCCTCATAACTGAGAAATACGGTCATTTCCTTTTTGGTGGTTAGAGCAAGATTATTGCTCTTTTCCAGAAACTCTTCGTAATTCATATATACTATGTGCAGTTAAAAATGGGTGTCTTTATTAATCGACACCCCAAACAAATTTATTACTCATTATTCTCTATGTCCTTTTCAGTTATCATTTCTGCAATGTTTTTGCAGATGCTTAACGTTGCCGACACCCCCTTGAAATCCTCAATAGTAACGGCATTCTCTTCAACACCTAATACACCATGAATATTCCAAAGATGTTCAAGGGCTTTTTTGCAGTATTCCGAAATCATATCTGGTGGGCAAGTGTTTTCCAGATACTCCTTGGCCTTGGAATAGTCATATTCTATCTGATGGGGTATTGTATAGGCAAATTCTATCTTTGTCGGGCTTCCGCTCTTTGTTATGATATTCACACCAATGATTGAAAGATCATCACCAAACAAGTCTGAGAGAATACGTTGCAAGTCCCCAACAAGGGTTTCGCCTATATTCTCCAAGGCCGTGTTAAATACAATTGCCTGCCTAAGCAACTGATCCTTTTCGACCATATAGACGGATGCAGTTTTACCAAGGTCAGCTGACTCGATGAGGCTTGCAATGAAATTTGAAGCCTTAATCTTTTCGTAAATTTCAGTTGAATTCATAATGCTTTATTTTATTTGGTTGAATAAATCCTGCTGCTGATTGATTTCGCATCCCCATGCTCCTACGCGCCATTGACCGTAGAATTTTGAACTGGGGTTATAGCATTTACCGCTTGTTCCTCCAGTGCGAGGGAAGAAAGTACGCTCCTGGAACCACTCGCAATCAATGCAATGCTTAGTCATTTCCTATTCTTTCGGAATTCCTCAATTGCACTCTCACGATATACTACCCTGCGATTAATATGCGTTGCCTCGATCTCTCCATTCTTGGTTAGTTTCCACAAAGTAGGCTTAGAAATATTCAGTAGTTCGCACACCTCATCACGGCTATAATTCTTCTCAGGCTTGGCACTCATACGATCAGCCTCCAAAGCCTTCTGTACTTCATCTGCTATAACAGAGCGAAGCCAAGTCTCGACCAATGGCAGGACTTCCTCACCTATTAAGGATAATAGAGTTTTAGCATTCTGCATCGTTGGCCTCCTTTCTCATTAGCTTGTCTATTTCTGCACGAGCGAACAGAGTCTTATTCCCAATCTTGTGAGTATTTAAAATACCCTCTTTCCTGTATCGGAAAATTGTTGAGCGACTAATATTCAGCAATTTCCCTACCTGAGTGATAGTTAGGAACTCACCTTCAGGGATAGGATCACCGAAAAGTTTGCGTTCGAGTTTTTCGGCATACGCCTTCAACTCTTCTTTACTCATATTTTCAAGTTCCATTAACTTTTTCTTCAGTTCGGAACTATCCAATAACCTTTTTTGTTCTTTAATCATACCATTCACATTTAAAAAAATAATAAAGATTTTGCCACAAAATTAGTACATTGTGGAACACCATGAAACACTATGGAACTAAAATCTTTGCTTTTTTAGGAAAAAAACTCAGAAAAAATTGGATGGAAACTGAAGAAATCGCGTAAAAAGGTTAATGTTTGGCAAAAGAAGGGAAATGAAAAAGGGAGCCAATTTGACTCCCTCAATAACTCAGGCTTCCTTCTTTAAATCTATCGTCTTAGCCGTAGAATTCATCTTCTCTGCTATTCTGTCGGCTTCCTCAGAGAGTCCGGTTCTAATGTACTTCTCCAAGTTCTTTAGATTGGTATGACCGCTGAAGACAATTAAATCACGCTCACGTAATCCCAATTTGTGAAGGTTGGTAATTGCCGATCTTCTGGCTGTGTGGCTTGTAATCAATTCCCATTTGTATTTAAGAATATTCCCCCTGCCATCACGCTTGAAAACGGGTTCGCCATCATGCTCAAAGGCATATTGTTTCCTGCGCTTATACTCTACAAGCTCATTCTTTGTCATTGGCTCATTGTTCATGGCTTTCTCACAAAGGCGTAAATATGTACTTTCTGCATCCTTCTCGCGTCGAGTCATTGCAGTTGGATATTCCTGCATCAAAGAAGGTACTGACTTTGCCAACTCTTTGAAAATGTCCTTTAATAAAAGGTTCACGTATTGCAGAGGTACTTCAGGGGATTGATAGTCGTAACGCTCTAAGATCTCATAGCATCGCGCATCCAGAATAGGAACTTCAACGTTGCTTCCTGTCTTCTTTTGAGTGAGTTTGAATATTGGAGTGCCTTTGTCTGTCTTGGTAATGTTGTATGGCTTAAACTCAGAATAATCGCTAACACGTTGTGCAGAGAATACACCAATGAAGAAAAGGTCTCTAACTTTGGCTTTAGTACCTTCTAACGGCATCTTATAAAGCGCGTCTAATTCTTCCTCAGTGAGATAGATTTCAGTCTGTTTCTGACCTTTCTTAACAGTGGGAGTCACCCAAGCACTCAAACTGATAGCATTCCTATTCCATCCCTGCGAAGCCGAATATCTGCAAAGGTGTTGGGCTGTTCCCCATAACTTATTAATTGTGGTAGGCATGAGTCCTTTTTTCTCCAAGTACAGACGGAAACGTTGTACCCATTCCGGGGTAATGTCCTCAAATGTAGTGCCTGCTTTGGTATAGTCTTTCAGGTGGTTGAAAAACGTAATCCATCCTGCAATTGTCCCCTCAGTATATTTCCCTTCTCTGCATCGCTTATCGGTAATCACGCCATCCTTTATACCTTTAATATAGTTCTCACAGCAAGGAACAATTTCGTGCATCTTACGCTCCCTTTCCTCACGTTCACGCTGATTAATCTCCTTACGCTTAATTATAGCATCATGGTTAGCTAACTCGGAAAGAGCCTTGACCAATATTGGTTTATCTTCACTGCTCCTTATGCTGCCATCATCAAAAAGGAGGTCGATGGTCTCACTGACTAAATTCATCTTCTTTTTGATTTCGGCTCCAATGCTCCCCTCTTTAGTATAATTGTCCCATAACTTTGCATTGCCGCTTTCATAATACTTGCGCCAATCCGTAATATTAACCTTAATACCTGTTGTAAATAACCAATCAACCTCCGGTTTCTTTTTCTGGATTCTTACATAAAGAGTTGCTTCACCACTCTGTTTTGCTGTTCTAATTAAGAAATATGCCATAATACTTAATTTTATTTTGAACGGAATATATAATAAAAGTCGTTTCTATTTATGAAACCTTCTTGCTCGATAAGTAAGTTTGCACATCGCTTTATCTTATCTGCATTATTGTAAAAATCGTATTTAAGACGTATCACCGCCAATCTAATCATTGCGTCAATGTCTTTTTTGTTTGTTATGCAATAGTAATGAAGAATTTTCTTAATGTGATTTAAATCGCCTTCCATACCCTTTATAGGAAATTTATACTTTCCACCTCCTAAAATCGCTTTTGCTGACTTATTGCAAAACATGGCTTCGCACAAGCCTCCACCAATGGCATAACAAACTTCTTTGAAGATGTTGCCAGTTATGCCATCCTTTCTAATAAAATCCATGTATTCTTGAAACTCCATCGGATTCTCATGGTTGCACAGTCCGCTTCCATCCCAATTCGCTGTAATTGTATCTATACGCTTAATGTTGCCATAACATAGATACATTGCAAGTGCGTGACCTATCTCATGGTAAGCAGCACGTTTCGCCCTTCGCTTTTCTCTTCTAATAGCGTTTGTCCAATCTTTTACATCTTGAAAATTTGCCATAATGATAAGTTAAAATAAACACGCTGCAAAGATACAAAATCTGTATCTACTTTGTATCTACCTTGTAGCTTTTTTGTATCTACTTTAATTAATTTTAACTAATCTCTATTAATCTCGTATTTTTATAACTTGCTGATAATTAGCTATTATAAATGTGTACTGACGTTTCTCGAAGTTGCGGCAAAAAATTGATGCCCCACCAACACATCTGGAGCAACACAAACGATATCAGCAGTACCCATAGAGCCAACCGCGGATGGTGCGTAGGAATACGGCGGTAATGAATGTACACTAAATAAGAGAACCACGTGATAGCTGCCCAAGTCTCCTTCGGGTCCCATCCCCAATAATGTCCCCAGGCCTCTTTTGCCCAAAGAGCACCAAAGAGCATACCGAAAGTCATGAAAGCGAAACCGATAGAGACGAGATTGTCCGTGATATCATATTCCTCTGCTGTTGGAGACGACTTTTTGAAGAACAAAAGGTAAAGCGCCATCACCGTGGCTGCCCCCAGAAGCGCATAAGCAAACATATAGACAATCACATGTGGTGCAAACCAAGGGCTCTGGAGGGCTGGCATCAACGTCTTGGAATGAATCTCAGGCTTGAAAAGATTCACACAGATGAACACCAGTGAAAGGATG
>JAEEGL015448095.1_pt1 | contig 25963 bp, 21 predicted proteins | sample 9134231 | NCBI WGS metagenome assembly JAEEGL01 (sample SAMN16246548, study PRJNA631951) | gut metagenome | biome: gut microbiome; feature: rumen; material: fiber-attached | host: Bos | place: Iran: Karaj | collected 2018-10 | reverse complement strand
GATCGACAAGATCACCCCGCGTCCCCACGTGAAAGTCAAGGAAATGCTCGCCGCGGACGGCTTCGAGGACAATGATTACATCGAGACCGAGAAGCACACCTTCACGGCTCCCTTCGTCAACGCCGAAGAGACGCAGTACCTGGTCATCGAGGACCACTACACCAACGGCCGTCCGCCGCTGGATCTCGGCGGCGCCCTCTACACCACGCGTGAGACCGTCGACAAGGTCGAGACCATGAAGGTGACGACCTGCCTCAACCCGCTCCACACGGCCATGTCCATCTACGGCTGCATGCTCGGCTACACCCTGATCTCCGCGGAGATGGCGGATCCCGACATCCGTTCCTTCATCCAGAAGATCGGCTACATCGAGGCGATGCCCGTCGTGACGGATCCCGGTGTGCTGAATCCCTATGAGTTCATCGGCGCCGTGATTGGCCGCCGCTTGCCGAATCCCTTCATGCCCGACGCCCCGCAGCGTATCGCGATGGATACCTCCCAGAAGCTCGCCATCCGTTTCGGCGAGACCATCAAGAAGTACATCGCCCGCGGCCTGGATATGGAGAACCTTCAGCTGATCCCGCTCGTGCTGGCCGGTTACGCCCGCTACCTGAAGGGGATCAAGGACGACGGCACGCCGTTCGACCCTTCTCCGGATCCGTTGCTCGGGGAACTGCAGGCCATCGTGGCTCCGCTGCAGGTCGGCAAGCCGGACCAGGACTACAGCTGCCTCAAGGCCCTGTATACCCGCAAGGACGTCTTCGGGCTCGACCTCTATGAGGCCGGCCTCGGCGAGAAGATCGAGGGTATGGTGAAGGAACTCTTCGCCGGTCCCGGCGCGGTCCGTGCCACCCTGCACAAGTATGTCGAGGCCCGCTAGGGCAGACACCTTTCACTGAAAAAGGCAGCCGGAAGGCTGCCTTTTTCTTGTCATTCCGGGCCTGACCCGGGAACTCCTTACAGGATCGTCACTTCCGCCGCTGCGGCCGAGGCGATGCGCTTCACCAGGCCCTGGAGCACTGCGCCGGGGCCGATCTCGCGGAACTCCGTGGCGCCGTCCGCGAGCATGTTCTTGACGGATTGCGTCCAGCGGACCGGCGAGGTCAGCTGCTGCAGGAGATTGTCCTTGATGCGCTGGGGGTCCGTCTCTGGCAAAGCGCTGACATTCTGGTAGATAGGGCACTTGGGAGCGCGGACCTCGGTCCGGTCGATGGCTTTGGCCAGCTCCACGCGCGCGGGCTCCATCAGCGGGCTGTGGAAGGCGCCGCCGACGCTCAGCGGCAGGGCGCGCTTGGCACCTGCGGCCTTGAGCGCGTCGCAGGCGCGCGCCACGGCTTCTTTCTCGCCGGAGATCACCACCTGTCCGTCGCAGTTGTAGTTGGCGGGGATGACGGTCCCCTCGATCGTGGCGCAGACTTCCTCCACCTTCTCGTTGGGCAGGGCGATCACGGCAGCCATCCCGCCGGGCACCTGCTCGCAGCATTTCTGCATCTCGCTGGCGCGTACGGCCACGAGGCGCAGGGCGTCCTCAAAGTCCACGGCGCCCGCCGCCACGAGTGCGGAGAATTCGCCGAGGGAGTGGCCGCCGACCATGTCGGGGGCGGGAAGTCCCTCGGTGCAGAGGGCAGTCACGACGGAATGCAGGAAGATGGCCGGCTGGGTGACCCTGGTGGCGCGCAGGTCTTCGTCGCTGCCCTCGAACATGATGTCCGTGAGGCGGAAGCCCAGGATCTCATTGGCTTTCTCCATCAGTTCGCGGGCCCGGGCATTGCTCTCATACAGGTCCTTGCCCATTCCGGGAAACTGTGACCCCTGACCGGGGAATACATATGCTCTTTTCATGATATCGTCGGTTTTTTCTGATAATTCATTTTGTTTGCGGACGCAAATTTACAAAAAATCAGTATATTTGCATTCCCCAACGGCAGACCCGCGGGTATGCCCCTGTAGTTTAATGGATAGAATTTCGGATTCCGGTTCCGACGATAGGCGTTCGATTCGCCTCGGGGGTACGAAAAGACTGCGCTCACGGCGCTGTCTTTTTGGTATCCCTGCCCGGTGAGACGGGCACTGCCTGCAAGCAGCAGAGGCGTTAGCGGATGAAGTGGGTCGGGGTCCAGGCCTCGCCGGGATCGCGGCCGGGGGCGGGCTTGCCGCCCGTGGCCTTGAGAAGCCACGCCAGGTTGTCCGCCAGCGTGCGCATCGTCTGCATCCCCTCGGCATCCAGGGCGGCCTGGCCGGGCGAGCGGCCGTAGACGATGTTCCAGTACTGCGAGGTCACAACCGGCATGTTCATCATCTGGAAGGGGATCGTCAGCGTCTCAAAGGTGGCCGTGGCGCCGCCCCGGCGGCACACTGCCACGGCTGCGGCGGGCTTGCCGGCGATGGCGCCGCCGTTGGAGTAGAAGGCTCGCTGGATCACGCTGAGCAGCGCCCCGTTCGGCTGGCCGTAATAGACCGGGGAACCCACGACCAGGGCGTCGGCACTGGCGAAGCGCTCGCTGATCCGGTTGCAGATGTCGTCGTCGAAGACGCACGCACCGCCGCCCTTGCGGGCGCACCCGCCGCAGGCGATGCATCCGCGGACCGGCTCGTGGCCGATCCAGACGGTCTCGCTCCCGATACCGTCCTTGTCCAGCTGCCTGGCGATTTCGGCCAGCGCCAGCGCTGTGTTGCCCTGCTGATGCGGGCTCCCGTTGATGAGCAGTACTTTCATCTTTTTCTCATTTTTTTTGTTGTCCGTCTTTGTCCTTGCTCCAAGGCTCCACCAGGAACCGGCCGGGCGCTTCCTCCACCACGAAGTCTCCCTCGTGGACGGTTTCGAGACCGTCGTCGGTCAGCAGCGAGAGCATCGAGAATCCCATACAATCATATGGCGCGAGGATCTTGTCCCCGCAGAACCGCTTTACTTCCGGGAAGTTGGTGCCTGTATACTGGATCTTGCTCATATAGCCTTACAGATCGAACGGGATGTCGCCCTGCATGAACAGTACGGCCTGGCCGGTGATGCGGACGCGCTCGCCGGCCAGTTCGACCTCCAGCAGGCCCCCGCGCGCAGACAGCTGCCGGGCCGTCATCCGGTGCTTGCCGAGCCGGGCGGCCCAATAGGGGGTGAGGTAGGTGTGGGCGCTGCCCGTGACCGGGTCCTCGGGAACGTCCAGCTTGGGGTAGAAGCAACGCGAGACGAAGTCGCAGTCCGTCCCCTGCGCCGTGAGGATGAGTCCCCGGCCGTCCAGCCGCCGGATGGCGTCGTAGTCCGGGCGGAAGGCCTTCAGAACGGCTTCGTCCGGGAGCACAAGCATCATGTCGCCCCCGTCGTAGTACGCCTCGCAGGCACTCCCGCCGGATGCTGCGAGGACCTCGTCCGTCAGGGGGATGCGCTTGTACGGCCCCACCGGGAAGTCCATCGTGTAGCCGCTCTCGCCGGCATGGACGATGAGCTCGCCGCTCAGGGTCCGGAAATGCATCTCGGTGACGCCTGTGTCCACGAAACGGTGCAGCACGAAAGCGGTGGCCAGCGTGGCGTGGCCGCACAGGGCCACCTCGCCACCCGGCGTGAACCATTTGAGGTCATACCGCCCGGGAGCGGTCGGGACGACGAAGGCCGTCTCGGAGTAATTGTTCTCGATGGCGATCGCCTGCATCAACTCCGGGGGCGGCATCTGCCTGCAGGGCAGCACCGCCGCCGGGTTTCCGGCGAAGAGCCGGTCCGTGAAGGCATCTGCGATGTACTGTCTCAATGATGCGGGGGTTTAGTGCCGCCGGGGCGGGCGGTTCCACGGTTCGGCGGCCTTCTCGCAGAGGCGGAGGAAATGTGCCTTGAGGTCCTCCCAGCGGTAGTAGGGACCGGAGACCGGCTCAATGCCCGGAATCCGGATCTCCTGCTCGTTGTAGAGGATTTTGGTCAGGATCTCGTCCTCCCGGTTGCGGTAGAAGACCATCTGGCAGTTGGTGGCCATCGGCACCTGGAAGAAGGCGTACCAGCCGTGCAGGTGTGCCTCCCGATAGGGATGGATGCGCCCCTGCGGGTCGTCGGCGCCCAGCAGGGCGAACAGGGGCAGCACGGAGGTGTCGTGGCCGAAGCGCAGGTCGGCCGCCCGGTGGCTGTCCGGGCGGATGGCGGCGTCGGCCTTCTCGATGAAGTCCAGCAGCAGCGGGCGGATGGCATAGCGGATCACGTCGCCGTTCTCCAGCGAGCCGGCCCAGCTGCGGTAGATCGAATCGTTGCCGGGCGCCCAGAAATAGGCGAGCTCCTCTGGGGTGAAGTACTTGCGGTAGATCTCGATGCCCATGAAGTCGATGAGCTGGCACAGGCCGCCGGCGTTGAAGATGGCGCGCACGAAGGGCTCGGGATTGCCCAGGACGCGCAGGGCGGCCGGGAGATCCGTCACGAGCGGGGTCAGGAAGCGCGTGAAGTCGTAGCCCGGCGTCCCGGGGGCAGGCTCATAGGGACGCGGCCCCTGCGGCTGCTGCGGGCGCGTGTACGAGGCGGGGTTGCGCGGCTGGGGCGGCGGGTCGTTGGGCCTGCGGATGTTCAGGCTAGGGTTGATATAGGACATGAACCGCTCGGCGCTCGTGAAGGTGAACTGCTGCTTGGGGAACTTGTCCTGCAGGCTGTTGGTGAAGTTGCACATGCTCACGATGCAGCGGAAACTGGTGCTGGAGAAGCTGTTGACTTCCTGCCGGTTGCGGTTCTTGAAGATGCCGGGGTAGCGGTCGGCCATCCGGGCGGCGATCATCCGGTGCTCGCGGGCGCCGCGCGGGGTGAGCGAGCCTTCCATCCCCTTGTGGGCTTCCACGATCTTCTCCACGTCGCCATACAGGGCCCGGCCGCTCTCGGTCAGCAGCCCCAGCGTGTCCAGCTGGGCGAATCCCGCCTGCGCCGCACGGGCGAAGGTGGAATTCAGCTCATAGCGCGACCCGTGCCGTCCGTAATGGGAGATGTAGAAGGGCTTGAACCCCTTGGGGGCAGGGGTGTCGTGGATGGGGTTGAACTCATAGGAGTGCATGTTGTTGGCCGCCCGGTCGGGGTTTTCGGCCAAGAGGCGCACCGCGGCTTCCTGGGCGCCGAGGCTGAGTCCGAGGGCCATCAGCAGGGAGAATGCGAAGAGGCGTTTCATCGGTGGTCGTAAATGTCTGTCCAAGCAAATATTGCAAAAAAAAGCGGACTTTGCAACCGCAATGCCGGAGGGTGGGAGTCTGAATGAAAGTTTTTTGTAAATTTGAAGAAACAATGTTCCCCAGACACAAAACCATCAGGATATGAAAAGACTGCTTGTAATCCTGGGACTGGCCCTCGCGGCCTCCCTCGGCCCCGTCTCCGCCCAGGAGTGGGAGCCTCTCTTCAACGGCAAGAACCTCAAAGGCTGGAAGCAGGTCACCGGCACGGCGAAATATGCCGCCAAGGACGGTATGATCGTGGGCACGACCACGGACAGCAAGATCAACTCCTTCCTGGCCACCACCAAGGAGTACGGGGATTTCATCCTCGAGCTCGAGTTCATGACCGAGGGGATCAACTCCGGCGTGCAGCTCCGCAGCCACAAGGACCCCGCCCGCGGGCTCGTGTACGGCTACCAGTTCGAGATCGACCCGGCGCCGCGCGCCTGGACGGGCGGCATCTATGACGAGGCCCGCCGCCTCTGGCTCTACCGGATGACGACCAACGAGCCGGCCCGCACCGCCTACCGCCAGGGCTGGAACTCCGCCCGCATCGAGTGCATCGGGGACCACATCCGCACCTGGGTCAACGGCATCCCTTGCTCCAACCTCATCGACGACGTGGACAAGACCGGCTTCATCGCCCTGCAGGTCCACACCGTGGCTCCCGATCTCATCGGTTCCCGTATCTGCTGGAAGAACATCCGCATCCTGACCAAGGACGTGGAGAAGTACGCCACCCCCTCGCCGGCGCCCTGCGTCAACTGCATCGCCAACACCCTCACGCCGGAGGAGGTCGCCGACGGCTGGAAACTCCTCTTCGACGGCAAGACCGCCAATGGCTGGCAGAGCGCCCGTCCGCGGATGAACGGCGCGTTCCCGTACGAGGGCTGGAGCGTAGAGAACGGCGTGCTCTACGTCCACGCCGGTGACGGCGGCGAGAGTGCCAACGGCGGTGACATCATCACGACGCGCAAGTACCGCAATTTCATCCTCAAGGTGGACTTCAAGATCACGCCCGGCGCCAACAGCGGCATCAAGTATTTCGTGGATCCCTTCATGAACGGAGGTCCCGGCTCGGCCATCGGCTGCGAGTTCCAGATCCTGGACGATCGCCGTCACCCGGATGCCAAGCTGGGCGTCAACGGCAACCGGACCCTGGGCTCCCTGTATGACCTCATCCCGGCTCCGAAAGGGGAGTGGGAGAGCTACACTATCGACGGGTGGCATACGGCGATGATCGTCGTGAACGGCCCGCACGTGGAGCACTGGCTCAATGGCCACAAGCTCCTCGAGTACGAGCGTAACAACCAGATGTGGGATGCCTTCGTGGACTACAGCAAGTATAAGGATTGGCCGGACTTCGGTAACGCCGAGGAGGGGTACATCCTCCTGCAGGACCACGGCCACCTGGTTTCCTTCAAGAACATCAAGATCAAGGAGCTTTGATGCCTGCGATGCGTGTGCTTCTCCGCCTGCTGCCGGCCCTGGCGCTGCTGGCCGCCTGCAGCGCCGGTGCGCCGGTCTCCTTCCAGCGCGACGACGCCGCCCGCAAGGTGGACGTCAGCGTGGACGGACGCTATTTCACGAGTTTCTTCTATCCCGAGGATGAGGCCAAACCCATCCTCTGGCCCATCCTGACGGCATCCGGCGTGGACATCACGCGCGGCTATCCCCGCGCGCCGCGCCCCTTCGAGAGCGTCGACCATCCGCACCATTCTGGCCTGTGGTTCAACCACGGGGACGTCAACGGGCTCGACTTCTGGAACAATTACCACGCGCTGCCCGCAGAGCGCAAGCCCGCCTACGGGTCGGTGCGGCTCCGCAGCATCGAGTCGATGGCGGGCGACCGGCTGGTGACCCTGTCGGACTGGGTGGACAATGACGGCCGCGTGCTTCTGACGGAGCGGACCACCTATGTCTTCGGCGGCAGCCGGGACGAGCGGACGATCGTCCGCAGCGCCCTGCTGACTGCCGTGGACACGGTCCGTTTCGGCGAGGACAAGGAGGGGATGTTCGGCCTGCGGGTGGACCGCGCCTTCCAGCAGCCTTCGGACAGCCCGGTGCTCTACCTGGATGCCCAAGGCCGGCCCTCGGATGCGCCCACTGTCAACAAGGACGGCGTCACCGGCCTGTATACCAACAGCCTGGGCTTTACGGGCGACGCCGCCTGGTCCAAGCGCGCGGAGTGGACCAAACTCGACGGGACCAAGGACGGGGACGACATCACTATCCTGGTCATCGACTCCAAGGACAATACCAATTTCCCGGGCTGGTCGCACGCGCGGGGGTACGGGCTGTTCGCCCAGAACAACCTTGGCGGAAAGGGGATGGACCGCAGTTTTACCGGCGAGGCCGGCTTCACGCTCCTGCCCGGAGAGTCCAGGACCTTCACCTACAAGGTCGTCATCAAGAGCGGTGGACACCTGACCCCGGCGCAGTGCAAAGCCTGCGCCCGGGCCTTCAACGGTGTCCTGCCGGATTGATCCGCAAGGGCTTCCGGATGCTTATCTGACGCTGTCGCACCGGTTTCTGTAGAATGCACGGACATCTTCCCACTTGTAATAGGGGAAGGTGTCCGTCTGCATAGGCAGCGAGGCTTCGAAGCCGTTGAGCAGGCACTTGACGAGAACCTCGCCGGGATGCTGCCGGCTGCGGTAGAAGACCAGCTGGATGTTGGAGGCCTTGCAGGTCTGCCAGTTCTGGTAGCAGTCCTTGACTTCGTTGGGGTCCTCCGGGTCGCGGTCGGCGCCGTTCAGGCCCATCAGTACGGTCAGCGGGCCGATGTTGCCGTCGTGGCCGAAGCGCAGGTCCGCCCTGTGGCTGCTGGTGCCGGCGATGGCGGCATCGGCCTTGGCGATGATGTCGTCCAGGATGGGGATCATCCGATACTGGTCGCCGAAGACCCAGGAGTAGGCCCCGAGATTGGACGACTCCCAGCGCTCGACCATCTCTTCGTCCGTGATGATGCTCCCCATCATCCCTTCGTAGCCGACGTTGGGCAGCGACGTGTAGAGGTTGATCAGGTCGCCGGCGATGCGGTCCGGACCGCCCGGCAGGCCGTCGGTGCTGGTAAAGACGCGCGCGAGGACCTTGTCCTGCAGGTCATCCTTGCCGCGGAAGAGCTCACGGTGCTGTTCGTAGCGTGGCTTGGCCTTCGGGAAATCGTGCTTGACGGGATTCTCCTTGTCGTTGGGGACCACGGCGTCCAGGGTGAAGCGGGAGGACTGTTCGCGGATCTCGATCCGGGGATTGCACTGCACGAGTTCCTGGCAGAAGGCGGACATGCTCAGCACGCAGCGGCCGGACAGGGAAGAGATGGCCAGTACGTAGCCGCCGTCGCGGAAGACCTCCGGGAAGCGGTTGTACATCGTCCGGGCGATGCGCTGGTGTTGGTCCCAGCCCAGCTGGGTGAGTTCGCTGATGCCGGTGATGAGCTCCTGCTTCGCCGCCATGAAACGTCCGTAGAATGCCTCACCTTCGTCCGTGAGCTGGTGCCGGTCGTGGGCGAAGGTCAGGAGCGTGTCCAGCTGGTGATAGAGCGTCTCGTTCCAGTAGTACCGGGAGCCGTGACGGGCATAGTGGCTGATATAGAAAGGTTTGTAGCCACGTGGCGCGGGGGTGGGCTGTACGGTCTCGAAGAGGTAGGGATAATCGTTGCCGTAGGATTTGCGGGGGTCCTGGCGCAACTGCTCCAACGCGGAGCCGCCCTGCGCCCAGGCCGTCAGGGAGAGGCCGACGAGCAGCAGGAGGGTGAAGAATCGTCTCATATGCGGTTATTGTTTTTTGCCTTTGCCGCCGCGGTTCATGAACTTGCGCATGATGCCGGCGACGATGCGGATGGGAAGGGGGCGAAGGGCCTTCTCTGCCTCCTTGAGTTTCTCGCGGATCGGGATGCCCTGCGGGCAGTGCTTCTCGCACTTGCCGCACTGGATGCACTGCGAGGCGTAGGACGGTTCCTTGGTGAGGGCCACCGTCTGGACGTATTGCGACCAGCCTGCCATCCGGGATTCGGAGTACATCGTATTGTAGCAGAGGAAATGGCCGGGGATGTCCACGCCCTTGGGGCAGGGCATGCAGTAGCGGCAGCCCGTGCAGCCTACCTTCTCCTTGGCGCGGATGCGGCGCTTGACTTCCTCGATCAGGGCGAAATCCTCCGCCGTGAAGTCCCCGCAGACGGCCTCTGAGGCTGTCCGGAGATTCTCCCGGACCATCTCCAGGGAGTTCATCCCGGACAGGACGACCGTGACCTCCGGCTGGTTGTAGAGCCAGCGCAGACCCCACTGGGCCGGGGTCCAGCCCCGCGGGTGGGCTGCGATGACCTGCTTGGCGTCCTCCGGGAGGAGGTTCACCAGTTTGCCGCCGCGCAGGGGCTCCATGATGATGACGGGGATGCCCCGGGCAGCGGCGGCCTTGAGGCCCTCCACACCGGCCTGGGCGAACTCGTCCAGGTAGTTGTACTGGATCTGGCAGAAATCCCAGTCATAGTCGGCGAGGATCTTGAGGAAGTTCGCCGTGTTGCCGTGGTACGAGAAGCCGATGTTGCCGATCTGTCCGGCGGCCTTCTTCTCCGCGATCCAGTCCAGCATCCCCAGGCCCTTGAGCCGCTCCCATTGGGCGATGTCGGTCAGGTGGTGCACCAGGTAGTAATCCACGCGGCCGGTGCGCAGGCGGGCGAGTTCTTCGCCGAAGAAGCGGTCCAGCGCGGCCCGGCTGCCCACCATATACTGGGGAAGTTTGGTGGCGATGTGGACCTGGTCCCGGATGCCGTTGCGCTCCAGGATTTCGCCCAGGGCGGCTTCGCTGCCGGGATAGATGTAGGCGGTGTCGAAGTAGTTGACCCCGGCGCGGTAGGCGGCCAGGATCTCCTGCTCGGTCTTGTCGATGTCGACACCGCCGCCCTTGCGGCTGAAACGCATGCAGCCGTAGCCGAGAATGGAGAGAGGGGTGCCGTGTTTGTCAGGCCTGTATTGCATATTTGTCTTTCACAAAAATAAATAATAATTTTGTATTTCCAGTTAGTTAGTGGTTACGTACGATATGGAGAACGATCTCGATGCAATCCGAAAGGAAATCGATGCGGTAGACGCGCAGATGACCGACCTGTTCGTCCGGAGGATGGAGCAGGTCCGGCGCATCACCGAATACAAGAAGTCCCGCGGGCTCTGCATTTCCGACCCCGCCCGCGAAGAGGCCGTCATCCACCGGGGCGCCAGCCGGGTGGAGGACCGCGACATCCGCGAGTATTACGTCAATTTCCAGAAACAGGTCATCCGCCTGTCCCGCGACTGGCAGCAGCGCCTGATGAGCGGGATGAAGGTGGCTTATTGCGGGGTGCCCGGCGCTTTCGCCTACATCGCCGCCCGGCGGATGTTCCCGGGCGCGGAGCTGGTCTCCTATCCCGATTTCGAAGCGGCCTACCGCTCCTGCGAGCGGGGGGAGTCCGATGCCGTCGTGCTCCCGTTCGAGAACAGTTTCGCCGGCGAGGTGTCCACGGTCACGGACCTGATGTTCTCCGGCACGCTCTACGTCAACCAGGTGATGGAAGTGGAGGTCGAGCAGAACCTGCTGGGCCTGCCCGGCGCGGACAAGTCGCAGGTCCGCAAGGTCTACAGCCATCCGCAGGCCCTGGCCCAGTGCGCCGACTTCATCCAGCGTAACAATCTGGAAGCCAGGGAGTTCTCCAATACGGCGCTCGCCGCGAAGCGGGTGGCCGAAAAGCAGGACCCGACCCGCGCCGCCATCGGCACGGTAGAGGCTGCGGAGATCTACGGCCTGGAGGTGCTCGAGCCCCGCATCAATACCAGCCGGACGAATTCCACGCGCTTCGCGGCCTTCTCCCGGGTGCTCAACCTCGACAAGGTAAACAAGCGCAAGATGGGCAAGCGCTTCATCCTGATGTACACCGTCAGGAACGAAGCCGGCGCCCTGGCGCAGACGCTCAACATCATCGGTGCGCACAATTACAATATGTACAACCTCCACAGCCGCCCGATGAAGGAGCTGTTGTGGAACTATTATTTCTTCGTCGAACTCGACGGCGACATAGCCACGGAGGAGGGGAGCAGCATGCTCCGGGAGCTGGGGCCGCTCTGCGACCGGCTCAAACTCGTGGGGTCGTTCTATACCCGGTAAGCGAATATGAAGAATTCCATCGGCACCAGCGTCATCCTGACGCTCTTCGGCGAGAGCCACGGCCCGGCGGTCGGCGCGGTCCTGGACGGACTGGCCCCCGGCCTTCCGGTCGACGAGGCGTACATCGCCGAGTGCCTGGCGCGCCGCCGGCCCGCCGGGCCGGCCGACACCGCGCGCGTGGAGCCGGACCGGTTCCGGATCCTGAGCGGCGTGTACCAGGGCCGCACCACGGGCTCGCCCCTGACCCTCATCATCCCCAACGAGAACGTCCGCAGCGCGGACTACGGCCAGCTGGAGCACGTGGCGCGTCCCTCGCACGCCGACTATGCGGCCCAGGTCAAGTACCACGGCTTTCAGGACCCGCGCGGGGGCGGACACTTCTCCGGCCGCGTGACGGCCGGGATCGTGGCTGCCGGGGCCATCTGCCGCCAGGCCCTGGCGGCCAAGGGAATCCTCCTCGGCACGCACATCCTGCGCTGCCCCGGCGTGGAGGACGCCCCGTTCACGGACGTGGCGTCTGAGGTGGAACGCATCGAGGTGCGCCGCTTCCCGCTGATCCTCGACCTGGAGGAGCAGGTGGAGGCTGCCGTGCTCACGGCCAAGCAGGAGCAGGATTCGCTCGGCGGCGTGATCCAGACCGGGATCTGCGGACTGCCCGCCGGGCTGGGGGAGCCTTGGTTCGACTCGCTCGAGGGTGTGCTCGCCCGCGCGGTCTTCGCCATCGGCGGCATCAAGGGCATCGAATTCGGTGCCGGTTTCGGCCTGGCAGAGCTGCGCGGCTCCCAGGCCAATGACGCCTTCCGGATGCAGGACGGGCGCGTGGTCACGTCCACCAACCGCAGCGGCGGGATCAACGGCGGCATCACCAACGGGATGCCCGTGCTCTTCAATATGGCCGTCAAACCCACGCCTTCCATCGCCCGGACCCAGCAGACGGTCGATTTCGTGGCGGGCAGGGACGTCGACCTCTCGCTGACCGGCCGTCACGACCCGGCCATCATCCGCCGGATCTGTCCGGTGGTCACCGCGCTCGTGGCCGTGGTGCTCTGCGACCAGCTTGCCCTGCGCTTCGGCACCGATTATCTCGCACAAGTATGACAGGATTCATCAATTACCATAAAGTGCTCATCGTGGGCCTGGGCCTGATCGGCGGCTCCTATGCCCAGAAACTCAGCGCGCTGGGTTTCGAGGTGGGGGCGCTCGCACGCCGGCAGCAGACCCTGGATTTCGCCCTGGAGAAGGGCTTCATCGCCCACGGGCAGACGGAGGTCACGCGCGAATATGTCTCGCGCTTCGACCTCGTGGTCTTCGCCCTTTATCCCCACACCTTCGTGGAGTGGATCGGGAAGTACCAGGACTACCTCAAGCACGGCGCCGTGCTCACGGACGTGACGGGTGTCAAGCGCAGCATCGTCCCTACGATCCAGGGAATGCTCCGCGAGGACCTGGAGTTCGTGCCCGCGCATCCGATGGCCGGTCGCGAACTCTCCGGCGTGGAGAACAGCGACTGCCGCATCTTCGCCGACGCCAACTACATCGTCACCCCCACGGAGCGCAACAGCCCCGAGGGGATCGAGCTCGTGCGCTCGCTCGGCTGCATCCTGGGCTTCCGCCACATCGCCGTGCTCTCCCCGGAGGAGCACGACGAGATGATCGGCTTCCTCTCGCAGCTGACGCACTGCATCGCCGTGTCGCTGATGACCTGCAAGGACTCCGAGCACCTGGCGGAGTACACCGGTGACTCGTTCCGCGACCTCACGCGCATCGCCCGGATCAACGAGCATATGTGGACGGAACTCTTCCTGGCCAACAAGGACGAGCTGCTCTCGCAGATGGATCTGTTCGCCGGCCAGTTCGCGCGGATGCGCGACGCCCTGGCCGGCTCCGATACCGAAACCCTGAAGGAAATGATGCGCCTGTCCACGCAGCGGCGCGGATACTTCGACAAAAAATAGGCTGAAGCGTATGAATATGAATTTTAAGCGCAAGTTGCTGATCCCCAAGGAGATCAAGGAGATGTACCCGATCTCCGCCGAGGGGGCGCTTGCCAAGCAGCAGAATGATGCACAGATCGCGGCGATCTTCACCGGCGCGAGCGACAAGCTCCTGCTGGTGATCGGCCCCTGCTCGGCCGACCGCGAGGACGCCGTGATTGAATATATTTCCCGCCTGCGCGGCCTGCAGGAGAAGGTGGCGGACAAGATCGTGATCGTGCCCCGCATCTACACCAACAAGCCCCGCACCACCGGCGCGGGCTACAAGGGGATGCTCCACCAGCCCAATCCCCAGGCCCATTCCGACATGCTCCGCGGGCTGATCGCCATCCGCAAGATGCATATGCGGGCGATCAACGAGACCGGGTTCTCCTGTGCCGACGAGATGCTCTATCCCGAGAACCACAAGTTCCTGTCCGACCTGCTGTCCTACGTGGCGGTGGGTGCGCGGTCCGTCGAGGACCAGCAGCACCGCCTGACGGCCAGCGGCCTGGATATCCCCGTGGGGATGAAGAACCCCACCAGCGGCGACCTTTCCGTGATGATGAACGCCCTGCGGGCGGCCCAGAGCGGCCACACCTTCATCTATCGCAACTGGGAGGTGGAGAGCAAGGGCAACCTGCTCGCCCACGCCATCCTGCGCGGCTATGTGGACGCGCACGGCATCAGCCATCCCAATTATCATTATGAGGACCTGGCCCGGCTGAGTGAACTCTACGCCGGCAGCGGGCTGGCCAATCCCGGCGTAATCGTGGACACCAACCACGCCAACTCCGGCAAGCAGTACATCGAGCAGATCCGCATCGCCAAGGAGGTCCTCCACAGCACGCGCCACAGCGACGGCATCCGCCGCCTGGTCAAGGGGATGATGATCGAGTCCTACCTCGAGGACGGTTGCCAGAAGCCGGGCGAGGGTGTCTACGGCAAGTCCATCACCGACCCCTGCCTGGGCTGGGACAAGACCGAGCGGCTCGTGCTCGACCTGGCTTCGCTCTGGGTCTGACAGAATCTATCTGACACGCTTTCCTCCGATCTCGATGACGCAGTCACCGGGGGCTTTGATGTTGCCGTCGATGATCAGCTCGCCGCAGGAATCCACCCGGATGGATCCTGAGCGGGGATTCTTGATGGAGACGACGTGGCCCTTGACCGTGGCGCGGACGTCCGAGTACTCGAAGGCGAGGTCGGCGTCCGGCTCGAAGGTGCAGTCCTCGAGGACCAGCCCGTCCGCATAGCAGAGCGGCTGCGTGCCGCCGATGCGGCAGCGCACCAGCCGCACGTTCCGGGAGTGCCAGGCCAGGTACTCGCCGTTGATGAAAGAGTCGTAGACCGTGATGTTCTCCGTCTCCCAGAGGGCGTCCTTGCTCTGCAGGTCGCTGTCGTAGATCTCGACGTTCCTGGCGTGCTGGAAGCCGTAGTTACCGAACAGCTTGAGGTTGCGCACCTTGATGTCGCTGCAGTGCATGAAGATGTAGTCGGCCTCGTGCGCCTCCACGTTCTCGATGTCGATTCCCTGACAGGCCCAGAAGGTCTCCTGGGCGTGGGGCATCACCACGTTGCGGAGTTTGATGTCCTGGCTCTCGCGGAACATCTTGGGCGCCTCCTGCAGACAGTCGCGCAGCTCCATGCCGCGGCTGTGCCACAGCGAGGAGCGCGCGCCTTCCGTGAAACGGCAGTCCGCCGCCAAGAAATTCTCGCAGCACCAGAAGACGTACTTCCCTTCGAACTGGCAGTGATGCGCCTCGATGTCGGATCCCTCCTTGATCGAAGACTCACCCTTGTGGATGGTGACGTTCTCGAGATAAAGGCCGTGTTTGTTGTAGAAGGGGCGCTCGCCGCCGAATTCCTGGTCCAGTACTTTTTCCATATCTTTGTCAGACTGCAGGAAGAAGTCCCGCAAAAAGCCGTGCAAAGGTAAGGAAAATTAGTTGGTATACAAACCCTCGCGCGAGAGAAGATGGTCCAGGTTCGCAACGCCGTACAGCACGACGGCCTGCACCACGGCGGAATGCTCCATGTACTCCGGAATGCACTTGTTGTAAAGGTCCAGGTCGGTGTGCCAGATCTCGCGGTAGTTGAAGCCGTAGCCCTTGACATCACGCAGTCCCAGCGAGACGGTCGGTACGCCGTTCATCGCGAAATAGGCGTGGTCGGAGCCGCCCGCCGTCGTGGGGCGCGGGCCCGGTGCGGCGTTGCGCTTGAGCACCTCGAAGGGGAACTCGGGATTGATGTCGCTGAGCGGTTCGCAGACCTGCACGAAGTCGTCGTACATGGCGGGCGGCACGGTGACGGAAACGGCCACTTCCGGACCGCCGTCGCGGTTGAAGTAGTTGGAGATCTTCTCCAGGGGCACGGTCTTGTTCTCCACGAAATACTTGGAGCCGAGCAGGCCGTATTCCTCGCCCGTCCAGATGGAGAAGACGATGCTGCGCTTGGGCTTGGCGCCGGAGGTGGCCAGCAGGCGCGCCGACTCGAGGTTCACGCTGCAGCCCTGGCCGTCGTCGATGGCGCCGGTGGCGGAGTCATAGGCGTCAAGGTGGCTGCCGGAGATCACGTATTCATTGGGATATTTGCTGCCACGCAGGATTCCCAGCACGTTGTGGTACTTGACGGGTCCGGCGAAGAAATGGTTGCGGATGTCGAATTCGAGTTCGACGCGGTTGCGGGCGAGGACTTTCTCGTAGATGGCGTCGAACTGGGCCTTCTCGAGCTTGATGTCACACACGGTCGGGAGCGTGTCCATCGTCAGGTCGTAGCAGTGCGCCCTGTCGTAGTGGATCTGGATCGGCATCGGGGCGCCTTGGATGAATCCCAGCGCTCCGGCGTCGATGAGTTTGCTGAGCATCGTGGAGTCACGGAAACTCAGTGCGAAGCCGCGCGACGGGCTGTCCAGCAGCACCCAGGCGCCGCGGACCGTGCCTTTCATCCGGTCGAACTCCCGGTCCGTCTTGGGGGCGATCACCACGTGGCCGCGCTGCGGGCCCTTCGTGCCGGCGGTGTAGGAGGGCGTGCCGAAGTGCAGGGGCGTGCCGCCGTCGGTGAGGTTGCGTCCGTACCAGGGACCGCGGGTGAAGCCGACGTTGATCTCTCCGACTTCCTGGACCTGGACCTCCAGGCCCCAGGACTTGAAGAGCCCGGCCACCCACTTCTCGGCGTCTTCGAGGGCGTGCGAACCCACGATGCGCCCGCCGATGCGGTTGGCGAGGAAGTCCTCGTGCTGCATCGTACGGTTGTCCGTCGTGCCTGTCTCAATGATTTTCTTCACCACTTTGTCCGGCGTGGCGGCACCGAGGATGCACAGGGATAGGAATACGAGGGCGACAGTCGCAAGATAACGTCTCATTTTCATATTATTTTTATATGCAAATATAGTCTATTTGAGATTTAATGGATATTTTTGTAGGAATTTTTCCCAAGAAAGACTGATTATTATGCCTGTTCATATCTCCGCAAAATCCCAAGCCATGCCCGCCTCCGCCATCCGGAAGCTCGTTCCCCTCTCCGATGCCGCCAAGGCGCAGGGCGTCAAGGTGTACCATCTGAATGTCGGCGCGCCCGACATCAAGTCCCCCGACTGCGCCTTCGAGGCGGTGATCGACAAGTGCAAGGGGATGCACCACCTTTCCTACACCAACTCCGCAGGCTTGATGGAGCTCCGCAAGGGACTCGTCGACAAGTATTACAAGAAGATCGGCATCGACATCAGCGTGGACGAACTGCTCGTGGACGTGGCCGGCAGCGAGGCCTTCGCCGTGGCGATGCAGGTGGCGGCCGATCCCGGCGACGAAATCATCGTCGTGGAGCCGTTCTACACCAATTACCAGACTTTCGCATTCCTCAACGGGATCACGCTCAAGGTCGTCCCGACCGACATCCACGAGGGCTTCAAGGTCCCCGACATCGCCGAGTTCGAGAAACTCGTGACCCCGCATACCCGCGCCGTGCTGCTCAGCAACCCCTGCAACCCTTCCGGCAAGCTCTTCACCAAGGAGGAGATGCTCGCCATCGGCGATTTCTGCCGGCGCCACGAGCTGTTCCTGATCTCGGACGAGGTTTACCGCGAGTTCTGCTACACGGACGAACCGCATTTCTCCGCGATGAACATCCCGGGCTGTGAGCAGAACGTCATCCTGGTTGACTCCGTCTCCAAGCGCTACAACCTGTGCGGCGCCCGCATCGGGTGCATCGTCTCCCACAACAAGGATGTGATGGCCGCCGCCCTGAAGTACGCCCAGTCCCGCCTCTGCCCGCCCGTGCTGGGCCAGTATGCCGCCATCGGTGCGCTGGACACGCCGCCGTCCTATTTCGACGAAGTCAAGGCCGAGTACATCCGCCGGCGCGACTGTGCCGTGGAGATGCTCAACGCCATCCCCGGCGTCTTCGCCCCCAAGCCCTTCGGCGCCTTCTACACCGTGGCGGAGCTGCCTGTCGCCGATGCGGAGGACTTCGCCCGCTGGATGCTCACCGACTTCCGCCTGGACGGTGCCACGACGATGGTCACGCCCGCCGCCTCCTTCTACAAGACGCCCGGCGTGGGCCGCAACCACGTCCGCATCGCCTACGTACTCGAAGTGCCGGAGCTCCGCAAGGCGCTCCATATCCTGGCGATGGGCCTGCAGGAATACCTTAAATTGAAGGGGGATGCGCTGGCGTAAGTTCTGCGGCTGGCTGCTCCGGACCCTTGGTTGGACGGCCGTGGAGCCGCTCCCCGAAGAGAGCAAGTGCGTGATGCTCGGCGTCCCGCACACTACGATTTGGGACTTCTTCCTGTCCTACCTGTATTTCAAGTCCATCGGCGGCGACGGTCTCTGTATGATCAAGAAGGAGATGTTCTTCCCGCCGCTGGGCTGGATCCTGCGTGCGATGGGCGGCGTGCCCGTGGACCGCGCCAACTCCGGCGCGCTGGTGCGCAGCCTGATCACGGAGATGAAGACCCGCGAGACCTTCCACCTGGCCATCGCGCCGGAGGGTACGCGCAAGCCGGTGCGTCGCTGGAAGACCGGCTACCACCTGATCGCCCGCGAGGCGGGCGTCCCTGTCTACCTGGGCTATTTCGACTGGAAGCGCAAACGCATCGGACGCGGACAGAAGTTCGAACTGACCGACGACGCCGTGGCTGACACCCGCCGGATCCAGGAAATCTACGAGGCGATGGACCTCGGTGCCCGACATCCCGACCAATACCTGACCCATTGATCCGATGAGACACGACTTCAAGACCCTCTTCGATCTCTACGACTATGCCTCTACCCGTTATGCCAAGCGGACCGCCTCCCAGTTCACGGACGGCGAGCAGTCCTATACCTATGCCCGCTTCAAGGAGAGCTGCGAGAACCTCTCGCGGATCCTGTCCAACTTCGGCATCGGCGCTTTCGACAAGGTGGCCATCCTGTCCGAGAACATGCCCCACTGGGGCATCGCCTTCTTCGCCATCACGGCCTATGGGCGTATCGCCGTCCCTATGCTCAATGAGCTGTCCGCCAGCGAGATAGACAATATTCTCACGCATTCCGAGACCAAGGCCATCTTCGTGTCGCGCCGCCAGCTCAAGAAGCTCAGCGAGGAGGCGCTCGCCCGGCTGGACCTCGTCATCGCCATTGAGGATTTCAGCTTCATCAAGCACGCCGACGACGCCTTCACCTGCAACGGGCGCGTGGCCACGCCCAACCCGATGGACATGGCGGCCATCATCTACACCTCCGGCACCACAGGCGCCTCCAAGGGCGTGATGCTCAGCCACCGCAATTTCTGCGCTTCGGTCCTCGATTCCTGGTATGCCCAGCCCGAGGGCAAGCGCTCCGTCTTCCTGTCCATCCTCCCGATGGCCCATACGTATGAGCTGACCCTCGGGCTGCTCTATCCTTTCTCCGTGGGCGCGCGTGTCTGCTACCTGCGACGCGTCCCCACGCCCTCCATCCTCATCCAGACGCTGAAGGAGGTGCGTCCCACTACGATCCTCTCCGTGCCGCTGATCATCGAGAAGATGTACAAGTCCAGCATCGTGCCCACGATCCACGGCAGCAAGTTCCTGACCTACCTGGAGCAGCACGCTCCCCGGCTGCTCTGCGCCCTGGTGGGCTTCAAGCTCCGCAAGACCTTCGGCGGCCGCCTGCATTTCTTCGGCATCGGCGGCGCCAAGCTCGACCCGGAGGTGGAGACCTTCCTGCACCGCGCCAGTTTCCCTTATGGGATCGGGTACGGGCTCACGGAGACGGCCCCGCTCGTCTGCGCCGCCAGTCCTTTCAAGACCCACGTCGGCACCACCGGCCCGGGCACGCACGGCGTGCAGATCCGCCTCGACAACGTCAATCCCGAGACCGGTCTGGGCGAGATCACGGTCAAGGGGCCTAACGTGATGATGGGTTACTACAAGGACTACGAGCGTACGCAGTCCGTGCTCAGCCAGGACGGTTGGTTCCATACCGGAGACCTGGCCAGCGTGGACGCGAAAGGCCGCTTCTCCGTACGCGGCCGCCTGCGCAACATGATCGTGGGCGCCTCCGGCGAGAACATCTATCCCGAGGAGATCGAGCACGTGATCAACAGCATGGAAGGCATCGGCGAATCCCTGGTCATCCAGCGCGATGGCCGCCTGATCGCCCTCGTGCAGTTCAACGACAACGTCATCGACTGGAACCTCGAGGGCCAGGACCGCTTCATCGAGGACCTGGAGAAGCACCGCCAGGCCGTGCTGGAATTCGTCAACGAGAAGGTCAGCCGTTTCTCCAAGATCAAGGACGTCGAGATCCAGAAGGAGCCTTTCAGCAAGACGGCCACCCACAAGATCCGCCGCTTCCTCTACGAGAAAAAGTAGGGGGAGGGTTTACGGAATCTTTACGTCCACGGGCCGGAGGACCGGCTCGGCGGACATCGCCTGGGGATTGGTGCCGGGGACATCCTGCGGGATGGGCTGGCCGATCCGCGCGAAGAGCTGCTCCCAATAGAGAGGGAATTCTCCGTCGGCATTCCTGAAATTCATCGGGGCGGAAGTGAAAAGGGGCTTGCCGTCCTTCTGGCGGTAGGACACGTAGACCAGCTCGCTGCAGTACAGTCCTTCATTCTCCGGCAGGAAATACACGTCGTAGGGGAGGCCGAGGAAACGCTTCGCATTCTCAACCGAGGGCCTGGCCAGGCGGCCATCCTTCAGGCGCTTGACCTCGAAGACGGGCAGGGAGCCGTCCCGGAGGGTGAAATCGCGCAGGAAGGTGTCCAGCGGATGCCGGTCCACGCCGTGCCTGAGGGTGGCGTCGATGATCCAGGTCTGTCCGTCCTCCACCTCCGCGATGGCTACGTGGATGAGGTTGAGACCCTGCGCTCCGCCCGTGGCGGCGCTGATGGCCCCGTCCATCGAACTTTCGTCCAGGGAGTAGTCAGCGGGGATGCCGACGAAGATCAGGTCGCCGGTGCGGAGCCGTCCGCCTCCGGGGCTGCAGGCGGCCAGCACGGCCAGGGAGGCCAGAAACGGAAGGATTCTTTTTTTCATCAGGCTAAAGCAAACAGGACCAGGAGCTGGGCGACGAGCACGCGCAGGAACATCGACAGCGGATAGACCGTGGCGTAGTTGATGGAGGTGTAGTCCGTGCCGTAGGCGTCCTGCGCGAAGGCGAGGACGGCCGGGTCGGTGTTGCCGCCGGACAGCAGGCCGCAGATCTGGTAGAAATTCAACTTGAAGACCAGCCGTGCGACCAGTCCGGTCAGGAAGACGGGGATCAGCGTGATCAGCGCACCGTAGAGGATCCACCAGTAGCCGCCGTTGAGCACGGAACTGACGAAGTTCTCGCCGGCTCCCAGACCCACGGCCGCGAGGAAGAAGCTGATGCCGATCTCGCGGAGCATCATATTGGCGCTGAGGGTGGTATAGGTCGTGATCTTCCATTTCGGACCGAAGTGTCCCAGCAGGATGGCGATGATCAGCGGACCGCCCGCCAGGCCGAGTTTGACCGGCTGCGGGATGCCCGGGAACTTGAAGGGGATGGATCCGAAGATGACGCCCAGCGCAATGCCGAAGAAGATCGGGACGAGGTTCGGGTGGCTGAGTTTCTCGGGCTTGTTGCCCACGACGGCGGCTACGCGCGCGATGGAATCCTCGGAGCCGACCACCAGCACGCTGTCGCCCATCTGGAGGATCAGGTCGGGCCGGGCCACGAGCTCGAGTCCCGTGCGGAGGATCCGGGTCACGGAGACGCCGTATTTCTCGCGGATGTGCAGTTCGCGCAGGCGCTTGCCGGTCAGCGAGGAGTTGGTGATGGCCAGGCGCCGCGTCACCAGGTGCTCGTCTTTGCGGACCCAGTCGTCCAGGTGCATCGGGACCTCCTCGCCGAAGATGATGCGCACGGTGTCCACGTGGGCCTGGGAGGTGACGATCAGTACTTTATCCCCCTGCTGCAGGACCGTGTCGGGCCCGGGGATGGAGATTTCGCCGCCGCGCATGATGCGCGAGACGACGAAGCGGTCTTTCATGTCCCCGACGACGTCCTCCAGGCGCTTGCCGAACACGGCCGGGTTCTCCACTTCGCAGTGCATCCGCCGGGCGCTGTCCTGGGCGCTGGATTCGTTCTGCTCGAGTTCCTTCCGCTCGCGCTCCAGGTCCACCTTGAAGATGCCCTTGAGCAGGATGACCAGGAAGATGACGCCGAGCACGCCGAGCGGATAGGCGACGGCGTAGGCGGAAGCGAGGGAGGAGGAGGCCGCCGCCGCGACCTCGCGGGCCTGTCCGCCGGAGACCATGGCGTCGGAGAGGGTCTGCTGGGCGGCACCGAGTCCCGGCGTATTGGTCACGGCGCCGGACATCACGCCCACCATCGTCACGAGGCTCTCGCCGGTGATCCAATGGATCGCGAGGGTCACGAGTACGGCGAGCAGGATCATCCCCGCGGCCAGCAGGTTCATCGTCACCCCGCCCTTGCGGAAGGACTGGAAGAAGCCCGGTCCGACCTGCAGGCCGATGGAGAAGACGAAGAGGATGAGGCCGAAATCCTTCATGAAAGTCAGGACCACCGGGTCGGACCGGAGGCCGAAGTGACTCAGGAGGATGCCCAGGAAGAGGATCCAGGTGGTGCCGATGGACACGCCCTTGACCTTGAATCGCCCGAGCCAGAGGCCCGATGCGATCACGACGGCAAGCAGCAGGATGGAATGTGCTATGCCGGAGCCGAAGAAGAGGTCATGCATAGGCGTCTACCACACGAATTGGAAACGGATGTCGGTCGGGATGCCGGCCCGCTGCATCGCAGCGAAGTCCTGGCTGAGGGACTCGCCGACGGTGCTGTACTGGGCCACGAAGGCATCTGCGCCGGCGCGGTCGCCCGTGGCCTGCAGGGTCAGGACCTGCCCGGCGAGGGCGGCGATGGCGGCCTCGGCCTTGTCGTAGTCGATGTGGTAGAGTCCGGAGGCGTTGTGCGTGAAGGCGCCCTGCTCTTTCAAGTAGTTGTAGCAGACGATGTTGGCACGTCCGAGGGCCTCGGCATTGCCGAAGCGGGACGAGCGGATCAGGCCGGTCACGAAGGTGGTGATGGCGTCCTCGCGCGTGACCAGGCGGTCGATGCGGCCCTTGCGGATGAGGTAGAGGTTCAGGAAGACACCGACCACGTCGCCCTTGATCTCCTCGAGGGTGAGCGCTTCGTTGCCGAGCGCCTCGGCGACGCTGCCCTTGCCGTTGACCGTCTCCTTGACACCGAGACCATGCGCCACCTCACGGAAAGCGATGTTCCAGAAGAAGGCGTCCACGTCCAGGCCTGTCTGCTGCTCCTTTTCGAGGAGCAGGCGGCCGGCCGGGCGGACGATCCGGGAGAACTTGGCCCGGATGACGTTGTTGAGCAGGATCGTGCGCGTGCCTTTCTCGGCCTGGACCTTCGGGTCGTAGGGGAGGTTGAGGGCGATCTTCTTGATCCCGGCGTTGGAGGCGCCGGCGTAGCTGAGGGCCTCATAGGCGAAAATGTGGGAGGACGTACCCGGGGTGAAGGACTTGTATTCCTCCGCGCAGGGGAGCGCTTTCTGCAACTCGGGGATCATCGCGGTGTATTCGTCGAGCAGGTCTGACAGGCTGAGGTTCTTGAGCAGTGCATAAGCCTCATAGGAGGCCTTGATGCCGAAGCGGCGGTCGTCCTTGGTCATGTTGGGACCGATGATCAGGTCCATCTTGCTGTCGTCCATCTCCATCCAGGCCAGGTCGCTCTCATAGTAGCGGTCGGTGCGCATCGCCTCGATCTTCTTGAGGAGGTAGTTGCGCACGCTGGGCTTGATGGTATAGTCGGCGGCGGCGTGGAGGTAGTTGGCGATGCGGTCGATGGACTCCTTGTAGGCGTCGTGGTACCAGACCACCTTGAGTTTGCCGTCCTCTCCGCGGCGGATCAGCGTGTAGGGGCTGAGCTTGTCGGGATCCTCGAAAGCCTCGAATTCGGCGTCGGTCATGTCGGCAGGGTAGAAGTTGGCGCCGAGCGGGCGGTCGCCGTAACCTTCCACGAAGGATTTCCCGTCCAGACGGTCCCAGGGACCGTAGTTGACCAGGGCGAAGACGCGCTGGGCATCGGTCGGGAGCTTGGTCATGGCGGCCTTGTCGCCGAAGCTCTGGTCCCAATAGATGTTGTCGACCTCGCCGGAGATCAGTTTGTAGTAGTCGAGGACTTGGACACCGTTGTCGGAGATGCCGGCAAAGGACTGGGTGCCGATCTCGACGGTGGCGTAGGCGTCCAGCTTGGACTTGACGGACTCAGGCTGGGACTGGCAGGCCGCGAGGGCGGCAAGGCCCAGGAAGGGAAGTATGATCTTTTTCATAAGAAACATATATTCTTTTTTGCGGCGCAAAATTCGCCATTTCCCGCCGCATATGCAAATTTACGGATTCCAATTTGCATAAAAAAATCCGGGACGAGCCCGGATTTCCCTATTTGAAGAGCATCGGTGCCATTTCGTAGAGGCAGCGGCGCCAGGTGAGGAATTCGTGGGCCGTGCCCTCCGAGACGTAGCCCTTGGCGTTGAATCCGGCGGCCTGCAGGTCGGCGACCGCCTGGCGGATGCGGTCAGGTCCCTCCTTGCTGCCGCAGCCGATGAAGATGCCCTTGACCTGCTTGGGATCCTGGATCTCCTGCGGGGTATAGACGCCGCCGCTGAGCAGGCCATAGTAGCTGAACATCTCGGGACGTGCCAGGGTGATGGAGTGCGTCTCCATGCCGCCCATCGACAGGCCGGCCATCGCACGGCCGTCCTTCTTGGCGACGGTGCGGAAATGGCTGTCCACATACGGGACCAGTTCATCGCACAGGACGGTCTCGAAGTCCTTGTAGTTGAATCCGCCCATGCCGCCGATCCGCACGCCGTTGGTCATGCCGTAGGTCATCACGACGATGAACGGGTCGATCTTCCCGTCTGCGATCAGGTTGTCCATGATCAGGTTGGCGTGGCCCTGGACATGCCAGGCATACTCGTTCTCGCCCCAGCCGTGCTGGAGGTAGAGGACGGGGTATTTCTTCTTGTTTTTCTCGTACTGGGGCGGCGTGTAGACGAAAGCCTTGCGGAGCTGGCCGGTGCTCGCCGACCAGAAGAGGATCTGCTGGACATTGCCGTGGGGGACGTCGCGTTCGGCATAGAAGGCCGCGTCGTGGGCAGGGATCTCGATGCCGCTCTCCCAGCGGGTGGAGCCGTAGTAGTTCTCGGTGCCGGGATCGTTGAATACGCCCCCGTCAATGGTGAGGTGGTAGTAGTGGAAACCTTCGTCCATCGGGCCGGCGGTCGTGCCGGTCCAGAATCCGTCGGCGTCCTTGTGGAGGACCGTGCCGCCGGATCCGCCCAGGCCGAGGCTGACGATCACGGAACTGGCCTTGGGCGCATTGACGCGGAAGCGGGCGTAGCCCTGGGAGTTGACCATCGGGTACTCCTGGCCGGGCTGGTTCAGCTCAGACGGCTTGAAGTCCTCCAGGACCACGGCGGCGTCCATCTTGGGGTCGAAGCCCTTGACGGCCAGGTAGGCCTGCTTGGGCCGGTAGTTCTCGTCGAAGAGCAGGGGAGCGTTGGCTGCACCGAGCCAGGAATCCCGGTCGGAGACATTCCAGAAGGTGACGCAGTCGACCACGTCCTTGTGTTTGCGCAGCACGCGGAAGAGGTTGACGTACTGGTCCTGCTGCAGGGTCTGCTCCCAGCTGGAGACGCGTCCTGCGCCCTGGCTGAAACGCAGGCCGCCGCCCATCTCGGTGTTGACGCGGATGTCCAGTTCGGTGACGTGGATGTGCTTCACGACCTGGGAATAGAGCTGGATGGCGGCGTCGACGTCGGACATCGCCGGGCTGTAGATGTTGTAGTGCCCCTGCATGCCGATGCCGTCGACGGGCACGCCGGCTTCCTTCATCCGCTTCACCAGGTTGAAGATGCGCTGGCTCTTGCCCGGCTCGGCGTCATTGTAGTCATTGTAGAACAGCAGGGCGTCCGGGTCGGCCTCGTGGGCGTACTCGAAGGCCTTGTATATGAATTCCTCGCCGGCGATCTGGTACATCGGGGAGTTGCGCAACTCCGGGGCGCCCGGCCGGACGGGGCTGTCGGCGACGGCCTCATTGACCACGTCCCAGCAGTAGACCACGTCTTTGTAGCGGTTTACGATGGCCTGGATGTGGTGCTTCATATTGGCGTAGAACTCCTCCTTGGGGAGCAGTTTGCCCTGCTCGTCCTGATACATCCAGGTGCCG
>JAEEGL013826175.1_pt1 | contig 25963 bp, 26 predicted proteins | sample 9134231 | NCBI WGS metagenome assembly JAEEGL01 (sample SAMN16246548, study PRJNA631951) | gut metagenome | biome: gut microbiome; feature: rumen; material: fiber-attached | host: Bos | place: Iran: Karaj | collected 2018-10 | reverse complement strand
TAATTATCTTTAGGAACAAAATATATATCAACTTTTTTATTAGCTCCAAGTAATTTGTATTTAATTCCATCTATCTGCCCTACATTACCTTCTTCATCAATAGTTCCCGTACCTGCAATAGATAGTTTACCAATAAGATTCTTTTTAGATAAATTATCATAAAGTGCTAACGCTGTCATAAATCCAGCACTAGGTCCTGATTCATTACTATTATTTACAAAATCTATTTTTACATCTGAATCAATAATAAAATCTCTTAAAACAATAACTCCTATTACTTTTCTTCCCCTATAAAAATGTATTTTAGCTTTTACATTAGTACTTTTCTTATTACGAATAATTGATAAATTAACATAATTATTTGATGCACTATTGATACAATTAGTTAAATCATCATATGATTTAACATCTGCATCATCACATTTAGTAATAAGATCATTTGTTTTTAAAGGGGTTTTAAACTCACTATGACTAGCGTAAACATAGAGTTTTTCTTCTGACACATTATAAGGAATATTAAGTTTATCAAAAACATGTTTGATAGCAAAGTTATGTGATTGGTTCATTAGTATTTTTTCATAATCTAATACTTCACTATAACTTACATCCTCATCCGGTTGATACTCAGATAACTTTACTACATCCCATTTTGGAATTATTAAACCTAACGCAACAGATACAACATTACCGGTATTAACTTTTACATATGAACTATTATAATCACCTTTAATATTTTCATTATTAATTTTAACCTGACTATTAAGTGAAGTTATACCTCCAGGTCTTTCAACAATATATGGTAGTTTTATATTTAAAACTAATACTAAAAGAATTAAAAATAACAAAAAATTATGATTTTCTTTAATATATTTTTTTACTTTAACATATAATTTATTAAACATTTTATCACCAATAATATTATATCATTAGGACTAAAATATGAAAAAGATTATCATTCAATTTATAATTATGTTTACAATCATAATTATTCTCTTTTACATAAATGATAGATTAAAAAAAGATATCTATGAAACAAGCATATATTTTGTTAAAAATATTCTTCCTTCACTATATCCCATCATGTTTATTAGTTTATATTTAAAACATAACGTTTTAAATAAATATAATAATAAGATATCTTGTTTTCTATTAAGTATTATAACATTTTCACCTAGTAATGCTTTATTAACAAACAGCGAAAATATGATCGTATCATCATCAATTATAAATCCTTTTTACTCATATTTTATTATTAAAAATATATTAAATAAAGTATTAGCTTTAAAAATAGTTCTAACAAATATAATAATAAATATTACTATTACGTTTACCATTATAATTAAAACCAATAACAATCAAAACTTAAATAATAAAATAATTATAACTAACCTTATAAAAAACGTAACGGAAAATATTATTAATATATATGGTATTACAATATTTTTTTGTATAGTAAAAAATGTATTACTATTTATAAATATACCTAAACATTTAATTATATTAATTGATGTAATTAATGGATTTAAATTAATTAATGAAATTAATACATTTAAAGTACCATTATTAATATTTCTAAATAGTTTTACTGGTCTTTCAATGATATTTCAAATCAAAAGTATAAATAAAAATATTACCAATAAAGTATTTGTTAAAAAATTTATATTATCAATAATTATTACGTTAATTACTATGTTTATGATTAAGTTATAAAAAACATACTAACTTTTTTAGTTAGTATGTTTTTTAATTACTTCTTAAATATTTAACATTGTATGTTGCGTCATCTATATCCTCAGTAGTATCAACATAAGTAGATGGTTCTTGTTTTCCAGTAATACTTCCTTGAAGAATATCACCTATACTTTTTAAAATACCATCATAGAAATATAAAGTATAAGTTCCAGAATTTTTGATAGCATTTTCATTACCTATAATAAGTGGAGAGTTTGCTGCAATTACTCCGTCTTGAGTACCAATAACCATAGTACCACCGGCATTTTCAATGGCATTTTGACCAGTAGAAATTACAGTACCGCTTTGAAGATATACTGTTCCACTTTCAAGATTATGAAGAGCAGCACGCTCTGAACTAGATGCAGATAAATATGAATCACCAGATATTGTAGTAGTACCGGTTTTATTATAAAGGGCTTGCCTTGTATTAGTTGCTATAATAGATAAATCTGTAATTTGTAAAGTTCCAGTAGGATCATTATTTACAGCACCAGCGGTGCCACTTGAAGTAAGAATACCATTTTTAATTTCAAGTGTACCACTATTTTCAAAAATACTCTTTTTAGCATTTTTATTACTAACAGTATGACCTTGTAAATCAAGAATAATATTTCTTGATGAACCAATAACTAGATATTCAGATGTATCCGCATGAACTATAATTGTAGTTTGATCAGAATTATTTATTGATGAATAAGCAGTACTAATTGATGAAAAGAATGTTCCATTAATTTCAGCAACATTTGATGCCCAGTGAGCATAGAATGTTGAAGTTCCTCTTATAACTTCATTTTTATCAATTTTTCTTCCACCATCTTGTAAAGTGTACCATCCATCAAATACGACACCTGATTTAGTTGGGTTAGGAAGATCACCAACTCTTTGACCTTTTGTAACATGTCTTTGACCATCAGATACACTTCCACCATTTGCATTAAATGTAACTACAACATCATTTTGTTCATCAACCATTGTATTTTGATCAACAATATTTGTTATACCACCATATTTAACAGAACCAAACTGATGCATACATTTATCATTAGAACAAACACCATCTTTACCATTATCATAGAATTCAAAAATAATATAATAACCATTTCCATTTCGTACATATGGAAGTTGTTTAAAATAAAGTTTAGCTTGTTTATTTAAACCATTATAATAATTACACTGTGCACCAACGCCATTATTCATAGCACACTCATCAATATACGATAAATCGTATGTTGAAATATATATTCTATATATTTGATTATTTATAAAAAATTGTTGGCAATTAGCTTTAGCAGCTAAATTCTTATTAAAAATATCATTATTACATGTAAAAACTCTTAATTTTGATGTAACTCTATTTCCATTTTCGTACGCAGTTAAAAGTTCAGAAAAATTAATATAGTTTCCAGGATTATTTTCTGTGGTACTAGCATCTTTAATTATTTCTTCAAAAATTAAAGTTAAATAATTAGTTCGATAAACATATAAAGGATCATCAAAATATGCTTTTCGATGTTCTTTAATTAAAATATTATTAAATAAAGAATAAATAACTAAAAGAGCTGTAGATAAAATTACTACAGTAACCATAGTTTCAACAAAAACGAAACCATTTCTCTTTTTCATATTAATCAAATCCTTTCTTTTATATTTTTTTAAGAAGCCACAGTAAGAGTAATAGTCGCAGGTGTAGTATGATCTATTTGTGTAATGGAAATACCTTCAGATGTATTAGTCATTAAATACGGTAATGGTATAACGGCTCCACTTGTTGTGGGCATCTTCTTAGGTGTAACTAAAGTTTGAAGTTTATCATCACCAGTTAAAATAGCTAAGTAGCTATTACTTGAAATAATGACTTTAGAAAAATCAAATGAACCAATATTTAAATTTTTAAGTCCAAAGCAATTAGCAAACATTCCTGTAAAATCTGTAACACTGCTTGTATCAAAGCTAGATAAGTTTAAGTTTATGAAACTAATATTATTTGTAAACATATATCTCATTGTAGTTACATGAGAAGTATCAAAGTTTTCCCCAAAAATAATAGTTTTCAACTTAGCAGTGTGCTCACCAACAGTTCCATAACCTGGCATATCAAACATATGTGACATGTTAGTAACGTTAGATGTATTAAAACTTGATAAATCAATTGATGTTAATTCAACATCTCTTCGAAATAAACTAGACATATTTATTACCTGTGATGAATCAAAATAAGATAAATCAATTGATGTAAGTGCATGAAGCTCACCAAACATAAAGAATGAATTATTATTCATTGTTAAAACAGGAGCAGCACTATATATTTTTATTGCACCATTACTAAACCATGCATATATAGGATTAGGTGAACTTGATGTTGAAACAATATTAGATTCATTAGGTTCAATATCAAGAGTATTAGACCTTTCAATGCTTGTAATATAATAATCATAACACTCATAGTGAGCATCATTTGTCATATCGTCATTAGAACAATCTAAAGTTGGATCAGCAAGTTTTCTAATTTTTCTATTAAACTCCTGTCCACTTATAAGTTGTGCATGAAGTTCATCAAAATCTCCATCTGGAAAACCATTTTTATCAACCCAAAATATTTCAATATCATCAATTGAAGTTGATTTCAAACCTTTTTTCTCTGTTTTAAATACTATTTTTTTATAATCATATCCATAATAATTACCTTCAGTTAAAGTAAAAACAGGATTATACCAAGCTGAACTATCTTTCATAGGATACTTAGATACTGCACCATCAAAAGTAAATTTAATATAACTATTTTCAACTTCAACAACTAATGTTTTATCAGTACATAAATTTAATGTAACAATTGCTTTAGTAGAATTTGATCCAGTAGTAGAAAAAGAACATACAGCATTTTCAGCAATAATAGTTCCTATTTCACCCATAGCTTGATTTCTACTTGCTTGATTAGCTCTAATATAACCAACAGCTTTTTCATCTTGACGAATTAAAGATATAAGTCTAAATAAGAAAAGTATGACAACAGAAATAAGTGAAACACATATTAAAAGTTCAAGTAAAGTAAAACCCTTTTTATTCTTCATATGAATTACTTCCTTTCTGTACATACTCTTCTACTATGGAAAAATTATAACATAAGATTACCTATTTATCAATTTGTTAAACACAAAAAAATTACGTTAAAATTAACGTAATATAAATAAACTGAATATAGTATATTAGGTGTTGAAATATGTATAAAAGACCAAATTATTTTTTTACTATATTAATATTATTTTCCCTAGCTGTATTAATATTTTATCAAATAATTATAACTTTTTTTATACCACTAAGATTTAATGTATTTATACTTTTTCTTGAGTTATGCCTCTTCTTTTTCTTCATTATTAGAATAATATGGCCTCACTAATTCTTCGGTTTTATTAATATAATTGCATAAATTATATATACATTGAAGATTAGTAAAATTATCACTATTAAAAATTATTTCATCAGGAATTGTAATTAAAACAAAAAATAATTTAAGTTCATCATCATTATAATTAAAATGATATAAATAATTATTAAGAACTTCACTAAAATTTAAATTATTATATTCCTTTTTATATAGCTTATATAAATCAATAACTGGAGTATCAAATCTCGATTTATCAAAACTAATTAAATAATCATTATTAGATTTTAAATAATGTTCTAGTTTCAAATTATTATGAATCAATGCAACCCTTTGATTCTTTTTATTTGATATTAGCATATACCATTTTTCAAGTTCATTTTTACTAAATAATATTGCATTATTAATCTTACTATAATTATCAAGAAACATTATTTCATGAGGTTTATGATACTTTATAGGAAATAACTCATCATATAAATTACTATAGTACTCCTTAATATAATCACAGTTATTTATTAAAGTATTATATATATCATCATAAGTATTTTGATCCACATCTTTATTATAAGATGTTTTAGCATGAAGAAGGGCTACAACTCTTGCTAAATCATTTCCTTTTTGCTGAATTGGTATATTATCTTCATATACATATGGATAAATATCATAACTTTTTCTATCACTATCTATAATTGGTATATAATTATCAAAACCTCTAGAGTTTAAATAACTGTACCTTTCATAAATTAAATCATTTTTAGGTTTGATAACAATATCCCTATCATGACATTTTAATATTTTTACATTACCTTTTATAATGTATTTATAAGGTTTATAAATCTGATTTATAACTTCTAAATCATTATTCTGTTTCATTATTTATAGGAATAATTAGTTTATCTCCAATATTAATATTTGTAATATCATTAATTTCTACTAATTCATCTTTGTCAATTCTATATTCTTTAGAAATTGATTCAATAGTGTCATTTAGTTTTACCATATGTATATGGTATGTAATATAATCTTCTTCTAAATTATTTGATGAAATTAAATTGGCACTATTGTCTTCTCTTTCACTATCTAAAGAGTTATTACTATCATTAATATCATTAATCTTTTTATCATCAAATAATAAATTATTTATATCACTCTTACTAGATAAAACATTTAATTCATCACTTTTTAACAACTCTTCTTTATCAACTCTTTCAAAAATATCTGTATTAAAATTATTATTTTTATCTGCTTCTACATGAAAAGATATCATAATATTTAAAATTTCATCATCAAGAATATCATATTTAAAATCATATATTTCATATTTTAAAGTATCAAGATCAATATCATTTTCAAGATCAACAGAAAAAGGAATAACAAAACTAAAAGGAACTGTATCAACATTAATATCTAAGTTCTTATAATCTCCCGAAATAATAAAATCACCAAGTAGTTCTTTTTCATTAATACTTACATCTTGTTCAAGAGAAATACTACATATTTCAGCTATCTTAGTTTTAAATGGTAAATCTTTAGAAAAAGGAATAGTTATATTCAAAAATAATCATCTCCTAATTAAAAAATATGATAATAAGTTAGAAATATGACATAAAAAAATTAGAGAATCATTTCTCTAATTTTTAAATAAATCATTATATATTTCTTTGTAATCTGAAACTAAAACAATTTCTAGTTTATTTTTAATTAAAACAGGTATATCGTCTAAATCTGCTTCATTTGTTTTTGGAATATATACTTTTTTGATTTTATTGTTATAAGCTCCAATTAACTTTTCTTTTAATCCACCTACTTTAAGTATATTACCAGATAAAGTTATTTCCCCTGTCATAGCAATATTTCTTGGTACTTCTTTGTTTTTAAATAAACTAAGAAGTACTGTTACAGCAGATAAACCAGCACTTGGTCCATCTTTAGGTGATGCACCATCTAAAAAATGAATATGAATGTTTTGATTTAACATTTCTTCTGTTAAATTAAAATCTTTTAAATGGCTATAAATGTAAGAATTAACAACACTTATACTTTCAATCATTGAACTACCAAGCATTCCAGTTATTTCACTTTCTTTATTTGATATACAAGCTTCAACTGGAAGAACTTCACCACCACATGATGTATACGCTAAACAGTTACAACAACCAACATACCAATTTGAATAATCTAAATGTTCATATTTAGGTTTACCTAAATATTTTAAAATTAAATCAGAGGAAATACTAATTGGATATGATTCATTATCAATTAGAACTTTCCTATATAATGTTTCAAGAGTTCTTTCTAAATCTCTAACACCTGATTCTTTTGTATAACTATTAATTATTTGTTTTAATTCTTTATCATTTATTAATACATTATTCTTTTTAATATTATATAAATCATGTATTCGTGGAATAATATGCTTTTTTGCTATATTTGACTTATCAAATTCAGTATAACTATTAATCTCAATGATTTCTAATCTATCTCTAAGTTCATTAGGAATATTATTGATATCATTTGCAGTTAATATAAAGAAAGTTTTTGATAAATCATATGGTTCATCTAAATAGTTATCAACGAAATCCTTATTTTGATTAATATCTAAAATATCTAAAAGAGTTGATGCAGGATCACCTTTAAAATCTTTTACCATTTTATCTACTTCATCAATCAAAATAACAGGATTATTACTTTGACATTTTTTAAAAGCATTAATTATCTTTCCAGGAGCAGAACCAACATAAGTTTTTCTGTGACCAGTTAATTCAGCACTATCATTTAAACCACCAACACTAATTTTAGTAAACTTTCTATTAATAGCATCAGCAATTGAATGAGCAAAAGTTGACTTTCCAACACCTGGTGGACCAACTAAGCATAAAATAGGTGTATTTATTTCTGGATTTATTTTTTTTAGATATAAAAATTCAATTACTCTCTTTTTTATATCATCTAGTCCATAGTGAGTTTTATTTAATCTTTTTTCAACTGTTTTAACATCAAGTTCATCATCAGTATATATATTCCAAGGTAAATCAAGTAACAAATCAATGTAGTTTTTAATCATTGAAGATTCAGGACTTATATCAGAAACCATTTCATACTTTTTAGTCTCTTTTAAAATACGATTATATATTCTTTCAGGAAATTGTCGATTATCAATTTCTTTATAGATATTTTCGATATCAACTTCTTTTCCTGATTTTTCACCTAATTCTTCTTTAATTAGTTTTACTTTTTCTTTTAAATAAAATTCTTTTTGAGCATCATCAAGTTTTACTTTTAACTCTTCATCTATCTGATTTTCAAGAGCAATAATTTCAAGTTCTACTAAAATATCTTCAATTAAAATCTTAGCTCTTTTATTAGAATTAATCTCTTGCATTAAATCTAGTTTTTTTGAAAACGTAAGTGGTAAGAAAGAAGATATTGTATCAGTAAGTAAATCTAAATCATTTATATGAGTTACTTTAGATAGAATACTATTAGAAATAGAAGGATTTGATTTAATAAATTTTCTAAGAAGTGATATAAGTTTTCTTTTAGCTGCTTCTTTTTCTTTCTTGTTTAATTTAGGAAGTTCAATATCTTGAACCTTACTAAGTAAAACATCACGGTTTTTATCCATATTAAAATACTTATTAACAGCTACTCTTTTAATACCCTTTAAAACAACTCTATCATTTTTATTTGGAAGTGTTATAGACGATATAACATCAGCAACAACACCAACTTTAGGTAAATCACTAACATCAGGTTCTTCTTCTTTTTGATTCTTAGGACAGATAATAAGTACCTTAGATGCATAAGATTCTTTAGAAATACTGATGGTTTTTTTACTATATTCATTATTTATTTCAAGTTTTATTTCTTGTTCTGGAAGGGTAATAAGTCCCTTTAAAAGTACAACCGGAAGATTATATTTCAAAGGGATCACCTCCAAACAAAATAATTGTTTTTTATTATATATAGAGATAGTTTCTTTGTCTACGATTTTTACACTTTTTTGACAAAAAAATAAAAGCCAATTTTTGGCTTTTATTTCATTCCTCTATTCATTTGTTGCATAACTTGATTAATTTGTTTTTTATTTGGCTTTCTTCCCATGCTGCTCATCATTACTTCAATCATTTTTTCATTAATAGGTGGATTCTTTTTTAAGTATTTTTCCATCATTTTTTTTGCTAGAACAAAACCAACGATTAAACCTAAAACTAAACCTCCAATTAAATATAATATATTACTTAACATTTTTTATTCTCTCCTTTTATAAAATACATTTTACTATATTTTTAAAAATTAATAAATATTAATTTTTCTTTTTCATAGATCTTTGTCTAAACTTATCTATCCTACTAAGTGTTGGAACAGCTTCATTTATCTTATCATCTTCTATATGTTTATTAGCAACCATATCGGTTATATCAAAATATTCCATATCACCAGGAAGCTGAGCCGGATACATAGATAATATGTGATCAGAATTATTGGTGCAAGCAGCAACTATAATGTAATTACATACCACATGGTTTTTTAAAAAAATTCCAATGTTATCACATTTAAACATTTTCACAAAAGCAAATTTTTGATTATATGTTCTAGGCTTATCAAAATTTGCTTTTACGGTCTCAAGAACTTTCTCTGGTTCTTTAAAAAACTCAAATCCATGCTTTCCATTAATATGGTGCAGTAGATTAGTAACTAAGCTAGTTCCAAAGCTCACATCAGAGCCGCTTAATATAGTAGCATCATCAAGTATTTTAGTTAGTACAGATCTTCTAAAAGCCTTTTCAAAGCATGGCTCAGTTACGTGCTCTAATATTGCAAATAACTTGTGATACTTTTCTGAATAGAAATATGTTTCAGCAAGAAGATATGAAAATATTTCTTCCAAATGTTTAGTGTCCCTTTGTTTATCGCGATTATTACGTAGATATAATAAACACTTTTTACATATTCTTTCTGCATCTTCAAATCTGGATACAGCTATTAAAGCTGATAAATAACGGACACAAACAAACGGATACTTAATTAATCTGTCCTCACCCTCATAGCTGTTTCTTTCAACATCTTCAATAACTCTATTAAAATAATTTTCTCTTAATAAATGATCCAGGTTTTTTCCCCTCATAATAACACCCCAAACAATTAAGTTTACATATAATAGCAAAACATTTGATATTTGTCCATATGCTGTTCATCTAAAAATAATCACAAACTACTTAGACTTTGATGCTTGTCTTCTATTAAATCTTTCTCTTTGTCTTGAGCCAAATTCTTTCTTCTCTGCAGCATTAAATGATTCCATTTTATTATTATACTCATCTGTTATGTCAGAATAAGTTAAATCTCCAGGATATTGTATTGGATAAATAGTAATAATGGAATCAGGACGATCAGTTTTTGATACAGCAAGTAAATAATTATACATTACATGACTTGGTCCAATAGCAACGCCATCACATTTAAAAGCTTTAATAATGTGGTAACCACTATAAAATTTTTGAGCCTTAGAAAAATTCTCACTAACAATAGATAAAACCTTTTCAGAGTCAACAAAATATGAATCACCATGTTTTTTTTCAATATGATTTAATAGTGTTTTACTATTAGTTTCGAATAGATTAATACCTTTTTGATCAAAAAGAATAGTTGGTAAAACATTAAGATATAAACCCTTACTTAAATACCGTTTATTTGATATCTTTTGAAATAATTCATTAGAAAAATATCTATGGTAATCACCTTTTCGAAAGTAAATATAGGATAACACGTCATAAAAATTACCTATATCTTTTTCACAGCCTTCATATTTTTCAATACATTTTTGGCAGTGTTCTAAAGATTCATCAAACCTTCCAAGCATATATAAAGAAAGAACATAATAAAAATTATATGTTGAATTCTTAAAATCGATTTTTCTACCATGGAATATTCTTTCACCAGTAATATCCAAAACATGTTTATAAAAATGTTGCTTAACAAGTAAGTCTAAATTTGAACGGCCCATATATATAATTTAACTCCTTCAATTAAATAGTTCTAAGTATAATACCATATTTAGTTTTTAGTGTCTATATAGTATCAAGCCAGAAATAGTCACAGTTATCAAAATCACAAACAAATAGATTATGGTCCCTTTTTAAATATTTAAAAAAATCAGGATTAGAAACATTTGATTTAATTTTTAAAAAGGCACTTCCCACCTTTAAATGACTCTCCTCATTTCTATATTTATTAAAGTAAGTGTGATCATTTTTAAACTTATAATAAAAATCACTATCGCCATAACTTTTAAATAGAAACTTATTATATTTATCTTTTTTAATAGGTAATGCAACTTGTTCATATAAATTTATACCTAAAGATAAATTACTAGAGTTTAAACTCTTAATTTTTTTAAAAGTATTATATAGCTGATATGTATCATTCTTAGTTAAAAGTGCAATACTTTTATCAATATTAAAAATATGAAATGTTCTCATAAAAAAATCACCATCTAAATTATATTAGATGGTGATTAATAATTATGTCGAATTTAATTATTACGAATAATTTTTTCAACTCTTGATTTAATTGATTTAAAATCAACTAACATCTTTTCTGCTACATCGTTTTTACTTCCACTATAACCAAAGTCATTTATACCTATAATAAATTTATCACTTGTATACTTTTGATAATTATTAGTAGTACTTAACTCTATAGCAATTTTTAAGACATTGTTAGGAAGTAATTCTTTTTTATATTCATCACTTTGTTTATCAAATAGCTCTTGTGAAACCATACTAACAACTCTAGTGTGCATTCCAAGAGAATCAAGTTCATCAGATACTTTCATGGCTATCTCAAGTTCAGAACCACTTGCAACTAAAACAGCATCAAGTTGTTTTTTCTCTTTTTTAACCATATAAGCACCATTTTTTACTTGTTCAGCTTTAGAACCTGAAAGTTTAGATAACTCTTTTCTTGCAACAACCACTATATTAGTACCTTTATTTTTTACTATATAATCCCAAGAACCTAAAAGCTCATTAATATCACAAGGTCTAAATAATGTGATATTAGGAATAGATCTAAGAGCAATTAATTGTTCAATTGGTTCATGAGTAGGTCCATCTTCACCTATTAATATAGAATCATGTGTAAATACATAATTTACATTTAAATTTTGCATTGCACTCATTCTAATAGCTGGTTTAACATAATCACTAAATGTTAAAAATGTACTTCCAAAAACATTTAGATTGCAAAGCGCCATACCATTTAAAATACCACCCATAGCATGCTCTCTTACTCCAAATGGAATATTACGATCTAGTGTTTTATCTTTTGACATAAAGTCTTCATTAAAAATATATGTTTTTGTACTAGAGGATAAATCAGCAGACCCACCTAGAAAGAATGGTGTTTTTCTTGCAATAATATTCATAACTTTTTGATTAGTATCTCTTAAGTCTTCAGTATAATCATCACTTACTTCAAAGTTAGCAACATCAAAATCAACACTTAAAGTACCTTTCTCTATATTATTAAATATTTGTTTAATCATTCTATTAGCGTTACAAATAATGGTTTTTTCATTAGCCCATTCATCATAAACACTTTTACATCTTTGTTCTATTTTCTTTTGCATGAATTTTAAAATATCAACAGGAACAACAAAAGGATCTTCTTTAATATCAAGAATACTTCTAAGAGATGAGATATCATCTTTATCTAATGGTTTTCCATGAACTTTACTTGTATTTTGTAATTTAGATCCTTCACCTATTATTGATTCAATATAAATAAATGAGGGTTTATTAGATCTTTTAGCTTTTTTAATAGCTTTTTCTATTAAATCAGGATCACTTTCAATCATTTGAATAGAAAAACCTAAAGCTTCCATACGATCAACAACATTTTCTGTAAAAGTTAATGATGTTGGTCCATCTAAACTAATTCCATTAGCATCATATAAAACAATAAGTTTATTTAAGTTTTGTGTACCAGCAAATGATAAGGCTTCATATGAAATACCTTCCATTAAATCTCCATCGCCACAAAGTACATAAGTATAATAATCAACTAAAGCTTTATCTGGATAATATTTAAGAGTAAGTTCTCGATAATATCTTTCTGCTAGCGCCATACCAACAGCATTAGCAACACCTTGACCTAAAGGTCCAGTTGATGCATCAACACCTGGTGTTGTTCCATATTCTGGATGACCTGGTGTAAGGGAATTAATTCTTCTAAAGTTTTTTAAATCACTAATAGTCAAATCATAACCACTCATATATAAAGTACTATATAAAAGTGCAGAACCATGACCAGCAGACATAACAAAACGATCACGATTAAACCAATTAGGTTCACGTGGATTAATCATTAAACATTTTGCATAAAGTGTATACAAAATATTTGCTGCTCCTAAAACAATTCCTGGATGACCACTATGAGCCTTATCTATCATATCAATGCCTAACATTTTTATGGCATTTATACAACTTTGATCATTTACCTTCACTATTCTCACATCCCTTTTTAGCAATAACATCTAAATATAATTTCTCAATATCATCACTAAATTTTTCTTTAGAATAATTAATAGAACATTCCAAAGCATTATCTTTTAGTTTTTTATGTAGAGCTTTTTTATCAAGTATTTTAAAAATATATTTTATGTATTCTTTCTTATTTGTATATGTATAACCATTAAAGTCATTAATAATTACACCATCTAAGCACTTATCGTATCTACATACAAGTGGAGTTCCACATGCTAGTGCTTCAATATAAGTTATTCCCTGTGTTTCACTTGTAGATGCACAAACAAATATATCACCAAGTTGATAATATTTATAAGTTTCTTGAGGAGGAATCATACCTAAGAATCTAACATATTTTTCCATTTTAAGTTTCTTAACTTTTTGTTCGATATTCTTTTTATATGGTCCATCTCCACCAATTAATAAAACAATGTTTTTATCTTTTTCAACTAAATCAGGTAAGAACTCAATAATTTCATCAAGGTTCTTTTCTTTAGCAACACGGCCAATAGAAACTAATATTTTTGATTTATTATTAAGTTTTAATTGTGACTTGATTTTAGATCTTTCAACCATAGATAGTTTCTTTTTAAATCTATCAAGATCAATACCAGTTGGTATTATATGAATAGGTTTTTCAATACCATAACTTTCGAGTAAATCTTTAATCTTATTAGTTGGAGCTATAATAGCATCTGAATCACGATATGATTTTTTAACAAATTTTCTTGCTAGTACTCTTCCAATTTTTTTGCTTGGAATTACATAAGTCGTGTAATCTTCATAAAGAGTATGACTAGTATTTATATAAGGACAATTGCAAAGCTTAGCAATCTTTTTAGAAACATGTCCTATAGAAAACTCGGTTTGAATATGAATAATATCTGGATGCCATTTAACTATATCATCTATTATTTTATCTTTAAATTTTAAAGTTTGTCTTGCATCAGGATAGAAAGGAACAGAAAAAGAACCAATTAAATAATCTGTTTTAACCATTTTAGATTCAGAATTACTTGAAAGAGTTAAAACTCTAACATCATGTCCTTTTTTTCTAAGTTCATCTCTTAAAGTGATTACAGAGCAAGATACTCCATTAATCTGGTTTTCGTATGTATCGGATGTTAGCAAAATCTTCATGGCAAATCTCCCATCTATAATCTAAAATAATTATACAACATTTATAAAATTATTTATAGAAAAAATTTACACAAAACCATGAACATTTGTTTGACTTTTCACTAACATGGTGTTAATATAAAGTGCATTCGAGGGAAGCATTATGAAAGAAATCAAATTAACAAAAAAACAAGAACTTGTTTTAAACTATATAAAAGAATACACTGCAACGCATGGATTTCCACCAGCAGTTAGAGAAATAGCAAAAGGTGTTGGTCTAAATAGTCCATCTTCAGTACATTCACACATTAAAAGATTAGAAAGAAATGGTTTTATTAAAAAAACTAATTCCAAGTTTAGAACACTAGAAGTTGTTGGAATAAACGAATTTAAAACTGATGAAACTAAAGCAATTAAACTACCACTTTATTCATGTGTTCCCTATAAGAAAACTAATAGTACTTTTGACTTCCCTGCATCAAGAATGCCAAAAAATGTTGAAGTTATTGCTATTAAACTAAACATAAATATTTCAGATACCCTTTTAAAAAATGATATATTAATAGTATCAAAAGAAAAATCATATAATAAATTTGATGAACTTCTTTTAATTAATAAAGAAACAATTACAGTTAAAACACTTATTAATAAATCTGATGCATTAAATGAAGATGTAATTGGAAAAATTATTGAAGTATCAAGAATGTATTAAAAAAAGTAATTAGAAAATCTAATTACTTTTTTTATTATAAATATACAAATAATAAATAACTTAAAAATCCTACTAATAGTATTAAACAAATAGTTCCATTTATAGAAGCAGTTTTATTTTTCTTACCAGGAACTCCAATTGCCATAGTAGTAAATAAACCTGCAACAAGCCCTCCAATGTGTGCAAAAATATCAATACCTGGAACTAATATACCTATAAGTAAATTTATAATTACAACAGGAATTATATCAGTTTTAAGTGAATTACCTAGCACTAACCTATAATTGTATGCAAAATAAATGTAAGAACCTAAAAGACCAAATATTGCTCCAGATGCACCTACACTAACTGCATTTGAAAGCACAGCACTAAGTAAACTTCCAACAAGGCCGCTAACAATAAATACTATAGTAAACTTTAGTTTACCTAAATATGATTCTAGCTGATAACCTAAAATTTTAAGAGCATACATATTAAATAATAGATGAATAAATGATGCATGAATAAATATACATGAAAATAATCTATACCATTCTCCACCTTGAACAAAAGATTTATAATTGGCACCATAATCAAGTAAATTTAAAGCTGTTAAATCACCTTTTGTTTTGGTACATATGTATATAAAATAAAAAATACATATTGCCATTAAAACCTTAGTTACAATAATTTGTTTAGGTTTAAAAATATCTTCATATACTTTATTTTTCTTTTCTGTTTTAATATTAACATCCTCAGTTTTATGAATAAGTTCATCAAGATCAATTTCTTCTGTTTTTAAATTAGTCTTAATCTTCTTAAAAGCAGACGTAAGTATTTTATTATCAGGAATATTTTTTAAAGAATCAATTGTAATAATATCCATATTTTTAATATCTCTATCAGGTAACTTATTAACATCTAAAAATATATTTAATATGTTCATGGACATAGAAAATGTTCTTTTCTTAATTTGTTTTAAAACACCTTTTGTTTTTAAAATGTCATAATTAAATTGTTCTTCATTATGAATATGATTAGAGTTGATTCTAACAACGCGATATGGGCCATCTAAGTTTTCAAGCCATATTTCGTCTTTAGCACCTTTAACTATTATAGGTGTATAATTTTCTTCAGTAATAAAATAGTGTACAAGTGACATTACTATTTCATCTTTATCACTCATAATTAGACCCATATTAAACTCTCCTTACAGAATAATATTATATTATAAATCATATATTTAGTAAAGAGGAGCCAATATGAGACTAACTATATATACCGTATATATTTTATTATTCTTATTACTAAATATATTCCAAATAAAAAAGTTAAATAAAATAAATAATGATATCTTGTTTGATTACACATCTATAATAACTTTATTTGTTGGTTTATTAATGTTTTATTTCAAATATAATTCTATTTCACTTTCTCTTCTAACAATATTTATAATGATATTTATTATTTATATTTATATGAAAGATACTAAAATAAAAATAATAAAAACCATTTTAAAATGGTTTTTATTATTAAATACATATATTTTTTTATATGGAACTTTAAGATACTTCTTCTAAATCATCAATAAAATCTTGAAATTCTTTTGGTAGTGGTGCACTAAAATGAAGATGATCACCTGTTATAGGATGAATAAAATCTACTTCACTTGAATGTAAGAACTGACCAAAAGGCGTTGCATCACTTTGAGAATATACTGGATCATTATAAACAGGATAACCAATATAAGCTGTATGAACACGTATTTGATGTGTTCTACCGGTATCCAAAACTAAACTAACAAGAGTATATTTATTATATCTTTTAATTACTTTTAAATGTGTAACTGCTTTTTTGCTATTATCAGCAGTCACGCACATTTTTAAACGATTATTTTTATCTCTTCCAATTGGAGCATCTATAGTTGCACTTTGATGAGGAAATACACCTTTTAAAAGAGCTATATAAGTTCTTTTTACTTTTTTATTTTTAAAATCTTCAGCAAGAAGCTCATGACATTTGTTTGTTTTTGCAACAAGCATAACTCCACTTGTATCTTTATCTATACGGTGAACAATTCCTGGTCTTTCTTCTCCTCCTATATCACTTAAACTTTTATTATGATGCATAAGTGCATTAACAAGAGTATGATTTTGATTTCCATTTCCAGGATGAACAACTAAACCACTAGGTTTATTTATAACCATTAGATCATTATCTTCATATAAAATTTCAAAAGGAATATCTTCAGGTATAATATCACTCTCAATTTTAAATGATTCATCAATATCAATTTCATCATCTATTAAAACTTTATAACTAGGTTTAATAGTATTACCATTTACTTTAACATAACCTGCTTTAATCATCTTGGATAATAATTCTCTAGAATAATCTGTATTTAAAGAAAGATATTTATCTATTCTTTCTCCTTCAGTAGTACTTTTAATCATCATACTTCATTTTTCCTCTAATCATTAAAATAAATAAAAGTATTGCGCCTACTACTATTGCTATATCAGCAATATTAAATATGGCAAAATCCCATTTATAAAATTTTAATGATATAAAATCTCTTACATGACGTAAGAATATTCTGTCATATAAATTACCAAAAATTCCACCAATGATAAGACCATATGATATAGTTGTAGTTTTAGTTAATTTTAAATTTTTTAATGTATATAAAATATATAATAAAATAAGTATTGATATTAAAATAAGAATTAAATTGTTATTACTAAAAAAGGAAAAAGCTGCTCCAGTATTTTTTACAGGAACTAAAGCAAAAAAGTTTGGTATTAATACTTTACTAGTGCCATACTCAACATGGTTAAAAACTAAATATTTAGATAATATATCTAACCCAAAAATAAATAATATAATAAAAACAATTCTCTTCTTCATTTCATCCACCATGTTAATTATAACATAAATTATATATTAATTAAAATAACGTCATCACCTATTTTACTAATTTCTTTAAACATAATATTATATTGGTTAGATGAATTAAATAGTTTCTTAAAAAATCTTCTTTTTTCAATTAGTATATTAACTATTTTTCCTTCAGAATCGATTTCTACATCTGCAATTCTTCCAAGATTCTTTCCGTCATTTATATTAACAACATCTTTAGTTTGTAAATCACCCAAAAACATAACTACCTCCATAATTAATTATATTAATCAATTAATTTTTTAACCCTTTGAATTGCACTTTTTTCAATCCGAGATACCTGAGCTTGACTAATATTATATTCTTTAGCAAGTTCCATTTGTGTTTTGCCAACAATATATCTATTAACTAATACTTCCTTTTCTCTTTCTTTTAACTTGGAAAGAGCATCGTATAAAGATATTAAATCTTCTTTATTAAAACTACTTTCTTTTAGATCTGCAAGCTGATCTAAAAGATATATAGCTTCTCCAGAATCTTGATAAATTGGTTCATAAATACTAATTGTAGGGCTTAAAGACTCAAGAGCGTAAGACACCATGTATTCACTAATATCAAGTGATTTAGCAATTATATAATTAGATGGTTCAATTCCATTATGTTTGATATAATCTTCTTTAAAAGCTAAAATATCATAAGATAATTCCTTAATACTTCTACTTACTCTAAATGGAGTATTATCACGAATAAATCTTCTTATTTCTCCATTAATTAAAGTAACAGCGTATGTTGAAAACATAAGATTATATGATAGATCAAAATTATCAATTGCTTTAATTAAACCAATTACTCCAACCTGAAATAAATCATCAATATTATGTTTCCCATTATTAAATTTTTTAATTAAACTTAAAACAAGTTTTAAATTACCTTCAACTAATCTATCTTTAGCTTCTTTATCTCCAGATTGATATTTTTTAAATAATTCAATCATTTCTTCTTGTTTTAAAACCTTTATATTATTTGTATCATAATTATTAATCTCTACCTTATAATTTTTCATATAAAAAGCCTTTCCTTTTTATATAATGGAAAGACCTTATAAAAAATATTCATTAATCCATAGATACTTTAAGTTTATTTATAACTTTCTTTTCAATTCTTGATATATATGACTGACTTATTCCAAGTAAATCAGCAACCTCTTTTTGTGTATATTCTTTTGTATTAAATAAACCATATCTCATAATCATTATTTGTTTATCTCTTTCATCCAAAAGATTAATCTCTTCTTTTAGTTTAATTCTATCAAATCTATTTATTATTTCGTCAGGTACAATATTATCATCTGTTCCTAAAATATCTTCAAGATGTAGTTCATTACCTTCAGAATCATAGTTAAGAGCATCTTCAAAACTTATTTCACCTTTTATATTCTTATTCTTTCTAATATACATAAGTATTTCATTTGCAATACATCTTGATGCATACGTTGCAAGTTTAATATTTTTATCAACTTTATAAGTATTAATTCCTTTTATTAAACCAATAGAACCAATACTAACCAAATCTTCTATATCATAACCAGTTGTTTCATACTTCTTTGCAATAAAAACAACTAATCTTAAATTATGCTCTATTAATTTCTCTTTTGCTTTTTCATCACCATTTTGAAATAAAAGGAAGTATTTAATTTCATCTTCTTTAGATAAAGGCGGAGGAAGCTTATCAGTACTACCTAAAAAGAAACATTTATTAAAAAGTTTTCTAAATAAATTTATTATATATTTAATCATTTTATTTTATCTCCTATATATCCTGAAATTACGGCATCTACTCCATCAAAAAAATTATTATTTTCCCATAAACCTATTAGACAATTATTAATTATATGATTATTAATAACTAATAGTGATGGTTTAAAACATTCAATTAACAAACTATTATTAATCATTTTACATGGAACTAAAATAGGACTTTTATTTTTTATATCTCCATCAAGAACTTTTCTATTTATTAGTATTACTGGTCTACCTTTATAAGGATCTTTGATTAAATTCCCTGTATCATAAAAAGCATTTAAAAAATATACTTTATCTGTTAAAGAAAACTTCAAATCATAATAATTATTATGATTTATTTGATTATTTTTATATGTATATAAATAAAGAAAATATATTATAGGGCTTATAATAATAATTCCAATGAAATTAATTAATACTTTAGTTTTATATATGTCATTAGGGGCATAATAATGATTAAATTTAATATTTATTAAGTATAAAAAACCACCAAAAATAATGCTTATCATATAAAAATATAATAAATTATTTTTTAAATATATAATATCTTTATATCCAAACGTAATAAGAACCATTAAAATGCTTATACATATAGTTATATAAATATTATTTAAAAATGGAAAAAAAATACTAAATGAAGATATAGAACCAAAAAAAGATGAAATCAATATCCACTTCACCTTTTTTCTTCTTCTTAAAACTATATTAACTGCATTAAGTATTAAAAAATCATAAATAAGATTAATTAAAAAAATAATATCGACATATATTATCACTTTTATCACCAAAGTTATATTAACACTTTGATAAAGCAATATATGTCGATATTAGGTATTTAATTTAATTCTAATGATTCAAAATAAAATTGATTATTTTCATTATTAAAAGTCCATGTATAATGATTTATTTTATCAATATTTAATAATATTTTATCTATATCAATAGATGACGTTGTAAAATCATAATAGTTTTTTTCTTCATCATTAATATTAGTAAAAGGATAGAATCTACAAATATCATTACTACATTCATATGCTATTAAAATCTCATCGATTGTTAATCTTTGCCCTACCATTTGATAGTTATATATTCGTTTAATAACGTTATTAATTTTATTATCAGTAATATCTTGATTTTTTACATATCTATTTTGATCAAGAACATATTTATAACCGTTACTTAAAATTTCTAACTTATCATCAAAGGATATATTAGATTTAAAAATATTATTTGAAAAATTATTAATAATATCAGTATTTAAATGCTCATCATTTATATTAGGAATTATAAAGTTTAGTATTTGATTTTGGTTTATACCGTACTTATTAGTTATGTTACTGCTATACAAATAATCTTGTAAATTATCAGTTAAAAAACTACTATATCTATCTATAAACTTTATAACAGAATATATTGAATCCAAACTATATATATTATTAGATATAGTTTCGTTATCACTATCTAAATAAGTATATATATATTGATTACTACTAACAGATAAGTTATTAAATCCGTTTGATTTAAACATACTACTACTAACTTTATCAAGTTCATAACTGTCAATATTATTCAAGGAATAATTTAAAATTAGAGTACTATCATCTAAAATAGTTAATGTTAAAACTTTATAATCATTTTTAGCTTTACCATTATAATAATAGTTTGTATATAAATAAATAGTATTATCAACTTGAACATAAGTACCAGTAAAACCAGAAGTTTGTTCATTATTTAAAATTAGATTAAATTTATTTTTTCCATCTAAAATAAGAGCTACTATCTTATCAGAATCATCATTACTTTTTGAAATATAATATATTAATGAATCATCAAGTTCTTTCATAGCTATCATTGCTTCAGGAGTTTTATGATAAACAATTCTAAAGATAAAGAGTGAACCTACAAAAAGGCTAATCACAAAGATAAAAACTAATATTACATTAGCTGGATTTTTAAGTAATTGTTTAAGAGTAATTTTATCCATATCATCACCCTCTATTATTAATAAAATTATACAATTATATTATATAATATACAAGTTAAAAAAAAATTAACCATTACTGGTCAATTTTATTTTCTTAAAAATCACTACGATTTCTCAAAAATGAAGGTATATCTAAGTCATCATCAGATGATCTTCTTTGTTGAACATCTATATCATCAACTTTAGTTTTAACTTCATCATCATTATTATCATCAAATCCTGTTGCAATAACTGTAACAATAACTTCATCAGTTAAGTTTTCATTTTTAATTGCTCCGAAGATGATATTTAAATCATTATTTGCTGCTTCTCTAACAGTTTCAACAGCATCTTCAATTTCAAATAATGTAAGGTTTTTACCACCTGTTACGTTAACAATGGCATTCTTAGCACCATCAATTGTTGCTTCAAGCAAAGCATTAGATACGGCTTGTCTTGCAGATTCAACGGCTCTATTTTCTCCAGCATTACATCCAATACCGATAATTGCAGTACCGGAATTTTCCATAACTGTTTTAACATCGGCAAAGTCAAGGTTAATAATTCCAGTTACAGCAATCAAATCAGAGATTGATTGAACACCACGGTGAAGTACTTTATCTACTTCTTTAAAGGCATCATCAAATCCAGTTGTTTTATCAATAATATCTCTTAATCTATCATTTGGAACAACTATTAATGAATCAACATGTTTTTTTAGTTCATCAAGGCCCATTAAAGCATTTTCCATACGTCTTTTACCTTCAAATCTAAAAGGTTTAGTAACAATTGCAACAGTAAGAGAACCAAGTTCTTGAGCTATTTCTGCAATAATTGGAGCAGCACCAGTTCCAGTTCCACCACCAAGTCCACATGCAACAAATATCATATCTGCGCCTTTTAAAGATTCTTCTAATAACGCTTTACTTTCAAGAGCTGCAGCACGTCCAACTTCTGGATCTGCACCAGCACCAAGACCAGTTGTAATATTTTCTCCTATTTGTATTTTATGTTCAGCACGAGAAGCATTAAGGGCTTGTAAATCAGTATTTACAACAATAAATTCAACACCTTTAACTCCCTCATCTATCATTCGATTAACAGCATTACATCCGCCGCCACCAACACCAACGACTTTGATTTTAGCTATTTGATCCATTTGTAATCCGTTCATAAATTCATCTCCTTACTTATCAAAAAATATTCCAAATACTTTTCCTAGTATAGAATTTTCTGAAATCAATTTCTTTTGTTCTAATCCACTAAATTCTTCTTGTTCTTCTAATGTAAAAATAGAATATTCTTTATTACGAAGTTTTAGTTTTTTATTATAAAATTTAATAAGCCCGACAGCAGAACTATAAATATTATTTCTAGCACCTATTTCACCAATATTAGCAACTCTTGCAATTGTTCCAAATGCTTCGTCTACTAATAATTCAAAATCGGCAGCTTCCGTCAAGCCTCCTGTAATAATTATATAACTAATTTCCTTTTTTGTTAAGAGATTTATTTGTTTTTTAATTAAATTAAAGATTTCTTTAATTCTCTCCATAACAATTTCACTAGATTCATATTGATTAATTCTGATCTTTTCATCATCAGTATTAATTAATTCTAAAACTTCATTTGGTTGAGCCATTCTTGTATGACATAAAGCAAGTTCTTCTTTAACTTTTCTTGCTTGAGAAGAAGTTAATTTATACATGTATGAAATATCTTTATCAATATTACTAGATCCCATATTAATAACTTCAGAAAATGAAATAATACCCTTATTAAATATACTTACTTCAGTTGTATCTGCACCAATATTTACAATAGCACCTACTTCATCATCTTCATATGAAGTATGAAGTTCTTCATAATCACCAAAAGAGCAAAATGCTAAATCAATTACTTCAATATTATTCTTTTCTAAAACTTTAATAATAGGTTCTATTCCTTTTTTAGGAGCAGTAATCAAAACACATTTACTAGATAATTTTTCTGCACCCATTCCAAGTGGTTCTTTAGTTAAAATTTCTCCATTAACTTTAAATATAACTGGAATTAAATTAATTAATTCCATGTTATCAGAAACTTTATTATAAACAGCAGATTGCATAGATCTAACTATATCATTAGCACCTACCATATATTCTTCATTATTAATTGTAGTTGATCCTTCAACAAATTCATATTTTGCATTATAAATAGGAACATTAACAATTACCTTTTTTACTCTAATGCCAAGAATTTCTTCAGCTTTATTAAATAAATCAACAATAACTTCATTAAAGCTTTCTTGATTAACAATAAAGCCATTTCTAATACCTTGACTCTCAGTATTAATTGCTAGGAGAATATTGAACTTATTTTTAGTTACTTCGCCAACAACTAATTTAATTAAACTAGAACCAATATCTAAACTAGCTATAATTTTTCGCATAAGTTAATCCTCCATATCATCTTAAAATATTATATCTAAATATTATTTAACTTTCAAGAAATATAAAAAATAATTTCTTATAAAAACATGCAGTCACAACGATAAAAATTTGAGCAATAAAAAAATCTCTTAAAAGAGATTATTTTATAGCAGCAAGTAAATCTGCTTTTTTCATAGTTGAATAACCAGAAACACCTTGTTCTTTAGCAACAGCTTTAAGTTCAGCTAAAGTCATTTTTGAATAGTCTTTAGCTTCTTCTTTCTTAGCTGTTTCTTTTTTTGCAGGAGTTTCTTTCTTAACTACTTCTTTTTTAGTTATTTTTCCATTTAAAGCATCGTTAGCAATATCAACATATACTTTAAATCCTTTCATATCATCAATAGCAAGTTCTGAAAGCATTTTTCTATTTACTTCAACACCGGCTTTATTAAGTCCTGAAATGAACTTAGAATAACTAATATCATTCATACGACATGCAGCATTGATTCTTGTAATCCAAAGTTTTCTAAAGTTTCTCTTATTAGCTCTTCTATCTCTATAAGCGTATACACCACTATGGAATACTTGTTCTTGAGCAGTTTTATAAAGTCTATGTTTAGAACCAAAATATCCTTTAGCAGCTTTAAGTACTTTTCTTCTTCTAGTTTTAGAAACTGTTCCGCCTTTAACTCTTGTCATATTTATTCACCTCTACTAGATAACAGATTTTAATCTGCTAGCTTCTCCTTTTCCTAAGATTCCCTTATTTCTTCTTTGTCTAACTGCTTTAGAAGAATCTTTAGCAGTTTTATGGTTACCATTACCCTTTTTGTAAGTAATAGATCCATTTTTCTTAACTTTTAAAACTTTAGAACTTGCTTTATGAGTTTTTTGTTTAGGTCCTTTTGCCATAATACATTCCTTCTTTCTTATAATACTTTATATTTATTTATCCTTTTTAGGGGCTAATAGCATAAACATTTGTTTACCTTCAAGTTTAGGTTGTGTTTCAATGGTAGATTCTTCACTTAAAGCTTCAGCAAAGCGTAAAAGTACATCTTGTCCAAGTTCAGGGTGAGTAATACTTCTTCCCTTAAATCTTAAAAATCCTTTTACTTTATGCCCTTTAAGTAAATATTCACGAGCATTTTTAACTCTTGTTTCGAAATCATGAATATCAATATTAACTGATAAACGATATTCTTTAACATCTTTATTAGCAGCTCTTTGATTTTTTTGAGCTTCTTTTAATTTTTTGTTTCTTTCGTATTTATACTTGTTGTAATCCATAATTTTAGCAACTGCAGGAGTAGAATTTCCGTTCATTAAAACTAAATCTAAACCAGCATAGTTTGCTAGTGTTAAGGCATCAGTGATATTTTTGATACCCATTTGTTCACCATTTGGTCCAATGACCATCATTTCAGCAACC
>JAEEGL010590230.1_pt1 | contig 25963 bp, 19 predicted proteins | sample 9134231 | NCBI WGS metagenome assembly JAEEGL01 (sample SAMN16246548, study PRJNA631951) | gut metagenome | biome: gut microbiome; feature: rumen; material: fiber-attached | host: Bos | place: Iran: Karaj | collected 2018-10 | reverse complement strand
TATGTGCAGCCGTCGGAAATAGAGAAGTTCAAGAAGGTGTATCAAGGCACGGTGCTCCCGCTCACGGACTACGTTCCGTCGGGTCTTTCGTCTGTCACTGGCCAGTCTTCTGTAAGTCAGCACCATGACATCCTCTACGACCTGCAGGGTCGCCGCCTGACAGCGGAGCCGAAGCACGGGGTGTATATAAAAGGTGGGAAGTTGCGAGTGAAGTGATTAGGAGTGTCCTCATTGTTCAATAAATAAGTATCTAATGAAAAAGAAGTGGTATTTTAATGGATTTTCAGCAGTGCTCTTTTGCATGCTGCTAACAGCATGTCCTCAAGAGTGTGATGATTATGAGGTTGACTACATGGTAGAGAATCAGAGCAAGGATACCGTCTTTATTGTTGACGGATTAGTGCCTGAATACTTTTATAATTTTTATAAACGGAAGATATTAGAGGATCAGGGATATTATTTGGGTAAAGGAGACCGGTATGAATCGTACTACTATCATCATGATTTAGTAGACTATGGGGTATATTTTACTGTGGTGAGGAAGAGCGTTCTTGACCAATACAGTGACCGAGAACTTATCAATGACAGCATTGATGTATATGATCTGATCTTGCATTTGAGTTATAAGGAACTGCAAGAAAGGCATTTCAAAGTTGTCATAACCGACAATGATTTGAAAGAAAGGCCTGGTAATCCTGACGAAGACAGTGGTGGCAGTCCTTCGGTGAGCGATGACACCGCAACGGTAACTACTGATTCACTCCTAACCTCCTAACCCAACAGGCCTGAAATGCCTTTGCGGAAAGGAGTCTTGAATGGGTTAGGTGTCGGCCAAAGAGGTAACCGACACCTAACCCGCCTGACAACGGAGCCGAAGCGCGGGGTGTTTGTAAAAGACAAAAAAATGTTTTTGCATTGATTTAAAAAATGCGCAACTGCATTTTTTGTAAATAGCTGTTTGTCAGATTGTTGCGAGTGCTGTTAAACTACACCCATAACTGCGCCAACTACTCCTTTTGTGTTTTTGCCTTCTTTTTTCGTCGTTTCTTTGTCATTGCAACAGTCAACTTGTCTTTAGATAAACGTATTCTACTGATTGTATTCAGGCTGTATACAAACTGTATTTACGGTGAATACAAGTTGTATACAGCCTGAATACAATCAGTAGTTGACTCTGTTTTTGATTTCAGACTAAATGGGCAGGGTCATGACGAAACGGGTGGCGGGGGTGTAGGTGGTGTCGAGCACGATGTCGCCTCCCAGTCGCCGGGCCAGCGAGCGGGCTACGGTGAGCCCGATGCCGGTGCCGTCGTAGTAAGGGTTGAGCTGTACGAACTCTTCAAAGATGTGGTCGGCCTCGTGTGCGGGTATTCCAATGCCGTTGTCTTCTATGATGAAGCGTACTGCGTGGTCGGTGGTGTCGATGAGCAATGTGGCCTGTTTCTTTTCCTCCGTGATGTCATGACGTGCATGGGCTTCGGCCTCTTTCGTGAATTTGCGGGCATTGCCGAGAATGAGCGTGAGGGCACGTACTGCCGACTGGCGGTCGGTGGTGAGCACGATGTCCTCGGCCTCCTTCGCTATGTGCATGTTGAAGTTGAGGTGCGGGGCGGTGGCAATGTCGCTGGCTTCGACGGCCTCGGCTGCTATCTGCAGGGCCGTTGTCTGGTCGTTGCGCTCAATGACGGTCTTACTGCTGGCATCGCTCAGTTCAAGCATCTTGTTGACCAGGCGTGTTATGCGGTCGGTGTTTTCCAGAATCTGCTGGTTGATGCTGGCTTTTGTGTCTTCGTCGAGTTCCATGTCAGGCGAGGTGACCACTTGCGTGAAGCCTGAGAGGATGTTGAGCGGTGTGCGTATCTCATGTGAGATCTGCTGGATGAAGTGCGACTTCATCCTCGACGACTCTTCGGCTTTCTGACGGGCTATGTCGAGCTTGCGGTTGGTCTCTTCCAGTTCCCGGCACGTCTCTTCCAGCCTGTCGTACAGGAGCAGCGACTCCTGATAGCCCTCCGACATGCTGTCGAAGTTGCGTTCCAGCTGGTTGTAGTCCTCACGCAAGCGTTCCAGCTCTTCCTGCAGTTGTTGTTGGCTTGCCATGGTGTCAGGGTTTCTGCTCGACGGTCATGAACTTGGTGAATCCCGTCATCTGAAGCACTTTGTAGATGGCCGGGTTCACGTTGACAATCTTGAACTGGCCCTTCCCCTTCATGACCGTGCGCATGGTCTTCTGTATGATTCGCAGTCCTGAGCTGGCCATGTAGGTCAGGTCTGTGCAGTCCATTTCCAGGTCGACGCCTGCCTCTTGCAGTGCTAGCTGGATGTCTTGCCATATCGCCAGGAGTCGGGCAACATGGGACTGGCAGAGAAGAGTTTCACCCAGGCGCTGAAGCTCAAGGAAAAATACCTGCCCGGCGAGAGTGCAGCTCCCTGCTATCTGGGACTTTGTGAGGTGGCACTCCACCGAAAAGACTACGGCGAGGTGCAGGAGAACGCCTGCAAGGCACTTGGGGAACCCGGCATCATACCGATGAACCAGATTACGGCCTGGAGCTATAAATGTTTGGCACGCTATAACCAGGGCGACAGCCTCGGCTTTGAAGAGGCTTACAAGGAACGGTCACAGCTGATTGCGGAGCATGGCGGTCAGGGCGGACTCTTCGGCGAGCTGCTCAGCGTCTATCAGGCCAAGAACCGCAAGCAGTGGCAGCTTGCCCTAAAGCGTAGTGAAAAGCTCATCCACATGCAGAACAAGTATGCCCAGAAGGCATCGATATATGAGCACATGGGCGACTGGAAGCAGGCTCTCTACTGGCAGAAGCGCACCCGTGCGGTGATTGACTCCATCCAGTCGTCGGAGGCACGTTCGCAGATGAACGAGTTCGACAGCGAGCTGTCCATCACCTACGCTGAGAACGAGGTGAAGGAGCAGCAGCTGGCCAACGACCGCCTGATGCTGATGGGTGGTGGCATCATTGCTGCCATAGTCATCACCTTCCTCTCCATCTTTGCCCATCGTCGCAAGAAGCAGGCGAAACACCTGCAAAGCATCAACCAGAAACTGCAGCAGGCATACGACGTGCTCGAAAAGACCACCAAGGACAAGGAGCGCATTGCAAGTGAGCTGCGCATTGCCCGTGAGATACAGAAGCGCATGCTTCCCCATGTCTTCCCCAAGCGTAAGGATGTTGACATCTATGCCATGATGACACCGGCCCGCGAAGTGGGCGGCGACCTCTACGGCTACGCCCTCATCGACGACCTGCTGTACTTCTGTGTGGGCGACGTCAGCGGCAAGGGCATTCCGGCGGCCCTCTACATGGCTGAGGTGACCCGCATGTTCCGCACGCTGGTTGACGGCAAGCTCATGCCCGACACCATTGCGACGCGTTTGAACAACGTGCTCTCTGAGGACAACGAGCAGGGCATGTTTGTCACCATGTTCATCGGACTCATCAACCTGAAGACGGGCCACATGGAGTTCTGCAATGCCGGTCACAACCCGCCCCTGCTCGACGGTGAATACATGAAGATAGAGTCTAACGCGCCCATCGGCCTGTGGCCGGAGATGCATTTTGAAGGCGAAGAACTCGAAAGCATGCGCGGGAAGACCCTCTTTGTCTACACCGACGGCATCAACGAGGCTGAGAACATCAACAAGGAGCAGTTTGGCGACGAGCGCCTGCAGGCATTGTTGCAGCAAGACCTGGGCAATGCTCGTGAGACATCGGAGACCATCCACAGGGCCGTTGAGGAGTTTGTGGGCGATGCCGATCCCAGCGACGACCTCACCAAGTTGTGCATCAAGATGAAGTAAGTGTCAGCAGGCGGGACTGCCAGAAACCGTTGCATGGTGGGTTAAATCGTATTAATATTATGCGAAAAAGGACGAAAGGTGTGCATTTTGTTCGGAAAAAGATGTACCTTTGCACGCAATAAAAAAGAAAGGTATATTTTTATGTCATCATTTATTGCAGACAAAATCGTGATGGACGGCCTGACTTTCGACGACGTCCTGCTTATTCCCGCTTATTCTGAGGTACTGCCGAAAACGGTAGAGTTGAAAACGCGCTTCTCGCGCCACATTGAGCTGAACGTGCCTTTTGTCACGGCAGCCATGGACACGGTGACCGAGAGCCAGATGGCTATTGCCATTGCCCGTGAAGGCGGCATCGGCGTGATTCACAAAAACATGTCGATAGAGAATCAGGCCCGGGAGGTGGCCATCGTGAAGCGTGCCGAGAATGGCATGATCTACGATCCCGTGACCATCCGTCGCGGCTCTACCGTGGCCCAGGCTCTGGACATCATGGCCGAGTATCATATTGGCGGCATTCCCGTGGTTGACGATGAGAACCACCTGGTGGGCATCGCGACCAACCGTGACCTGCGCTTCGAGCGCCGACTGGACCGCCCGGTGGATGACGTGATGTCGAAGGAGAATCTGGTGACCACCCATCAGCAGACCGACCTGACGGCGGCTGCCCAGATTCTGCAGGAGAACAAGATTGAGAAGCTGCCCGTGGTTGACAAGGACAACCACTTGGTGGGCCTCATTACCTATAAGGATATCACCAAGGCCAAGGACAAGCCCATGGCCTGCAAGGACGAGAAGGGCCGTCTGCGTGTGGCAGCCGGTGTAGGCGTGACGTTCGATACGCTCGACCGCATGCAGGCTCTGGTCAACGCTGGTGCTGATGCCATTGTCATTGATACGGCCCACGGCCATTCGAAGGGCGTGGTCGACAAACTGCGCGAGGCGAAGAATGCCTTCAAGGGCATTGACATCGTGGTGGGTAACATCGCTACGGGCGACGCTGCCAGGATGCTCGTGGAAAACGGCGCAGATGCCGTGAAGGTGGGCATCGGCCCAGGCAGTATCTGCACCACACGTGTGGTGGCCGGTGTGGGCGTGCCCCAGCTGAGTGCCGTCTATGATGTGTACAGTGCCCTGCAGGGAACAGGCGTTCCCCTCATTGCCGACGGCGGACTGCGCTACTCTGGCGACATTGTGAAGGCACTGGCAGCCGGTGGTTCAAGCGTGATGATCGGATCGCTGGTGGCAGGTACGGAGGAAAGTCCGGGTGAGACGATTATCTTCAATGGACGTAAGTTCAAGAGCTATCGTGGCATGGGTTCGCTCGAGGCTATGGAGCACGGTTCGAAAGACCGCTATTTCCAGGCCGACACGAAGGACGTGAAGAAACTGGTGCCCGAGGGTATCGCTGGCCGTGTGCCCTACAAGGGAACGGTGCAGGAGGTAATCTATCAGCTCACGGGCGGTCTGCGCTCAGGCATGGGCTACTGTGGTGCTGCTTCCATCGAGAAATTGCACGAGGCTAAGTTCACCCGCATCACCAATGCCGGTGTGATGGAGAGTCACCCCCACGACATCACGATTACCAGTGAGGCTCCTAACTACAGCCGTCCCAACGATTGAGGAAGGGTAAAAAGGTAAAAAAGTAAAAGGGTAAAAGGGTAAAAAAGTTGAAATAAGCAATGAAGGAACTGACAAGAAAAATGGTATTGAGGTTAAAAGGCAGGGTAAAGTTCGTTTTACCCTTTTGCCTTTTTTCCTTTTTGCCTATCATGGCACAGACAGCTGATCCGGTGATTATGACCATCAACGGAGAGCCTGTGTCGCGTTCAGAGTTTGAATATAGCTACAACAAGAACAACTCTGACGGCGTGATCGACAAGAAGACCGTTGAGGAGTATGTAGACCTATTTATTAATTATAAGTTGAAGGTGTGTGCCGCCCTCGATGCACGCTATGACACGCTGCAGTCGTTCAAGGAAGAGTTTGCCCAGTACCGCGACCAGCAGGTGCGTCCGCTGATGGTGACTGATGCCGACATTGAGAAGGAAGCCCACCGCATCTATGACCAGACGGTGCAGCAGATAGGCCCTGACGGCCTGATTCAGACCGCCCACATCCTGCTGCGTCTTGACCAGCAGGCATCGCAGGCCGAACAGGAGGCCGCCAAGGTGCGCATAGACTCCATCTACAAGGCCCTGAAAGCTGGTGCCGATTTCTCGGAGCTGGCCGCAAAGGTGTCGCAAGACCCCGGCTCTGCCCGTCAGGGCGGACTGCTGCCCTTCGTGCAGCGCGGTCAGCTGGTGAAGGAGTTTGAGGATGCTGCTTACGCCCTGAAAGACTCCGGCGAGGTGTCGCCCATCGTGCAGTCGCCCTACGGATATCATATCATCCAGTTGCGTGGACGCAAGATGCTGGAGCCTTTCGAGTTCCACCACGACAACATTATCCGGTTCATTGAGCAGCGCAATCTGCGTGAGCGTATTGCCGAACAGGTGGTCGACTCGCTGGTGAAGGCTGCCGACGGTGCCGTGACCAAGGCTGAGCTGATGGATCAGAAGGCCGATGAATATGCTGCCAAGGATCCCGAGCTGAAAAACCTGATTCGTGAGTATCACGACGGTCTGCTGCTCTATGAGGTGAGCAACCGCCTGGTGTGGGACAAGGGTGCCAAGGATGAGGCCGGGCTGGCACAGTTCTTCAAGAAAAACAAGAAAAAGTACAGTTGGGACAAGCCCCGCTTCAAGGGCATGGCCTTCCATGTGAAGAATCAGGCCGACCGTCAGGCGGTGAAGGACTGCGTGAAGAAGCTGCCGTTTGACCAGTGGGCCGAGAAGTTGCGCACCACGTTCAATGCTGACAGCGTTATACGCATCCGTGTGGAAAAGGGCATCTTCCGTCAGGGCGACAATGCCTTGGTGGACAGCGTCGTGTTCAAGAAGGACACCACTGTGAACAAGTTGAAGGACTATCCCATTGACGATGTCTACGGCTGGATGCTGAAGAAAGGTCCCGAAGACTATACCGACGTGCGCGGACTGGTGGTGGCCGACTATCAGGAGCAGTTGGAGAAGGAATGGGTGGCTGAGTTGCGCAAGAAGTACACCTTTACCGTAAACAAGGATGTGTTGGAAACCGTAAACAAGCACTAATATGATGAGACGTAGATGGATGATGGTGATAGTCTTGTCGCTTATCACCTACCACTTGTCAGTTGTCACTTCTTTTGCGCAAAACGCTGTCGACGAGGTTATCTGGGTGGTGGGCGACGAACCCATTCTGAAGAGTGATGTTGAGGTGACACGCATACAGGCAGCCATGGAAGGCATGCGCTGGGATCGTAACCCTGACTGTGCCATTCCCGAACAGATTGCTGTGCAGAAGCTGTTCTTGCATCAGGCTGCCATTGACAGTGTGCAGGCCACTGAGGCGGAAATATCGTCGCAGGTGGAAGCACGCTTGGAGTATATGATCTCGCAGATTGGCTCGCGTGAGAAACTTGAGGAATACCGCAAACAGAGCATGAGTCAGATCAGGGCATCGATGCACGACGAGCTGCGCGACCAGATTATGATTCAGCGCATGAAGCAGAAACTGTCAGAGAAAGTCACGGCAACGCCTGCCGAGGTGCGCCGCTTCTTCAAGGACCTGCCGCAGGACAGCATCCCATACGTGCCCACGGAGGTTGAGGTGCAGATTATCACGCATACGCCGCGTATAACGCCGGAGGAACTCAATCGTGTGAAAGACCAGTTGCGCGACTACACAGACCGTGTGACGCGAGGTGAGACATCGTTTCAGACACTGGCACGTCTTTATTCCCAAGACCCCGGTTCAGCCCGTCTGGGAGGTGAACTTGACTATACGGGGCGTGGAACGCTTGACCCAGCCTTTGCTGCCGTGGCCTTTAACCTGACCGACCCGAAGAAGATTTCGAAGATTGTGGAGTCGGAGTTCGGCTTCCATATCATCCAGTTGGTTGACAAGCGTGGTGACAAGATCAAGGTGCGCCATATCCTGCTGAAGCCTGAGGTAAGCGACTCGGCTGTCACAGCGTCGCTGAACTTGCTTGACACTATTGCCAACGAGATTCGTGCAGGTGTGGTTCCCCCCGTGCTGCAGGGAGTGCTTACCGCTGATAAGTACACGTTTGAAGATGCCGTGAGCTTCTTCTCCGACGACAAGGATACTCGTAACAACCGTGGCCTGATGGCCAACCGCTCGGAGCGTGGACAGACCTCGAGGTTCCAGTTGAAGGACCTGCCTTCGGAGGTGGCCCGTGTGGTCGATACAATGAAGGTAGGGCAGATATCGGCTCCGTTCACCATGATCAATGCCCGAGGCAAAACGGTGTGTGTGATTGCCAAGCTGAAGAACCGCATTGAAGGTCATAAGGCTACTATCACGGAAGACTTCCAGGTAATGCAGGAAGTGGTACTCGAGAAACGTCGTGAAGAAGCACTCCACAAGTGGGTAACCGAGAAAATTAAAAGTACCTACGTGCGCATTAACGACGAGTATCGCGACTGTGACTTCGAGTACGAAGGATGGGTGAGGTGATGCGCTGAAGTGCTTCGCTGCACGAAGACAGTGATGGGTGATAAGTGAAGAGTAAAAAGTGAAGAGACGTGGAATAGGAAACGCGCGATTCTTGTGGATAGTGCTAATGGCACTATTCACTGTTCACTGTTCACTATTCGTTAGTGCGCAACGCGCTCAGACGAAAAAGCCACGTACTACTAAGCAGAAGAAAAGAAAGAAGGTAGACGACAAGCGCGTCTACCTGGTTCATGCCGACGAACTCTTTTATGAGAAGTGGCGCAATAATGACGCACAGGTGCTGCGTGGCAAGGTGGAGTTTGAACATGCCGGGGCACGGCTCTTGTGTGACAGTGCTAACTTCTTTGAGGAAAGCAACTCGTTTGAGGCTTTCGGTCATGTGCGTATGTATCAGGGCGACACACTCTCGCTTGTTAGTGACTACGGTTACTACGACGGCAACGACCAGCTGATGCAGGCTTTGCAGAACGTGGTACTGAAACATCGCAGTACGACGCTTTACACCGATTCGCTTTATTATGACCGGTTGTGGAATATGGGCTATTTCCAAGAGGGCGGTAAGATGGTTGACAAGACCACTACGCTGGTGAGCGACTGGGGCGAGTATCACACGGATACGAAGATGGCCATCTTTTACTATGACGTTACCATGCGGGACAAGAACTTCCTGCTGACCACCGATTCGCTGTATTATGATACCAGCAAGAAACTGGCGCATATCGTGGGGCCGTCGGACATCAACAGCGGAAAGAGTCATATCTATTCGGAACTGGGTTATTACAACACTGAGACCGAACAGGGCGAACTGCTGAATCGCTCTGTGCTTGATAACGAAGGCCGAGTGCTCACGGGCGACAGCCTGTGGTATGACGGCAAAACGGGCATTAATGAGGCATTCCGAAACATCGTCTATACTGACACCGTCAATAAGAACCAGCTGAGGGGCAACTATGGCTACTATAATGAGAATAAGGGTTATGCCGAATGTACGGACAGCGCCATGGTGGTGGATTTCTCACAACGTGATTCGCTCTTCATGCATGCCGACACATTCAAGGTATTTACCTACAACAAGGAAACGGATTCGGTCTACCGTGTTATACACGCGTATAATAAGGTTCGCGCGTACCGAATAGATATTCAGGCTGTGTGCGACTCGTTGGTCTACGATCAGAGAGACTCCTGCATGGTGCTCTATAAGGATCCCATTGTGTGGAATCAGAACCAGCAACTGCTGGGCGAAGAGATACGGGTCTACATGAAGGATTCGGTTGTGGATCATGCCCACGTGATAAACCAGGCCTTCTCGATTGAGGACATGCATAAGCCTGATATATATAATCAGGTGTCGTCGCATGAGATGTTCGCTTTTTTCACAAAAGGTGAGATTCATGAAGCACAGGCGAAAGACAATGTGCTGGTGGTCTATTATCCTGTGGACGAATCTGATAGCAGTTTCGTGGGCATGGTGTCAATGGAAACCAGTCTGCTGCGCATGTTTATGGAACAGCGCAAACTGCAGCGTATTTGGGCACCGAAAAGCACCGGAACCATGTATCCTATGACGCAGATACCACGCGACAAGCGCTACTTGGAGGGGTTCGCATGGTTTGACTATGTGCGTCCGCTCTCAAAGGATGATATTTTTGTATGGCGAGGAAAAAAGGCTGGTACGGAACTAAAGGTACAGAAACGTCGTCAGGCTCCTTCACAGAAAGTGCGGCGTACGCAGTTGAATGCTGCAAACAATCATCAAGAAGAGAACCATGAGGAAGCCGCGTCCATTCAGCCATAGGCCCATCTTCATTGACGAACGGCGTGAACTGCTTGACGAGATTGAGCAGCGGGCCCGTCGGGAACTTGGTTCTGATGTCCCGTCTCAGCTCCAGCCGCAGCACTCGTATATGTCTTTTGCTGGTCGGAGGAGACAGAAAACCGCCTATGGAACCGGCAACTGGATGCTGCTTCCGATGATGATGCTGTTGATAGTTGTTTTAGTTGTTATTTGGAAATTCCTGTTATGAGCGATGTTATACAACTTTTACCCGATTCCGTGGCCAATCAGATTGCTGCCGGTGAGGTCATTCAGCGGCCTGCTTCGGTCATCAAGGAACTGGTGGAAAACTCGGTTGATGCGGGTGCAAAGAACATCCACGTCGTGGTTGTTGATGCCGGACGCACTTTGATTCAAGTTGTTGACGATGGGAAAGGAATGTCGGAGACCGATGCCCGTCTGGCTTTTGAACGTCATGCCACATCTAAGATACGCAAGGCAGACGACCTGTTCGACCTGCACACCATGGGCTTTCGTGGCGAGGCGCTGCCGTCGGTGGCTGCTGTTGCACAGGTGGAACTGACCACCCGCATGCAGGATGAGGACATTGGCACACGATTGATGCTTCAGGGGTCACGTGTGGTTAGTCAGGAACCAGTGGCTTGTCCTGTGGGTTCCAACTTTAGGGTTGAGAACCTCTTCTTCAATGTGCCGGCACGTCGAAGATTCCTGAAGACGAATGCGACGGAGCTGAGCAATATCATGACGGCATTTGAGCGCATTGTCCTGGTCTATCCTGATATTACGTTTACCTTGCAGAGCAATGGGCAGGAACTGCTGAATCTGCGTACAGCATCGCTTCGACAGCGCATCGTCGATGTGTTTGGAAAGAAACTTAATCAGGAACTGCTTCCGTTGGATGTTGAAACAGCGTTGTGCAAGATAACTGGCTTTGTGGGAAAACCAGAGTCTGCCCGAAAAAAGGGAGCACACAATTTCTTCTTCGTCAATGGGCGATACATGAAGCATGCTTATTTCCATAAAGCCATTGCCGGAGCTTTTGAACGGCTGGTGCCTCAAGGCATGATGGTGCCCTATTTCGTATATTTCGATGTGGCGCCTGCCGATATAGACGTAAATATTCATCCCACTAAAACGGAGATCAAGTTTGAGAACGAGCAGAGTATCTGGCAGATTCTGTCTGCTGCTGTGAAAGACGCCATTGGAAAGTTCTGTGATGTGCCCACCATTGACTTCGACACGGAAGGACGTCCTGACATCCCACTTTTTGATCCCCAGCACGACAGCATTGAAATGCCACGGGTGACGTACAACCCTGACTATAATCCTTTCTCTACAGGATTGTCAAAGAGCGAGATTCGGCCCTCGCGAACTGTCGTTCCCGACTGGCAGCAACTTTATGAAGGTGCTCGTAAGACGGATGCGGACGAAGAACAGCAGGAACAACTGTTTCCTGAGGATGCCTTCGAGACGTCAGAACACTTGTTGGCCGACAAATCACCAGTGCATTACCAGTATAAAGGCCGCTATATTATGACGGCTGTCCGCTCGGGACTGATGATTGTAGACCAGCACAGGGCCGATGTTCGTGTTCGCTATGAAGCCTATCTGGAACAAATGTCCCAGCATCAGGGAAATAGCCAGCGATTGCTTTTTCCCGAGGTGTTGCAGTTCGCACCCTCGGAAGCTGTGACGTTGCAGCGAGTAATGCCAGAGCTTACTGACCTGGGATTTGACCTCAGTGACCTGGGGGGGGGCAGCTATGCCGTGGCGGGTGTCCCTGCAGGTCTTGACGGAGTGGATCCTGTGGTCTTGGTGACCAGTATAGTAGCAGATGCTGTAGAGCAGGGAACGGTCGATGTGAGCCAGTTGCATGCCACGCTGGCCCAGAGCCTGGCCCGTGAGACGGCCATCCCAGAAGGGCAGGTGTTGTCGAATGATGAGATGGAACATCTTATTAACCGGCTTTTCGCCTGTTCCAATGTAAACTACACCCCTGACGGACGAGCTATCCTATGCATTTTGCCACAACATGATATAGAACAGTTGCTTGGCTAAAAGAGAGAGGTCTAGGGATAAATGACGGAAAAACATCTTCTTTTTCGTCTTTTTGTTGTAAAAAAATAAATAAAACTCCATTTTGGTTGGTGGTTTAAAAGAAATTGTATACTTTTGCACGGTAATGTCGATTATTAAAAAAACAAATAAAAAACAAACAGACATGAAAAAGTATTTGATGATGCTGGCTCTGGCAAGTGTGTCGGTGACTGGCATGGCTCAGGAAGAACTGCCAGAACAGAAGTATAGCGTTGCTACAAACTCGTTCTGGAGTAACTGGTTTGTGACTGCTGGCTTCCAGTATGGAGCATCTTATTCTGCTTTTGAACGCTCGCTGAATCCTCGTCTTGCTAACAGTCCTTTCAAAGACTTCCGTCAGGATTTGGGCGCTTCGGTCTCTATTGGCAAATGGTTTACTCCTGGTATGGGACTGCGTACGAAGGGAACCTATTTCTTCAAGGGGCATAACGCCACGACCGAAGAAGCCAAGGATGGAGAAATCAAATTCATGAACATTCAGGAACAAGCCCTTTTCAACCTGCACAACCTGATTTGCGGTTATAATGCCAATCGATTCTGGAATTTCATTCCTTATTTTGGTGCAGGTTTGCTGCGTAACTTTACTGAAAACGAAAATAGTGTAGCTACAAGTTTTGGTTTGTTGAACACTTTCCGTCTGAATAAAAATATCGGTATTCAACTCGACCTTTCATATAATCTTGCTGATTATGAGGTCTTTGCCCATGCTGCTGATTATGGCAACACAGTAGCCAAGACCGATCACTATTTCGCAGCTGAAATCGGACTTTTATTTAATATTGGTAAGTCGACTTGGGACAAGGTTCCCGATGTGGATGCCTTGAAGGCTCTTTCGCAGAGTCAGATTGATGCTTTGAATGCTCAGCTTGCTGATGAACAGTCAGAGAATGCTCGTCTACAGCAGTTGCTCAAGAACCAGAAGCCTGTTGTGACCGAGACCAAGACCGTGACTGTGAAAGAGGTTGTGGCTGCTCCTGTGTCAGTGTTCTTCAACATTGGCAAGAGCAACATCGCTTCGCGTAAGGATTTGCAGAATGTGAAGGATCTTGCAAATATTGCCAAGCAGAACGGTTCTAAGATTGTGGTTACAGGTTATGCCGACAGCCAGACAGGCAGTGCTACCTTCAACCAGCAGCTGAGTCAGAAACGTGCTGATGTCGTGGCTAACGAACTGGTGAAGATGGGCGTAAACCGTGATAACATTGAGGTGGTTGCTGCCGGTGGCGTGGATGTTTTGAATCCCCAGGCTTATAACCGTCGCGCAACTGTAGCGATTAAGTAAATAACTAAAAATTAAAGAATATTGATGATGAAAAAGATTTTCAGAGGAGCTGCTATGTTGCTGTTTGGTGCAACCCTGACCATGGCACTTGCTTCGTGTCATAAGGGTGACAGCGACCAGGAAGCCACAGTGACCGAGAAGCTGAGTGAGAAAGACGCTCCGACCTCTCTCAGTAAGACGCTTGTGGTCAAGTCGAATGTGCCTGCTAAATTTGTCTATGCTGGTGTTACCAAAGGCCCTGCTACTGAAGGTGCGTTTGAGAATACCAAGGCAACTGGCAAATTGGTTGTCACGCCTGTGGACAATGCCTATTTACCCCGCACGGTGGATGTGGCATTTGGTGATGATGACTGGAAGCAGGTTGACGTGATCCTCTACAAGGTGTCGAAGAATGCTTCTTATCAGACTCCAGGTGAGGAACTGAAAGTGACCAATGATCAGGAAAATCAGGACGAGAACCTGTTGGCCGATGATGAAAGCGGTGCTCCTGCTGCTGTTACTGCCGAGCTGGTTGTGCCTGCCGATGCTGGTAACACAGGTAATACTGCCGATCCTTATTCTATTACGGTGTTCACTCCTTCATCTGCTGAGAATAAGGCTGTTTCATTGAACCAGCCTATTGAGGACGCTGTGTTGGGTCTTGACTGCCGTCCTGACGGTGCTGTGTTTACCAATCCGGTAAAGGTTAACCTGTATATCCCGGGATCCGACAACCTGAACATCAGGATTATTAATCATGACAACAAAAATGAGAAAATTACTTTTGGGCGTATTGGCGGAAACAATGTGTCAATCTTCCTGAAGCACTTTTCTATCTATGACATCATGATGATTGCCGAAGTGGTGAGTGTTGAAAATAATGATGAGGTAATATATGACAACACCTTTGATGTGGCTGCAGGCCCACATCAGGTGGACTACAGCCGTAAGTTGGGCTATGTTGCCGACTATACAGCAAAGACTCTCATCGGTAAGTTCTTGGACAATACATTCGGCGTTCCCATGTTTGTACAGGAAAACCACTATACTTTTAATGCTCCTGCTCCGGGTAAGGCTCATGTGACGTTGAAGCAGACTGTCAGAACCTTCAATTTTAGGTCGCAACGTGAGGATGATCCTACGAAGTACACCGATTTCAAGGTGGTGGTCTACGGCAAGACAACTCCCTCGGTAGAGCTTACACATTCAGTCTCTCCTGATACTAAAACTCATTCGGGTGGTTCGAACGATTAAGCAAGTCGCAGATTGTTTCTGCGATAAATCATAAGAAAACAAAGGTGCTGCCATGTGGGACAATCCTGCATGGCAGCCTTTTTTTACTATTTATAGGGTAAGGAATAAAAAGTGCGTAAAAAATTTGGTTGTTTCAAAAAAACATTGTACCTTTGCACCCGCTTACAAAAAGTAGGGGCGTTTAGCTCAGTTGGTTCAGAGCATCTGCCTTACAAGCAGAGGGTCGGCGGTTCGAATCCGTCAACGCCCACACATTAGAAACTGCATTCCTGATGGGAAATGCAGTTTTTCTTTTGTCTGAATGTCATAAAAAGTGTTGGATTCGAAAAAATCTTACTGTAACCTGCTTAGTTTTCAATGAAAAAGTAGTACCTTTGCGGTCGCAAAAGATAAAGATCATTTGAAATCAAGAATGGAACTAAGCAAATTGACTGCCATCTCGCCTATTGATGGCCGCTATCGCGGAAAAACCGAGAAACTGGGAGAGTATTTTTCGGAGTATGCGCTGGTGCGTTACCGGTTGCGTGTTGAGATTGAGTATTTTATTACACTATGTGAGTTGCCGCTACCGCAGCTTCAGGATTTTGACCATGCTCTGTTTGAGCAACTGCGCAATATATATCGTAATTTCACGCCTGATGATGCTCAACGTGTGAAGGACATTGAGAAAGTCACTAATCACGACGTGAAGGCTGTGGAATATTATATCAAGGAAGAACTTGACAAAATCGGTGGGTTCGATGCCTATAAGGAATTCATTCACTTTGGCCTTACTTCACAAGACATTAATAATACCAGTGTACCCCTTTCTATTAAGGAGGCACTGGAGCAGGTCTATTATCCGCTCCTTGAGGAACTCATTGAGCAGTTGAATGACTATGCCGAAGAGTGGAAGAATGTGCCTATGTTGGCTCGTACTCACGGACAGCCTGCTTCGCCCACACGTCTGGGTAAGGAGATAAAGGTCTACGTCTATCGTCTGGAAGAGCAGTTGCGTGCCATGAAAGAGCTGCCAATCACCGCTAAGTTCGGAGGAGCTACGGGCAATTATAATGCCCATCATGTGGCTTATCCGCAATACGACTGGCAGGAGTTTGGCAATCAGTTCGTAAGCGAGAAACTTGGTTTGGAGCGTGAGCAGTTTACCACCCAGATTTCTAACTACGACTGGTTGGGGGCTATGTTTGATGCCATGCGTCGTATCAACACCATCATCATCGACTTAGACCGTGACTTCTGGATGTATATCTCCATGGATTACTTCAAGCAGAAGATCAAGGCAGGTGAGGTGGGAAGCAGTGCCATGCCACACAAAGTAAATCCCATTGATTATGAGAACTCTGAGGGCAATCTGGGGCTGTCGAATGCCATATTAGTATTTTTGGCACAGAAATTGCCTGTTAGTCGTTTGCAACGCGATCTCACCGACTCAACGGTGTTGCGCAATGTAGGTGTGCCCATGGGACACAGTCTGATTGCTTTCGAGAGTACGCTGAAAGGCTTGCGCAAGTTGATTCTGAACGAAGAAAAACTTCACGAAGACCTGCAACAGACATGGGCGGTGGTTGCCGAGGCCATCCAGACTATCCTGCGTCGTGAGGCCTATCCGCATCCTTATGAGGCACTGAAGGCACTGACCCGTACCAATCAGAAGATGACAGAACAGACCATCCATGATTTCATTGGGACACTGGAGGTGAGCGATGCCGTGAAGGAGGAACTCATGGCTATCACTCCGTGGAACTATACTGGAATATAATTTTTATTCTTCAATTTATAAAACAGGAACCGTGAGGTTCTGAGGATTAATCAACACAATTATCAAAAAAAGAATTAAGTATTATGGAATTTGAAAACGAGAAGAAACAGGAAGAACAGACTCAGCAAGAACAGCAGAGCAGCCGAGAGGGCTACCAGCGAGAGTACAGACCCGTAGGACGCTCGCCCCGTCCGCGCATCCACACCGGACAGCAGCATTCTGGCACAGGTGGCTATGAGCGTCCGGCTTACAACAAGCGTAATAACGATGAAGGTGGCTTCCGCCCCGAAGGCTTTGGTGCCGGTCTGCAAGGCCAGGCTCCCCAGCGTGGAAGCTATCGTCCGCGTCAAAACAATAATTATGGAGGTGGCTATGGCGGTCAGCGTCCTCAGGGTGGCTACCAGTCTCGCCCACAGGGTGGCTACCGTCCGCGTTATAACAACAATCAGGAAGGTGACGAGCAGCAGCAGGGTTATCAGCCTCGCCAGCAGTATGGTGGCGGCTATGGCCAGCAGCGTGGCGGCTATGGCCAGCGTCCTCAGGGTGGCTACAACCAGCAGCGTGGCGGTTATAGCCAGCGTTCTCAAGGTGGTGGCTACAACCAGCAGCGTGGCAGCTATGGTCAGCGTCCTCAGGGTGGGTATAACCAGCAGCGTGGCGGCTATGGCCAGCGTCCTCAGGGTGGCTATCGTCAGCGTACACCTGATTATGATCCCAATGCTAAGTATTCACTGAAGAAACGCATAGAATATAAAGAGGTAAACTATGATCCCAATGAGCCTATTCGTCTGAACAAGTTCCTGGCTAATGCTGGTGTATGCAGCCGTCGTGAGGCTGACGAGTTTATTCAGGCTGGTGTCGTGACGGTCAATGGTCAGGTGGTTACTGAACTGGGCACCAAGGTGATGCGCACTGATGTCATCCGTTTCCATGAGAATCCTGTCTCACTGGAGAAGAAGGTCTATGTCCTTCTGAACAAGCCGAAGGACTATGTGACTACCAGCGATGATCCTCAGCAGCGTAAGACGGTGATGGACCTCGTGAAGAATGCTTGTCCTGAGCGTATCTATCCCGTGGGCCGTCTTGACCGTAATACAACGGGTGTGCTCCTGCTCACCAATGATGGAGACTTGGCTTCGAAGCTTACGCATCCCAAGTATCTGAAGAAGAAGATTTATCATGTCTATCTGGATCACAATGTCACGGCCCACGACTTGCAGCAGATTGCTGAGGGTATTACACTCGATGACGGTGAAATAAAGGCAGATGATGTGCAGTATGCAGATGCTGTCGATAAGAAACAGGTGGGCATCGAAATTCATTCCGGTAAGAACCGTATCGTGCGCCGCATTTTCGAGAGCTTGGGCTATAAGGTTCTGAAGCTTGACCGCGTGCAGTTTGCCGGACTTACCAAGAAGAATCTGCGCCGTGGCGATTGGCGTTACCTTACGGAGGAAGAGGTTGATCGCCTGCGTATGGGAGCGTATGAGTAATCCTCAAATCAATTAAAAGATGAAAAGAACAAAGGTTATTGACGTGCTGAAAAGCACGGAATATGGAAAGGATGTCTGTGTGAAGGGCTGGGTGCGTACGCACCGCTCTTCCAAGGCAGTTGACTTTATTGCACTCAACGATGGCTCTACTATTAAGAATGTGCAGGTGGTCGTTGATCCCACAAAGTTTGATGAGCAGCTGTTGAAGGATATTACCACGGGTGCCTGTATCTGTGTCGAAGGTACGTTGGTTGAGAGTCAGGGTGCAGGTCAGAGCAGTGAGATTCAGGCCACTAACCTTGTGGTCTACGGTCTTTGTGGCAATGACTATCCAATGCAGAAAAAGGGCCAGAGTTTTGAGGCCATGCGAAAGAACGCTCACATGCGTCTGCGTACCAACACTTTTGGTGCTGTGATGCGTATCCGTCATAATATGGCAATGGCCATTCATACCTATTTCCATGATCATGGCTTTTTCTATTTCCACACTCCGTTGATTACTGCCAGTGACTGTGAGGGAGCTGGTAATATGTTCCAAGTTACGACGAAGAACCTCTATGACTTGAAGAAGGATGAAAATGGAAAGATTATCTACGATGATGATTTCTTTGGTGAGCAGACTTCACTTACCGTCAGCGGTCAGCTTGAAGGTGAGTTGGGCGCTACAGCCTTAGGTGCCATTTATACTTTTGGTCCTACGTTCCGTGCCGAGAACTCAAACACACCGCGCCATTTGGCAGAGTTCTGGATGGTAGAGCCAGAGGTCGCATTCCTTGATCAAGAGGAACTGATGGATTTGGAGGAAGACTTCATCAAGTATTGTGTGCGGTGGGCACTTGACAATTGCAAGGATGACTTGCAGTTCCTCAATCAAATGATTGACAAAACGCTCATTGCCCGTTTGGAGGGTGTGCTGAAGGACACCTTTGTGCGTCTGCCTTACACTGAGGGTATTAATATCCTCCAGGAAGCGATCAAGAATGGCAAGAAGTTTGAGTTCCCCTGCAATTGGGGTGATGACTTAGCTTCTGAGCATGAGCGCTACTTGGTTGAAGAGCATTTCAAGAAACCCGTCATCATGACAGACTATCCGCGTGCATTCAAGTCGTTCTATATGAAGCAGAATGTGCCTGTCGATTCAGTCGATGGAGCCTCTATTGGCTACAAGGGTGCTGTGGCTCCAGGCCCCACCATGCAGGGCACCGATGTGCTGTTCCCGCAGATTGGTGAGATTATCGGAGGTTCTGTGCGTGAGGAGAGCTACGACAAACTGATGGGTGAGATTGAGCGTCGTCAAATGGATCAGACCCATCTGTGGTGGTATATTGACACCCGTCGGTGGGGTTCCTGTCCACATGCAGGCTTCGGTCTGGGCTTCGAGCGTCTCATCCTGTTCGTTACTGGTATGCAGAACATCCGTGACGTTATTCCTTTCCCGCGTACACCGAAGAGTGCTGAGTTCTGATTCTTAGGACTGTTAGTATAAACGACCTGCTCCTTACTGCATCATGAATGGCAGTAAGGAGCAGGTCGTTTTTATAGGGGGAGTTGGATTAGAGTCCGAACTCTTTCTTGATGTCGTCCACGCGGTCGAGCTTTTCCCATGTGAAGAGCTCCACGTCGATAGTCTTTGTCTCATGATAATGGCTGGAGAACGTCTTCTTTACCACCTCGTTTTTGCGCCCCATGTGACCATAGGCAGCTGTTTCCAGATACATGGGCTGGCGCAGCTTCAGGGTGCGCTCAATAGCCTTGGGGCGCAGGTCGAAGAGTTTTTCTATCTTCTTGGCAATCTCGCCATCGCTCATGGCTACATGGCTGCGGCCATAGGTGTTCACGTAGATGTTCATGGGCTTGGCCACACCGATGGCGTAACTCACCTGAACCAGCATCTCATCGGCCACACCGGCAGCTACCATGTTCTTCGCAATGTGTCGGGCAGCGTAAGCAGCCGAACGGTCTACCTTACTTGAATCTTTGCCCGAGAAAGCACCACCGCCGTGGGCACCCTTGCCTCCGTAGGTGTCGACAATGATTTTTCTTCCTGTCAGTCCCGTGTCGCCGTGGGGACCGCCAATGACGAACTTACCTGTAGGATTGACGTAGTACTTGATATCCAATCCAAAGAGGTCGAGCACCTTTTGCGAATGAATCTGCTGTTTTACGCGGGGAATGAGGATGTTAATCACGTCATCCTTGATCTTAGCCAGCATTTTCTCGTCCTCGTCAAACTCATCATGCTGAGTCGAGACCACGATGGTGTCAATGCGTTCTGGTATGCCTGCGTCGCTGTACTGCACCGTGACCTGACTTTTTGAATCGGGTCTGAGGTAGGTCATCACCTTGCCTTCACGGCGGATTTCAGCCAGTGTGCTCACGATGAGGTGGGCTAAGTCAAGCGAGACGGGCATCAGGTTTTCCGTTTCATTGGTAGCATAGCCAAACATCATGCCCTGGTCACCTGCACCCTGGTCTTCATCTGCTTCACGGTCTACACCGCGGTTGATGTCAGCACTCTGCTCATGAATGGCAGTTAGAATGCCGCATGAGTTATCGTCGAACTGATACTCTGCCTTGGTGTAGCCTATCTTCCTGATAGTCTTACGGGCAATGGTCTGCAGGTCGATGTAGACATCACTGCGCACCTCACCCATAATGACAACCTGTCCAGTAGTTACAAACGACTCGATGGCGCATCGCGCCTTCGGGTCATAAGCCAGGAACTGATCGAGCAACGCATCGCTTATCTGGTCGGCCACTTTGTCGGGATGGCCTTCAGAAACTGATTCTGATGAAAAAAGATATGACATAGATTTGTTGTTAATGATATGTGAATTACTTTAATATATAGAAACATGCTGTTGAGAAGAAGTTTCTCACGTATGGGATATGGCTGATCCATTTGTACAGTTTGCGTGGCTTCAGACCAAACTTCTGCTTGTAGTGAGGATTGATAAACCATAGCTGCCGAGTCTGAACTTGAAGCCCCACTTTATGAGCTATGTTCTCAAAGTTCTCCGTAGTCATTTTCGACCTCCGTATGCTCATCATCTCTTCTATTTTTGCGGTATCGTTTCCGCTGATTTTTAGCAGCCAACGATAACAGGCACCGGGAAGCAGGTGTACAAAGGGCAGACGAGAGATAAAGCCTTTGCATATTTGCTGATGACCTCCAAAGGGCATCTGCCATGCAGGGAACCCGAAGAAGATGATTCCGTCAGGTTTTTTCAGTTCACTGATTTTCTTTATGAATCCTTCTTTATATGGCGGTTCAATGTGCTCTATGACATCATGGCACAGAATGGTGTCGAATTTTTCTTCGTTATCATATTTCAGGAAGTCCGTTGCAATAAATGTTCCCTTTTGTCCGTGTTCTTCAAAGAAAGTCTTGGCCTGTTCAATGCGCATTTCACTCATGTCCACACCAGTGACTTTCCATCCTTTCTTAGCAAAAGGCAGTAAGTTGCCGCCTTCTCCGCATCCTGCTTCGAGAATGTTGGGACCATGACACAAGTGTAAATAAAATTCTGACGATGTAGCGGCCAGCTCTTCAAAATACTGGCGACGATTTGCGTGTCGTTTCTGCATTTTTATTCTTAATAATTTTTAGGGTGCAAAGTTACATATTTTTTTAATTATAGCCAACAAAAAGCAAAAAAAAGAAAGCAGGCTTCCATCCTTTAAGACGGAAACCTGCTTTTTGCTATGGAGCTTCTTGATTAGAAGTTTACACCGAAATTAATGAACAATGCTCCGTTGTGCATGGCATCATCGTCGCTGTCTAAGATGTTGGTAATACCAAACTGATAGCCGGCTTCCAGATAGAGCTTGTTATACTCGGCACCGCAACCGAACTTGATACCTACGTCGGGACGCAGGAATTTATCACTACCGAATGCAGCTTCGCTATCAACTTTACCTGTGGCATTCTCTGTTTTCATTTTGCCACCTAATCCGAGGCGGAATGTGGGTCCTAGATAGGGCAGCAAGGCGATGTCGTCGCTTACCTGAATGCCATACTTAATCAGCACTGGCAGCTCAAGATAATTCAAGTTAATCTTGTTCTTGCCCTCGCCGTTAGCACCACACATGGTGAAGTAAAGGCCACTTTCAAGAAATACAGGCGTGGCATCGCTGACACGCAGACCGACAACACCACCCAGGTTCAGACCGGCTTTCATGCTGGCATCTTCAATGTCGCCAGTGATGGTTGACAGGTTCAGACCGATACGGACACCGTAGTAAACCGAACTCTCGCTGAGTGAGAATCCACCACTGCTGTACTGTGCGAATGAATTTGCGGCAAAGAGCATTGCCACAAAGGACATAAAGAATTTCTTCATAATAAAAACGTTTTTAAGTTAATGTTTCATTAAATCTGCTGCAAAGTAACACATTTTTTTTTATTTATCCAAACATTTTGACTGAAAAAGTGTAACTTTGCCGAGCATGATAACGAACTATAGCGACTTCGCACTCATATTGCTGGACTGGTTTCGCGCCAACGGACGCGAGTTGCCTTGGCGAGGCACTTGTGACCCATACGCCATTTGGCTGAGCGAGATAATCCTGCAGCAGACCCGTGTGCAGCAGGGATGGCAGTACTGGGAACGGTTCATGAAGCGTTGGCCCACCGTTGAGCAGCTGGCTGCTGCTACGGAAGATGAAGTACTGCGCGAGTGGCAGGGACTGGGCTACTACAGCCGTGCTCGTAACCTGCATTTCGCAGCCCGTCAGGTAGTTGCCTTGGGGGGCTTCCCACAGACATTGGAGGGCATCAGAAGCCTGAAAGGTGTGGGCGACTATACGGCAGCCGCCATTGGCAGTATGGCTTTCAACCTGCCTGCTGCTGTGGTCGATGGCAATGTCTATCGTGTCCTTTCCCGTCATTTTGGCATCTCCACCCCCATCAACACCACCGAAGGAAAGAAAGAGTTCGCAGCACTTGCGCAAACGCTGTTGCCCGCAGGCGAACCGTCGGCCTACAACCAGGCCGTGATGGACTTCGGTGCCATGCAGTGTACGCCCCAGAGTCCGCATTGCACTGTGTGTCCGCTGATGGAGTCGTGTGCTGCATTCCGTGAGAACAAGGTGGGGGAACTGCCTGTAAAACTGAAGACCCTGAAGGTGCAGGAACGTCGCATGGCCTATATATATATAAGGTGTGACGGACAGACAGCCATCCGTCGCCGTGGTAAAGGTGACATCTGGCAGGGGTTGTGGGAGTTGGTCGACAAGGACGAATTGAGTGTTCCTGCCGAACCGCTGTTGGTGAAAAAGAACTTCCGCCATGTGCTCACCCATCGCGTGTTGCTTTGCGATTTCTACTTGTGGGAACCGTCCTGGAAACCGCAGCTACCCCAGGGCTATGTGTGGATTCCCGAAGACCAGATAGACCGTTATGCCCTGCCTCGAATGATTCAATTACTCATTGAAATGCTGCCAGTTCGCAGATAAAAACTGCACTTTTGCTGATTTTTTTCTTTCGTTTCAGGAATTAGCATTATTTTTGCACTGAATATACGAACGCAAAGGAAACTAAATGATGAAGAGAATAACTTTGTTTTTGTTGGCCGCCATGGTTGGGATGACCATCATGGCCCAGACATTGAACGTTGAAGTAGGCCAGGTAACTTATCAGATACCAGCTTCGCAGGCTGGTGAGATGACCTGTCAGTTGGATCCCGTCGACGGTTATGTCATGACTGTCTTGGACAAGACCTTCCCGCTGAGCAGTGTCACACAGATGTATGTGGACAGGACAGAAGTGACCGACAACCTGGTGAAGGTGGTCTATGACGGCAGCAAGGCTGCTGTCTTTGTGCCTGGCAACGTTGCCCAGTATATCACGCCAACCGTCAGCGGTGCCCATGTGACCATTTTCCAGGACAACGTCGACGATGTCGATGGCAGCGAGATTGGCTATCAGTTGTCTGGCATCACAGCCGATGGTGAGTTCGGCTTGGCCGGTTCCTATAAGAGTACCATCTCGTTGGCAGGCCTCACACTGACCAATCCTTCGGGCGCAGCCATCACCATCACCAACAAGAAACGCATCCAGATCAGTGCCAAGAATGGTACCGAGAATACACTGACCGACGGTGTCAACGGCGAACAGAAAGGTTGCATCTACAGCAAAGGCCAGATACAGCTCCAAGGTCAGGGTAAGCTGACCGTCGTTGGCAACACGGCCCATGCCATCAAGTGTGGCGACTATGTCACGGTGAAGAACCTCACGCTGAACATTCAGAAGGCTGTCAAGGATGGCATCAGCTGCAACAAATATTTCCTGATGAAGAGCGGCACGCTGACCATCAGTGGCGTGGGCGACGACGGCATTCAGTGTGACCTGGAGGAAGATGATGAGCAGACCGCAGAGACCGACGACCATGAAGACGAGAACTCGGCCAACATCTATCTGCAGGGAGGCACGCTGACCATTGGCACCACGGCAGCAGGCTCGAAAGGCATCAAGAGTGCTGGTGACATCTTTATTGACGACAGCAACGGAACCAATGTCATCACGGTGACGAACTCGGGAGCTGTCGATGCCATTGACAGCAGCGACCTTACGGCCAGTGCCTGTGTGAAGTCCGACGGCAATATCACCATTTCGGCAGGATCCGTCCGGCTGACCAATACTGGACAGGGTGGACGTGCCTTGAACAGCGACGGTGCCATGACCTTCAACGGCGGCACAGTAATGGCACGTGCCGAGGGAGCCAACTACGGTTCGTCGGGTGGTGGCGGACCCTGGGGCGGTTCGTCGTCGGGCAGTCATAAATATGCCAAGGGCATCAAGGCCGATGGCAACATCGTGATTACTGGCGGCACTATTACAGCCTATTCGAAGAATCACGAGGGAATGGAGTCGAAGGGCACCATCACCATCGATGGCGGTATGGTGTTTGCCCAGGCCAGTGACGACGCCGTCAATTCGGCCAGCGACTTCACCATCAATGGCGGTCACGTCTGTGGCTATTCCACGGGCAACGACGGTCTGGATGCCAACGGCAACTTCTATATCAAGGGTGGCACCCTTTATGCGATTGGCAAATCGCAGCCCGAACTGGGCATCGATGCCAATACCGAGGGAGGCAAGAAACTCTACATCAGCGGCGGCACCATTGTGGCCATTGGCGGACTGGAGAGTGGTGCCAGTCTTACGCAGTCGTGCTACAGCACCTCGTCGTGGAACAAGAACACCTGGTATGCACTCTACAGCGGAAACAATCAGGCTTTGATATTCAAGACACCAGGCAGTGGCGGCACCCAATTGGTAGTCTCTGCTCTGGGCACACCCACATTGAAGTCTGGTGTGAGCGTGTCGGGTGGCGACAATATTTTTGAGGGCATGGCCGTTGTCGATGCCACTGTCACTGGCGGCTCTGGCGTGTCAATCACCTCTTATACCGGTGGTGGTGGCGGCCCCGGTGGCGGTCCCGGAGGTCCTGGCCGCTGGTGGTAATGTCATTCTTTCTCTTCTGCCAGATTTCAATCGAATTGATCACGTTCTGCCACAGGATATAGCAGCTTTGTATTTTATACTCTTTATCAATTACTTAGAAAACAAAACCGCCTTACGAGTAACAAAAAAGTAACAAAAAGCTTGCAACAAGTTACAAATAATGTAGGCTCGCGGCGGTTTGTGGGTGCAAAGGTAGTAATTATTTGGCAGACGGCCAAACCTCGATATAAAAAATTGGGTTCGCTATCCTCTCGGACTGCAAACCCGTAATGACGATTGATTAACATAATAAGTAAGTTACCTAAAACATCTTAATGCATGACTATCAGTTTAGCAAACTCTTCTATTGATTGCTTTGTTATTTCGTCGTGCATTGTTACGTGGCCGTTCTCGCTCTTGAAAAACGGGTAAAACGCGGCTCTTGGGCCGGGGAAATTATCCCCGTACACTTCGTTAATG
>JAEEGL010588312.1_pt1 | contig 25964 bp, 18 predicted proteins | sample 9134231 | NCBI WGS metagenome assembly JAEEGL01 (sample SAMN16246548, study PRJNA631951) | gut metagenome | biome: gut microbiome; feature: rumen; material: fiber-attached | host: Bos | place: Iran: Karaj | collected 2018-10 | reverse complement strand
TTTTTCATAAATCCTCCATTAAAAAAAGATATATAAATTATATCATTTGGGGGTTGTTTTTTAAAGTGGATTGTGTGATAATTTAGGTGAAAAATAAAGATAGTCATATATGTTCGAAAATATGGTTCGAATGTTTCTACCTATTCACCGTGAATGAATAGACTATGACTTGATATTCCTCCTACATTTGATTACATAGTCTTACAAGTTTTTTGTAGGCTTTTTTTATTTTTCAAAAATCTATATGGAGGTGTGTTTGTGAGAAAGCAAACAAAAAAGGAAGTTGGCAGATTTGACAAGTTCTTTGGAATTACAGAAAGAAAATCTTCTGTAAGAACAGAAATCGTAGCCGGCTTAACAACGTTCTTGGCGATGGCTTATATTTTAACAGTCAATCCCAATAATATTCTTTGGGGAGGTACAGCAGATCCTAGATTCTCTAGTGTCTTTATTGCTACAGCCCTAGGTGCATTTTTGGGAACATTATTAATGGCCTTATTTGCTAAGATGCCTTTAGCTCAAGCGCCAGGTATGGGGCTAAATGCAACCGTTGGAACTATTGTTGGTGGTGCAATGGGATTTGCTTATTCTTATGGAAACGCAATGGCATTAGTTTTCATAAGTGGAGTGATTTTCTTTTTACTATCAATTATTCCTGGGGGAAGGAACAAAGAAGGTAAACTAATATCGTTTAGAGAGAAAATATTCGAAGGTGTTCCAAAGGCCGTAAGAGTTAGTATTTCGGTTGGTATTGGTTTATTTATAGCATTTATTGGCTTACAGAATGCTGGTATTATTGTCGATAATCAATTTACTCTAGTACAATTAGTAGACTTTAATAGTGCTGGAGCATGGGCGAAAGGTGGAATTGCTTGTTCTGCTGCCGTAGCTTTATTTGGTTTAGTGGTTATCGGTATATTACATCACTATAATGTTAGAGGTTCGGTAATATTTGGTATTTTAGCAGCTACAATATTAGCTATTCCTTTGGGAGTTGCTAATACAGCGATTTTAGCTGGTAAAGTAGATGGTATTAGTTGGAAGTTCTGGGAAACAATTGGTGATTTCTTCAAAGGTGGTGAAAATTCAGTATTCTTATCGTTATTCCATGGTGGATTCAAGATGCCTGCTGAATCTGTTATGACTTCTATTATGTTAGTAGTATCATTCTGTATGATTGATATGTTTGATACAATGGGAACTTTAGTAGGATGCTGTAAGAATGCTAAATTAATGGATGAAGATGGAAAACCTATTAATTATGGAAAGATGATGTATGCAGATAGTATTGCTACAGTTACTGGTTCAATGTTTGGTACAAGTACAGTCACAACATTCGTTGAATCTGGTGCTGGTGTAGCAGCTGGTGGTAAAACTGGTTTAACATCATTAACTACTGCTATATTATTTATATTATCTTTATTCTTGTTACCATTGTTTGCATTTATTCCATCAGCTGCAGCTGCTAGTGCATTAATATATGTTGGTGTTCTAATGATGAAGAATGTTGTAGATGTTGATTTTGAAAATGTTAAAAATACAGTTCCTGCATTCCTAACTATTATTACAATGGTACTTGCTTATTCAATTACTGAAGGAATAGGTGTAGGTATTATTTCATTTGTAGTTATGGATTTTGTTATCTATGTTATTGATTTAATTAGATATGGAAATGGCAATCCTAAGAAACCTCATTTGGAGATTACTTGGGTAACATTTATAATATTCGCATTGTTCTTAATTTACTTCTTAGTGCCAACAGTTTTATAAAAGGGTGTAATAAACACCTTTTTTTGTGGTATAATCTAAGAGATAGGTGGTGTTAGGATGAAAATGTTTAAATGCAAAGAAAAAGAATGCGATTGCCAAAATGAAGAAGTTCCTACAACTTGCGTTTGTCCAGATCCTGTTGATAAAAAGAAAAAGGTTGGAATTTTAGTAGGAATTGGAACAGGTATTGCTGCAGTTGGAGCTGCAGTAGCTGGTGTATTCTTTTGGAAGAAAAAGAAAGATAAAAAAGAAGAAGAATAGCAAAATATATTTGCTATAAATAGAAATTATAGGCGACATAAATTTGTCGCTTTTTCTGTGTCAAATTTTAGAGTCCCAAATGTCTATTTACGACCGAATTTTACTAGGCTCCGAGCGTTTTCGTTACTTTTCATTTTTTTACATTAAATTATACTTTAAGGATTGACAAAGTTTTGGTATAATTTAATTAAGATAAAATCGCGTGAGGAGAGGATTTAAATGAAGCGAACTTTAGGAAGACTTTTAAACGCAATCACATTCATGTGCATTTCATTGATTTGCGTCATTGGACTTGGATATGGTTTAAAAGCAAGTGGAGTTACAGGTGAAAATTTTGTAACTAAACTTTTGACAAAAGAAGGGAATACAGCAGCAGCTGAACCTGCACGTTCAAAGAGCGTTGAGGATTTACATGATGGAACTTATCAGCTATCACTTTCTGTTACTGGTGATTCCGTTAAAAAGGTTGGAAAGGCTAACGTAGTTGTTGTACTAGATATTTCTGGTAGTATGAAAGACTGCCAAGATCCAAATGGTGCTACAAATAGTAATGGTGATTGTGCGAATCAAAATGCTAATAGATTAACAGCAGCAAAAAATGCAGTTAATAATTTAGCTACCACATTATTAGGCAAGAATACTAATGATAACAATGATGTTATTGAAATGGCTTTAGTAACATTCTCAAATAAAGCACAAATTGTTAAGGTGGGTAATGCTAACTATACTACTTCCGCTAGTGCATATAAGAGCGCTGTAAATGGTATAACTGCAACTGGTGGTACTAACTGGGAAGCTGCATTACAAACTGCAAGTACAGTTAACTTCGGAGATAGTGATCCAACATTTGTAATCTTTGTTTCTGATGGTAATCCTACATTCCGTATGACAAAGGGTGCTCCAACACCTGCATATATTAAAAATAAAACATTTACTTATGGATGGAGTACACACAATGATGAATGGTGGGACACAAATAATGGCTCACAATATGGCGTTTATGGTAGTGGATATGAACAAGCTGATGCTAATAACAAGAAAGAGCATGCTGAAGCTAATGTAGCGAGATGTTATAACGAAGCTAAAGATGATGCTAAAGCTTTAGTTACAGCTGGATATAGATTCTATACTATTGGTATTTATGGTAATGCTAGTAGAATGGAAAGTTTAACTACTGATGCTGGAGCTCCAGCAGCAAACTACTATAATGCAACTAATACTGCTGGTTTACAAACAGCATTTAATGATATTTTAAATAAGATTGAAATTTCTGGTATTGGAAATGTTGAAATAATCGATGGTACTACTAGTAAGATTTCTACTAGTACTGGAGTTGCTCATTTATTAACTGTAGATGAATCTTCATACAAGTATTATAAAAATGGTGCTGAATGGACAGATGCTCCAGAAGCTCATTTAGTTGATGGATCTGTTGTTTGGGATCTAGGTGATGATGTTCTTGAAAATGGTGTTAAATATGAAGTTAAATTTAATGTATGGCCAAGTCAAGAAACATTAGATATTATTGCAGATTTAAAAAATGGTGTAATTGAATATGATGATTTAGATGCTAATATTAAAAAATATTTAAATGATGATTATACTTTAGAGACTAATACAGTTGCAAAGGTTAAATATGCTGATACTCGTGTAGATAATACAATTAGAGAAGTTGGTATTGATAATCCTCCTGCAGTAAAAACAGATTCTTATAAATTAAATGTTGAAAAACAATGGGAAAATGAATTAGATGGTAGAGATCAAAATGGTGCTACTACAGTTACTTTAAATGTATTTAAAGGTACTGAAAAAGTTGACTCTATTGTTATGAATAAAGTCTTAACTGGATGGCAAGGTAGTACATATATTGCTCCAGGTATGATTTTACAAAATGGTAATAAAGTTGAAGTATTAGAAGAAGGTCATGATTATACATTGGCTGAACCTGAAAATTTAGCTTATTACTGGGAATTATCTTCTGAGATAGCTCACCCAATGATTATTAATGGTGTAGTTACTAAATTAGTATTAAATAAAGATGTTACTATTAGTGAAGGTAATTATTTAGCAAAAGATGGTAAAGAATACTATAAGATTGCTGGACAAGTATATGAAAAAGATGGAAATAATAATTCTTTAACAGCAATTAATAGTCGTCGTAGTTATTTAGAATTAAATAAAATTGTAAATGGTGCTGAAGCTCCAGCTGATGCAATGTTTACTTATAAAGTTAATGTTGCTAATAGTATGGCAGCATTGAGTGAAGATGATGAAGAGATTTGGTTCTCAGTATTATCTGATCCTACAAATCCTAAATCATTTGTAATGGATTTAGATACTACTGCAACAGCAGCAGTAAATGGAGATGGTGAAAGAACTGGTTATTATAAGATGGCTAGTGGAGAAGATTTCACTGTTAAATTAAAAGCTGGCTGGAACATGCGTATTATAAATCTTCCTACTGGAACAACTTATACAGTAGAAGAAACTGCAATGCCTCAAGGATTCGTATTTGAAAGTCTTGATGCATTAGGTACTAAAGAAGCTAAAAAAGTTTCTGGTTCAATTGAAGATGCTAATACAGCTTATAATGTTACTTATACAAACAAATATGTATTAACAGATGTTGTTGTTACTAAGAAATGGGTAGACAACGGTAACCAAGATGGTGTAAGACCAGAAAATATTCAAGTTCAATTATATGCTGATGGTACTGCTAAGGGTGAACCTGTATCAGTATCTGGAGATATGGCTGCTAATACATGGACTTATACATTTGCTAAACAAGATAAATATAATGCTGATGGAAGTGAAATAGTTTATACTGCTGATGAAGTTGCAGTAGATGAAGACTATGTTAAGACTTCTGATGGTAAGAGTTTAGTAATTGAAAATAAACATGAAATTGCTAAAGCAGATGTAACAATTAATAAGAAGTGGGCTGATAAGAATAATCAAGATGCTGTTAGACCTACAAGTGTAATGTTACAACTTTATGCAAATGGTAAAGAGGTTGGAGAACCTGTTAAATTAGAAGGTAATATGACAGGAGAAACTTGGTCATATACATTCTCAAAATTAGATGTTAATGAAGCAGGTAAACCAATTAATTATACAGTTGATGAACCAAGCGTTCCTGGTGATTATAAAAAATCAGTTGCTGGTTTAACTGTTACAAACTCTCGTGATACTGCAGTAACTACTGCTTCAGTTCACAAGATTTGGGACGATAATGAAAACCAAGATGGTAAGAGACCAACTGAAATTAAGGTTACATTAAGTAATGGTACTGAAGTAACATTAAATAAGGATAATAATTGGACTCAAACTGTTAGAGATCTTCCTAAGTATAGAAATAATAACGGTGAAGCCGAAGAAATAAAATATACTTGGACAGAACAAGCAGAATTACCAAATGATTATCAATATGTTGGATCTGAAGTTGATAAAAATGATGCAACATTAACACATATTACAAATAAACGTACATTAGAAACTACTCAAGCTACAGTTGTTAAAGTTTGGGAAGATGATAATGATAGAGATGGTATTCAACCAGATTCATTAAAAGTTTACTTAAATGGTAAAGAATATGAATTAACTGAAAAAGATGGTTGGACATTAACAGTTCCTGATTTACCAAAAAATAAAGATGGTAAACCAATTGAATATGTTTGGACAGAAGAAAGTGTTAAAGGATATACTTCAAGTTCAGCTGTTCAAGGAACAGTTACAACATTTACTAATAAACATGAATCTGCAACTGCAGATGTAACTATGACAAAGGTTTGGGAAGATAATAATAACCAAGATGGTATTAGACCTTCATTTGTTAAAGTTCAATTATATGCTAATGATAAAGCAGTTGGAGACGCAGTAAAAGTTAGTGCTCCAAAAGGTGCTACAAATGAAACTACTAAATGGACTTATACATTCCCTAAACAATATGTAAATGAAAATGGAGAACCTATAACTTATACAGTTAAGGAAATAGAAAAGATTTATGGTTATAAACCTACTGAAGAAGGTTTAACTATTACAAATACTCATGAAACTTATAAAACTTCTGTTAGTGTAAGTAAGACATGGGATGATGGTAATAACCAAGATGGTAAACAACCTGGTAGTGTTACTGTTAGATTAATGAATGGTGAAAAAGAAGTAGCAAATGTTGAATTAAATGCTAAGAATGAATGGAAATATACATTTACTAATTTACCTGAAAGAGCTAATGGTAAAGTAATTAACTATACTGTTAAAGAAGATGCAGTAGAAGGTTATAAGACTACTATTCTTGGTGATAAGACTGAAGGATTTGTAATCACTAACAGTTATACACCTGGAGTTGTTACTGTTGCTGGTAAAAAGACTTGGGCAGACAATAATAACCAAGATGGTATAAGACCTGGTAGTGTTACTATTAAAGTTATGAATGGTGATAAGCAAGTAAGAGAAGCACTTGTTGAACCAGATGAAAATGGCAATTGGACATATTCATTTGCTGGATTACCAGAATATGAAAATGGTAAGAAGATAACTTATACAGTTGAAGAAAAAGCTGTTGAAGGTTATGAACCAAGAGTTAACGGTTATGATATTGAAAACTATCATAAGACTGCTACTACTACAATAGAAGGTAAGAAGACTTGGTCAGATAAAGATAACCAAGATGGTATGAGACCTGCAGCTGTTAAAGTATACTTATTTGCTGATGGTAAAAAAGTTGCTGAAGCAGTAGCAAATGGTGAAACTCAATGGATTTATAAATTCGAAAATCAACCAGTTAATAATGCTGGAAAAGCAATTGAATATACAGTTCAAGAAGAACCTGTAGCTGGTTATAGACCTAATATTAGTGGTTATAATATTGAAAATGTTCATACTCCTGAAACAGTAAATATTGTTACTGAAAAGGAATGGAAAGATAATTCTAATAATGACCGTGTAAGACCTGATAAAATTACAATCAACTTATTAGCTGATGGTAAAAAGATTGATAGTAAGACAGTTACTGCTGAAGATAATTGGAGTGCTCAATGGTTAAAATTAGATAAATATGCAGCTGGAAAAGAGATTAAATATACAATCTCTGAAGAACCTGTAGCTGGATATGAATCAGCAGTTAGTGGTTATAAAGTAACTAATACACATAAATTATTAACTACTGAATTTACTGCTAAGAAAGCTTGGGCAGATAATAATAACCAAGATGGTGTAAGACCTACAAGTGTTAAATTACAATTATATGCTGATGGTACTAAGAAGGGTGAAGTTGTTACATTAGATGGAACAGAAGAAACTCCTTGGACATATACTTGGACAGAATTACAAAAATTAAATGATGGTAAAGCTATTGTTTATACTGTTCTTGAAGTAGAAGAAGAAGCTGAAGAAGTTCCTGCAGAGGAAACTCAAGCAGAACCAACTGAAGAAAAAGGATATTCTGCTACATATGAATATACAACTGATGAAGAAACTGGTGCTAACTTAAGCGTAGTTGTAACTAATACTTATGATCCTGAAAAGACAACATATACAGTTGTTAAGAGTTGGGACGATGCTGATGACCAAGATGGTTTAAGACCTGAAAGTGTTAAAGTTCAATTATATGCTGATGGTGAAAAATCTGGTGAGGTAGTTGAAGTTAAAGCTAATGAAGGATGGCAATATACATTCACTGGTCTAGATAAGTATAGAGATGAAGGACAAGAAATTGTTTATACAGTTAAAGAAGTTGAAGTAGGAGAAGGATATGAATCTTCTGTTGAAGGTAATATTATTACTAATAAACATACTCCTGAAAAGACTGAGGTAGCTGGTGCAGTATTCTGGGATGATGAAGACAATGTTGATGAATTAAGACCAGAAGAAGTTACAATTTGTCTATATGCTAATGGTGAGAAAGTAGAATGTAAGACTGTTGTTGAAGAAGAAGGAGAATGGACTTATGAATTCCCTGATCTTCCTAAGAAGGAAGATGGAGAAGACATCAATTATACTGTTACAGAAGATTTTATTGATGAATATGAAATTACTCCTGAAGGTTATAACTTCACTAATAAACATGAACCTGGTGAAGTAGCTGGTGAAGATTATGAAGATCCAGATAATAAGGGTGACAAGAAAGATAATGACAACCCTGAAACTGGAGATACAATTCTTCCATTCGCATTGTTACTTCTAGCAAGTCTTGGCGGTATATCTATTACTGCAAAGAAGATTGTAGATAGAAAAGAATAATGGTAAAATAAAATCAGTATGAAAATACTGATTTTATTATGGTGATGATATGAAGAAATGTAGATTAAGAAAAGAAGTATTGTATGTTATTTTAGTTTTCTTTATTAGTTTGTTTGTTATATCAATGATTGGTATCGGTAAATGGTTTATTGATCATACTCATTATGTTGAAGTAAATCAAGAGATACTTCAATATGTTGAAGTAGATGAGGATGTACCAGTGCCAGTTATAAATGTTAATTTTGAACAACTAAGAAAAATAAATAATGATACAGTTGCCTATATTTATGTTAAGAATACTAATATTAGTTATCCAGTAGTACAAGCTAGTGATAATAAGTATTATTTAGATCATTCGTTTAATCGTAAGAGTAATAATGCTGGCTGGATATTTATGGATTATAAGAATCGTTTAGATGGTAATGATCGTAATATTATTCTTTATGGACATAATAGAGTAGATGGTATTATGTTTGGTACTTTAAAGAATACTCTTAAGAGTGAATGGTATGATAATAAAGATAATTTAACTATTCAATTAATTACTAATGATAAGGTTTATAAATATGAGGTGTTCTCAATTTATAAAATTAAGGCAGAAGACTATTATATTCAAACAGAATTTGATAATAACTTTAAAGAATTTGCAGATAAATTAGCAAAGAGAAGTGTTCATAACTTTAATGTTGTTATTGATGAAGATGATAGTATTATTACATTATCTACTTGTGTAGGTTTTAGTGATACTAGATTAGTAATGCATGCTAAATTAATAAAAGATACTAATTAGTATCTTTTATTTTGGTTTATTATTTGTTAGTATATTAAGCACCGGTGATTTTTATGGTAACAAGAAACGATTACGATATATTACAAAGTTATTATGGTGAAGTGCCAGAATTCTTAAAAGCTTATCTTGATTTACGAATAATGCAAAGACTTAAGGATGTAGGAATGCTATGTGGAATAGATCATGCTTCGCATAATTATAAATATTTTGAATTTTATACTTCTAGATATGACCATTCTTTTGGAACAGCAATGGTTGTATGGAAGTTAACTCATAATAAGAAATGGACGTTAGCGGCTTTATTTCATGATGTATCAACACCAGTGTTTTCTCATGTAATTGATTTTGTTAATGGTGATTATGTTGAACAGGAAAGTACAGAAGCAATGACAAATGAAGTATTAAGTTGGTCTTTAGCCTTACCTGATCTATTAGCAAGAGACGGAATGGAAATAAGAGATATCGTTGATTTTAAAGATTATAGTATTGTTGATCTCCCACGACCTAAGATGTGTGCTGATAGATTAAATAATGTTATGACAGTAGGAATGGGTTGGATAGGAAGTTTAGACTTAACAGGTGCCAAGTATATTGTTGATCATATAGGAACAGAAATAAATAGTGATGGTGAATTAGAGTTATCTTTTACTGATAGTAAAGCTGCTGAAATATATATTAATACTAATGATAGTGTTAATGATCGATTAGCATTACCGGAAGATGATTTTTTAACTGATTTATTAGTTAAGATAGTTAAGAGATGTTTAGATAAAAGATATATTAGTTATGATAATCTGTTTAGATTTACAGAATCAGAAATGTGGCTATTGATAGAATACTTTGCAATAGATGATCAAGTACTTGCAGAAATGTATACAACATTTACGACGATTAAAGATATTCCTGATATAGAAGTAGGGCATGATTTAAAACAAAGAGATGTTAATCCTTTAGTAAAGGGATTAAGGTATAATAAATAGGAAAGTAAACGTCAAATACTTTCCTTTTTTTATGAGGGTAAATTCTAATATATGATAAGATTAAATTAGAATAGGAGTAGTCTATATGAAAAAGATATTTGCTTTACTTATTTGTTTTATGTTTATTCCTTTTGTTAGTGCAAAAGATAAGGTAGAAATACAATCTATTGAGTTAGAATCAAAATCAAATGATGTTGTTATTAATAAAGAACCTACTTTTAAAGGGTTAAGTATTTCATCTGATGTGTTTTTTAAAAATGTTGGGGACTTTGTTAAATATAAAGTTACAGTAGTAAACAATTCAAATAAAGAATTAATTGTAAATAATAAAAATGATTTTGATAAGAGTGATTATATTAAGTATGAGTTTGATACATTTGATTCTATTAAACCAAATGCTAAATCAATTATCTATTTAACTATTTCCTATAATAAAGAAATTGATGCAAGCAAGTTTGTGAATGATAGGTATAATGAATCTAAAAATGCTATGGTAGAACTTGTTACTAATGAGGGAGTAAATCCTAATACAAGTACTAATTCTATAGTATTTATTGTGTTTGCTGGTTGTTCGTTAGTAATTATAATTAGTTTAGTTTTAATGAGGAATAAGAGTGCAAAACGAATAGGTATTGTTCTTATTTTAATAGCTGTTCCGATGATGGTTAAAGCAATTGATTCATTAGTTATAAAAGTGAATATTAGTGTTTCAGTACCAAGGACTTATAAAGTTGTATATCAAACGTATTTGAAAGAATGGTTAACTGAAGAACAAGTTGTTTCTATGTTAGGTGATTCATCTAATTGTTATGCAAGAAAGTATTATGATAATCAAGGTACTCGCTATTATTTATGTCCTATTGAATACGAATATGAAGATCCAAATAAGTATTATGGTGGAGAAGAAGTAGAGGTACTATTATTAAATAAAGGATTCCCTTCATGTATGGGTGATTGGATTGTTTCAAATACGGGAGTTACTTGTAGTGGAGAAGTTGGTACTGTTAATTTGAATAATTACGAACAGGGACGTATATTTACTTACTCTGTACATTATCAAGATGCGATCGGTTTTTCATACGATGAAAATGATGTAAATCTATTTAAGGTGTTTGGAGAACAAAAAGAAGTTATGGTTAATAATTGGACTAATAATCATTCATTTGAGGTTTTATCTGAAACAAAATTTACGATGCCAAAACATGATATGCTTTTCAAATATACTATGCCAGAAAGTTAGAAAACAAACCGTTTGGTTTGTTTTTTTTATGATATAATTACTATGATAGGAAGTATAGATATGATATATAATATTTTATTATTTATTGTTAGTATTCTTATTTATTTTAGTTTTGGTATTAAACCATTTCTTTTTATTGTGTTTAGTACGATAAGTACTTATCTAGTAGGTAGATTTGTTAAAGGAAGAAAATGGTTATTAATAATAAGTATTTTAGTAAATGTATTGTTACTAGGATATTTTAAATTCTTTATTGGTTATTGGAATGGTTTAAGTTTAATAATACCATTAGGTATTAGTTATTATACTTTACAAGTTATTAGTTATTTAGTAGATGTTTATAAAGGAAAGTATGATTACGAAAAGAATTTTATTTATTTAGCTTTATTTGTTATTTATATACCTCATTTATTTATTGGTCCGATTAGTAGATATAATGATATTAAAAAGGAATTAGTAAGAAAAAAATCTTTTGATTGGAATCGTATCTATGAAGGTTTACAAAGGATAGTATGGGGTTTATTTAAGAAGTTTGTTATAGCTAGTAGGATTAGTGTGTTAATTAGTAGTGTTACTAGTAATGAAATGACAGGTATTATTATCTTTGTTTGTTGTTTATTGTACAGTATAGAACTATATGCTGATTTTAGTGGTGGAATAGATATTGTTTTAGGTATTAGTAAGATATTAGATATTAAACTAGTAGAAAACTTTGATAGTCCTTATCTTTCTGAGAATATGAAAGAATTTTGGAATAGGTGGCATATTAGTTTAAGTAGTTGGTTAAAGGATTATGTATATATTCCTTTAGGTGGTAATAGAAAAGGTAAATTAAGACAGTATCTTAATGTAATGCTTACTTTCTTAGTAAGTGGTTTATGGCATGGCTTAAATTATATTGTTTGGGGCATAATGCACGGTATTTTAGTTATACTTGGTAATAAGTATAATACTAAGTGGAAATGGCTTAATAGAGTAATAAATTATGTAATAGTATCTATTTTATGGATATTTTTTATTTATCAAGATAATTTAACTAGTTTAACGATGTTAACTAAAGTATTTGATAATTTTAAATTACCATTGTTATCTTTAGGATTAGGCATTAGTGATTTTGTTATTTTAGGAATTAGTATTTTAATACTAACTCTTTATGATGTTAATAAAGATAAATGGTTAAAGAAGTTTAAGAAATTAAGAGTGGAATTTAAAACAATATTTTTATGTACTGGTATTATTTTAGTAATAGTATTTGGTGTATATGGAATTGGTTTTAATGTATCTGATTTCATTTATAGTAAGTTTTAGGTGATATTATGAAGAAAGTAAGAGTAGTAATTATAATATTAGTATTTATTGGTATCTTCTATTTTCTTAATGTTTTATTGATGCCTAAGTATCAAGATAGTTTAGTAGAAGGTAGTTTTACTAATGAATATTATAAAAGTCCTAAGAATCATGAAGTAATATTTATTGGTGATTGTGAAGTTTATGCTAATTTTAATCCAATGGTATTATATGAAGAATATGGAATAAGTTCTTATGTACGTGGTAATAGTCAACAAATGATATGGCAATCTTATTATGTATTAGAAGAAACATTAAAGTATGAGATACCTAGGGTAGTAGTATTAAATGTTAATAGTTTAAGATATGATAAATCTAGTGATAAGAGAAGTGAAGCTTATAACAGACTTTTAATTGATCGGATGAAATGGTCAGATACAAAGATTAAGTTAATTAAAGAGAGTATGCTTCCTGAAGAAACATTTATTTCTTATGTCTTTCCAATATTAAGGTATCATTCAAGATATAAAGAACTTTCTAAAGAAGATGTAAAGTATTTATTTAAAAGAAAAGAAGTTACTTATAATGGTTTCTTAGTTAATAAGAATGTTAAGGGAGTAGAGAATTTACCGACAAAGAGAATCTTAGGTGATTATAGTTTTGATAAAGAGAATATCTCTTGGTTAAATAAGATATTAGAACTATGTAATAAGAATGATATTAAGTTAGTTTTAGTTAAAGCTCCTTCAGTATATCCTTATTGGTATGATGAATATGAAGAACAAGTTAGAATCTATGCTAGTAAGAATAAATTGTTGTATGTAAATTTATTAGATAGTGTAGAGGAAATGGGTATAGATTATAAGACTGATACTTATGATGGGGGATTACATTTGAATTTAAATGGTTCAATTAAAAATAGTAAATATTTTGGTAAAATCTTGAAGCAAAGTATTGATTTAAAAGACTTTAACGGCGATAATTATTATGAGGGGTTACTTAAAAAATATAGAGAGGACATCAAATGATGAAAAAGAGTTTATTATTTGTTTTGTTAATAAGTGTTTTGTTATTAACAGTTGGATGTGGAAAAGATAATAAAAAAGAAGAAGGATATGGTTTAACTTTTGATGGAGTTAAAGTAGTACCAGGGGAGAAAATAGATATATCGAAGTTTAAAAAGGAATATGAAACATCTGAAGTACCTAATTGTGCATTAGGTGGTAAAGGTGTTAATTATACTTTTGAGGAATTAGAAATATCTACTTCTGAAGATGGTACAGTATATTCTATTTATGTAATTGATCCTAATATAAAGACTGATGAAGGAATTTATTTAGGAGACACAGTTGAAACTGTAAAAGAAAAATATGGTAAAGCAGATTTATTATCAGGAATTATTACTTATAAAAAAGGCGGAGTAGAATTAACTTTTGTAATTGATAAGGACAAAGTAGTTGGAATAGAATACAATATGATTATTAAGGAATAGGATCTTAATGGCAAAGAAAAAAGAAAAAAACAATGTAGCTAAATATTCCCGAACTAAACAAAACAATGACTTGTTTAAAAAACAAGTAAATAAAAAAAGAATTAAAGAAGAAGATTTACTTGGTAAAACAAGAGCAATTACTATCTTAGAAAAAACACAATTACTTAAGCCTGTAATTGAAGAAAACAAAGAAGAGGTATTGCCTAACTTAAAGAAGGAAGTTAAGGAATATAAAAGAATAGTATTAGCGTTGCTAGTACTTCTTTTAGTGTCTTTAATTAGTTTAATTGGTTATTTAGGTTTAAGAGATAAGTTTAAAGATACAATTATTGAAGTTGGAACTAGTGGAGTAGATGCTAGAACTTTCTTAGTTAGTAAATTATATAATAAGGGTGCTAGTAGTGTAACTGATTTAGATAGTATTGATTTTAATGAAGTAGGACAACATAAAATTAAATTGAAATATGGTAATAGAGTAGAAGAAGTATTATTGACAATTCAAGATACCACAGCACCTAATGTCACATTTAAAGATGTCCATGAATATACTGGTTATGAAATAAAAGCTGAAGACTTTGTTGAAGCAGTTGCTGATTATTCTGATTATACGGTCTCTTATACTACAGAAGAAGATATAGATACTAGTAGATATGAAGATTATACGGTAAAGGTAACTGTTAAGGATAAATATGGTAATACTACTAGTAAAGATTGTACGTTATCTTTAGGGTGGTTAAGAAGATTTGTTACTTTAGAAGCAGGTACTAAGAATTTGAAGAAACAATTAGTTGTTAATGTTGCAGAAGATGCTAAGAAGATACCAGATTCTGCTATTAGAGCTATTGATGTTACAACTGCTGGAGAGTATGAAATAAAAGTTAAGTATGCTGGGGAGGAATATACTTCTAAAATAAAAATTGTTGATACAACAGCACCACAATTGAAATTAAGAAATGTTAGTATTTATGAAAATGAGAAGGTAAGTAAAGACAGTTTTATTATTAGCGCTAAAGATAACAGTGGTAAAGTAACTACTAAATTAAAAACAGATATTAAGTATGGTAAATTTGGTAAACAAACAATCGTTATCGAAGCTAAAGACCATAGTGGTAATACAGTTACTAAGGAAGCAACTTTAACTATCAAAGTGGATAAAAAAGCTCCAGTTATAAGTGGATTAAGTAAACTAAGTATTAGAAAGAATGCTAAGGTTGATTATCGTAAAGGAGTAAAAGCTGTTGACAATGTTGATGGTGCAGTAGATTTTACTTATAGTGATAGCAATGTTAAATATGGCTCTGCTGGAACTTATTATGTTACTTATACAGCAAAAGATAGTAAAGGTAATAGAGCAACAGCAAGAAGAACAGTTGAAGTAAAACATGATGCATCTGATACACAAGCATTAGTTAATAAATATGCATCTACTTTAAGTAGTGATATTCCAAGTATTGTTAATGGCGTTAGAAAGTATATTAGATATTCTAATTCTTGGGGTAATGGGGATCCTGTATGGTATGGATTAAGCGAAAGAAGAGGAAACTGTTTTGTTCACGCCAAAGTAACTGAAGCAGTTTTAAGGAAAAAAGGTATTCCAAATAAACTAATATGGACGAAAGATAAGTCTCATTATTGGAATTTGGTTTATACTGGAGGACATTGGCGTCATGTTGATTCAACACCATTAAATAAATATGTTTTATTGACAGATGAAGAAATGGCTACAAAACCACCAGTTAAAAATGGTGGAGGATGGAATCCAGAATTATGGCCAGCTGCAAACTAAGAAGTGATTCTTAGTTTTTTTTATTTAAAAGATTTATTAATTGTTATATAATTAGAATAGGGAATAATATGTGAGGTGGTTGTATTGAGTACTTATAGTGTTCAGGAACTAAGACAATCAATAAAGAGTAAAATACTTGAATTGGGTGTAGATCCGGCATTTGGGGAAAATCCATCTTTTGATGCTGTTATTGATCGTTTTGACTCATATATTGCTGACATGACACTTGGTAGTGATGCCGAACATGTTAGTGTAAGACAAGATGTAACCAAATTGGAATTTGAATGGACTAATGATGAAGGTAAGGAATATCATTATATGGTTGTTTGTCAAAATCCATGGAATCTTTTATGTCGTTCTTCGGAATATGGTTTTTCTCATCATGATGAAAAATTAAATAGAGATATATTTTGTAAAATTGCAATGGAACAAATAGTGGAATTTAGTGAAAGCTTGGGCGTTACAACAATGCAAGAAAATGGTTCTGTTGTTTATAATAATCGTGTTAATACTAAAGAATGTAGTAATAATACTTGGACTTCAATGTCTTTATATACTAAAGAAGGTATTATGTATGAACAAGAGTATAAAGGTTTTGAAGGTTCAACGTTAACGGGAAATATAGAAGATATTAGTATTAGTTCGATGTTATTTATTCCTCGTGAAGGTAGTAGAGCTAATAATTTCTTTAGTGATAAATTTGATCAAAGAACTTTACTTAGAAGAATTAAGTTTGATATCGCAAGAGTTATGCATGTTGAACCTAAAAGAAAAGTTAAGTATAGTGCAGAAGTACTTTTGGATAAAGAACATGGTTTAAGGGATATGAGACTGATGAATGCTAATATAGATCCATATCCAAAAGATATTAGAATAGAACCAATGAGTGATGCAGAAATAGAAGAAATATTATCTAAAGAAGATCCAAGAGTTAGGGAAGGCTTACAACCTTTTATAGTTGGAAGAAATACTTATACTTATGATTCTTTTACAGATAAAAGATATTTATATGAGTTTCCAAGGAGGTAGTTAATGTGAAAAAAGGAACTAAAATTGTATTATGGTGTTTATTAGTAGTATTTATTTTAATAGGAATTGGGTTAGTAGGTTACAAATTATTAAGTGATGATAATGATTCAACTGATAATACTGTATTAGATGGAAAAGAGAAACCAGTTCAAACTAGACCAGCTAGTGAAACAGATTTTAATATGGGTATTATTAAATCTGTTAATAGTAGTTATGATAAAGGTAATTATTTAATAAGTCCTTATTCAATCGAAGTAGCAGTTAATATGTTAAAAGTTGGTGCTAAAGGAAATACTTTAAAAGAAATAGAGTATGCTGTTGGTACTAGGGATATTCCAACTTTTAATGTTAAAGATAGAATAAGTGTTGCTAATGCTGTATTTATTAAAGATGAATATAAGGACAAAGTATTAGATTCTTTTTATAAAGGAATTGATAAATATAAAGCAGAGTTAGTTTATGATAAGTTTGTAACACCAGATAAGATTAATGAATGGGTTAATAAGAATACATATGGAATGATTCCTAGTATTCTTAATGACATATCACCTGATTTTGTTTTAGGTTTAGCTAATGCTGTAGCAATCGATGTTAAATGGGAAACTAGTTTTGAATGTATTAATACAAGAGAAGCAGATTTCACTAAAGATGATGGAACTAAAATGAAAACAGAGATGATGTTTAATAGTTTAGATGGTGGAAATGCAAAATACTTTAAGACTGATGATGCTACTGGTGTTATATTGCCATATCAATCTTATGCAAGTAATGGAGAATATAGTGAAAATGGTACTCAATTAGAATTTGTTGGTATTCTACCAAATGGAAATGTTAAAGATTATGTTGAAAATTTATCAATGGATAAAATAAAAGCAATTGATTCTAAGTTAGAAGGAACTGATAAACATCGTATTAATGTTTATTTACCAAGATTTGCACATAGTTTTGATTTGAAAGATTTTGATGAAGTGTTAAAAGGTAATTTTATAGTAGAAGCTTTTGATCCTAATTTAGCTGATTTCAGTGGTATTTTAGGAAGTAAAGATTTATATGTAAGTGAAGCTATTCATAAAACATATATTGATTTAAACGAAGAAGGTACTAAAGCTGCTGCTGTTACTTATTTCGGAATGGATAAGAATGCAATGCCAATGGAAAAAGAAACAGTAACAGTTGAGTTTAATAAACCATTTGTTTATATGATTAGGGATAGTAAAACTAAAGAAATATTGTTCTTTGGAGTACTTAGAGAACCTAATACTTGGAAAGGTCCTACTTGTAGTGAAAAATAGAAGAGTTTAACTCTTCTTTTTTGTGGTATAATACAAGTACTTGGGATGTCTAGATATTTTAATGGATAGAATACTTCCCTCCGAAGGAAGAGATATAGGTTCAATTCCTGTTCTAGACACCAATATGTTAAATAAAAGAAGAGAGGATACTTTCTTCTTTTTTTATGTGTTATAATTACAATAGGTGAGACTATGGGGAAGTTGGATAGGAAAGATATAGCGAGGATTAGTTTCCATGTTGTTTTATTAACCGCAGCTTTTATTCTGGGTTTCTTTGTAGTTGCCAAAGGAATGAAATTTGAATTTAAGAAAAAACCAGTTGATGTTGATATAGTTCAAACTGAAGTTTCACATGAATATTTGGATTCTCAATTATTACAAGACTGGAAAGACAAAGTATTAGATGTTAATGGGTATTTTAAAAACTTATTATTTGCGGAATATGATAAAGAATATTTAACTGATCGTTATTATCCTTTAAAAAGATTAGATGTACCTTATGATACTGATTTTATTGCTAATACTTATGGTAATAAGATTACTGATACAATATTAAAGTATTATCTAAATAGAGTTTTATTAACAGGAATTACTTTTGATTTAAATAAAGAAAATGAAGCTGTTAAAGATGACGATATTATAGCGTTTGCTGATACTGTACATGCTAGTGATATTGCTAAAAAGATTAATTTAAACAAAGTTGTTTTATCTGGTAATGGTAATTTTGTTGTTTGGTATACAACTACTGGTGGTAGTGCTATTACTGAAATACAAGCAAGAAATATTGCTTATAATTTAGAAATGGCTAGATATGCATATGATAATATGTATAGAACTAAATATTCTTTTGAAGCTGATTTTTATAATGAAGGTAGTATAGTAGATGAACAATTAGAAGTTTATAGACATTATGGTATTGATAGTAGAAGACTAACTAAGGCGATGCAAGTTTATGTAGTTGATTACACTGAATCAGCTGCTAAGTATGTTTTAGGAGGCAAGCAATTAACACAACTTTATGATAAGTTTCAAAACGGAAGTGTAGAAGGTTCAATTCCTGGCCCATATTTAATAGTTAAAGCTAGTTCTTATGTGGATAATAAAGAAAGAACATTACAGATAATGAATAGAGAATTATTTAGACATTATCAATATAATGTTTTCTGTCCAGATGAGACTTGTGTTATTAATGATGATCCATATTATTTTGATGCTTTAGCTAATTTTGGTAGTGCTGTTGCTACTCATAAAGTTACTTATAAAGGATTTTTAAATGAGTGGTCTGCTTTTGCTAGAGATCATAATGAAGATTTATTAAGTAATGAAGTAGTAGGTAAATATGGAAGTAAAAATATTGCTAATGCTTTGTATGTTTATTTATATTATTATTATAAAAATGTTAGTGATGGTGGTAGTAAATTAATTAATGCTTTATATCAAGAGAATCCTTTTGTAATGTTAGAAAAGAGTGCTACTGATGAGGAATTAACTGAAATACAACAATCAATAGCAATGGAGTATTTACGTCAGAGAAGTGATAATGCTAATCTAATAGCATCGCCGGAAGTAGAAAGTCAGATTAATGCTAAAGATACTTTTGATGATATAGCTAATGTTGATAAGGAAACAATTAATAAACTAGGTATAGATTATTATGTTGTTAATAGGGGAGAACATAGTAATATTAAAATTGAGTTTGGTCGAGGTAATGCCAAAGTTACTTGCGTTTTAGTCGGTGTTAAAAATAATAGTTATACAAAAATAGCAGTAGCACCAGTTGGAAGAGTAAATGTTCAATTTAATACGTCCAATTATGATTTGTATGATCAATACTATGTAATTATCGCTAATACTTCTTTAACAACCAATAATATTTATTCATTAGACATTAAACCTGAATAAAGGAATTTATTGAAATTTAGTTAAAAAAATAGTATGATTAATGTAGGTGATAATGTATGAGTAATAGTAGACAATTATTTACTAGATTAACTGTATATGTAGTTGTATTTGTTTTAGTTACAGTTAGTTATATAAATTTTACAAATAAAAATGATGATACTTTAGAGGAAAAACCTCCAGTACCAATTGTTGACGCTAATGTTAATGCAGTAGAAGATCCAGAAGCAATATTCGATGATATGGATGAAGAAATGGTACTTGGCGAAGTAGATTACGAAGATTTAGATAAATAAAAAAAGAGCTTAATGCTCTTTTTATTTTACACTAATTAATTTAGCCATAACTAATTGATTATAACGATAATACTTTTGATAGTATCTTTTATCCATTGAACAAGTTTGTAGTATTAAGATTTTATCATTCTTGGATACTGATACACCAGTGTCATAATCAGATTTGTTTTTGTATTCTTGAATTTTCTTTCCCCATTCTTCATCTGTGTAGTTCATTACACGATAGTATTCTAATCCTTCATCGTAATCGTTTTTAGCTACAGATACATATGCTGAGAAGATTAGGTATTTATATGTTTTACCACCATAAACAACAGTAATATATTTATGTTGATTATAGAAGTTTTTGTTTCCATTATAATTTTGTAAGTAGTTGAATGGTGCTGAACCATCTTTGGCACTATGTGAATAGATGATTGTTTTACGACCATTAAAATTGTGTCTAAAATCAATAAATGGAACTCCACGATGGTTTAGTTTTCCATCTAGAGTATGATCTAAGTAATAATATGAACTATCATCTTTAACTAAGTCTTTACTAAAACTTGAGTTTGAAATAGATATATTACCAATAGTTATACCATATTTTTTAGATTTTTCTGCTAATGTTTGTTGTAGAGTCTTAGTTGTTTTTGTTGTAGTTTTCTTAGCAGTTGTTGTTTTCTTAGTTGTAGTAGTTTTTTTGGTTGTAGTAGCTTTTTTAGCTGTAGTTTTCTTAGTTGTAGTAGCTTTTTTAGTTGTTTGAGTAATTGTTTTTTGTTCTACTTTAGTATTAACTTCTTCAACTGGTACTGTTTCTACTATTTCAGCAGGTGTATTTTTTTCAACAGTTTCAACAATGGCTTCTTTTTCTACTTGAGAAAAAGCAAGATTATTGGAACTTGGTATTGTACAGATAGTAACAAATGTAATAATTAACAGAATAATAACATTAATAGACAAAATATTTCTATTTATCTTTTTCATGTTAACCCCCTCTTACTGCCAAAATTATACCTTGAATAGGGAATTTCGGTCAAATTTTGCTATGTTTTTGGGAATTAAAATTTGCATATATTTAGGACTTGTGTTAGTATATCGACTTGTCAGAGGGTTTTGTGGAAAGTGAATTGGTTATTTTAACTTTCTGAAGGAAGAGGCTTGTATCTCTTCTTTTTTTTGTTATAATATGTGGCAGGTGATATTATGACTATAGATATTGATAAGTTAAGAGAGGATTTAATTAATTATTATGGTAGTGCAACTCCTTATTATCCAATGGCTATTATGGATATTAGTAGAATAGAAAGTGCTAGTCCAGAAGAATTAGTTAATATTGCATTAGAAAATCATTTTGATTTGTCGGAATATGAGGTAAATAAAGGAAGAAGATATTAGTTCTTCTTTTTTTTATGCTATAATTATAATAGGTGATAATATGAAGGATGTAAATGATTTGCTATTTACTTGGTTAGCTATTGATTCTTCAATTGAAGAATATACAGATGAAATCTCTTCTATTATCGAAAGAGAAAATAATGAGTGGTTGTTATTAAAAATAGATACTGAATTAAGAGAGCATATGGAAGTCTTGAAAGAATTATTAAATTCAGACCCAAATGAAGCAGAATATTTAAATGCTAAGATAGAAATGATTTCACTTAAATTAGGAATTTTAAAAAGATTTTTAGACGATTATAGAGATAATCAAACTTTAGCAGATGAATTAGAAGAAGAACCTGGTGATGTAAAGGTTTTATTTGCTAAAAATCCGGCTGGAAATGTTATGGCTTTAAAACAGTTTGAAGATATTAAAGATTATGGCGATGATAAATATGAAACGTTGATTGGTTTATTAAAAAGATTGATGTCTGGTGATACAGATTTTAATCAAGAGAAACAAAGACAATTGAGATCTAGTGATAAATTGAAAGGGATTTATGAATTAAAAGATTTTCAAATTCGTTTAATTTATATGAGAGAAGGAGAATATACAATTGTAATTGGTGCTCTTGTAAAGAAAGATGATAATGCTTTGCGATATAGATCTAGTTTGGAAAATATGAGAAAGCAAAGTGAAAGATATCGTCGTGCTATTCAAGATGGTAAACTAGATATGGATGAAGAATTAAAAAGGTCTAGTGAAATAATAGAGTCTTTAACTTCAGGACTTAAAAAGGGGTGATTATTATGGATAATGAAAAAAGAGATATTAATGAAATAAAAAAAGAGTTATCTAATGAACTTTTAGAAAGTATCCGTAATAGTCATGATGGCACTGTTTTGGAAACTTTATTATTACACGGATATTCTTATGAGGAGATTACTGATTTGTTAACTAGATATACTACAGTATCTGGTTTAGATTTGTATAATTGTAACGAAACAGCAAAAAGCGTATTACATAGATAGGAGGGATTTTATGGGCTTTCAATCTTGGTTAGACATCATTAGTTATTTTGTTGCAGAACAAGATAAATTTGGTAAATTAGTTGAATTGCCAGCAGATGAAAAAACTGTGGAAAAATTGGAAGAAGAATACAAAAGAATTAATGCAAGTTATGTTTTAACAAGTGAAGATAGAGCATTAGGTTTTGATAAACTATTTGAAAAAATGCAAGAGAATGTTTTAAATATTGTTTTAAATAGTCTTACTCAATATGATGGAATTTCTGATGTTAAACTATTAGAAACTTGGTATTATGAATTAATCTTTAATGAAATAACCATAGATGAATTCCAAAAAAGAATTAATGATTTACGTTCGAGACCATTCTATGATGTAACTTCTTTTGCTAGATGTGTTGATAGTTCAATGTATTTAATGGATATATTTCATGATGGTTTTAGTAGTATTGAAGATTTAATGAGAATAAAAGAAGTAGATTTCTTTCCTATAGATGAGTTGTCATTTAATTATTGGTGTGAATCAGTTATTAAAAAGAAAGTTGCAAATTGGGATGGTACTAGTTCTTTAGATAAGGATGCAATGATTTATGATTGTAGTAATCCTAGAGAAATAGATTTTATTATTAGTTTAGGTGCTAAGTTAAAGGAATCAATTGCTAATTTGGTTGATGAACATGGTAATTCTATTGATAGTCTTAGACCATCTAGTCGTTTTGGTTGTAGAGCAATAAAAGAATTCCAATATGTTGATATTACTGATTCGCCAATTCCGGGAGATATTGCAAAAATTAATGATGTTATTGTTTTGGAAAATGATAGTGGCTTGGATCCTTCTAAAAGAGAAACCTTAAGAGAAAGTTTATTCTATGTTCATAAATTAAGAGATTATTTATCACATAAGAATTATATTAGAATAAGCAAAACTGGTAAGTTACGTTTTAACTTCCATGATGCGGATTTAAATAATATTAATTATAATAATTTATTAGTTGATTTAAATAGTGAAACAATTGAGAGCTTTATTATGTCTCCGTTATCTGAAGATACTAAACTTGTTAATGATTATCGTCGTTTTCTTCGTGCTTGTAAAAGAAAAGATTTTGAAAAATATGAGTATTTAAATAGAGAGTTGGGTTTGTCTTCTAAAGAGGGAAGTAAACAAAATAATTATACATATTTATGGCAAGCTTATGCATATCTAACAAATGATACTGGTAAAGTTTTTTTGGATAATTTGAAATACTTCTATAGTATTGATATTAAAATGAGAAATAATCTTATTAGAATGGGCGTAGATCCAGAAAGAATAGATATATCTTTGTATCATTTAGTTCCTAATATTGCTTTAGGTAGTTTATATTATGATGTATTTGATATCGATACAATTTATTCGTTTGATTTATTAAGAAATATGAGATTTATAGGACCAGAGTTTAATAAAGCTCAATGCAAGTATTTTGATGAGTTTGTTGTAGCTTTATTAGAAGATAATGTAATAAAGAATTCGATAGCTGCTCAAGATTTGGGAATTGTTAAAGAAAACATTATTAATCGAATGAATAATGATTTTAAAGAAGCTTTACAAAATGATACTATTAATGCTGAAGAAACGCGTAGAAATATTGTAAAGATTAAAGATATAATGCTTACGGCAATTGTTTTGGAAATGCAACCATATAGTACATTATCTAGTCAACAAATAATGGCGGAAGTTAAAAAGACATTCTTGAATGTTCCTTTGAACATGAATAAGAATATTAAACCATTTATTAGAAAACTTGATTTGGGTTGTGCAGGTGATAGATTTAGTGTTATTGATTCAGGTATTCTTAATCAATCAGGAGAAGATATTAATTTACCTTATAGTCCATTTGGTTTGTTAGCTGGTAATTTTAAAGAATTATTGAAAGATACTTTATTAAGTATTCCATGTATTAAAGTTAGTGAAACAAAGACGATTAGTATAAATCAATATCGTCCTATGGCAGCAGAGAAGGAAAGAATAATTCAATGTGTTGATAGAATAGATCCACGTACTATTATGCCTTTTACAACTCAGGAAAGTATCTTCCATGCTTATAAATACTATGCTGGAGAAGTGGTAGAGAGAGCAGAATTAGGAAGAGAATTAAAAATTAGTTTACTTAAAGCTGTTCATGAGAATCCTAAAGCAATACTTGCTCAAGATATTATTACTTCTTTATCAAAAGTTGTTAGTGGTATTTCTAGTTCTTTGGAGAGTCAAAGAAAAGATATAGAAACAATGATTAATGATGGAAAAAGCAAAGATGAAATATTGGAAAGTCTTAAAATAGTTTTTCAAGAGGGTATTGATAGAAGAGTAGCTGGTGTAAGGCAAGATATTAGAGGAAAAGTCGTTAGCCAAATAGATCAGGGAGTAAGATTAGGATTGTTTGCTGATGATTACTTTATGCAAGTTTCTGAAAATATGCATAGATTAAAATCAAGAGTATTTAATGATACGATGAGAAATTGTTTAAGACATTTGAATGTTAGAGTAGAATTTGATGCAAATGGTGAACCATTCTTTGATTGTGTTAATTTAGCAGATAATAGTGATTCTACTTCAATTAGATTCCGTTCACAGATTAAACCTGATGATTTCTTCTTTGCAGTAGTTGAAGGTTTATGTTCAATTGATGGATATGAAGAAGCTATTTTCCATGATGATAGTTATATGGGACATTTAACTAGTTCACTAGTTGATGAAATAACTTTACTTGATTTTAGAAGAGAATTAACATCTTTAGAATTGTATGATAAGTATTCTGATAAAATGATGAAAAAAATGTTTAGAAAGATGTTAGCAAAAGCTAAATTCTTTAGACAAGATATTAAGAAGAAAGACCTTACTAGTTTAGAACATGTTTTTAATAGTGTTTATACATGGGGATTCTTAAGATTAAGTGATTTTCAAAGAATGTTACAAGATATAAATGCTGGCAAAAGTATAGATTTAATGGATTTATCATTTACTAATTCGCAAACATTTAATAGGTTATTTAAGTCATATCGCTTGAATTTTATAAAAAGAATTATAGCAAAAGTTAATAATTTCCTTAAAAATGATAGGGAAGAAGGATATGAAGAGAGAAGAAGTGTTGTTGAATCATACATTGCTTCAACTCAAGTATTAGAACCACAAGTTGGTACTTTAATATTTTTAGATGATTTATTCTCGCTTGATCATGAT
>JAEEGL011224125.1_pt1 | contig 25965 bp, 25 predicted proteins | sample 9134231 | NCBI WGS metagenome assembly JAEEGL01 (sample SAMN16246548, study PRJNA631951) | gut metagenome | biome: gut microbiome; feature: rumen; material: fiber-attached | host: Bos | place: Iran: Karaj | collected 2018-10 | reverse complement strand
TTACTCCACTCCCGGTGCATTCGGGGCATGAAAAAAGCCCCATATTTGGGGCTTCCTTGGTACCCGGTACGGGAGTCGAACCCGTGTTACCGCCGTGAGAGGGCGGTGTCCTAGGCCACTAGACGAACCGAGCACGCAAGAGATATAATACAAAAGATTGTCTGTTTTGTCAATCCCTTTTTTGCATTTTGAGAAATCTTTTTCGTCAAGCAGATTCCAAAAGACAATTCCGCGGTGCAACCTGAGGCGGAGCGATCTATGGGAAGTAACGCATCCTTTTCTGCAAATCGACTCTTTGAGAAAAGCGTACGGCAGAAGAGACGGGAAAGCATTGCTTTCAGTAAAAAATCCGGAGCAAATGCCGCAGAGGATTTACTCCGGAAAGGAACGATTGTGCTTTTGATCAGGGCTTATTGTCCGTAACGGTTCTGCTGCGCGTGGGAGGAGGTGAAGCCTTCCTTCTCGAAAATGCGGACCCAGTCCTTCAAGCGAATGAGAAAATCCTCGTTGTTTGAGGTTTTATCCATCATGTTGACGAGGTTCTCCGTGACATCGCCGGTGCCGCCGTTTGCAAGCATGCGGCGCAGCATGCGCACGCCGTCGAGCTCGGCCTTTGTGAGCAGAAGATCGTCTCTGCGCGTGCCGGATTTATAGACGTCGATCGCGGGGAAGATGCGTTTTTCGGAAAGCTTGCGATCCAGATGGATCTCCATATTGCCTGTGCCCTTGAACTCCTCATAGACGATATCGTCCATGCGGCTGCCGGTCTCAACGAGCGCTGTTGCGATGACGGTCAGGCTGCCGCCGTTTTCGATGTTTCGCGCCGCACCGAAGAAGCGTTTCGGTTTGTGAAGCGCGCCGGGGTCCATACCGCCGGAAAGCGTGCGCCCGGTCGGCGGGATCACAAGATTATAGGCGCGGGTGAGGCGGGTGAGAGAGTCAAGCAGGATCACGACGTCCTTTCCGTCCTCGACCAGACGCATGGCGCGTTCCTGCACCATCTCGGCGATGCGCGTATGATGCTCGGGCAGCTCGTCGAATGTGGACGCCACGACCTCGCCTTTGATGCTGCGGCGCATGTCGGTGACCTCCTCGGGACGCTCGTCGATCAGCAGTACGATGAGGTGCGTATCGGGATAGTTCTCGGTAATGCCGTTCGCGATCTGCTTTAAGAGCGTCGTTTTGCCTGCCTTCGGCTGCGACACGATCATCGCGCGCTGGCCCTTTCCGATCGGTGCGATCAGGTCGATGAGCCGCACAGAGAGGTTGTTGACACGTCCGGGCGTTTCAAGCGTATAACGCTCATTCGGGAAGATGGGGACAAGATCCTCGTAATTGACGCGGTTCTGCGCGTTTTCGTCCGGATCTTTGCCGTTCACGCGGTCGACATACAGCAGCGCTTCATATTTATCGCCCTCGCGGCGTGCGCGGGTGCGGCCTTCCACGAAATCGCCGTTCTTGAGGTTGCAGCGGCGGATCTGCGCGTTCGCCACGTATACGTCGTTCGGACCGGAATCGTAGTTCGAAACGCGAAGGAAACCGTAGCCCTCCATGATCTCCAGAACGCCTGCCGCCGTGCCGGTCTCGGGAAGCGGAGCGGGCTCTGCGGGCTTTTCGGGCTTCTGTTCGCTTTCCGGCGCGTGACGGTTGTTTCCCTGCCGATAAGGCCGATTTTGCCCCTGACGGTTGTTCTGCTGACGGAAATTGTTTTGCCGATAGCGATTTCGCTGTTCACCGTTCTGCTGTTCCTGCGGTTTCTCGGCGGCAGCCTGCGGCGCTTCGGGATGATCGGACTTCGGCGCAGCATTTTGCTCAACAGGGGTCGGCGCATCGGGAACGGGCGCTGTGGTTTGCATGATCGGCGCAGTTTCGTCGGCTTTCTTCGGTGCTTTGGACGGCCTGCCGCGCTTTTTCGGCGCGGGAGCGGGCGCCTGCAGCATTTCAACGAGTTGTGCTTTTTTATATTTCCGGTACGAGGGAATACCGTGCTGCTTCGCCAACGCATACAGCTCGGTGATCGTCAAAGCATTTAGTTCATTTGAATTCACAAACAGCCTCCGATATAAATAGTCACTTTTGGATGGATAAAAAAGAATATGAATGAACAGATTTGCTGATTCCTATTTTATGAGGGAATGAAAAAGATGTCAAGCGTTTCGCATAAAATAGCGGCGATTCGTTGAATTTCACGGGCTAATGATAAAGCGTTGTGCATACAATGCAGCAGAACCAGGAGGTACCGGTATGGAAAAACATGAAAAAGATCTGATGCAGCCCTCTGCACATACCCTGACGATCGAGGGACGCAGAAGAATGCGCATCACAGGCGTACTGGACGTCGAGAGCTTTCAGGAGGATGAGATGACGGTCATCACGCAGGCGGGCACGCTGACGGTCTGGGGAGAAGGTCTGAAGCTCGGAAAGCTGAATCCCGAGGACGGGCAGGTCCTTCTGGAGGGAAACATCGCTTCGATCGAATATGAACAGCCGGAGCCGGAGCGTCGACCGTTCTTCTTCCGACGCAAGTGAGAGACGTCACCGCACAGCCGTTTGAGGCGCTGCTGCTTCTGCACGGCGGAGCAGTCGCGGGATTGTGCTATCTGCTGCTTCGCCTCGTGCGGGTCCGCTCGGGGAAACGTTGGGTCACGCATGTCTGTGACGCGGTCTTTGTGCTGATCCTTGCCGTGCTTTTGCCGGGATATCTGTTTCTCGCAAACCGGGGAACGGTGCGCGGCTTTCTGGTTGCGGCGTTTGCGATCGGGTTTGCTGCGTGCCACGGCGCGTTTTCGCCGGTATTTATACGAATATCACAAAAAATCCGCAAAAAATAGGTTCCGTTTTGGAATGGGTTCTGTTATACTGTACTCATGGAAGAATCGCCGAAACGGATCGTGCGGACGATCCACTTTAAATTGATCCATTTTATCCTCGTACTGATCGCGTGCGTGATCATTCTGTTTGTGGTGTTGATCCCGCAGAGACTGCGCATCCGTTCTGCGCGCGAGGATTATAATACGCGCGTTGAGCTTTTGAATCAAACCAAGCGTTCCTATGCGCAGGAGCGTGAGAATCTGCAGTTCATGCGGACCGACGCGTACAAGATCCAGCAAGGCATGATCAAATACGGCTGGCACTATCGCGAGGATCGGATCATCCTCGATGACAGCGCGCTTTCGGAGCAGCAATGAAGCCGGACGTCGCCGTCATTGATATCGGGAGCAACTCCGTACGGCTGATGCTTGCCGCGACGGATAACGGCCGCGTGCGCGCGATCTCCAAGGAGCTTGCGACGACGCGCCTTGCAAAGGGACTCGACGCGATGGGGCTTCTTGCGGAGGACCGAACGGTTGAAACGGTTCGGGCAATCGGCGCGTTTTCCGATAAGGCAAAAAAACTCGGGGTGCCCATCGTCGCATATGCGACGAGCGCGGTGCGCGACGCCGAAAACAGAGACGCCTTCCTGAGTCGCGTGCTGGACGAGACGGGTGTGAAGATCCGCGTTTTGTCCGGTGCAGAGGAGGGGGCGTATGCTTTCTCTGCTGTCACGGGCGGGAGGGGATCGGTCTTCGACATCGGCGGCGGCAGTTTTCAAATTGTTACCGGCGAGCGTTCGCTGAGCTTTCCGTGCGGCTGCGTCCGCGCAAAGGACCGGTGTGATGCAAACGATACCGAGACGCTTCGGCACGAGCTGTTTGCATGGATGGACGAGCGGACGGAGGTTCCGGAATCGGTCCCGCAGCCGGTGTACGGCGTCGGCGGCACGATCACCACGATCGGCGCTTTTCTGGCAAAGCAGAGCAAATTCGATCCGATGCGGCTCGGCGAGATCACGCTTGAAAAGCTTGACGGGCTGACGGAGCTTCTGGCGTCGATTCCGGAGCAGATTCGAATGATGCACCCACTGCTCACACGGCGCGGAGATGTGATCCTGCAGGGCGCGACGATCCTGCGGTATATGATGCTGCGAACACATACGGAAACGGTGATCCCGTCCGACCGGGACGGCATGGAGGGGATCGCGGAGGCGTTTTTATACGGAGGTATGGCGAATGAAGAATAACGAGAAGTTCTGGAAAATCACGGAGATCGTTCTGGGCGCGATCGGCGCAGCACTGCTGATCCTGATCCTTGTGCTGAGGATCCTCGGCAAGGAAGTGACGATGCTGGTTTATCCGATCGTTGCGATCGTGATCCTGTTCCTTGTGAGCGACGAGATCGCAAGAACGATCCAGCGCCGCCGCGAGAAGGAAGAGGCCGAGCGCGAGAAGACGGAGCATCCGGAGAAGCACACCGGGGAAACGATACTTCCGAAAGATGCGTTTGAATTTGATGAGAAGCCGAAAGAGAAGCAACCGTGAGTGCGGAGAAGTTTTTTGAACAGACAGAACTGCTGCGCTGTCCCGTATGCGGGACGGCGTTTTCGCATTGCGGCGCATCGCTGCGCTGTTCGAACGGGCACACGTTCGATCCGTCCCGAAGGGGAACTGTCAATTTCGCGCCGAATGCCGCGCCTTCGCGCTATGACGCCGCGCTGTTTGAAGCGCGCAGAAGGATCCTTGCGGCAGGCTTCTATGACGCGGTGATCCGCGCCGTCCGTGACGCGATGCCGAAGCCTGCGGGCGTCGTGCTCGACGCGGGCTGCGGAGACGGAACGTTTACCAAAGCGCTGCGGGGCGAAACGACGGTCGGGATCGACCTGAGCAAGGACGCGATCCGGCTTGCGGCGAGCGGCGGAGGGCCGATCCTGTGGGCGGTCGCAGACCTGACGCGGCTTCCGATCCGGGACGCCTCGGTCGACGTGATCCTCAATCTCTTTTCGCCCGCGCACTATGCGGAGTTCTTGCGCGTGCTGAAACCCGGCGGACGGCTTCTGAAGCTTGTTCCGCAGGAGGGGTATCTGAAAGAGATCCGTGATCTGATGGGCGATCGGCTGCGGCATGAAACGTATTCGAATGAAGCGGTCGTCTCGCATCTTTGCGAACGGTTCCGGCTTTTCGACCGCATCCGTATCACAAAAACTTATCCGCTTACACCCGTGCAGGCGAGAGATTTTCTGGCAATGACGCCGCTGACGTTCGGCATAGAGACGGAAACGCTCGACGCCGATGCGCTTTCAGGAATCACGATCGACGTCGAGCTTTTGATTGCCGGACAATAAGCTTTACGGTTCCGGACTTTGCAATTCCTTTTCCGCGTTCTGCTGCAGGCTGTGCAGCTGCGCGGTCATTTTTTTGGATTCGGAGACCTGTCCGAGCCACATCACAGCCACGGCGAGCACATAGATCACAAACACCGCGCCGCCGATGAGCAGCAGCACTGCGGGACGGCTTGTATCGATCGCCGCGCTCGTAAATGCAATCAGCATCATGACGCCTTCGATCAGAACGAGCTGGATCGCGTGGCGGATCAGCATCCCCTTCAGCGACAGTTTCTTTCGGGAGAAGGTCACGACGGTCGGAAGCGTGCAGAGACCGGCTATATAAAGCGGGCTCAACAGATCGACGTAGCGGATGTGCAGCGACACGCCCGGCTCCGCAATCGCGCCGACGATGCTCTGCGCAATCAGGATCATCACCGTCAGGAAAAAGAACAGCCGGATCCTGGATATGATAAACTCCTTAACGGTCATTTTACGAGTCTCCTTTCAGCGCCTGTTTGAGATCAGGCACGTATTTTCTCGTGATGATCACTTGCTCGCCGGAGCGCAGGATCGCGGAGAATCTGCCGTTCAGCGCAGGTTTGATCGATTCGACCTTCATCAGGTTCAGCAGCATGGATTTGGAGACGCGCAGGAAATGCTTCGCGCTGAGAATGGATTCGAATTCATAGATCCTTTGCTTTGCTTCATAGACCTTGTCCCGGGTATACAGAAACACCTTGTTGTCGACCGATTCGATATAGTAAATATCGGTCAGCGGGACTTCGTACTGCGTATCGTCGATCGAACCGGTGAGCCGTCCCTGCCGGGACTTTACGAACGCGACGATCTCGCGTACGTCGTCGCTTAAGCTGTGGCAGAAGATCTCCACACGCTCGGGCTCGCCGCGTTCGATTTTTGTGATTTTTGTCAGCATTTCTCAGTATTCCGCCTGTATGTCGGGCGTACCGATCCCCTTCAGATAATAGTCGAACCAATTCAGGACGAGACCGTTCAGACGGTACATAAACGCTTCGTGATCGATGTCGTTCGAGCCCAGCATCGAGGCAAGCTGCGGGGAGAAGAGGGGCAGATCGGTGAAGTCCATATGCTCGCAGTCTCCGAACAGCACCTGCTTTCCGTCCTTTGCATGCTCGATCACGTATTTGTTCACGTGAGGAGATTCGAGCTCGTCCTTTGTCAGTTCTGTATCACTATAATCCGTTTTCTTTCCAAAATCAAGCACCGGAACGGGATAGGGCTCCTCGTTGACAAGACAGACGCCGTCGCTGAGACCGGTGATCTCGTCGAGCATCGTGCCGTCGAGGACGATCACGGCGTCGACGTCGCTGCGTGTTCTGCCCGCGGAGACGGCGGTCGCGCCGCCCATCGAATGACCGATTGCGCCGATGTGATTCGTGTCGGTCATGGCAAGCACGGAAAGGATCTCCGCTTCGTTTTCGGTATGCCAGGCAGCGCTGAGAGCGCCGGTTGATTTCGCCGCTTCGATCGTGTCGAGCACAAAGCTCATGTCGCCGGTGCGGAGCGTCATCCACTTGACGAAGAGCGCATACTCGTCCTCCATGCTCACTGCGCCGTTTGTGACGTCGATCGCCTCCGAAAGGAACCCGGTGTCTACGGTGATGAGCTTGCCGTCGCTGTTCTTTGTAAAGAACGCATGATGCGGATGATCGAGGGCGGCGACCACGTAGCCGTGGCTGACAAGCTCCGCATAGGTGGAATAGTTGCTCTGATAGTAGCCAAACGCGCCGTGCGAGAAGACGATCAGCGGATAGCTGCCTTCCTTGTCGGGATAGTAGAAATGCACGGGCACCTCACGCTTCGAGCCTTCGCCTTCAAACGGGTCGACGCGATTTTCATCCGTAAGGACCGCGCTGCTCTCAAGGACCTTGTAATCGCCGGTCGTTTTGAGACCGTTGTAGTTCGTGAAGAGAAACGCGGGCACAAGTGCAAATCCGATCATGAAGACGGACATCACGCCGCTTGTGATCACACGGCCCCTCTTCACATCGCCGGACGTCTTTTTGCGCTTGATGAGAAAGCTGAGCCCCGCGATCAGAAACAGGACGCCGAGCAGGATCAGCGCGCCGGTAAAGCGCCACTTCATGTGGACGATGGGGAGCAGCACGGCGACAAGAAGCAGAACGAATTCGATCGCTCTCGTGATTGCGCGGTTGCGCAGCCAAGAGACGCGTTCGCGCTGATTGCTGAGCGTCAGAACGATGAGCGCCGTCTCCAGGAGGACAAGAAGAATGATAAAGATGATTTGCATGGTTTTACTCGCCTTTCTGTTTGCTTTCGCGGCGAGTATACGCAAAGAGGATCGGTTTTGCAAGCGATCGGGCGGTAAGATGCAGAAAACGGCGGCAAGATGCAAAAAAGCGGCTCGAAGCCGCTTATTGTGTGACCTTTCGGATATTCATCGCATGCTCGGCGTCCGGATAATTGCGGACGTGCGAAAGGCTGTCCTGAAAGTAGACGCATACGCGATCTGCACCGTTCCACTGCATGGACGCCGCGATCCGGCGGCCGTCGAGTTCAAAGAGCACCGCGCATTTATAGAAGCTGTTTGCGCTGCCGAGCCATTTTGTAAGCATCGCCTCGGCGGCTGCGCGCTCGGCGGGCACGGTCGGAAGCGTCATGTCGGCGTGATTCTCGCCGGACGCAAAAACGAGCGCTGCGTCCTCGCCCGTGGCGGCGTTGCGAACGCGGTAGGCTTCGCCGACGACGAGCGCAGGTTTTACCGCGCTCCAGGAAACCGCGGTTCCGTACTGCACGATCGGACCCTGCGCCGTAAAGCTCAGCGGGACCTCGGCATGGAACGGAATGCGCTTTGCACGCCGCAAGAACAGCGCGGACGCCGTTTCCGAACCGACGCTGCCGTCGCTCATCAATCCGGAGGCCGCCTGAAAGGCCATCACGGAAGACTTCGTGACCGTTTGAAAGCTGCCGGTCGGCTTATAGGTATAGTAGCCGAGGTCGAAGAGCCGCGTCTGTACGCGTACGACTTCTTCGCCCTTGTCGCCTGTCTGCATCAGCTTGCCTTCGCCGTCCGCGCGTGCTCCGAATATGGGGAGCAGGAGCAGAACAAGAAGGATCGGAACGATCCGTTTCATAAAACTCATTATAGCATAGGATCCTTTGCTTGAAAAGTCCGGATTTCGGTGGTACAATACGCACGGAGGTGATTCGATGCGCTGCAGCTGTCAACGGTGCGGGACCTATATGGTACAGGATGAAAAGGGCGTACAGAGCCGCTGTATCTGCCCCGAATGCTTTTTTGTCTGCTCGGCTTGCATCGGCACGTCCGGCGGACAGCCGCTTGATCTCGATTCTCTGCGTATGCTGGCGCTTCTTCGGGAAGCGCAGGGCGACGGACGAAGCGAGGATTACGATGAATGACCGCCGTTAAAGGCGGTTTTTCTATACATCGACGGTAAACAGAACGGCAGGCCTGGAGAGTCCGAGCGTCGAGAAGCCCGCGAAGGTGATCTCGGCGAAGCTGTCAGCCGGAATCGCCGTACCGTTGACGCTCGTATCCTCGGGACAGTACAGAAAGATGAAGGAATGGATCGTCAACGCGTGATCGCCCTTCGGCAGGATGCGCATCTCGCCGCGAGCGCCCTTCAGCATCAGGTTCAGATCACGTCCGCTGCCGCGGCAGAGGACGTCCTCATCGCCGGAAAACTGCAGTAAGTCGCCGTGCGGCAAAAACGACCAATGCCCGTTTCGCTTGAGATAGAAGCCATCGGACAGCGGCGTCAGATACCGCGTCACACCGGGCAAAGGCGTAAAACGCGATTCGGGCAGATCCACGGTCGCCGAGCTGACGCGGAAGAGAAATCTGCGTTCCGCATACGAGCCGTCGGCGGGGAAGAGAAAGAGCTCCGTCGTTTTGCCGCCGCTCCAGGCAGTAACTTTGCGGGAAGCGGGATCCAATATACGAATGTTCATAAGCACCTCATATCCTTTCTTGCAAAAAACCGGGACTGCCGCGCATGGCAGTCCCGTTGCAGTTCTATCCTTCGCCGCCGTCGTCGGAAGGCGGATCGGTCGGTTTCGGCGGATCGGTGGGTTTCGGCGTGGGATCTGGAGTCGGATCGGGAGTCGGATCGGGCTTTTCGGGGGTTGGATCCGGCTTGTCGGGGGTCGGATCCGGCTTGTCGGGCGTGGGATCCGGTTTTTCGGGGGTCGGATCAGGCTTGCCGGGCGTCGGATCGGGCGTTTCCGGCGCGTCCGGACCGACGAGATATTCGCCGGCAAAAGCCAGATATTTCGAGGTCGCAAGTTTTTCGGTCTTCACGAGCACGCCGTTCAGATAGTATTCCTTGGTGCTTTCCCAAATGGAACCGTCGCGCCGGTTGGAAACCTTTTCCTTGTAGCCGACGGGCTTGGTCACGTCGACCGTATAGAGAATCTCGCCGGACGGCTTGATCGTCTTGGTCTTCTTCGGCGTTGGAATGCGGATCTCGTCATATTCGCCGTTCGAGTCCTCACTGATCGGAACGCCCCAGATCTCCATCGTCAGCTTTCCGGCTTTTTTATAGTCGGTACTGTCGACATATGCGATGATGATGATATCGGACTTGCTGCTGTTCTGGAACTTGAAGTCGATGATGTTGCCGACGGAGTTGATCGTCGCGTCGCGTCCCTTGTCGACGTAATCGACAGGCATCGTATGGTTCCGGCGGTCCACGATCTTCATGTCCGCAAGGACTGCCGCGTTATACAGCGTGCTCGAAAGCTGGCAGACGCCGCCGCCGTATTGCTTGTCGTGCTTGCCGCCGACAAAGGCCGTCGCGACCTTCCAGCCGTTTGCCTTGTTGCGGACGCCGAGCGTACCGTTTGCGGAGAAGGTGTCGCCGGGATGCAGGATCGTGCCGGTGATCATGCCTGCGCCCTTAAAGATGTTGTATTTGCGGTTGTCGATGCTCTTGCTGTACTTGGTCGTATAGGAGCTACGCAGCACGTACTGCTGCTGCACGTCCGCAAGCGTGACCTCCGCATGTGTTTCCGCAGCGGGCGCTTCAATCGTATCGCCGCTCTTTGCATTGAGCAGCGCGGCAACGAGCGCGTCGCGGTCGACGGAGCGGCCGACGACGTCGGGCGTGAAGTCGATCTTGTTTTCTTCTTTATTGTAGCCCACGGCGGCGTTGACGGGATCTGTGTTGTGCGCCTCTGCAAAGGCGTCGACGGCGGAACGCAGCGCATTTTCATTGAACGATACGACGACGGGGAAGTCCCGACCGTTTGCCTTGATTTCGTTGACCTCTTTGGAAACAGCCTCGAAGCCGTTGTCCTCACGTACGAGATTGAACGCCTCGGTCAGCATTTCGTCGAGGTTATCCGTGGTCTGTATGGAATCCGAGGAGAAGACCTCCTGTGCGTCGCCGAGCGTTACGGTAACGCGCAGATCCTTTTTCTCAGCATCGATCGATTGCTGCACGGCAGACCGTGCCTCGTCGAGCGTCATGCCGCCGACGGAAACGCCGTTTACGGTCACGCCGTCGAGCATGGTCATGCGCTTCAGGATCGCGTTGAGTTCGTCCCGGTGCAGATCCGGCTCGGGCGTTACGATCGCAATAATCTCAGAACCGATGTCCGGTTCTTCAGAGACGGGCGCCTGCGTGTCGGGAATGATGACTTCACCGGTCTTCGGGTCGTAGTTTTTCTGCGGTTCTGTCGATTGCTCGCTGCCGCAGGCAAGACAGAGCAGCAGCGCTGCCAACAGCGGCAGCAGTATCAGCAGTTGTTTCTTCTTCATACAGTTCATGTCCTTCTTGCTTGATGATTTCATTGTACACACTTTTTTTGAAAATACCATCCTTTTCGGAAAGCATTTACTAATAAGTTACATTTTGGGCACAACTTTTATACATAACGGACAGATCAAAGACGACGTCGGCTGTCCTTTCATACTGTAAGACGCGCCGGAGAAGGAAAAGGTTGCAGCTTTTTTGAAATTCTTTTCAGAAGCGGAAAACTGTGGTATAATACAGCAAACTGCGAAAAACGAGGAAACGGGCATGAAACAGCAAACGCCGAAGTCGTTGTCTCCGATGGAATACGCCATGAAGTATCTGACGATCAAGGACCGCACGGTTTTCGAGATGCAGCGGTATCTCGACGGCAAGGAGTTCGGCGAGGCGGACGTCGACGCGACGGTCGCAAGGCTCATTGCGCTCGGTCTGCTGAACGACGCGCGCTATGCGCAGCGGTTCGTGGAAACGCGCCTTGCCTCCAAGCCCGTCAGCCGCAGACATCTTTATGAGCAGATGAAAACGCACGGTCTTTCCGACGAAGATATTCAGGCGGCGCTCGGATCGGTCGAGGCGGACGACGAGCTCGAAAACGCGCGGACGGTCGCGGAGAAATTCGCGCGGCAGTTCGCATCGCTCGAACCGGAAAAGCGGCGTGAGCGCGTGCTTTCCCGGTTGATTGCGAGAGGATATTCTTACGACGTATCAAGACGCGCGCTTGAGGACGCGCTTTCCGAGGAGGAAACATGGAGCGAATCGTGACCGCAAAACAGGCAAAGGAACAGGATCGCGCCGTGATCGCGTCCGGCGTACCGTCGGTCGAGCTGATGCGGATCGCCGCCGAAGGGATCGCCGAAGCGGTCCGGGCGCGGATCGAAAGCGGCACGACGGTGACCGCGGTCTGCGGGATCGGCAACAACGGCGGCGACGGCGTCGCGGCAGCGCTGCTGCTGTATCGGAACGGGATCGACGCGCGAATCGTACTTTGCGGCGACGAAAACCGCTGCACGCCGGACACGGCGTATTATCTTTCCGAAGCGATAAAAGCAGGTGTTCCGGTCCTGCAGGATTGGGAGCCTGACAACAACGAGCTTCTGATCGACGCGCTGTTCGGCGTCGGGCTGAACCGATCGCCGGAGGGTCGGGCGAAGGAATTGATCGCGCGGATGAACGAAAGCGGCAGACCGATCATTTCCGCGGACCTGCCATCCGGATTGGACGCGGACAGCGGGAGGATCCGGGGGATCGCGATCAAAGCGACCTGTACGGTGACGATGCAGGCAAAGAAGGCGGGGATGCTGCTGGGACAGGGACGCGCGCTCTGCGGCGAGGTGGTCGTACGGAAGCTGTACGACGATCCGGTCGAACCGGACCTGTTTTTTGAGGACGAAGCGGATATCGCAAAGCTTTTGCCAAAGCGGCCGTTCGATTCGCATAAGGGCATGAACGGGCACGCGCTTTTGTGCGTGGGCTCAAAAACCTATCCCGGCGCCGCGCTGCTCTCGGCGAAGGCGGCGCTGCGCGGCGGCGCGGGACTTCTGACCGTCTGCATGCCCGACCCGGTGAGGCCGTTCTTTGCGTCGCTGCCGGAGGCGATCACAGCTCCGACCGGAACCGACGACTGGTGTGCGGACGCGCTGAACGCCGTTCTGCCCGCCATGCAAAACAAGCAGGCGATCGGGATCGGCAGCGGCGCGGGCAAGGGCGATCTGATCCCCGTGATCGAAGCGGCGCTTGCGGCGGGAACGAAGCTTGTGCTGGATGCGGACGCGCTGAATCAAATAGCCGCGCATCGGGAGCTGCTTTCCAAGCTGCATGAAAACGTCGTGATCACGCCGCATGCGGGCGAGATGGCAAGGCTTCTCGATACGACGGTCGACGAGGTGCTGTCCGATCCGCTCGGCGCGGCGCGGACCTTTCCGTGCACGACGCTCCTGAAGGGCGCGACGACGCTGGTGCATGCAAACGGCCGGACCGCGTTCCTGACCTTCGGCAACCCGGGCCTTGCGAAGGGCGGCAGCGGAGACGTGTTGACGGGGCTTATTACCGCGCTTCTTGCGCAGGGACTGGAGCCCTTCGACGCTGCGCGGGCGGGCACGTATCTTTTGGGAACGAGCGCCGACCGCGCGATGCGGCTTCTGGGCGAACGCGCGCTGCTTGCAAGCGACGTCATTGATATGGTACAATACTGATATGGAAGAAAAAAAGATCAACGGAAACGTTGCGGGCATCCGCGACACCATACTGAACGAGATGCGCACGCTGTACGACGAGAGTCAGCCGAGCGGCGTGTTTGCATCGGCGGCGCTTCTTGAAAAGCTCGCCGATTTCACCGAACGGATCGGACGCGAGATCTCCGTCTATCTGTCGCGCAGCGGCGCGGTGCGGGACGTTTCGGTCGGAGACGCGACCACAGTCTCCATGCCGGATATGCGACTTGTGCGTAATGCGGACCGGCTTGCGGGCGTGCGCTGCATCCACACCCATCCGAACGGCAGCGGCTATCTTTCCGACGTCGATCTCGGCACCCTGAACTCCATGCGGCTCGACGCGATGGCGGCAGTCGGCGTGCGGGACGGCAGACCGACCTCGGTTTACGTCGCGTTTGTCGGCGAGATGGAGGGCGAAGAACGCAAGCCTGTGATCTATGGCCCGATGCGCGCGGACCGGTTGCCGCAGGACGCACTTCTGAACGCCCTCATCGAAGCGGATAACCGCCTCAAAGCGCCCGCCTATGCGGTCACACAGGCGGAGCCCGAGCGCGCGGTGCTGGTCGGTATCGACAACGACGACGGTTACGATACGCTTGAAGAGCTCAAAGCGCTTGCGGACACCGCGGGCGTCAACGTCGTGCATATTGAGCGGCAGCGCAAGCGTCCCGTCGACAACGGCACTTACGTCGGCAGCGGCAAGGCGGACGAGCTGCGGCTGATCGGCAGCGCGACGGAGGCGGACGTGTTCATCTTTGACGATGAACTGACCGCGATCCAGATTCGAAACCTCGAAAGCATTTTAGGCACACCGGTCATCGACCGTACGATGCTGATCCTTGATATCTTTGCGAGCCGCGCCACCACGCGCGAGGGCAAGCTGCAGGTGGAGCTCAGTCAGCTGAAATACCGTTTGCCGCGTCTTCTCGGCGTCGGCGTCGCTATGTCGCGGCAGGGCGCATCCGGCGTCGGCATGCGCGGTCCCGGCGAGAAAAAACTGGAGATCGACCGCCGCCGCATCCATCGGCGTATCTACGAGCTCGAACAGGAGCTTAAAGAGGTCGAAAAGCAGCGCGGCGTGCGCCGCTCCGTCCGCAGAAAGAGCGAGACGCCGGTCGTCGCGCTCGTGGGTTACACGAACGCGGGCAAGAGCACGCTTTTGAACGTGCTCTCAAACAGCGACGTACTTGCCGAGGACAAGCTCTTTGCGACGCTGGATCCGGTCGTGCGCAGCGTGACGCTGCCGAACGGGACGCCGTGCCTTCTGTCCGACACCGTCGGCTTCATCAACAAACTTCCGCACGATCTTGTGCAGGCATTCCGCTCCACCCTTGAGGAGGTAAAGGACGCCGACCTGATCCTGCACGTCGTCGACGCGGGCTGTCCGTACTACGATGTGCAGATGCGCGTCACGGAGCAGGTGCTTGAAAGCCTCGGCGCAGGGAACACGCCGTGCATCGAAGTCTACAACAAATGCGACCTTGAAGAAGCGATCCCGTCGAAAAAGGAGAACGCCGTTGCGATCAGCGCAAAAACAGGAATGGGGATCGACACGCTGCTTGCCCGCGTTGAATCCGAGCTCAATCGCACGCAGCAGCGCGTGGAGCTGGTCATTCCGTACGATCGCTACGATGCGATCCGTGTGCTGCATGAGATCGGGAACGTGCTCTCCGAATCGCATGAGGCGGATGGCACGCACGTCGTTGCCATGCTCGAGGAGAGCAAGCTCTATCGCCTGAAAAACGCGCTCGACGGCCGTTCCGACCGGTAAACGCGGCTTATTCGCGGATTGTTTACAATCGTCTTACATTTATTTTGCGAAAGCGGCCATTGCGCCGCTTTTCATTTTGAAGGAACCGTGGTATACTGTATTCGTAGGAGTATGACATGAAACGCTTTATTTCGATTTTTCTTGCGTCGATCCTGCTGCTTGCTGCGTTTCCGCAGGCTGCGATCGGCGAAGAGACACAACCGCATACCATGGACGCGGACCGCGTTCTGATCTACGATCCTCTGCCGTATGATGCGAAGGGGAACGCGCTGTTTTCGGGTACGATCACGCAGAAGCCGGAGGATGAGGAGCCGACCGGCGATGCGGTGTTTACGCCCGGACTGCATAAAACGGGGAAGGATCTTTCGCAGGACCTCAAAGATCCGACGACCCGCGATTTCTGGGTATGTACCGACCTTATGACCTATCGCTACGACAAGCGGACCTTCCGCCTTGCCGCGGAGAGCGAGCATTGTTATATCTGGACGATGGCGGACGACAGCCGGCCGTTTACGGAGGAGCAGACGGCGGAGATGCTTGAGCAGTTCGAGGCGGTCATCTATCCGAGCGATACCGCGTATTTCGGCGGCTTCCGCGATCTTGCGGGCGACGGAAAACTGCACATCGTTACCTATACGATGAACAGCACGTCGGTCTGCGGCTTCTTCGATCTGTACGATCTCTATACGCCCGAGGAGATCGCCGTGATCGATCCGGAAGATGCGGACAGCTACAATTTCCTTCCGATCATCAACGTGAACACACGTATGGCGAACCGGCCGGAAGTCGTTTACGGTACGCTTGCGCACGAGTTTCAGCATCTGATCCTAAGAAGCGCGGTTCTTGCTTCTCCCGCAAACGAGGAGCTGCTCGGAAAAGAGCTTACGCCGGGCGCATGGCTGAACGAAGGCTTCGCTATGGCGGCGGAGGAGCTTGCCTATCCGGGCTCGGTCGCCGATCAGGGCTATGTCGATGCTTTCGGACGTTCCGACAAGGTCCGTTTCGGGATGAGCTACCGGAATTTCGACGCCACTGCGAACGATGTCGGCGCATACGGACAGTCGTTCCTGTTCGCGGAGTATCTCCGGACACAGTGCGGCGATACGGTTTTCCGCCGATTGCTTGATTACTGGCGAAACGCCGAGGATCCGGCAGACCTGACGGAGGGAAAGGCGATCGGAGCAATGCTCTCCGGAGAACAGATCGCCGAGATCTCGGCGCAGTGTGCATATTCCGATACGGTCTCCGGAACGCTCGGCAGCGAGGATGAGATCCTGCTTTCGAAGCTCGCGCTCAGCTTTCGCCTGGCGATCGTGCTGCAGGAAGACGCGGGGATCTATGCGATCGGGACGTCCGAGCCGTCGACGCCCGTATATGACGGGACCGGACGCCGGATCGAAGGCGGCGGCGCGCTGCTTCTGGAGCGCGGGGACTTTACCGTTCCTGCCGATGCGGACAGCGGACTGGTCTTTGCCGTGATCAAGAACGGCGCCGTTACGGAGATCTTCTCCGTTCCGGAACCGGAGGAGGGCTTTTATGTGATCGCTGCGCAGTATGAAGGCGCATGGTACGCGATCCCGGCAGCTCCCTCGGGAGACGGGATCATCCGTCCCGTTGAGCTGACGCCGAACGCGGACGGGACCGTTTCGTCCGCACAGGCAAACGGCGCGATCTTTGCGGCGATCCGGGCGGAGGACGGTTTCCGGTTCGCATGCGACGATCGTAACGGTTCCTATCTGCTCGGCAGGGCTGACCCGATGAAACAGGAGCTTAAGGTCTCCGAAGCGGACTGTGTGTTTACATGGTCGCATTTTTCGGACGGCAGCGATCGCCTGCAGGCCGACGGGTATTACGGACGCGCGCTTCTGTATGGCGATATGCAGCGAGGCTTCGGTTATTTTGCTCCGGCCTTTTTTGAGAATGTGCGCTTTGCAAGGCCGCGACTTCTGCGGGTCTCGGTCATGCGGGGCGACGCGAATCTGGACGGGAAGGTGACTGCGGCAGATGCAGCGCTCGTGCTGCGGACGGTCGTGGATCTGTCCTATATGAACATGCCGATGCGCAAGGCCGGCGATATGGACGGCGACGGGATCATGTCGGCGGCGGACGCCGCGGCGATCCTGCGCCTTGTGATAAATCTGGATCAATGATCGGAGGATCGGATATGCGGTCTATACCATGGAAAAAAATACTTGTGTGCCTGCTTGCGGTTTTCACCGCGGCGTCGGTCGCGGGATGCGATTTGAATCGGCAAACCGAAGATAAGGGCGTTGTGATCAGCGAGATCGTTACCAGCAATAAAGAAACGCTGCGCAATCACCCGGTGTACGGTTCGCAGGAGTTTACGGAGAAATACGGTTCGCCGGACTGGATCGAGCTGCACAACGAATCGGATCATGCGATCGACCTGTTAGGCTGGTGCATCACCGATAACATCAAAAACATACAGAAATTTGAGCTTCCGGACGTCACGCTGCAGCCGGACGAATATCTTTTGCTGCTCGGCTCCGATAAGGACAACAAGACGGGCAAGCTTTCCTGGGACGGCCAGAGCCCGATCTTTCTCGGCTTTTCGCTGAAATCCTCCGGAGAAACGCTGCTTTTGGTCAGACCGGACGCGCAGATCGTCGATGAGATCACGATCCCGAAGCTGAACCGGGATGTCTCCTATGCAAGAAGAAGCGACGGCACCTTCGGATTCTGCGATGTGCCCACGCCCGGCAGCGCGAATCTGAACATCACCGACGAGGTGACGGCCGGCGTCGTGATCAACGAGGTCGTCTCCAGCAATTCCGAAAGCTATCTCGTCCCGGAATACGGCTCGCCGGACTGGATCGAGCTGCACAACGATTCGGATCAACCGATCAGCCTTCTCGGCTGGGGCGTCACCGACAATACGAAGAACAGCGACAAGACCTTCAAATTGCCGGATGTGACGATCGAGCCGGACGGTTATCTGCTGCTGCTCGGCTCTGACAAAAAGAACAGGACCGATCCCGTTTCCTGGGACGGAAAGAGCCCGATCCTGCTCGGTTTCTCGCTGAAATCGACAGGAGAGACGATCGTTCTGTTAAGCCCGAGCATGCAGGAAGTGGATCGGCTTTCCGTTCCCGAACTGCACAGCGATATTTCCTTTGCACGGCGCGGCAACGGCACATTCGGCTACTGCGAAACACCGACGCCCGGCGCGGCAAACCTTTCGGAGATCCTCGACACACAGCCGCCCGCAAAGGAGGATATTCCGCCCGTTCCCGTTACGGGGCTTGAGATCAGCGAGGTCTCTCCGCGCAATACACAGATCTTCTGCGGCGGCTGCCTGAAGTGCGACTGGGTAGAGCTGCACAATACGACGGACCGGGATATTCCGATCGTGAGCTTCACACTCTGCGACGAGCTGCGCGATTACGACGACGCGAATCTTTCCGGCGTCGTTCCGGCAAACGGATATCTGCTCGTGTTCTGCTGCGAAAAGAATTGTACGACGAAGGACGCTCACGTCTGTGTGGAGCTCGGTGTGAGCCGCTACGGCGACACGCTGTATCTGTTCGACGGCAACGGCTTTGAACTGGATCGGGTCACGATCCCGAGTATGCCGTATAAGGACGTGACATGGGCGCGCCGCGCGGACGGCACATTCGGCTACTGCGAGACGCCGACGCCGAACGCCGCCAATACGGCGGAGATCACGAACGAGCCGCCGGTGCGTCAGGAGGAACCGCAGGATGAGCCGGACGACAAGTCCGAGGAGCCGGTGGATCCGACGCTGCACGCAAGGCGTCCTACCGGACTTCGCATCAGCGAGGCGCTGGCAAAGAATACCTACAGCATTACGGATAAAACGGGCGAGCGCTGCGACTGGGTAGAGCTATATAACGCGTCCGACAGCCCGATCGCGCTTGCCGGCTGGTATCTCTCGGACAATCCGAAGAATCTGACCAAATGGGCGCTGCCGGGAGATACGTCCCTGCCGAACGGCAGCTATCTTGTCGTTTTCCTGTCCGGCAAAACAGACGTGACCGGAGAGCTGCACGCAAGTTTCTCGCTCAGCGAGGGCGAAACGCTCTATCTGTACAACGACCGCACCAAGGAACTCGACTGGATCACGGTCCCCGCGCTTCCGGACAACGTTTCGATCGGTCTCGACGAATTCAACAACCAGGTCTATTACCGTTATCCGACGCCGGGCGAACCGAACGGACACGGTGACAAGAACGCGGAGGCGATCGGTTTTTTTCAACCTGACGGCGTATACATCTCCGAGGTATGCGCCATTCACGATCGGGGAAGCAGCGAAAAGGACTGGATCGAGCTGTATAACGGCGGGGAGACCGCAGTATCGCTGGACGGCTGGTATCTGAGCGATTCGATCGACGATCTGCAAAAGTACCGGATCTCGTCGATGTCGCTTGGCGCGCACGGGTACGGCGTGATCGAGGCGTCGGCTTCGGCGGTCGACCGCAAAGCGGGCGACGCCGCGTTCGGCGTCAGTCCGTCCGGAGAGACGCTGTATCTCTCGGATACAAAGGGAATCGTTCGCGATGCGTTCCAGACCGGCGTGCAGCGCAACGGTATGTCGAGCGGCCGCATCGAGGGCGACGATCAGACCTGCCGTGTTTTCTTTACCAAGAAGACGAAGGGAAAACAGAACAGCGATGCCCGCTATTCCGGTTATACCGCGCAGCCGGTCTTTTCCGATACCGCGCTGTATCACACCGAGACGTTCACGCTGACGCTTACCTGCCCGGATCCGAACGCCGTGATCCGCTACACGACGGACGGAAGCGAACCGGACGAGGGATCGACACAGTATACGGGTCCGATCGGCATTTCAAAGAATACCGTGATCCGCGCGATCGCGTTTTCCGACAATCTGCTTCGGAGCGAGATCGTTACGTTCCATTATCTTTTCGAACAGCCGCATACACTTCCGGTCGTCTGCATCGCTATGTCGCCGCAGGATTTCAACGCGGTCTATAAGGTAAAGCTGCACAAGGATATCAAGGAACGGAAGGGCTATGTCAATTACTACGAGACCGACGGGCTGATGGGCACGGCGTTTCCCTGCGACATCAAGGCGAAGGGACAGGGCACACTGAAGTATATCTCGCAGAAGTCCCTGTCGCTGTCGCTTCGCGCGCAGTACGGCATGTCGCACGTCGACTATCCGTTCTTTCCGGGCTATGCCTATACGAGGTTCGGCTCCTTCGCATTGAGACAGGCAGGACAGGATTACGACAAAGCGCGTCTGTGCGACGCGTTTGCTTCCCGCGCATGCCTTGGGCTCAACGTAGACTGCGCCAATTCGCGCTTCTGCGTGGTCTATATCAACGGCAGTTATTACGGCATTTATGATTTCAACGAAGAGCTGAATTCGAGATATCTCGAAACGCATTTCGGCGTCGATCCGGATACTGTCAACACCATCATGCGAAACGGTGCGGTCGCGAGAAAAGGCACAAATTCGCAGTTCAAATCCGATTTCAATGCTGCAAAGAATGCGAATCTGTCCTCGGACAGCGCATACGAGAAATTCATTGAAAAGGTGGACCCCGACGCGTTTATCGACTACGTGATCTGCCGTCAGGTATTTCTCGATACGGACTGCTTCAATCAGAAATACTGGCGTACGACCGATTACGGGATCAAATGGCGTCCGCTCTTGTATGATATGGATCTGATCCTCAGCAGCGGTTCGTCGCGCAACATCGCATATCTGTATTTTAATAAAGGCGGAACACCCTCAGCAAACGGTTCGCTGACGTACTTTTATTTCACGGTGGCGTTGAAAACCAACGCAGGCTGGCGGCAGAAGTTCATCGAACGATACGTCGAGCTTGTGATGACGCAGCTCTCCTCGGAGCGGCTGACGGCTTTGCTCGATCAGATGACGGCGGAACTCGAGCCGGAAATGCAGCGGCATATCGACCGGTGGAGGTATCCGAGGAGCATGTCAAACTGGAAGAGCTCGATCAAAACGCTGAGGGAAAAGCTCGAGAAGCGACCGATGATCGCGCTTGAGCACATCCAGAAGGAGTTTAAGATCTCGCAGTCTGAAATGGATGCGTTGATCGCAAAATATCGGCATTGACCGGGCGTACCGGATCGATGCGGAAAGGATAACGTTATGGAAGAAGCAGAAAACGTCATTACACAGAACGAAAACATAGACGACGAATGTATCCTGCTTGCGCAAGGGATCACCAAAAGATATAAGCAAACGAAAGCAAACGACAATATCACCGTCGGGATCCCGCGCGGAAAGATCGTCGGGTTTGTAGGCGAAAACGGCAGCGGCAAAACGACGTTCCTGCGCGTCGTCACAAAGCTGATCTTCCCGAATGCGGGCACGTTTCGCTTCAACACGCCGGACGGGAAATGCCGCATCGGCGCGATCGTGGAATCGCCTGCCTACCATCCCGGCATGTCCGCGCGCGACAATCTGCGTTTTCAGGCGCGTCTGTGCGGCGCGGACGAGAAGGGGATCGACGGGATCCTTGAGATGGTCGGACTTCTGGATACCGGCAAAAAGGCGGCGAAGCATTTCTCCCTGGGGATGCGGCAGCGCCTCGGCATTGCGATCGCCCTGATCTCCGATCCGGAGCTGCTGATCCTTGACGAGCCCACGAACGGACTGGATCCGCAGGGTATCATCGAATTGCGCGAGTTTCTGAAATCGCTTTGCAAGGAGCGGAAGATGACGCTGCTTATCTCCTCGCACATCCTCAGCGAGCTGTCGCTGCTTGCGGAGCATTATCTGTTCATCCATAAGGGCGTGATCCTGCGGTCGGTTTCTGCGGAAGAGCTCTTCTCGCGTTCCGACAAGCGGCTGATCTTCCGATGCGAGAACGATCCGTCGGAATTCCTGAAGAAAGCGGTTTCAAACGGTTGGGCGGAGGAGACAGAGGAGAAGAACGGGAGCTTCATCCTGCACGGACCGAAGCAGTATCCGGCGCTTCTTGCCGCGCTTTCCGAGCTCAACGTTACCGAGCTCGAAACGAAGGAGGAGACACTGGAAACACGCTACCTGTCCTTGATGGGAAAGGGGGAACAGCAATGAAAAACGTTCTTTCCGCGGACTTCTTTGATCTTCGTAAATCCAAGATGGTCTTTTTGCTGCCGATTTTTGCGGGTCTGCTCGGCATACTGATGCCGATGATGTATTACGGCATTTATGTGCTGTTCAAGTATATCGGCAGCATGGACGCCCTGAAGGACTACCCTTCGATCCAATCCATGGTCGGCATGCTGGATATTCTGGACGCGCGCACCGTGTTCATGAGCTCTCTGCCGCTCTCACAGGGCTTCGGCCTGATGATGACCGCCATGGTCGGTTTCCGCGCGGCGCGTCCGTTCGGAACGGGCGTCTATCGGAATAAAGTGATCGTCGGGATTCCACGTCCCGAGATCTATCTCTCGCAGTTTCTGATCTGCCTGCTGCTTTCGATCGTCGGCGCGGCGCTCTATACGCTGTCCGCAGGGATCACGAGCCGGCTGACCTTCGGACCGCTCGACCTGTCCGGCCATGAGATTCTCGTCATTGCCGTTTTCACGTTCGGGATTTATCTCGTGTATACCGCGATCCCCGTGTTCACCGCGTTTACGTTCCGCAGCGTGCCGCTGACGCTGATCGTTTCGATGGTCCTTCCGATCCTGATGCAAACGGTGATCTCGATCGTCACGCCGGTTATCAGCTTTACGCAGGAGACGGTTCCCGAGGCGTTCCTGTATATCATGACGGCGCTTCCGGCGTTCCAGGGCGCGATCATGGCGGCGCAGGGGATTCCGAATACGATCGTGATCATTGCGATTTGTGCGGACCTTGTCTGGGCGGCGCTTCTGACCGTGCTCGGCGTCCTCCGCTTCAGAAAAGCGGACATCAAATGATTCTATCCAAAACAAAAACAGCCCCGGCGAAAATCGTCGGGGCTGTTTCATGCTTGCTTATCCCTCCGGATCGTATTCCAGAAGATCGCCGGGCTGGCAGTGCAGCGCCTCGCAGATCGCGATCAGGGTCGAGAAGCGGATCGCACTGATATGGCCGTTTTTCAGCTTGGAGAGATTGACGTTTGCGACACCGACCTTGTCCGAAAGCTCCTTGAGGCTCATCTTTCGATCCGCCATCACACGGTCGAGCCGTAAAATGATCTTACCCATGGTTCACCTCAAAGCGTTTCGTCGGATTCCTTCTGGAGCTCTGCGCCGTAGCGGAAGATCATGGTCAGGAACAGCAAGATCAGCGCGATCAGGATCGGTGCAAAGCTGAACGAAACCTCGAAGCCGGTGTTCATGTCGGCAGGATTCAGGGAGAAGGAGAGGTCGATCGAACGGCGGATCATGGCGTTGCCGACCGCTTCTGCAGCGCTCGAAAGCACGGCGCCGATCATCAGTACCCACGCGAAAACTGTCATGCGGCGGATCACGCCGTCCGAAAACGGCGTGTCGCAGTGCCGGAACGCGTCGCAGAGCCGCTTCAGGAAGATGAACACAACGAGCAGCGCTGCGCAGTAGACGAGCCCCGAGAACACCGCGGTCGCCAGGCGCTTGAGTTGAAACTCTATGCGGTCCGAAGCGGCATGGATCAACAGGCCGTCCGCTGTTTTCTGCATCTGCATTTCGTTGTACTCCGTACCGTTGATCCCGAGCTTGGCGTTCAGCTCCTGCGGATCATCCGGGATCTCATCCATCCAGCGACCGATCAGGCTCTCACCGACTGTCACGTCCAGATCGCCCTTGACGCCGATCGTCACCGCATCGTTTGGCAGCACGGCAAGCGCAATGCCGCCGATCAGACACCCAAGGCAGGCGACGGACATCAGAACGATCAGAACGATCGTTATGATCTGTCCGACAAGTCCGATCCGATTGATCTTATTCTTGATCTTGTTTTCCATGGTTCTATCCTCCGATTCGTTAATTTATTTACGTTTCTCGTAAACTTTTGAACAAAGGATAGCACACATGTTTATGCTTGTCAAGTATAAATTTACGTATAACGTTAAAATTGTTACGAATCTGTTTCTACTGCGGATAAAAGGACGGGAGCTGCGCTGCCCAATGCAGTAAAGCTGCTCCTCGCAAGAAATAGCTTCGCTACAGCGACTTCATTGAAAAAAACGATGTGTTGAAACACGCCGTTATTTCATGGTGGAGGCGGAAGTCGCTTCTCACTGCGGTTCGGTCACTGCGCGGCTCTGAAGCCGCAGTGCGGTTTCATTCGACTCAGCGCCGGGTTCTCTTCCTCCCGCACAATTCTATAAAGAAAACAAGGCATCAACGACGCCTTGTTTTCTTTCTGTGTAAAAGTGCGGAAAAGGACACCGTCAATCAGGGGACTGTTCTCCGACTGATTGATCAAGGCGAGGAAAATCTCCCGGCCGGATCAGTCCTTGTTCGCTTCGCGAAGGTAGTCCAACATATAGGAGAGGTCGGAGCCGGGCAGAATCAGATCCGGTTCAGAACCCTCGATGCTCATGCCGCCGTCCGGTTTCTCTCCCGCCACCATGCTGAAGCGGAACAACAGTCCGGAATCCGGCAGCAGCACCAGCACGGGATCAATACCGATGCCGTCGCCCATGGTGTGGGTACCTGCCACGGTAGCCCAGCCGGAGCGCTGGCAGAAGTTGACGAAATTCTCCGCGGCGGAATACACGCCGGGACCCACCAGGACCCAGCGCTTTGCGCTGCTCCGGATCCCCGACCATCCCATCACGATGATGCTGTCTTTATGATACAGCTCCAACCCCAGTTCCTCAGCCCAGGCGGGGGCGTCCTTCAGCTCCGCGGTGCGGCGGTATCCGCCGCGGCTCTCCAGGATCTGCCGATTCAGAGGGGTGTCTTTGCTGTACATCCGCATCGGAAAGTAGTAGTCCTCTCCAAAGGGCGCCACCAGATTCTGCACCCAGTACATTTCGGATCCGCCTCCGTTCATGGCAATGTCAAAGACGATGTGTTCCGCCTCCGGGTATTCCTTGATCGCGTTGATGATGTCGTCCTGCACTTTCTTATCGACGCCCTGGATGAAGCTATAGATGGTGAAGCACAGTGCCTTACAATCCGGGAAATATTGTATCTCCACTTCACGCGGCTGATAATAGTCGTCCGTCTCTTGCGGCGAATCCTCCGCAGGAAGCTTGTAATACCCGGCCTGGGCGGCCTGCATGACAGCATTGTATGAGAAAAGTCGAATAGAAATACTTTCCTCCGCGGTGTATACGCTGTAATAGAAGGGGAAATCCTCCTGCCGGATCAGAGACAGATGGGCGGTGTTTCGGAGCTCATAAAAGATGCCCTGCAGAATGTCGACCATGTGCTCCGACGTTTGTGCCTTTTTCATTTTTTCCTCGTATTTGGCCCGGATGCCGTCCACGTCGATCCCCTTGCCGCGGAGGTAGTCCAGATAGGGATAGTCATGCTCCAAAGTGTCCCAAAGAAGCGCGTAATCGGCTGCGTACTTGGCAGGAGTTGTGGCGCTGCTCTCGACGGGCGCTGTATCCTGCGGCGCGTCGGTGACGTTGGAGACTGCAGGACTTGCGCATCCCGACAGGAGCAGGATCGCCAGCAACAGGCAGAAGAAGCTCTTACAGGCGATGGATTTCTTCATTTTCCCATTCTCATTTAGTCTGGAATGAAATGATCTCCTTCTTTTCATGTCTGATTGTAATGTCATATGTTTCCCTCCCTCGCAAATACCGATTTGTTGCGACGACTATACTACAATAAGCCACATAAAGCAAACAGAAATATTCTTCCGCAGCAGGAAAAAGAGCTTTCTTTGTTGCCTGAGTACGCTCAAAAGTCACGCACTCACCCCGACAAACGGGTATTTATTGCGTTCTGTATTACAGCTTTAATACTGCGACTATTTCGTCGCCGTCCATTTCGCCGTTTTCCACAAATCCAAAAGAACGGTAGAGTTCTCTTGCCACCTCGTTCTCCGGCTCATAAGAAAGGGAGCAATACTCGGCTTTTCCGCAGGGCCACGTTCTGATAAAGTCGAGAGCCTGCTTTATTGCTTCTTTGCCGTAGCCGCGTTTTTGATATCGCTTGTCAATCATCAAACGCCAGAGG
>JAEEGL015402464.1_pt1 | contig 25966 bp, 36 predicted proteins | sample 9134231 | NCBI WGS metagenome assembly JAEEGL01 (sample SAMN16246548, study PRJNA631951) | gut metagenome | biome: gut microbiome; feature: rumen; material: fiber-attached | host: Bos | place: Iran: Karaj | collected 2018-10 | reverse complement strand
GCCTGTCCCTTCATCTTGCCGAGGGCAGCCTCCAGACGCTGTATCTCGTTGGCGTTCTTGCGCCACTGCTCGCTGTTGAACTCAATGGTGTTGTTCTCCTCGCGAAGCAGGCGGATGGCGTCCTCGGTGGCCTTGATGCTGTTGGTCTGTGCCTGGGCACGTTTGGTCTCCGCCTCACGGATGGTATTCCCCTCGGCGGCAATCTTGTCGTTGGTTTCTTGCAGTTCTTTCTGACGCTGGTTGTTCAACTCGATGTCCTTCTCCGTGGCGAGCTCCATCTCACCAAGTGTTTTCTTTGCCTTCTCCAGCTCGGCAGTCTTGTCTGCAGAAGCCTTCGTAAGCTCCTCCTCCATCTTGACGGACTTCTCCTTGTCGGAGTTGGCCTTGGCGGTGGCATCGGAAAGTTTCTTCTGCTGCTCTTCCTCGGCCTTCTGCGCATTGGTGAGCTCCTTCTGCGCATCCGAAAGTTTCTTTTGCAGGTCCGCCTTTTTCTTGTCCTCTTCTGCAGACTGGCGCTGCGCCTCTGCCTTCTTCTTCTCGTCCTCAGCGGATTGCTGCTGGAGTTGTCTGAGCTGTTCTTGCTTCTGTTTCTTCTGTTCCTCCAAAGCGTTAATCTGGCTGGTCAGGGTGGCCTTCTGCTGTTCCACCTCATTCTGCTTCTGTTCGGTCTGAACCTGCTTTTCGGTGGCCTGCGTTTGTTGCTTCGTCTTTTCGGACAGCTTCTCCGTCGCCGCAGCCTGCTGCTCTGTGACGTCGAGTTGCTTCAGTGCAGCCTGGTAGGCTTTTTCTATTTCGGCAGGGTCGGTAATTAAGGATGTTGCCCCAAGATCTTTCGATGCCTGCATCTTTTCTTTGTTGAACTCAAGACGCTTCGATACATCGTTGTTGATCAAATAGTAGCTACCGGAAGCATCCTTGCCTCCAGCTTTAGTAAAGATACCTCCGTGAGGGCTGCTAATAAGTTCTTTGAGCCACTTCTCGGCTTCCGCCTTCTCCATTCCATAGCGCTCGCCGAATGCTTTACGTATATTATCGAATTTCGATACAGGGAAACTTGATTGTGTCTTGCTAACCGTTCCTCCATTTGCACTTATCAGCGATAGCAGGTAGTTTTCTGCCTCGCGCGGGTTCGTGATGGTACGCTCTCCGGATACACTCTCGTGGAACGTCGACTTTGCAGTCATTTCTTTCAGACGGTCGCGGGCCTGGGTGAGTTTCTGCACGGCTTCCGTCTCGCTGCCTGCAGCATTGGCAGCCGACTCCTCTTCCTTGGTAAGAGCCTTGTAGGCATCCCTTGTCTCATCGAGCTGTTTTGATAGTTCTTGTATCTTCTTGCGTGTCTTCTCGGTCTTCTCATCCAGCTTCTGTGCTGCTTCTGCTGCCAGACGGTCTCGGTCTTCAGGTTTCTTGGCGGTAGCCGCGAAACGCAGGTCTTTCTGATAATCCTGTTCCGGTTTTACCAGTTTTTTCTTCTGTTTCTCAATTTCGTCGTTCAGGGACTTCATCTTTGCCATCAAGTCCTGGGCAGACTGAGCTTCACCCTCCGTGCTTTTGGCTCCTTCCTTCTGTGCGGCAGTAAGTTCGTCTCGCTGTTTCTTTAGTTCTTTAATCGTACCAGTGAGAGCGTCTATGTCGGATTTGAGGGTCTTCTGCTCTGCGGTCTGCTGCTTGACTGTTTCGGTCTGGTCTTTGGTGGCGGTAGTGCTATTTTTCTTCAGTTTTTCAATCTCGAGCTCAATACCTTTCTGTTGCGTTCCTAAATCAATCTTTCTTTGCAGTAATTCATTATCTTCTTTGAGTAGACGATTTGCTTCCTGGCGGGCAGTAAGATAGCCTTCTTTCAATTCAAAGCCACCAAAAAGCTTGTTCGCGCCGGCGCCTGTCATGTTTGGCATAGCTCTCAACTGTCCGGAGAGTTCTGTGACCTGTGAACATATACTCCTAATAAGATGTTCCCAATCTCTGAACTGGGTCACATTGTCTTTAAGGTCAGGAAAAGCGGTCTTGCCTAACCTTTCGTAGTAATCTTTATACGACTCAGTCTCCTTCTGAGGCCCGATCTTCTTATAGGCTGCATTCAACTGGTCTATGTAAACCTTCAGTTGGTCTTGGCCGAATATTCCATTGTCTAAGTCCTTCCAAAGAATTGACTGTCCTCTTCTCGAAGACTTCTCTGTCAAGGTATCCATTCGAGCTTGCAGAAAAGAGCGTCTTTCTTCTATATTGTCACGCTCTGTAACGAGTGCATCAATCTTAGCTTTTAACTCGTCGATGCCCGACGCGTCCACCTTTGGCTGTACCTTCTGTGTACCCAGTTTGGTCAACTCATCTTGCAGCTGCTTCACCTTCTCCTCTGCCGTCTTAGTGGTAGCCTGCAAGCCTTCGAGCGCAGCCTTCTCTGTCTCTACGGCTTGCGCAGAGCTCTCTGCAACCTGCTTGGCAACGTCGGCGGCCTCGCGCTTCTTCTTGCTCTTGCGGTCTTCGTTTGCTATCTCCTTCTCGATACTGGCAATGACATTCTGCTGCATCGCGAGGTCTTCGTTGCGCTTGGCGACAGTCTCTGCCGTGGCGCGTGCGGCATCCTCGCGTGTCTTACGCTCTTTCTCCAGAACGGAGATGCGCTCCTTGCCTGCGGCAATGGTCTGCTCGGCAGCCTCGGCCTCGCGCTTGGCGGCGGCGGCACCTTCCTCGGTCAGCTGATACGCCACGCGGCGTGCGTCGTTGGAAGTGACAATCTCTCCTTTCATCTGCCGCTCGGCAGTTGCCATCTGGTCGAGCTTGGTGGTCACCACCTGCAGCTGTCCCTCCAGTTTCTGATACTCGTTGCCCATATACGGCACAATACCCATCAGCTCCTGGATACCCTTCTTCTCCTGCTCCAAGGTGGAACGGAAGACGGTACCGCCCTGCTGGATGACTTGTATGAGCTGGTCGGTGTCACGCTGCATGCGGGCATAGTTCTGCTCCGTCTCCTGCATGATGGCACCCATCTCACGCCACTCCTTCGTGCCGGCATCGAACTTGCTCTGTGCAAGCTTTGCTGCGTTGTTGACGGCCTTCTGGAAGGCAGCGTTCATCTGGTTCAGCGAGCCGTCGTTGAACATTTTTACGCCCTGGTCGAGGACGCGCATTCCCTTGATGAGTTCGTTCTGTGCCTGCGACAACTGCTTGTAGCGACGCTCCTCGGTCTTGGCCATGGCCCGCAAGCCGGCAATGACGTCGTCTGGGGCATTGGCCTTTAAGGCTCTGTCGATTTCTTCGCGTGTCTTCGTCAGGGCGGCATTGCTTTTCTCTGCTTCCTGACGCAGTGACTCAATGGCGGCATTGGCTCCTCTGGCGTTGGCCTGGAAGTCTATGCGTACTATATCGTATCGGTTTGCCATAATGGGTTATGTGTGTATTGTGCTTGTTAGTTCTTTGATTGGAGTGCCCACTGCAGGGCGCGGTTGTAGGCGGCAGCGGCACTCTTGTTGCTGCCCATGGAATAGAGCATGTAGATGGTTCCGGCGAAGGAGAAGCGACGGCGTGCATAAGCTGTAAATTTGCCGGCCTGCGTGCGCATCTCCGTGACGACGTGCGGCTTTCCCTTTCGCTTTCTCGTGGCCACCTTGATTGGCTGCCATCGGGGATGTGGGATGTCAGGCACCTGTTCATTATACGGCTCGCCCTTGCCGACGGCAAGTTCTACAAACTTCGCGTAGTAGATATAGCGGGCCTCGAAGACCTGTGCGTCACCGCCACTTGCCTCCCACGTCTTCCATGTGAGGGAGCGGCGCAGACGTCCTGAGCGAGAACCCTTGTCTTGTCCCTTCGCATAAATCTGGCGGTCAACGTCGGCCAGTGTGTTCTCTCCGGTGATACGCTCGAAGTTATTGATCCAGTTCATGATGCGCGTGTCGCGCCAGTCGAACTTCCAGCGCAGCACACCATCTCCATACTTATCGGTTGCCCAGCTGCGTTCCTGAATCTCTGATAACAGTGCCATGCGCTTTTACTTTTCCGTTGTTTCCGTGTTGTTAGCGGTATTCGCCTGACGAATAATAACCTCTGCCAGGCAGTGTTGCCAACGCTTCTTTAGCTCACCGCCCTCGCGCTCGACGGTGTCGATGCGCTTGTAGAGCTCCACCTCCATCAGGGCCAGCGAGTCCTTGCCGGTCGCAGGGACGTTTGTCTTACGGAGCTGCTGCTCGCAGTAGGCGACGAAGCGCATAACACGGAGCGTGGCGGCGTCGTGCGCCTGACGGATGCGGTCGGCAAGACCTTCGTAGTAGGCCAATGTTCCCTCCTCCGGTTTCTGCTCCTTCTTCTCCTTCTTCTGCTGTGCCATGGACTCCAGCAAAGCCTGGGCGGCAACCTCTGCATCGTCGGGCTGCGGCGTTATCGGTGCAGGAGCAACGCCCTCGATGCGCAGCGGCTGCGCCTCGGCCTGTTCTTCCTTTTGGAATGCCTTCTTGATTTTGTTCAACATATCGTCTCTTTTTATGCTGCAAGATATAGCCGCTAAACGTAAAAATCAAGGGCAGACAAGGACGAGTTGGCACACGCCAGTCTCTTTAAAAATTTTCTCAAAAATGTTTGGTGGTTTCTCAAAAATGTTATATCTTTGCAACGTCAAATCATCTAAGCAGCAACAATAACTGCCATAATTAAGAAACAGAATACCGGACTGCAACCGCGCGGGAAGAGGAAACAAATCCCAAGGTTACTCGCTTAGATGAACCTGACAGCGCGTAGTTGCAGCCCGCTTAGTTTTTATACATAAGATAATGATCAACCTTTTATACATCGACCTCTTCTGTGGAGCGGGCGGCACGTCGAGCGGCGTGGAGTATGCACGGGTGGATGGCGAGAAATGCGCAAAGGTGGTGGCATGCGTAAACCATGACAAGAACGCCATCCTCTCGCATGCGGCCAATCATCCCGACGCACTTCACTTCACCGAGGACATTAGGACACTGAACCTTTTGCCTATGATGAAGCATCTGGAGTTTGCGAGAATCCGATACTCAAACGCATACGTCGTACTCTTGGCATCACTGGAATGCACCAACTTCAGCCGTGCCAAGGGAGGTCAGCCACGCGACGCCGACAGCCGCACGCTGGCGGAACATCTCTTTCGATACATCGAGGCCCTGCGCCCCGACTACATACAGATAGAGAACGTGGAGGAGTTCATGTGCTGGGGAGAGCTGGATGAGCACGGGCACCCCGTGTCAAAGCACAAGGGAGCATCATACCTTCGATGGGTGAAGCAGGTATGTCATTACGGCTACAACTACGACTGGCGCCTGCTGAACGCTGCCGACTTCGGCGCATACACATCGCGCAAGCGATTCTTCGGGCAGTTTGCGCGAAAGGGACTGCCCATCGCTTTTCCAGTACAGACACATGCCAAGGTGACAGTACCTTATGTCAACAAGGACTGTCCCGAAGACACCTATCGTCCTAACCCTGACTGGAGCGAGCTCTTCCCCGACCATTACAAGCCGTGGAACGCGGTGCGCGACGTCCTCGACCTCGAGGACGAGGGCAGCAGCATCTTTGCCAAGAAGAGGCCGCTGTGCGAGAAGACACTGGAACGCATCTACGCCGGGCTCGTCAAGTTCGTGGCAGGAGGCAAGGAGAAGGCCGATACATGGATACTGAAATACAACTCCACGAATCAGGATGGACGACACAACCCTCCGGGCATCGAAGAGCCGTGTCCCGTCGTGGCCGTACAGAACAGGCTCGGCTTGGTGAAGGCGCAGTTCCTCTCCAAGCAGTTCAGCGGAGACCCGATGTCGAAGAACGTGGGAGTCGACCAGCCTGCAGGCACCGTGACAACCGTCGACCATCACGCATTCGTCACCGCCTATTACGGCAACGGCTATAATTCCAGTATCGAAGACCCTGCTCCCACCGTCACAACCAAAGACAGGCTGAGCTTGGTCAACTGCCAGTTCATCGCAAATGAATATAGCAGCGGCGGTCAGTTGTCGAGCCTTGATCAGCCTAATCCCGCCGTGCTGACCAGACCCAAGCAGCAACTCGTCAGTTGTTCCGTATGTGGCGATAGTATCGACACCAAGTTCCTGATGAACCCTCAATACCAAAGCCCCGGCGGCAGCATCAACAATCCTTGCTTCACGCTCATAGCACGCATGGATAAGATGCCTCCGTACCTCGTCAGTACGGAGCAGGGAGTGGGCATTAAGATTTTCGACGACGACACACCAATGATGCGAAAGATCAAGGAGTTCATGGCAGCCTACGGAATCATCGACATCAAGATGCGCATGTTGAAGATAGCGGAGCTGAAGCGAATCATGGGGTTCCCCGATGACTACACCCTCGTAGGCACACAGGCCGAGCAGAAGAAGTACATCGGCAATGCCGTAGAAGTGAACATGGCCCGCGTGCTCTGCGAGGCACTCTCAAAACGCCTGCGGAAACTTAGCTCTGAAGCTGTATAAAGAAAACATTTATAAAAAGAAGAATTGTATTAGTATGGATATATTCACAGAGATACGGACGAAGATATCAAGGCGCGTATTGAGGTGGGCAGCGACTCCGTCCGATCACAAGCGCCCACAGGATGACGTGCCGGACGAGACGGTTCTGCGGCATCTCTATGCGGACTACCAGCGTCTTTCCCGTGAACGTAGCATTCTCATCCATTACATCCGCCGGATGGAACAAATCTACGAGGAGTCAAAAGTGGGAATGTTCCGTCTCGCAACTGGGAAAAAAGGTACGAGAAATCGCATAAGGCAGGAGCTCTGCCTGATTGCATATAACGTCGTCAAGGAACATCTTGACGCACAAAAACAACTACGGGAAGAGTTGGAGAGGAAAGACCATGAATAAGACGATAAGACTGAAGGTCGGCGACCGGTTTCAGCAGGCGTGGACGGGATGCAAGGAACCGATGTGGTTTAAGGTGCTTGCGATAGACCGCGACGGCAACCGGCTTCGCGTGGCGTGCTACAGCCCACGTGGATACGGATGGGAAGAGACGTGGGACGACCTCGACGTAACAGAGAACGCTTTCAATATAGGTGAATATAAAATGATGGATATATGATAATCTTTAAGCATTATTATCAGAAAAGTGACAGTTGGATGTGGATGTATTGGGAACGTCATGACGGTTTCGGTTTGTGTCCGCTCCTGAAGGTGAACTATGCAGACCACAGAGGAGTCTATTTCTATTTCCTTTTCACATGGTGGAAGTTTCAATGGTGTTGGGCAAAAAGTAATCTTCATTCCAAAGAATAATGGTACGCTATGATAGGAGACATTAAAGGCTATTGCTTGCTGAAATCAATCGATCGCTGCTTTATCGGCTACAGAGAGGCAGAAAACCCGGTAGTGTATAGTGAGATTAAGATGTCACTGACGAGATATCCGCTGCGAATCGTGGACGTTGCCGTGGACGACTCGGGCTTCCTCGTGCTGGAGCCAGGAGGGGCGTGCCCTTGTCGACGTGCGTAGCATGGACGACGTCGACCGCTACTTCCTCTGCGACGAGTTCGGCGGAGTACTCCTCCCCCGTGGACTGTCGACCAAGGAGAAGATAGTCCAGTCGATGCGACGTCTGAACAGGAAAGGCGGCTACAACGACCTGCTGCGGAAGATGGTCATCGCAGCATCGTTACAGAAGAATGAATTTAACGACGACTTTTTATTCGCAAAACAATAGAGACTATGACAGACAAAGAGAAAATCAGAGAAGAGGTTGAAAGACTTTTAAAAGAAAACAGAGAAAGAAGTTCAAGAGAGGGCGCGACTAACCGTCCATTGACAGAATGTGACGATTGTATCAAGTATAAAAACGGGGAATGTATCGGAGATAATTCTGCGGCAAAAGGAAGCGGGTTATGTAAGAAACTTAACGAAAACGGGGAATACATAGATCCTTGGAAAGAACTTCGCAACAGCATTGAAGACTTCAAAGAAGTATGCCTATATCCGCTCGCCAACTATGGCAATAGTATAATAACGAGGATTATTAAGAAAATCTGCAAACTTACTCACCATAAGAGTGACTACAAAATCAAAAAATTGGAGGAATAAAAAAGTTATGAGACTGAAACACATTACATTCACAGGCATTGATGCCAAGACGGACATCCAGGACCTGATTGATATCCAGCGCGAGTACCCTATTGCGGAGTTCGGTGTGCTGACGGGCTACCACTGGTACGAGAACGGCAACCGATATATCAATCCGCAGTTCCTTTGCAATCTGTGGGGACAGAGGCTGAACCTTGCTTTGCACGTATGCGGCCGTGCAGCTTCTGACGCAGCGGACGGGTATTGGATTAGACTCAATAAGCATTTAATTCATTGCCTTGGACTGTTCAAACGTGTTCAACTGAACATAGCCAACCGGGATGATATTCCGTATAGGCTTGCAAGCACGCCCAATAATCATACCGAGGTTATTATCCAGCAGAGAGGCATTCATGACATCGAATTTTATGAGCGAAGCAAGTGGATGAATACATCTATCCTGCTTGATGCCTCTGGCGGACAGGGTATAAATACTCCCATTGAAATCCTCAAATGTGACGGTAAGGTTGGTTATGCCGGAGGCATCAACCCGGACAACGTGGCCGACAAACTGACCTACCTCTTTGAGAATGTCAACGACGGCGAGTTCTGGATTGACATGGAGAGTGGCGTGCGCACCGACGACTGGTTTGACACCGACAAGGTGCGCCGCGTGCTCCGCATCTGCAAGGAGGTGATTAGAGATTTTGGGTTGGAGGACTGAGCGATGGAGAAACAACGAGCATCACAAATCATCGAGTTTGCTTTCTTGAATACCGACGGGCATATCCGATCCGAAGATATGTTCGAGTATGGCGCAAAAGAACTGACAGACGCACTGCGGATGGCAATGTTCGCCCTGCGCCAGAACGAAAACCAGCACGTCTATATCTTCAAGGGCGAGGTAGCGGGCGACATCATCTGCGACCTGTGGACGACAAGCGTGCCAGACATCGGCGAGCAGATGATACTCTGGGATAAAGGCGAATACCACCACTACGAGGTCACACGGCGCATCTACGGTGTTAATGCTGAAGAGAAAGTTGGCGTGTGGAATCTCTACGTGAAGCCAAAGCGAAAAGGATTTATTGACTAAGTAATAACAACCGCCGCAAGGCATAGTATTAACAATCAAAATTCAAAAGACAATGCAAAACTTTGATGAACAGGCAGAGAAGTATCTCGGCGCAGTGGAGAAACAGAAAGAGAGTGAGGGCAAGGCCGGCGAGGGCTTTACCCGTGGTGACATGGAGACGTGCTTCGTAAGCGGGGCGCAGTCGATGGAGGTGCTGCAGGAGGGTTGCGAGGGCACCTTCGGGCAGGCCGTGGGTTCGCTGAAGCGCGGCTTCCTGGTGCGTCGCAAGGGCTGGAACGGCAAGGGTATGTTCCTCTTCCTGCGTCCTTTCGACTCGCTGAAGGACGGGTTTATCATCGACACGGTGAAGTCGCTGCCCTACAACTTCAAGGAGTGGGTCAAGGCGCATCCCAACGCCGAGGGCGAGCGGTTCTTCACGCAGTACATCTGCATGAAGGCGGCAGACGGCTCGATAGTGAACGGCTGGCAGGGCTCGCAGACCGACATGCTCTCCGAGGACTGGGTGCTGGTGGACCCCAACGAGTAAGCCCACACCGCCACCGACCACGCAGGGCAACCGTCCCTGCGTGGGATTGAAAGACGACAACGAATTAAACTGATTGACACGAATTATGAAAGCAAACGAATCCGTTGATTTTTTCTCGGTTCATGGCAGGGAAGAGGTCGCAGAGATAGATAAACGCATTGAAAGGAAACAAAAGGAATACGATGCCAAACTTAGGGATAGAATGATGAAGGCAAAGGATTTTCCGATGACTGATTAAAGAACGATTGATTAATGAATATTCAAATGAAGTTCGGAATCGAGAAAGTAATATTAAGCACCAAGACCAACATCAGGGGAAAGGTGCTGGAAGAGAATGTGCGATGGGTAGTGTACCGCAGGATTTTCTTCGGGCTCGAAAGGGTATATCTTGATGTTTTTAATAACTATGCGTGGGAGAACCAAGGAGAGGTCAGAGTGGAATATCGGCTTGGCATAAGGTACGCAACGCGCTTTCATACGAGACTGGAGGCGGAGAGGCTTATCGAGGCGATACAGGAAGAGCCGGATAGGTTTGTAAGATATAAATATATAAATAAAGGAAGCAGATATGATAACATGGCAAGAAAGAGAATTAAGCGAGAGGCTGCGCAATGAGTTCGAGAAGCGCGGGTTCTATCAGCTCGGCCATGCGCCGACGGAGTTTGTACCGATGCCGTACGGATTCAGGAGCCGCGAGGACTGCACCAAGTTCCTCAGCATCCTGGAGGAAGAGTACAAATACATCGCCTTCAAGAACATGGCGGTCAAGACAGGAACAGCGGACGAGCAGACGGTCAGTGCTAATATGTTCGTCATGTTGGGCTCGTTCAGACGTGAGCCGTGCCACGTGGCCGAAATCACAGCTTTCTATCAAGGCAGGATGTATAAGTACGTCAACACGTTCTATCACTTCAACTATTGGATGCAAGACGACATCCAGAAAGCCGTCTACTGGCTGATGCAAGAAACGGAGCGTCTGGTCGATACATGGTGGCGGTCGGTGCGCACGCTCATTGTCGAAGGTCGCTGGCCCGAGGAGGAGTTTATCAGTGACGTTCGCTTTATGGAAGATGCGATGGGAAAGGAGTACGGTATCAGCAAGGAGGACTGAGCGATGGCAGGCAAGCAGGAGTCTCTTCAGGATTATTACCTGATGGCAAAGGAGATTGCCAGGCAGGAAAAAAGTCTCGGCATTGAGCACTGGGACAGCATCAGCATCGAGCGCGAAGGCGACAAGGCCGGCGAGTACGTCGGACTCTACCATTATGACCTGCCGCGACAGCTTGCAGAAAAGTACGACTGGGTGATACGGTGGCGTGCCGCCAGGCTACAGTGCCAGTACCCCCGCTATTGCGTGCGCATCTACCACTGTCCCTACAAGAAGGTGATGGGTGTGAACATCGGTATGCAGAAGGACATCGACACCTTTGTGGCCGCCAAGGCACAGTACACCAAGCAGCAGCGCATCCTCGATAATTACATATCCGAGCAGAAGGCTACGAACATGTTCTTCAGTGAGGACACCGACCAGGAGGTGGTCAGGATAAAGGCCAAGCTCGCAACCAAGAAGGAACACATCGAGCTGGCGGAAGCGAGGCTTATAGCGAAAGTTGAACAATACAAATCACAGCAGAATACATCGCAGGCGAAGTATTTGACACAATCAGATAAGGAGAACTGACCCATGAACAATGCAAACAAACACTCGCTACAGAAGGCTAAGTCGCTTGACCATTTGGCGACATTGATTTGCGGCTATGGATACTACGCTTATCACAACAACGACCGCGAACACCCAATCCCCAAGGAGGCCGTAAAGGAATACCTGGAAGTAGGTGCGGCGTTTCAAAAACAGCAGAGGAAGGCTTATCTGCTGATACAATATGAGGACTCTATGTCGGACTATGCGGGCATATATCTCTCTGAGAAGGATGCGCAGTCAGCATTGCGGAAACTTGAGAGTGAAGGAGAAGTAGGCCACAGCATTATAGAAATTCCGCTCAATCCACCAGAACCATACTTTACGGACGAACCTGAATAATTTTTGAAACAGATTTTTGAACAATTTCTCGGCGCAAGCCGACTAACAAAAAACGATATGAAAGAAGTAACATTGTATGGCGGCACGATTGACAGCTGCCTGAAGGATTTAAGGGAAATGGCCGCTGCCGACGAGAGCGGCGAGGTTTTGAAGGCCGTGTTTAACGACAAGTACCTGCTTTCGACCGACACCGACGATGACGCCTATCTGCGCATCACGGGCAAGACGAAGGCTGAACACGACGAGGAAGTGAGGAAGTGGAAGGAGGACTACGAGGCCAAGCGGAAGGCGCACGAGGCACGCATCCCCGAACTGACGGAGCACTACCGCAAGGTGGCTCGCGGCGTGATCATCGAGAGCGAACTGGAGTATTGGGACGAGATAGTGCCTATACGTCTCGGCGACCTCTACCGTGGCATGGAGCTTGACCAGGTGCTCGACTGTGCCAGGGTGATGCGCGACGAGACGCTGAGCCGCATAGAGCGACTGCGCAAGGCTTACAAGATTTTCAACGATGCAGGTCACAGCGGTATGTCTGCGGGGCTGACGATGGCGATGCTGCGCCGCTTCTGTCCCGACGGCAACGAACTGGCCGATGCCTGCAACGAGTTCCGTTACGCCCCCGACCACAAGACGAAGCTGGTCGTCAGCCGCGACGGTGACGGCAAGCTGCTCCTGCACTTTGCCTATCCGCATTGGGACGACAACCACGACTTCCGCAGCCCGAACCAAGTGGAACTGAACCCGCTGTTGTTTCCCGAGGTGAAGCCCGGCAGCAGGGTGGAGTACATCGCAGGCGAAGTGTTTGACACAATCAGATAAGGAGGAATGACGTATGAGACAGATTAAATTCAGAGCGCAAGACATTGCGAGCAACAAATGGTTGTATGGTGACCTGAGACACCATAAGGACGACGTTTGCATCTTCGAGCAGGGAGGCAACAAGGGCGAACAAGTGAAACGTGACACCATCGGGCAGTTTGTCGGACTGAAAGATAAGAACGGTAAGGAAATCTACGAGGGTGATATCATCTATTCTGAGTTCGGCGACGGAAGTAACGTAAAACTCCTTGTCGGCTGGAACGAGAAAGAATCATGCTTTGGACTCATGGACGAATACGAATACCGCTCCAAGCAGGAAGGCTATGACTTCCCAAAGTTCGATTCATGCGAGCTGTTCAATTTCCGCATGGATAGCAAGGTATTTGAAGTCATAGGAAACATCCACGATACGCCGGAGCAGCTCAATGCACGGACAGCAACCTGACAAATCATGCGAACACAATTATACGCCCATAACAAGATAGCCTACCAGAAGGTGATGAAGGCCTTCGAGACCAGCGACCGTACCTGCATCGTGCATCCCACGGGCACGGGAAAGTCATACCTTATCGCCGCTGTGTCAGAGAGCTACAAGAAAGTGCTGATCCTGGGTCCCAATATCTTTGTGCTCGACCAGGTGCATGACGTGCTGCGGTGGCGGCGGCAGGGCGTGGAGTATATGACCTACCAGACGCTGATGCTGACGGACAGCCCGCACACGGACTACGACCTGATATGCCTCGACGAGTTCCACCGCGCGGGAGCTCTGGAATGGGGAGCCGCCGTCGACCGGCTGTTGGAGATGAACACCGAGGCGAAGGTCTTCGGCACCACCGCCACGCACATCCGCTATCTCGACGGTGAGCGCAATATGGCCGACGAGCTGTTCCATGGGAATATCGCCAGCTATATCACCATCGCCGAGGCGTGGAACCGCAATATCCTGCCCATACCACGCTACGTCAGCGGGTTGTTCCGCTGGGACAAGACCGTCGGCGACACCGAGGAGCGCATCAGCAAGAGCCGCAGACTGACGCAGCAGGAGAAGCGTAATCGCATCTTCCGGCTCACGAACGCCCACCTGCACTGGGAGCTTTCCTACGGCATGCCCACCATCCTGCGCAAGCACCTCGACCGCGACGCACGGCGCGTCATCGTGTTCTGCGGCAACATCGAGGGCCTGGAGCAGATGCGCGAGGAGGTCGTCGGGTGGTTCCGCGAGGCAGGGTTCACGATTGCCGGCACCTTCCTGATGCACTCTCTTCTGCCCGACGGCGAGCAGCGCAGCCAGATGCGCCAGTTCGAGAGCGACTCCGGAGAGGGCCTGCGGCTGATGCTCAGCGTGAACATGCTCAACGAGGGCATCCATGTGCCCAACGTCAATGCCGTGCTGATGCTGCGAACCACTTCCAGCCGTATCATCTACATGCAGCAGATGGGGCGCTGCCTGACCACTGCCAACACGGCGAAGCCGCTGGTGCTCGACATGGTGGATAACATCACCACCACCACGGCCATCAAGGACCTGCAGGACGAGTTCGACGCCATAGAGATACCGCAGGCCGAGCGTGAGGGACGCGAGCCGCGCAGGTTCGAGGTGAAGGACTACACGCTGGGCGTGCGCCAGATGATAGAAAAGCTGGTGCCGGAAGCCTACACCGCCGACGACAGGCTGCGGTTCGTCGGTGCATTCGCGGAGAAGCACGGACGGCTGCCGAAGCGGAACGAGAAGGACGACTATCGCCATTGGGAGTGGCTGGTGAGATACCAACGCAACGACCCGCGGGTACAGGAACTGATGAAACGGTTCCAGTACAGGACGTATGCGACGCTCGACGACATCAAAGAGCGCATCCGTGCGTTTGCAACAGAGAACGACCGCTGGCCGAGATATGCCAAGACGGCGCCGAAGAAAGAACGAAGTCTGAGACGATACTTTCATGAGAATCGTGGTGAACTGCTTCAGGACGAGGCGTTCCGACAGCTGTACGAATACTACCTCGATAAAGACAAGCACACATTCGAGAAATGCTATGCCACTGTGCTCTCCTACTGCCAGCGATACGACCGTCTTCCAATGCTCCCCATGAAGAAGGAGTTCCGCGAAAACGTGACTGACGAGGAACGGCAGGCCGCTAACTGCTGGGCATGGCTACGCGTTAAATACCCTGACGATGAGCGTATCATGGCAGTCTCGCGCGGCTACAGGCGAAATTGTCTTCGCGAGGAGGAAGTCAGGCGCCGCGTGACATTGCTGACAGATTTCATTACTGAGAAGCACAGGCAGCCCAACACCTGCTATCCCGAAGAGGTTAAGCTGGCGAACTATATGAATAGTCTGAGAAATCAGCCATACTGCGAACGCGAGGACGTGAAGAACCTGCTTCTGCTGGCAGAGAGTGTGAAGGCCATAGTAAAAGATGCTGACGAACTGCTGGAAGAATATATCCAGTTCTGCGAGGCAAACCACAAGATCCCGTCAAGGCATTCAAAAGATTCCTACGAAGTTAGCCTTTATAAGAGGACTATATGTCGTAAGAGCATCAAGGAAAACCCAAGATATATGGCCGTGCGGGAAAAATACAAAAAGCAACGCATGAGCCAGGACGAAGAACGGCACATCGTCATGGAACACTGCAGACAGACGGGACGCCGCCCAAGTAAGAAGACCTGCAGTGCCGAGGTATTCCGGGCGTGGGACAATATTAAACGAACCGATAAGGACTTCGCCCGCGAGATTCAGGAGAAATATCCCCAAGTTGTCGTGTGGTCTGATGAAGACACCGAACGCTACGCCGAACAGATGATAGCCTTCGTCAAGGAGCATAACCGGAGGCCTAACGTAAGGCTTGACAGCCACCGGCTGTGCAACATCCTCGGCACCCTTCTAAGGTGTAAGGGCGACCACCCTGCCGTTGCCAGGCTGGAAGAGGTGCTTGCACAACTGCCGCCTCCCGTCATCCACCCCAAATACTATAACACCCGTCAGCGCGGCCTGCGTAGCCATGCCGATAGATACGGATATACAACCGTCAAAGATCGTGGCGACGACCCGGCCACGCGCTACGTTATATTCTACACGCCGGAAACGCAACGCAATCAACACTATGAACAGAAATGCGCAGAAGCAGGACTGGAAATCAGGATGGAAGAAATTCAGAACGGAAAGGAAAAATAAGCATGAAGACAATACCGATGAACGCCACTAACGGCGAGACATTCCCGCGCATCTGGAAGACGGCGCAGCACGGCACGTTCAACGGACTTAGCCCGGAAGACCCATACCTGCAGCAGTGCCGGTGGTGGCTCGAAAGATTTGAGTGTATCGTGATACTGACACGCGACGTGGGATATCACACCTCGGGCTGGTGGAAGAATCCTGACTACGAGCGGTGCTATCACCTCTCCGTCTCCTTCCCGGGAGGCATGAAGCGCTCGCACCTGGAGTACATTCTGAAGCAGCTCTTCGGCGATGACCGCCGGTGGCTGTGGTGCGAGGGACCATATTCGGAGGTTGGCCGCCAGTGCGGCGTATTCCACTACCGACTGTTCTGTGACCCGGCATGGCAACCGCTGAAACCCCGTGGTGAAGTCTACACCCGCGAGTTCACCGAGGCAGGCTGGAAGAGTTTTTCGGAATTACATCAATTATAATTTTCTCTATATGGACACATCAAAGATACATACGATACCGATGCCACCGTCGGACTTGGAGAAGTTGCAGGGAGCGTTGGAAACCCTCAACCGCCTCGACTGTGAGTACGAAATCACTTGGAGACAAAGAACTTTCTCGCGGAAAGTGAATAAAAACGGAAATGGATGATGGAAAAGATTAAAGTCATTAAGCGACTGAATGGTATGAGCAGACAAGAAATCTACTCGTCATGTAAATCAAAATAAATTTTGAAGTATATTTTTTAATAATCTCTCGCCGCAAGGCTACAAAAAAAACAATAAAAGACTATGAGCGAAAAACAATTATTCCTCGTGACAACACGAGGCTGTGGAGAGTTCTATGTAGTGGCTTGTTCTTTTGACTTGGCCGCCGAGTTAGTGCGCAACGAACTGGAAACGCAGAAATACGGCTTCTCCAGTGGGCGTGAAGTAGTGGTGGTGAAGTTCCTTTGCCGCCAGCATTTCTCCAGTGGCAAGCGTTTCCTGTGCGGCGATGACGGAGAAAACAATCTGATGATATGGGGCGACGGGGGCGAAGGGTAAGTAAACACAAATTATCAACAAATATTTTGAACTATGAAATGGAAACAGAAAGGCTGCAAGCAAGCCAATAAGGAAATGGGAAAGTTTGACTACACCTTGTGGTACGGACCATCCGAGGAAGACATCTATCAGGTGCAGGGACTTTTCAGAAACAGGCCTGTCAAACGGCGTTCGCAGGCAAATTGCCAAGACGGGAAAGGTAATTATATCAGCAATGAGCAACTGTGTTTCGGTAGCATCAAGGCTGCACGACGATACGTTATGAAGCACCGTGACTGGCTCATAGAGGACTACAAGCGTCGTAACGCTGGGCGAAGACCAAGGCTGGTGAAGATTATGTCGTGGCGAAGAGTGAGGAAAGATAATGTAACAATAAAACTGTAAACTATGAAAATTGTAAGATTTGACGAGAAAGGGAACTGCCAGTTCGTGTACTTCAACTGGCGCAGGTTCCGGTTTGAGACATCGTGCTGGGCAAACAGTATCAGTGGGTTGCTGGGCAACATGAACAAGAAGAAACACCTGATCATAGGGCTCTATAACATATAGGAGGAAGAAACTATGGAAAGAGAATTTAAGTTTAATTTGGGTGACGTGGTGCGGACGAAAGACGGCTGCACGCTCGTCTCCCCTGGAGATGCAGGCAAAGAGTATCGGGAGCATTTAACAGTGGTATATCGCTTCTGGGACGGCATGGCGAACGTCTACGTGCTAAACACGGGTGACAGAGGCCTCTGCCTGACATCGGATGAAGAACCGCTGGAACTGGAAGAAAAGGCGCCGAGACCGGTCGGCGAGTGCATGAGCTACTACCTCGGCCATGTCTATAGGATAAACGACATACTCGTGGCAGCTGAAGGCATCGACAAAGCAATTCGCAGCTTCCGCGATTTCTGTGACTATGATTGCGGCGAAGAGGAAATCGAGGCCATAACCTTGCAAGACAAGAAGTGTTCTATCATACAAATATGGGAGGGCGAAGAATGACACAGATTCTCACACACAAGGACTTGGTGCGCCTGCTGCGCGGCTGCAGGCCGGACATAAGCTTTGTTGACATCCTGGAGCAGCACGGGCTATGCGAGTACGCCGATGGAAACACTGACGACTGGCGGTGGAAAGCCGAGGGTGAAGACTGCTGGAAGGAGTACAGCGAACAGGAGCTGTGGGGGCTTTATACGACGGTCGTCGACGACAGGGAATAGCACGCCTTGCATCCGCGAGGTATACAAACAAAGAACACGGAGCGCATCACTGCGGTCCGTGTTTTTGGTTATGAAATCCTTCTAAACAACAAGAATTAAGTCTTTAACCCTTTGTATGACTAATCACCTATCATTTTCGTGAGGCAGCGAAAATGTTCACGCGCCCTCCCCGGCGACGGTCTCGATGACGCCCGTCTTGGAGTTATCCAGTGTGGTGAACGTCTGCTGCTTGATATGGAACTCCGCATGGTCGCTCCATCCGTTGAAGCGTGCCACGCTGTTGAGGAACTGCAAATAGATGCGCTGCTTCGGGGAGAGCTGCTGCTGCTTCAGCAGGCTCATCTCGCGCAGGGCGGTGCCGCCGTTCGAGGCGGCGACCATCGGAACGCCGACCAGGCGCGGGTCTACCTGCAGGGCCAGGAAGATAGGACTCGTGGAGAGCTCCAGCTCCTCCTTGCCGGCTTTCGCGACATCGTTGGTGGTCTCGGCGACGTCGGCAATCTCGACGTTGTGGTGGTCCTTGCCGTCCTGCCCTATCCACATCCACTGGCGCATCATCTTGCCGTGGTTCTCTCGGTGCTGCAGGAAGTCCTCCATCGAGCGCTCCAGTTCCTCGATGAATTTCTGCTGCTCCTCCGGCTTCCCCTGGTATCCCTTGTCGGCGAACACCTGGTCGAGGTAGTCCAGCGAGATATAGAAAATCTTTCCCCACGACGTCGAGTTCTCGCGGGCCTTCGCCTTGTCATAGAGGATGGTCGACGAGAAGTCGAAGGCCTTGGAGGTGAAGATGCTCCACCACGCGGGCTGCGGGTAGTACGGCTTCTGGCCGCTGGGGTAGAAGGTCGGGCACACCACCCACACGGGGCGGTCCTTGATGCGCGTGCGCTGGTTGGAGTCGACGATGTAGCGCAGGTCGCTGCAGAGATGCTGCGGCATGGCGGCCGGGTACATCACGATCTTCTGGTCGTTGCCGACGGTGGAGAGCGTGGTGGAGCCGAGCGTGCGCCACTGGTCGCTGAAGTAGCAGTGGTTGATATGGCGGTACTCGTTCATCCTCTCCAGTCGGACGCTGTGGGCTGGGAGCATGTCGACGCGCACGATCTTCGGGTTCCAGGCACCGCGGCGGCCGCGCTGGAATCCGACCGTCGGGAAGTAGATGTCGAGCATCACGTCGTCCTGCTCGCACTGTGTGAGGTGGAGGTCGAGGTTGTTCTCCTCCAGGAACTCCTTCGCGCCGGGCACATGCGTCGGCGTGCCGTCCTCGGCCTTGTCGTCATAGCCGTACCACGTGCGCTCCCAGTCGTCATAGGCCTCGCGGGCACGCTTCAGAGCATCGTTCTCCTTCTTTTCCTGCGGTATGGTGCTATATTGTATTTCCCGTACAATGGAAGACATGGGGTCTTCCTCCTGCTCCAGCTCCTCCACGTCCTGCAGCAGTCGTTCTCCTGCATCCTTGAAGTCCACCAGCTCGCCATCGGGGAACCGGTACATCAGGCGAGGTCCGAGGCCGGCGGTGAGGTCGGCGATATAGCGCAGGGGCGCAGCGGTGTACGGGCTCGACATAGCAAGCGGAGGGATGACGGAAGGGATGTTGTTGCCGGGACCCCATTTCACATATCCGAGCCCCAGCGGCTTGCCGTCCTCGTCGGTGACGGAGACCACGGAGTTCTCGCGAATGTCGAAGCTCCAGGCGAGCTTTGCCAGGGGGCCGTTGCTCCATGTGCCGCCGCCGATGCACGAGGCCATGTCCTCCGCCTGTGCGCCGGAGGAATCCCTCTCGCCGAGCGTCAGCGAACGCACGGCACCGGGCTTCAGGGCGTCGATAGCCACGAAGCCGCGCTTCGTCAGCTCGTTGTGGAGCTTGTTAAAATCCTCCCGTGTCTTCGGGTGGTGTACGGGGATGCTGTCTTTCTTTCCCATAGTCGTTGTCTGCTTTTGTGTCTATACCGCCAAGATACGGCTGCGAAGCCCGAAAATCAAGGGCAGCGCCTGCGGGCGGCTATCCGTTTTCCACGTCTATCTGCCGGATGCGCTCGCGGCAGTCGTGGATGATTTTCTCGTAGTCCTTGCGGCGCGGCTCGGTGGCCTTGTGGCGCAGCACGCGCTTGACGATGTCGGCGTCCCAGGCGTTCAGGTTGTACTCCTGCCAGATAGCCCAAGGTTGGATGACGTGCTCCGAGTAGTCGGACTCCCCGACGTTCGTGCTGCGCACCTCGTTGGGGATGATGCCGAGGGCCTGCAGCTTCTTGTAGAGACCTTCCTCGACCTCCACACCCCAACGGGCGGGACAGCACGACGGGTCCGCCTTCTCCTGCAGCTCTACATTCCTTTCCAGTATACAGGTTTCATAGCCGTCCTCCGTCGCGACGACATACGTATTGAAAATTCCGTCCCAGAAACGGTGCGTGACGCGAAGATTATCCGTGAGCGGCTTCTGGTTTTGCAAGGTTGGGTAGATGATGACACCATCACTGACCTTCAGGAGGTCTCCGATGTTGAACTTAAATTCCGGCATAGCTTTGAATATTTAGTTAGTGATACGAATTATCTCTTGATGACGAGGTTCGCAAAGCGGCCGCGGAGCCTGCCTCCGACCTTCTTCTGTCCGTCCCCGTGGAAGCGCACGCCGATGAGCAGGTCGTCCAGCGCATCGGTGACGTCCGTCCTGGTGCGGGGGTCGCCGCCCAGCGAGTCGGGGTCGGTGTTCTTCAGCTTCTCATGGCTTTTGTCCTTCTTGAACGTGCCCGGCAGGATGCCGGCATTCTCAATGGCGGTGATCAGGTAGTCGTTGCGCCCAGGCTCGCAGTTGATGCGCAGGGCAGGCTTCTGCTGGAACGAGAGCACGTCGTTCACGAAGATGTACTTGTCCTCGCGGAACATTGCGCCGCCCATGTCGACGGCGGCAACCTTCCAGCCGAGCGCCTGCAGTTCGGCAACGACGACGCGGTCGAAGCGCGTGTCGTCGACGTTCTCGACGGCGTAGGCCGTGGAGCCTCCCTGCTTGACGGTGGCGGTATAGTAGAAGATAACCTCGCCGTTGCGGCGCAGGTGCGGCTTGAAATAGTCGGTGAAGTCGCGGCACAGCGCACGCAGCTTCCGCTCGTTCATGACGAACAAGGACTTCAGGATAAGCAGGCTCTCGCGTCCCTCGAATATCCGTGTCTGCCCCACCACCATGCAGTTCAGGTTCGCGCCGGCGTCGATGGCGATACGCAGCGGCTCGGTGTAGTCCACGTCCGTATCGAGGCTGCAGTTGTCGCCGGCACGCTGCGCCTGCTCCAGGTCGATACCCTCCGTCTCATACTGCGTGGGCCAGTTCTGCACGTCGAGCGACTTGCCGCGCTTCTTCACGGTGAACTTGTCGGCAATCAGGTCGTAGGTCTCCACGTCGGAGCAGGTGTAGCCGTGGATGTCGATGTCGAAGTTGGAGTAGAAGCCGTCGCGGGCGGCGCCCTTCTTCTGGCCGAGGATCTGGATGCGGAACATCAGGTCGGGGAGCTCGCGCTTCATCTGTCGTATCCACGCCTCGCCGCCGAGCATCGCCGCGTTCTCGATGGACGAGAAGTTCCAGAAGGTCTCGCTCTGCGAGCGCAGCAGGTGCAGCTTCTTCAGGAACACCTCGTTCTGGGCAAGCTGGACGGCCAGGCGCGGATTGGTCTTCTCCAGGTATTTCAGCTCGGCGAGCATCTCCGCAATCTGCGCGTTGATGTCCTTCGTCTCATACTGCTCTTCCTTCTCCCACTCGCACTGCTTCTGCGTCAGGCCGGCATCCGATACCCACAGCTGCGAGAGCCAGTACTGGTTCATCTTCGGGTCGGTGCCGTAGCCCCACTGCTTGCGCTCCACCTTACGGGCGGCGGCAGGCATGAAGTCGCCGCGCAGCGTGGGCAGAACCTCCTCCTTGACGCGCTGCCACGGCAGGTACTTCGTCTCGTCGCCGACGATGCAGGCGAGGTTCAGGCCGTTGGCACTGCCTCGGACGCACATCGAGAGCATCTGCCAGACGAAGCCGTTCTGGAAATGCACGCAGTTCTCCCAGTTGCGGGGCTTTGCCAGCGGCGTCTCCCATCGGAGCTTTGCCGGTGCCTGGCCGAGGAAGTAGAACTGCTCGAAGCCCAGCGAGTTCACGACCTTCAGGGCGTTCGGCATCGTACGTGTATACAGCTGCTTGGCACTGGCACCGACGAAGCCGCCCATCTGGCGGCGCAGACCGAGCACGCACTTCACCATGTGAAGTCCGATATACGAGGTCTTGCCGAAGCCGCGTGCCGCACGCACCTTCGTGCTACGGGAACCGAAGTTGTAGATGTCGAGCTGGCCGCGGTGCAGGTATATCTTATGCACGCCGTCACCGAGGAGGTCCACCTGTCCGCCCTCGTCGGGCTTCGGCTCCTCCACGTCCGGCAGCATCTTCGCCTCCAGCTGGTCGCTGCTCACGTTCGGGTTCGTGCCTATCCTGCTCATGTGCCGTCCTCTTCTGTTCCTCTCTTCGCCATCATCACGTCGACCTTCTCATCGACCATCTTACGCTTCTCGTCGACGAAGCCGCCATACTTGGCGATGATACGGTTGGCCTGCTCGTCGTTGACCTCCTCCTTTGTGTCGTCGACCTCGCGGATGTCGGTGACCACCACGCTGGGCAGGAACGCCACCTTGCTCATGTCGGCACGCTGGTCCTCGGGCTGGTCCAGGCGGGCGACCTTCGTCAGGAGCTTCGCACCCTCGACGATGTCGCGGCCGTTGTCGGTCTCCATGCCGATCTTCATCACGTGGTTCGCGGCGGCCCTCACCCTCGCCTCGTCGACACGGCGGCTGGGAGGGGAGACGTGCTCCACGACGAAGTCGAAGAGCCACTTGTCCTTCTGGGCGGCACGCCACTCGCACTGCTTGTCTGCATAGCGACCCTTCACGAGCTGCTTGAAGAGCGCGAACACGTCCAGGAAGGGATTCCTCACCCACTGCCAGTAGACGTGCTGGACGCGCGTCAGGCGCTCCTTGTGCTCGCGCCGGAGGTCGAGGTCGTCGATGGGCACGCCGCTCTCGAAGTGCAGCAGCGAACCTGTCATCAAGGGTTGTGGTATGGTACTCTCTCTGCTCATATCCAAATTCTAAAAGCTTCCTACCATGTCACTACCTTGCCTCCGTTGCACGTCAGGGAGTAGTAGCCGATGGCGTTCAGCCTGTTTAGCCACCCGCGCAGGAAGCGCTTCTGCGAAGGCTTCGACTTGCAGATGTCGCGGAGGTACTGCTCGCGGCGCTGCTTCAGGCGGTCGAAGAACTTCTTCGGATCCTGGCGGTTCAGCGCCTGCAGTGTCTTCGGTCCCACCACGCCGTCGGCCTTGCAGCCGAGCATGTCCTGCGGTATTTTGATGCCCCACACGCCACTGCTCCATACCCAGTCGACGAGGAGGTTCGCAATGGGCTGCGAGACAATCTGGTCCGCCTTCCAGCGGTCCCAGTAGTTCTTCTTCATGATTTTCAGGGCATCGGCGTCGGTGATGAGCTTCAGGTCCTTCACGTCGATGACGCCGTCGTGGTTCTTGTCATACCCTTGTCGTCGCCAGGTGGCGATGGTAACGCCCTTGTTCGTGGCACCGCCCTTGTCGAGCGGGTCGTTCACGAAGCCACCCTCCCAGGAGAGGATGAATTTTCCTAATGGTTCAAGTCTTGCCATGGTCGTCGTTTATAAAATCGTTGATTCTTCTCCGTGCCACCTCGCACCACCGCGCCTCCGTCTCATAGCCGATGTACCGGCAGCCCTCCGCCGCTGCCGCCACCGCCGTGGTGCCGCTGCCCATGAAGGGGTCTAAGACTACCCCCCCCACCGGGCAGCTGTTGACGATGAAGTTGCGGATGAGCTGCAGCGGCTTCACCGTCGGATGTCCGTACAGGATGTTCTCCTGCTGGTTGCGCAGCGACGTGTAGAACGTCCGCTTCGTGCTGTAGCTGCCTGCCACCCTCACGCCCTTCTCGCGGAAGAACAGGATGTACTCCGTGTCATTGAGGTACTTGTTGCCGCACGCCGGTATCGGGTTCGTCTTGTGCCAGCAGAGGAGGTTCCAGTGACAATGCCTCCGTGTGACGAAATAGTCCAGGTAGCCCTGTATCTGCTTCTGCGAGCAGAACACGTAGAGGTTGACCTTCTTCATCACGCGGCAAAGCTCGTCGAGGATGTCGTCGTCAAACCCGTCCTTGAAGCCGCCGAGCTTCTCCATGCCTTTGCGTGTGCCGCGGGCGTTGTAGTGGTTGCCTTCAGTGGCCTTCGACCAGAAGCCGCCTCCCTTGTTGCCGATGAGATACGGCGGGTCCATCACGCAGAGGTCGACAGAGGCGTCCGGCAAGCGTCGCATGCCTGCCAGGCAGTCCTCGTTGAAGATGGTGTCGTACGGTAGCTCCATGTCCCTATCTTGGAAACGCAGGGTTCCAGTCGGTGATATCGCCGGTGACGGCATCCACGAAGATAACCTGATATGGATTGCCGATGACATACTGCGCATTGCAGGGCTTCGGGCCCACGGGCTTGCGGAGCGTCATCGACACGGCAGGCGGAAGCACGCCGTTCCATGCTGTCAGCCGCTCAATGACGTCGAGGATGCCGAGCTTGATATCAGTATTGCCCAGGTCGAAGTCCTCAATCCACAGTCCCGGCGTGGGGGCGGGAATCAGTGTTCCCTTCACGGCATTGGTAGTAATCGTGTAGCTCAGGTCGGGGGAGAACGTCTGGAACGTGCTCGTCACCTCCTTCAGCACGGCGTCGCCGAGCGTGTTCAAGTCCAGCGAGTCTGCGAACGTGAACTTCGTCTGGTACCAGGCGAAGCCTTTGCCGTCCGCCAGGGAGAACATCGTCTGACGATGCAGGGCGATAACATGCGCCGCACCGTCGGACATATCGGGAACGACACCGTCGTAGTCCGTCTGGAACTTGTTCGTAACCTGCTCCTTGCCGGGAGCGTTGCCGGAGCAGCCGTTGCAGCTGCTCATCGCCGTCATGCAGGCTATCGCCAGCGCGAGGCAGAATAGATGCCATTTCTTCATTTTCGTTGACAGTTTTATGTGTGGGTTGTCAGTCTTCCAACATCTCACCGTCGGACCAGCCGTCGTCGGGACAGCAGTCGTCGCGCTCCTCGAGGTACATCACGCGCATGTTCCCGAGCCAGTGCCAGCGGAAGCCTCTCGCAAGGAGCTGTTGCTCCGCCGCAGGCCAAGGGTCGCCGCCCTCCTGTGTAGAGCGCAGACCCATCGCATCGCGCAGCGCCGCCTGATCCATAACCTCGCAGCGATCGGTGAACGACGGCATCGAGAGCCACCGCTCGGCGAAGGCGTCGACGGCAGCCAGGGAGTTGTCCTTCAGCGCGTCGATGTCCGTGACCTTCCTCGGAAGGCTCTCCTCGTCATCCTTTGCCATAGCTCACAGAGATTAGCGACTGTGCGTCCCTCGGCACGTTTACCACTCGCGTGACGTCGCTCTTGCCGTCCTGAAGCAGGCGGTCGGCGAATGGCTTCGTCGCCGCCATGAAGGGGACCTTATTCCCCCATGGGTCGTCCTTGAAAAGGTAGTACATATCACTGGTTATTTTTCGTGTTCCTTCGTATGCCTGCGGCCGAATCCTTCGACCGCCACTCCTCACAGTGCATGCGGCTGTTCACGCGCATGCCCGGGTTTCGCATGCACTCCTGCCCCACCCTCTCCATGCCGTCGTAGATGGGAATCATCCGCATGCAGTTCAAACAGCTCTTCTCCATATCTCCTAATATTGCTTGTTCTCGATATACAGGTCCTCGTTCTCGCAGAGGTCCAGCTGCTCGCAGCGCTCGAACTGAATGAGCACGGCGAACCAGCCGTTCTCAATAGGGCCGACAGTCTGGATGTCGATGCCGCTCTCGAGGTCGATGCGCTCGTACTCCCGTGTCTGTGTCGGGTCGTTGTCGTGTCTGACGCGCAGCCACGTCAGGAAGTTCTGACAGTGCATCCACGCCTCTTCCTTTGCCTCTGCGGCGGCATCGCCGTCGGCCATGTCGCG
>JAEEGL014427291.1_pt1 | contig 25966 bp, 28 predicted proteins | sample 9134231 | NCBI WGS metagenome assembly JAEEGL01 (sample SAMN16246548, study PRJNA631951) | gut metagenome | biome: gut microbiome; feature: rumen; material: fiber-attached | host: Bos | place: Iran: Karaj | collected 2018-10 | reverse complement strand
CAAGAAGAGGGGTACTATGGATACGGAGGATGGATCATCGACACTCCGGACGGGCAGGACTATGTGTATATGCAGGGAGTCGACGATGGAGTGAGTGCAATCTCTGAATACAATCCTAATAATGGAATGATCACCGTTATTCTCAGTAATTACGGTGATAATGTGTGGTCGAGAATGAGGAAAATCCGGGAGGAAGTGTATGATTGTTCCGAGAAATGAGAGGAAAAGTGGTTAATCAATGAAACTACAGTTGAAACAGTCGCGCTTCTTAAACGAAACTGCCCCATCGGGGACGGGGATTAAGAGCGCTCACAGCTGCTGATGTGTAAAAACATCGGCAGCTTTTTTGTTGCTGAAAGAAAAAACTGCTTGATTATTCTTTAGCAAGACATTATAGTATCAATTAGATATATCAAATAGATATATAAGGAGAATGATATGGCACGTGAAAGAAAAATAGATATGGTGATTTTGGGACTTCTTAATCATGAGGATCTAACCGGATATGATATAAAAAAGCGGATCGATGGAGCGATCGGTTTCTTTTGGAAGGGAAGTTTCGGAAACATATATCCGGCTCTGAAGGATATGGAAAGTGGCGGGATGATCACAAAGAGTGATACATCTGTGGGGGGACGCGAAAAGACCTCTTACCATATTACACAGAGCGGAAGGAAGGCGCTTAAAGACTGGCTCAAAGAAGAACAGGTGAGCAATGAGCTTAAATATGAGACGATACTGAAACTGTTTTTTGGCGGAGCTGAAAGCAGAGATACTTCGATCCATAACATAGAAGTATTTGAGGAACAGATACAGAAAGATCTGAAACTGCTGAAGATATATAGTGATGCCTTGAAGAAGGCATCAGGCGAGGAGGATCATATCTATTATTTACTTTCGGTTTCCTTTGGGATCGAAACTTATGAAGCGTATCTGAAGTGGTGTGCAAAGGCAAAAAAAAAGCTGAAGCAAAGAGGCGGAAAATGATCATATGAGGAAGAAAAAAGTGAATATTGCATATAGTGTATTGAAAATTATAATGTTCGTATTGATCGCATTTTTTGCGACGGATGCGATCATGCAGTATATTTCCTATTCCTTTTATAAGGGAGACAGACAACTGAAGGAAGTTACTTATGAGCCTGCAGAGATTCAGTTCAATGATTCCTTATATGGATATGGATATAATTTGGATGCGGATGCCGACAAGGTGATCCTCTTTTTTGGCGGTTCTATGTATATTGCTTATAATACCGTGGGAATGTATGGTGGTCAGTTTGACTGTCCTTTTCTTTCGATAGATTATTATGGAACGCAAAAAAGCAAAGGAAAAATGAACCTGCGAACAATGCAGGAGGCTGCGGAAGAATTGTATGATCATGCCGCGAAGAAGTATCCGGGCAGAGATATTTATGTTTTCGGTCATAGTTATGGATGTGGAATGGCAGCTTATCTGGCAAGTGTCAGGGAGTGTAAGCATCTTGTGCTGGCATCCGGATATCGGACAAGTGCGGATATGTATAACAAGATAATTCCGATATTCTTTGGCCCGCTGCAGGTATTTATAAAGAACAATATCAGAGTTGATCAATATGCAAAGAATACGAACTGTCCGGTTACGGTTATAGGATCAGATTCGGATACTACACTCGATGCGGACATGCAGCAGAAACTGGCAGATTGCTATACGGAAGCAGAGTGTAAGATTTTTCATGGAATAAAACATGAAGATTATTTTATAAAGGATGAGGTGGTAAGATTTGTCAAAAACAGTGTTTTTTGACCCCTTAACCCCGTCCCCAAGGGTGCAAAAGAAAGGAACGGAGTGAAATGAAACAGATCGATCTTGACGAAAAATGGACATTCAGAAGAGGTTTTATCGATTCTCTTGCGATGCTGGAAGAAACGTCCGGTGAAGAGGTAAACCTTCCGCATGATGGAATGATAGGGACCGCTGTGAGAAAGGAAGCACCGGCTGCGTCTGATAGCGGCTATTTCGTGGGGGATGTGACGAATTATGTGAAATATGTGATGATCCCGAAGGAATGGGAAAATGAGTGCGTCGGACTTCGTTTCGACGGCGCCATGATGAATGCAACGGTGGAGGTAAACGGCTGCAAGGCAGGCAGCAGGCATTACGGATATGTGCCTTTTTATGTGGATATCACGGATCTGGTGACTTTTGGAGAAGAGAACAGGATCATGGTCACCGTAAATACCAGCATGTATGTGAACTGCCGCTGGTATACGGGGTCCGGTCTGTATCGTGGCGTCCGTCTCTGCCATGGACCGCGACTCCATATCGCAGATGACGGTGTGTTCGCCAGGACGAAGGAAGTGGCGGACGGTTATGCTTTTCTGGAGTACGAGGTGGAAGTAGCAAATGAAACCCCGGAAAACAGGCTTGCGGAAGTGAAAGTGAGTCTGGTAGAAGAGGGCAGCGATAAGGTTGTAGGCAGCGTGAAGCGCGTTATCCGTATCAATGCGGGAAAGAATGAAACGGCAAGGTTAGCCATGAACGTGCAGGATCCAAAGCTCTGGGACGTGGAAAAGCCGGATCTGTACATGGTCAAAGTGACGTTAACAAATCTCGGTGTCTACAGGACTCATTTTATCGAGGATGAAGAGAAAACCGTTGATGAAGCATCTACGCTTTTCGGTATACGCACCATCACTGCCGATGCAGTCAGAGGCCTTAGGATCAACGGAAAAACAGTAAAGCTTAAGGGCGGATGCGTTCATCATGACAACGGTCTGCTGGGTGCTGTATCCCTTTACGAGTCGGAAGCAAGAAAGGTGCGAAAGCTGAAGGAGGTCGGTTTTAATGCAATCCGTACCGCGCATAATCCGCCTTCCGCAGCAATGATCGAAGCTTGTGACAGACTGGGCATGTACGTATTTGATGAAGCCTTTGATACATGGGGGATCGCAAAACGCGGAGGTGATTACAGCCATTTCTTTGCAACGGATTGGGAGCAGGACCTGACTGCATTTGTAAAGAGAGACCGAAACCATCCCTGTGTTATCATCTGGTCCACCGGAAACGAGATCCCGGAGAGAGGCGGCTTGAATAACGGTTATACGCTGGCAACGCAGTTGGCGGAGACTATCCGCAAAAATGACGGGACCCGACCGGTCAGCAACGGGATCTGCTCGCTTTGGAGCGGCCTGGATGATGCGCTGATCAAAGGGCGGAGTCAGGAACAGAATTCTGCGGAAGGTCTGTATGAAAGAAAATGGGAAGAGATCACGGAGCCCTTTACGAATGGTCTTGATATTGTGGGCTACAATTACATGGAAGATCTTTATGAGCGTGATCACGAGATGTTCCCGGAGCGCGTGATGCTGGGTTCGGAGAATTTCGCCGTCCAGATAGGTTTCCGCTGGCCGCTTGTTGAAAAACTCCCCTATGCGATCGGCGATTTTACCTGGACTGCCTGGGACTACCTTGGGGAGGCCGGGATCGGCAAGGCTGTTTATGTGGACGAAACAGATCCGTTAGTAGAGAAAGGCTCCTGGTCTTTGATGCCGCCGTCAGGTTCACCTTATCCCTGGAGAACGTCCAATGACGCCGACTTTGATATCACCGGAAACATGATGGCCCAGGGAGCTTACAGGAGCGTGATCTGGGGAAGTAAGAAAACGCATCTGTTTTCCATGCATCCGGATAGTTTCGGCAAGATCGAAATGATGACGATGTGGGGCTTCCCGGGAGTGTTTAAAAGTTGGAATTATGCCGGTTTTGAAAAACATGAAGTCAAACTGGTGGTCTATTCCAATGCAGAAGAAGTGGAAGTGATCGTAAATGAAAAATCACTTGGAAGAAAGCCCGTATGCATGGAGCGCCCAATGCCTGATTCGGTAAGTTTTGATACGGTATATGAGCCGGGAACTGTGGAAGCGATAAGTTATGCCGGAGGCAGGGAAGTGAGCAGGGATCGTCTTGTTACGGCGGGAGATGCAGCTGCCCTCAGACTCACGGTGGAAAAAAGCAGTATGAAGGCCGATGGCCATGATGTGAGTTATGTAATGATCGAGGTGGTGGATGATAAGGGAAATGTCCTTCCTGATGCAAAGCTGCCTTTAAGCGCGAAATTAAGTGAGGTAAAGGGATCAGGAGATGGCGATGCGGCATATCTGACAGGATTTGGATCAGGCAATCCCGTGACTGAAGACAATTATACAGATGGGGAAACCACGAGCTTTAGAGGACGCGCCACGGCTGTCATCAGGTCCGGTTACCGGGCAGGAGAGGTGAGCCTCGGAATAACAGCTGAAGGACTTCCGCCTGTAAGTGCGACGATAGAAGTTATTTCGTGAACTTTTCTGAACTGGGTGAGCCTATGGGGACGGGGTTAGTAGCTCATCATACAGGGCTGTCTGCAAAAGCAGGCAGCCCTGTTTTTTGAGTGGCTCATTGCATCTTATCCGTCCATTGTGTATTTCAGCTGATGAGCTATTGAAACTGTCAGGGCAAGCAGATATATTCTCACTAAAATAAAGAGTTTTGAGGAGGTAAATATATCATGACAATGCTTTTGTGGACAGTTTTTATTGTTTCTGAAATAGGGCTTGCGATCTATGAGATAGCAGAAAATGCAACGAAGAAAGAGTGGACTATTAAAAGATTGAAAGTAAGCGGAGGTCAGATCGTTGTTTATCTGTTGATGCTCGCGCTTCCCAGAATTGACTTAAGCTTTCGATTTACAGGACTTATATTCATGCTGGCAATAAGGGCGCTTATCGCAGGGGGCGTGTGGCTTATAAACCGAAGCAATGAAGATAAGAAGAAAAATCTTTGGATGATCCTTTCTGCGGTTTTGGGGGTAGTGTTGATCTCCATGAGCATGATCCCTGCTTTTGTGTTTAAGGATTATAAAGGAAGGCCTGTATCCGGGCCTTATGAAGTGGCTGATAGCTCTGCTATACTTATTGATAAAACAAGGCTTGAAACAAATGAAAATGACGGCTCGTACAGGGAGGTCCCGGTTTATTTCTATTATCCTTCCGCGCTTAAGGATATTAAGGAACACTCGCTTCCGTTAGTCATATTCAGTCATGGAGCGTTTGGATACTATGAGAGCAATACTTCCACTTACATGGAGCTTGCAAGTAACGGATATGTTGTTGTAAGCATTGAACATCCTTATCACTCCCTTTTTACAAAAGATACCACAGGAAAAACCATTATCGTTGATCCCGAATTCTTTAATACAGCCCTTGATATGGGAAACAGAGGGGAAGCAGAAACATATAAGATTACAAGTAAGTGGATGGAAATAAGGGAGGCAGATATGAATTTTGCTCTCGATACGATCATAAAGGCATCGAAGGATTCAGCGTATGATGATGCCTGGTTTTATACAGATGACAAAAAAGAAGAGATCAGTAATATACTTAAATGTGTGGACACTGAAAGGATCGGTCTGATGGGACATTCTCTTGGCGGAGCCACGGCAGTAAGTGTCGGCAGAAGGGAAGACGTCTCAGCAGTTATCGACTTTGACGGAACAATGCTTGGAGAGAATATAGGTATTGAGGACGGGAAAATTCTTGTAAATGAGGATCCTTACGACACCCCTTTACTTTGTTTTGATAACGAGAGCCACCATGCAGACAGAGTCATCGCACGGGAGGAAGGATTAACTTATTCAAATAATGTCATATTAGATAACGCAAAAGATGGCTATTCCACGTATTTTGAAGGCTCCGCACATATGAACTATACGGATCTGCCGTTGTTTTCTCCTTTCTTAGCCAAGAATCTAGGAATGGGCAGCGTGGATCCGGAGTATTGCATAGACAAGGTTAACGAGATTACGCTCAGGTTTTATGATCATTATCTAAAAGGGATCGGAGATTTTGAGGTTGATGAAAAATATTAAAAAGCCCATGGATGTAGAAGTAAAACTTATTCATCCTGAAGAAAATGAATATGTAAGGATCGGATGTCACGAAATTGATGAGAGAGTAGAGGAGATCACCGGCTTTGTCAAATCAAGACAGGGAAATCTGGAGGGTATCCTGAATGGTGAAGTTTTCAGTCTTCCTATCATTGATATTTACTATGCGGAATCTGTTGATGAAAAAACTTTTCTCTATCTTAAGGATGAGACTTACGAATCGAGAAAACGACTTTACGAATTGGAGGAAGTGCTGGAACCACACCACTTTGTGAGGATATCCAAGTCGCTGGTCGTAAATCTTATGAAGATCGATTCGATCAAACCTTTTGTGAATGCACGTTTTTTGTGCAAACTTAAAAATGGAGAGGAAATTATTATTTCGAGGAAGTATGTAAAAGACCTTAAGTATAAATTGAGAGGTGAGAACAGATGAAAGAACATTTCAAAGAGAATTTCAGAAATTATTTTATAGTTGTTACCCTCATTAACCTTTTAATGCTTGTTACGGGAAAAATATTTGCTCCGGAGCAGAGGTTTGGATATGAAGTCTTTATTTATCCTCTTGTGTATGGGGCTTTGGGGCTTATCCCCAGTCTATTTTTTCCGGAGAAAAAAGAATGCTCAATGAAAGAATATGTGATCCGTCAGATAATCGGGGCGATCATGACAGCGATTATTATTGACGGAGTCATCTTTACCGGAAAAGAAATGACAAAAGAGTATATTATTATCGCATTGGTTAATGCAGTTGGTGTGTTTGTTATATACGCACTTGTAAACCTGATCACATGGGTACTGGATTCCAAAACAGCCAGAGAATTGAATGAAGAATTAACAGCATATCAGGAAAAACTGATCCCTCGGGGACGGGGTTAAGGGATCATATTCCGGGAGGTAGTTTTGTTATAATATATAAATGTTTTGTTCAGCACACTTTATGGTAAAATGAACCTTTGGGGACGGGGTTATGGGCTCAAAAAATGAGCCCATAACCCCGTCCCCAAGGGTTCACCCCGTCCCCAAGGCTTCAAAATATATTAGAGAGGTTTTGACATCATGTTTTATAAGAATAAAAATATCAGATCCAACTACAGTGTTATGTTAGGAGTATTTATATTTGGAACTATCGTAACGGCTTTATGTGTATGGGCAGCGATTAGTGGACTGATCTCTACGAAGAAAACTTTAGATATTAATGTGCGGCATATCGATACAGTTTTGCAGGATACGGGAAATCTTGCAGGAAAGGCTGTATATTTTGATATTACCGAACCCCCGATCCTTTTGGCCAAGGCACACAAGAAAACGCATTACTATCTGCTTACTGATGGATATGAATATCGAGTGGCAGAGATCAAGAAAAAGGATTTTGAAAAGATAAAGTCAGCAGTAGAGACGTCGGGCTCTTATCGTGTGCAGGGATTGACTGAATATATAGCCGATAATAACAGAAGAAACAATGTGGCATCCCAAGCTAAAGAATATACGGGACAGGATATTTCTGTGTATTCTATGGATAAAATACTTGGTGAAGTATGCATAAATAATATGAAGATAAACTTCTGGAATGTTTATACACATGGTATCGGTTTGGTTGCGATCATTTTTGGAGTGATCGCAGTACCAGTTTTCCTGGCCGGCTACAGTGAAATGAAATCTTCGCGTAAGGTTATATCTCTCAGCAAAATAACCGCTAAGGATATAGACAGAGAAGCGTGTGAGAAGGGTTCTGAATGGCTTGAATTCCTGAGGATATATCTTACCGGAAATATGGTGATCGGTATTCGAAGTGACAGCGGAACTGCTTATGAGGGGCAGGTGGCTCTTAAGTATAGTGAAGTGCAGAGGATATATGGCTACTACAAATACGGACCGAGTACCGGCACAGATAGTCCCAAAAAGATTGAAAGATATATCATAGAAGTGATGGCAACTGATGGAAAGACGTATATAATTTCTGCTAACAAGTACGGCTTATATTCGGATTTTTTTATGGGTGAAATAAATGAGCTTTATATGCGTATCAAGGAGAAGAATCCCGGTGTTCTCTTAGAGCCGGAAGGGGTAAAGTATCAAACTCACAGGTTTTCCTATATCGTGGAGACAGAAGATAAAGAGGGTGCTTCAACTGCAAAGTTAGATGAAAGCACGAAGGAAATGATCATAATGCACTTTGATAATTCCAATCTTTCGCGTTCATTTATACCGGCAGATGCGATAGTTTCTATGAAGATGAGCATCCCTTCAGACGGCGTAGTTGAGATAACTACAGGTTTCTTTGGAGACAGAGCGAGTGAAGTTGAACCGGCGCTCTATGACTTCCTGAAGAAAGAGCTTAAGGTTGACCGGATAGACAGGACTGATGAAGCTGATGATGATTATGACGATGATGATTATGAGTATAGTGAATATGACGAGTTTGGTATCTCATTTAAGACATTAAAGTCATGATCTTTGTAAAACGCAGGATAGGTTATCGTTTATCGGCCGTGCTGACAGGTTTACTCACCTGCCTGCGCGGCTCTTTTTTTGTTGACAGATAATGCAAATGATATTATAGTGTTTATGAATGAATATTCGTTCAGCTAAAAAGAGGAGACCTGCAGGATGCCTAAGACAGAAGAACAATGTAAGCAGATGCGAAGTGATATGCGAAACAAGATACTTAAGATGTCATCTTTGTATTTTGCAAGAAATGGTTTTGGAGATACCAAGATAAGTGACCTTGCCAAACATATAGGGATAGGGCAGGGAACGATCTATCTGTATTTCAAGTCAAAAGAAGAGTTGTTTGAAGAGATAAGAAATAAAGCGGGTAACAAGGAAGAAATAAAAAAGATAAAGCTCTTAAATAAGATGCCGCTGCCTGCAAAGGTAAAACTCGACAAGATCTCGGAGGAGGTCTGTAAACACCTTTCTGATGATGAGGAATACTGCGTAATGATAACCATTCAAACGCAGCTGCTTCTCGAACAAGAGGATATGTATGCGGATGAATTGTATAAGGAGCTTTCAAAGATCATAAAGCAGGGGCAAAAAGAGGGAAGCTTTATCAAAGCTGATGCAATGTATCTGGCAGATCTTTACTGGGGCAATGTTTATCTGTATGCCTTGAAAAGACTGTTTTCAAAGAATATGGCGGAGCTTAAAAAAGAAACACTTAACAGACTGGTGGAGATATAATATGGCAGGAATAGCGATAATAACCGGTGCGACCGGCGGGCTTGGCATGGAATTCATGCGTGCAGTTAATGAATGGCCTGATATTGATGAGATATGGGCGATCGGCAGGAATGCAGATAAACTGTCTGCTATTTCTGCTTCATATAAGAAAGCTGTGCCGTTACAGGCTGATCTTCTGGATAACGGCATGGAGATAATATCAAAAAAGCTGTCTTTGGAAAAGCCGGATGTAAGGCTTTTGATAAATAATGCCGGAGCCGGATATTTCGGGCTTTTTGAAAAGATGGATAGCAAAAAAGTTGAAGACTATTGCGATCTGAATTGCACAATACCATCAGTGCTGATATCGAAGGTGTTGCCTTACATGCATGAAGGCTCAGGTATCATAAACATATCATCGGCATCTTCCTTTCAACCCAATCCTTATCTTGCATTGTATTCTGCAAGTAAAGTGTATTTAAAGAATCTGTCAAGAGCCTTATCCATGGAACTGGCTTCGAAGAAGATAACAGTGACTGCAGTGTGTCCCGGATGGATAGATACGGATATGCTGCCGCATGAAAAAGGTGGACAGAACATTAAATATACAGGAATGATCAGTGCAGGCAAGGTTGTTTCCACAGCACTGAAAGATTACAGAAAGGGAAAAGATATATCTGTACCGGGAGGATTTTCCAAGTGGTTCAGATTTTATTCAAAGGTAACACCCACCAAAATCGTAATGAAGCAGTGGATGAAGATAACAGGTAAATATATATGAAACATGAGATCATTTATGAACGTGACGAGTTGTTTGATGTAAACATGGTCATTGTTTTCCAAATAGAAATAGCAGGAACATATCAGTTTGATAAAATCAAAGAAGCATTTGAAAATGCGATCAAAGCTAACCGGACCCTCATGTCCAGAGTCCTTCTGGAAGCGGATGGAAGAGCATATTATGTTGATAATGATGTACCCAAGTCGTCGATCAGAGAGGTGGATGAAGAACTTGATCTTGTAAGGCAGCGGGAAGAAAAGAAGCGCTTCCATGTTGAAGATGGTGAATTCTTAAGGGCCTTTGTAAAGAAGAATGAAGAGGATACTTCGATCCTTCTTTTGATGCATCACTTAGGCGGTGACGGAAAATCTGTTTTGTATTTCATTGAAGACTTTATGACTTTCCTTTCCGGAGGCACAAAGGAATTCAAAGAGATACGTACAGCTGAGACTGAAAAGAAACTTGATCCCATCAGCAAAGGGATACTGCGTTACTACAACAGCAGATGGAATGGAAAGGTCTTTAGTTTTGATGATCTGGATAAGGCATATGAAGCATATTGGAAAAACAGGACTTCATTGCTTGATGTACAGGTCATAGAAAAAGAAGAGATGGAAGAGATACTGGATGAATGCCGGGGGGCCGGAGTAAAATATACAGCTTATCTGACAGCCAAGCTCATATCTGAGGAATCCGGCAAAATGGATGTGGGTTATGCGGTTGATTATCGTCATGACAAGAACCGTTCGATGGGAAACCAGGCATCCGGAACATCCGTGGAGCATAAATATGATCCTTCAAAGAGTCTTATGCAGAATGCAAAGGAAATACAGAAGAAACTTGATAAGAAAATGAAAGATCACTATAAATCTTCCTATATATTGAACTTTGTTGGCGGCATAGACAGAACGCTACGTGATGCGGTGAATCTGGAACATGCAGGTTACTATCACGATAAAGTATCTTACGGTTTTGCAAAACTCATGGGATATGTGGGCAAAACAAAGGATTACAGCATCACCAATCTGACGGTGGCCGATATTCCCGCAAAATACGGTGAATATGAGATAAAGCAGATATTGTTTGCCGGCCCGGTTGTTTCCTATGGCAAAAGGATAATAGGAGTTGTGACATTTAACGGAAAGACCGTGATCACAAGGCATGTGAGAAAGCCTGAGTGACAAAAAAGAATGAAACAGATCGGATTAAGTTCCGGTCTGTTTTTTTGTGCGATAAGGGTGGAGAGAGCATACCGCGCTTGCGCGGGAATGCTTTCGACGCCCAACGCATCATCGAGTAGGGGGTATTCCCCTACTCGATGTGCGCACACTTTATAGTTCTGAATCGTTATAATCTATGAGGAGGCAATGATCCATGGATTTAGAAGAACAATACGAACGACTCCTTAGGTACTGTTTTGGAAAAGTGAAGAATCGGGAACAGGCGGAAGATATAACGCAGGAAGCCTTTTTGAAATTATGGCAGACAACGAGCTGCAAAAGTATCGATAAGGAGATCCCTTATCTGTACACGATAGCCAGAAATCTGTGTCTGGATCATTTCAAAAAGAAGAAAGAAGAACTGCTGGGTGATGAATCTGTTTTGGAGAATGCAACAGACGACAGTGTAAATATCGAGGAAACATCCGTAAACAGGGCGATCGTGGAACAGGCAATGCAGTGTCTGTCACCGGAAGACAGGGAAATAGTTCTGCTCTGCTACGTCAGCGGATTGTCTGTGACAGATACGGGCAAGGTATTAGGTATGTCAAGATTTGCTGTTCACAGGCGACTTAAGGCGGCAAAAACCATTTTGAAAAGGGAATTGGAGGGCTCGGTATGAGAGATGAAGAATTGAAAAAAATGCTCTATGACAGCTATCACACAGAGCCATCAGAAAGCGGAAAGAAATTTATAAGAGCGTATAGTAAAAGAAAGCTGAGTATTCCGACGCTTTTATTAATGCAACTTAAGTATATGTGGATACAGTATATTCTTATACTTCTTTTCCTGACAGGGGTGATCGTATATCTGGCTGTTTTTGGAAAGCCTGAGTATGTGAAAGTGATCTCATCCCTGAGCCCGTTCCCCGCGATCATTCTTCTGGCAGGCCTTGGCAGATCCGCAAAATTCAGAATGGAGGAATTGGAGCTGACAACCAGATTGTCAAAGAGGATGCTGAAAAGTATAAGACTGACGATCTCGGGAACTGCCGGGATATTAGCGGTTTTGATTGTAGCCCTTACGCTTGTTCTAACAGCCGGGGTGTCTGTTTCAAATGCTGTTCTGATCTCGGTGTTTCCATACATGATCACATCATGTGCCTGTATGAATCTGATCAGACGATGGCATGCGAATGAGAATATATTCGGATGTATAGCTATTGCGGCCGGCGTAAGCATTTTCTCCTTAACAGACTGTATAAATTACATATATGCTTCGTTTCATTTAGGCGAGTTTGCGAGCTTCGCACTGATGATACTGTTAGTGATCGTTTTGATCAGAGAAGCGTACTTATATGTAAATGAAAGTGAGGAAATACAATGGAACTTGTGTTAGACAGAGTAACAAAACAATATAACAGTAAGATCGCAGCAGACAGGATATCGTTGTCATTAAAGCCCGGAGTTATAGGACTTCTTGGTGCAAACGGTGCAGGTAAGACCACTTTGATGAGGATGATATGCGGTGTGATAAAGCCAAGCAGCGGAAGTATCAGCCTTGACGGTGTTGATGTCTCGGAAGAAATGTACAGGGATGCACTTGGATATCTGCCGCAGGATTTCGGATACTATCCGAATTTTACAGGAAAAGATTTTCTGATGTATATAGCTGCACTTAAAGGTTTGTCCAGATCAGAAGCTAAAAGAAAGGCGGCTGAGCTCCTTAAAAAAGTTAATCTGGAAAATGCGGCCAATAAGAAGATAAAGGGGTATTCAGGAGGCATGAAGCAAAGACTCGGTATTGCCCAGGCTGTCCTCAATGATCCGAAGATACTGGTCCTTGATGAACCTACGGCGGGACTTGATCCAAAAGAGAGAGTCAGGTTCAGAAATATGATCGCCGAGTTCGCAAAAGACAGTATAGTTCTTCTGTCAACGCATATCGTATCTGATGTGGAACACATAGCAGACAGAGTCCTTATGATGAAAGAGGGACAGATCATATGGGATGGAGACAGAAACGATGTGCCCGAAGATCTGGAAAACTTTTATATGAGTAAATTTGAAGATGAGGATATGGAGGCAGATGATGAATAATTTAGGAACAATGTACCTCTTTGAACTCAGAAAGATATTTCTCCGAAAGACTACGGTTATTGTATTATCGATCGTTACTCTTATTATGATAGCCATGAATATCGGTGAATATATAGCCGGAAGAAAGATCGTAAATACTGAAGAAAAAGCTCTTGTAGGACGTGTGGTCGATGATGCGATGCTTGATGAAATGAGAGAGGCCATTGAGCTTAAGAAAGCCACAACAGAGGATGGAGAAAGCGTTTCGATCGGAGTAAGCGTCCTGGATAAAACATATGAACCACTTTTTAATTATCTGTATATGGTGGGAGGTAACTATGATAAGGCTTATAATATGACAGAAGAAAGCCTGTATAAAACCTTTAATGGCGTGATCGATGATAATCTGAACGAGCAGTATCTTTCGGATGCAGAAAAGGCCTATTGGGAAAAAAGGAGAGCGGATAACCCTAAAAGGCTGATATATGGTGAGATACAGAATGGTTACGGGGATTCGGCAACGATAATATACTCTGTATCCATCCTGGTATTAATAGCTATAGCTGCCACACTGTCGGGGGTATTTGCTGATGAAGTAAACCTTAAAATGGATTCGATCATTTTCTCATCGGTAAACGGGAAAAAGAGACTGATGGCGGCAAAGATGCTGGCCGGAGTAACCGTGGGATTTGTTGAGACACTGATACTCCTTGCAGCCTGTGTGGGTACGGAATTCGCTATTTCAGGACTAAGCGGACAGGAAGCTTCCGTGCAGTTTTTTGTGGGACCATCTGCCATGGATATGGAGATAGGAGAGGCTTTAGTTCGTTATGTAATGATCATGCTGATAATCGGCATCATGTTCTCTGTGATGGCAATGAGCCTGTCACAGATCACGCATAGTACAATACCGGTAGTTGCCTTCCTGATGCTTTTGTGGCTTATGTCAATGGTGAATATTCCGGATTCCCTTGGGATACTCGCAAGGATATGGAACTTTATGCCGGTAACCTTCCTCGGAAGCTGGAACTTTAACGATTATCATCTGGTGCCTGTTTTCGGACATATGCTTACGAATATTGAAGCTGCACCCCTCATATATCCATTCATTATCGTGGGGCTGACTGTTATAACAATAATAAGCTACAACAGGTATCAGATCCGCAGCAGGTAAAAATGGGATTTGGATAACAAGACAAAAATAGTCGAGAAATAAATACTTGTTATCGGATAATATAGGCTCACAAGGAGATGAGCAGATGGAAGAACAAAGAAAAGCAGTAAGAGCTATGATGAAATTAAGAGCACATCATTTATTATGCACGCGTTTGTATGAGGGCAGGGGATACTCGGAAGATTTTGTTCTGAATATGAACCGGGTGGTACGTGAACTTGATGATCCGGAGCAGGAAGTGCAACTTCTTGCTTCGCCGGATGATGTTTGCATTGCATGTCCGAATCTGGGATCTGATTGCAGCCGGTGTACGCTTGATAACGATAATGCTTCCGGTATGGATATGAAAGTCTGCGATGCACTTGAATGTAGAGCCGGAGAGATATATACAAGCAGAGAGCTACTTGAGCGATTAAAGAATAAGATGACGCCGGAGCTTTTTGAGACAGTGTGTGGAGAGTGCAGCTGGCATAAGAAAGGCGTCTGCACTTATGAGGATATGATCAAAAAACTGCGCTGACCGCCCCATTGAACCAGGCTTATCTGCTATAATAACCCTGTAAGTCGGGGGGAGTATCTTACGGATCGGTATGATCAAGAACGTGGGGTGTAGGTATGGGGATCAGCGGCATAGAAATATACTATGTGAGCATATTCTGGATATCTCTGGTGCTTTCCGGTGTTTATTTCTATATGTGGCACAGGCATTTTAGTGTCAATTTTTCTCTGATATTTGCTTTTGTTCCTGTTGTTAATCTCGGATATATTCTGAGGGAACAGGCAAAAACTCTTGAAGGATATATCATTTCACAAAAGATCATCTATTTTGGCGGCTGTTTTCTTCTTCTTTTCATCATGCTGAATATTTTTGATATGTGCAAGGTGAAGCTTCCCAAAAAGATCAAGCTGTTTTTCTTTTTGTGCAGTGTTGTGATCTATCTTTTTGTGCTTACTATCGGAGAGGGGCATTTATTCTACAAGAAGATTGTCGGGAGCATGACTGACTCAGGTTTTGAGGTTATTAAAACTTATGGACCTGTTCATGCTGTGTTTTATGCAGTTATCGTTATGTATTTCGTTTTTAGTTTTGCGGCAATATATTGGGCTGCGTTAGTTAAGAAAAGTATTTCCCAAAGGATAATTCTTTTCCTGTTTCTTCCCGAGATGGCAAGCGTTATCTGCTTTTTCTCAACAAAGTTCATTGTTTCCGAGCTGGAGCTTGTACCTGCTTCTTATGCATTTGGGCAGTTAATGTATATTTATATCGCTCACAGGCTCTGTTTGTATGATGTCTCGGAGACTGCCGTCGATTCCATTGCGGAAACCGGAGCCACGGGATTTGTATCATTTGATATGGGACTTAATTTTCTGGGGGCTAACCAGACTGCAGAAGAGATATTTGAAGATATCTCTAAACTTGAAGTTGACAGGGGGATGGACGTGGTTCCTGCTATAGGAGAGTTGTTTGGACCCTGGGTGGAGTCATTTAAAAATGATGAGAAACAGGATAAATTCTATTATGAAAAAGACGACAGCATTTATCTTGTGGATATAAATTACCTGTATGATGACGGAAAAAAGAAGGGCTACCAGTTTATCATTACGGATGACACAAAGAATCAGAAGTATATAAAGCTGATAGACAGTTATAATGCCGATCTTGAAGAAGAGGTGAAAGAAAAGACTGCCGACATTGTGAGGATGCATAACGATCTGATCAGAAGCATGGCGATGATGGTCGAGAGCCGTGATAATTCCACAGGCGGCCATATTATCCGCACAAGTGATGTGGTCGAGATGCTCATGGACCGGATAATGAAGGATGAGAAATTTGTAAAAGAGTTTGGCCTGACGGAAAAGTTTAAGGAAAATATCATAAAGGTGGCACCGCTTCATGATATAGGAAAGATCGCCGTTGATGATGCCATACTCAGGAAGCCCGGCAGATATAATGATGAGGAATTTGCCAAAATGAAAATACATGCAGCCGAAGGAGCAAAGGTCCTTCACAGGATACTTGAAAATTCGGATGATGAGGATATCAAGGTTCTGGCAGAAAATGTTGCGCATTACCACCATGAGAGAATGGATGGGTCCGGCTATCCTGAAGGACTTTCCGGTGATGCGATCCCCATCGAGGCAAGGATCATGGCAGTGGCAGATGTTTATGATGCACTTGTGAGCAAACGAGTGTACAAGGACAGTATGTCTTTCGAAAAAGCCGATGCTATTATGATGGAGAGTTTTGGAAAGCACTTTGACAAACGTCTCGAAAAGTATTATATTGCGGCTCGGCCGGCAATTGAGAAATATTATACAAAAGCTAATGAATTATCTGATCAGAAGAATTGAGAAAAAAGATAACAAAGTGATAGAAAATATCATCCGAACCTGCCTTGTGGAATATGGCGGGGACCATGAGGGCACGGCCTGGGCCGATCCTGACCTGGGAAGGTTTTCTGAAATATATGCTGCTCCTGGCAGATGCTACTGGGTTGCCGAAGATGAGACGGGAAAGGTTGTTGGCGGTACCGGGATAGGTGAACTGACGGATGATATCTGTGAACTGCAGAAAATGTATCTGCTTGCAGAAGCACGCGGCACCGGTGTTGCGGGCAGACTTATGAAGATCGCACTTGCATTTGCCGGACAACATTACAAACAGTGCTATCTTGAAACACTTGAGAGTATGACGGGCGCACAGAAGTTTTATGAGAAGAATGGATTTCACAGAGTTTATGAGCCGGTAGTTAAGACGGAACATTTTAGCTGTGATGTGAGATATCTGAAAGATTTATAGACATAGTACACATAGGAGTATTTATGAAAAACAGACTTATCAAAATATTTATTTCAGGCTTGGTTATGATGACTGTCATCGCAGGCTGCGGAAAGACAAATGATACAGAAACTGCTGTCGTTGCAGAAACCGTTACCGCTACAGAAGCTGCGACACCGTTTCCTGTCATAGACGGAACATGGCAGACAGCTTCCATAGTTTCCGAGGAAGACGGATCCGCCTATCCTGAATACTATGTACAGTTTACTGACACAGCCATACAGTACGGTCATATGAAAGATGGTGAGTTTGTTCCGGATCATTCCGACCAGATCGTTATTTATGAGGAAATATCCGAAGGGCGCTTTAAAGTAAAAGCTGAATCTTCAAAGGGAGTTCAGTACACATATCAGACATCTGAGAGTGATAAAGATGTGTTAGAGTATTACGAAACCTGGGATGATGCTGAGTTTGCTGATAAGTACAGCGGCGGTGCTTCATTAAGCAGAACATGAACCTGATGTTTTTTGCTTGACACAGTCTAAAATGAAGAGTATATTTTGGAACCATATAAAAAAGTTTTTTGAGAAAGGAAAAATATGTTTAATAGCGGATCTGTAATTGAGTGGTCATCTGTCAATGCTGTGCTCGTCGCCGCGCATGGTATTAATATTGTGTGCTCAATAACGGATCAGGATAAGCGATAGATCTTTTTTCAATATGGTTTAAGTATATAAAACCACTTATCGATCCGGATAAGTGGTTTTTTTATATCGCAGGCTGCGGATGAGTAGGGGGCCTACTCGAACACTAAAAAAGGGAGGTAAGTATGAATAAGAAGATCGGTATCATAGGATACGGCAGTATGGGAAAGATGCTGCTTTGCAAATTCAGCGAATCAGGTATGGTGAGTAATGAATATCTTTTTGTGGCGAACAGGACGCCCGCTAAGATTTTGGAAGCACCGGATAAATATACGATATGCGTATCTAATAAAGAACTGGCAGAGAAAGCGGATATGATCTTTCTTTGTGTACGTCCGGGAGATATCAAAACTGTACTGGATGAGATCGCTGAATGTGTAAACGATGAGTCCTTGATCATATCACTTAACGGAAGCGTTCCGTTTGCATTATTGGAAAACAGAAAAGAACATAAGTATGCAAAAGTGATCCCAAGTGTAACCGCCGAGATCGATCGCAGCCAGACATTGATAAGCTATAACCTGTTAGTTACTGAACAGGATAGGAAAGATCTGGAAATGCTGCTTTCCACAATCGGTAATACTATCGTTTTGCCGGAAGAAGAGATGGGGATGGGATCCGAGTTGGTCAGCTGCATGCCGGGCTTTATAGCATCTATGTTTGATGTTATCTGCAGATCTGCACAGAAACACACTTCCATATCTCCGGAACAGGTTAAAGAGATGGTACTGTCTACACTTACAGCAACCGGAGAATTGATGCTTGAGAAAAATATGGATTTTGAAGATGTGGTGGAGAGAGTAGCTACGAAGGGCGGGATCACTGCAGTAGGAGCAGATATCCTCTACGAGAGATTTCCGCAGGTAACAGATGAGATGTTTGAGAAAACTCTGGAAAAGAGAAGGATGACCGCTCAGGCAGCACAGAAAGCCTTTGGAGATTGACCGTTGACAAAAAATCTATTCGGTTGTATTGTTTGTATCAATAAGAATAATACAAACGATACAAGGCATACAAAAAAAGAGGTGATTTTATGGTAATAAGGATAGATGAATTCTCTGATGTCCCGATATATCTGCAGATCCGAAATCAGATCGTGATGGGTATATCTGACGGCAAACTCACAGCGGGCGAGCAGCTCCCGACAGTGCGTGCCCTTGCGATGGAAATGGGGGTAAATACCATGACCGTAAGCAAGGCATATCAGCTGTTAAAGACAGAGGGCTATATACTGACTGATCGTAAGAATGGCGCAAGGGTCAGGTATGAGATAGAGCAGCGTGGCAGGATAAGTGATGCCGATAAGAATGAACTGAAGCGCATCGTATCGGAAGCAAGACTGTCAGGTGTTACAAAAAAAGATATCCATTCTATGGTAGATGAGTTTTACGGGAGGGAATGATCATGGGAAAAATTTTTGATATTACAATGTTCGGAACACTTATATTTGTACTGATCCTGGAGTTTATGATCATGTTTCCGAAGAAGTGGAAAGAAAAGAAAATGATCCTGGGAGTAAGGAACTGGAAGGAATTCCATGATGGAGAAGCAGAGAAAGAAACAGAGCATATTTTCGATTCCTGCAGAAAGCAGATGCTTATTTCGTCCGGAATGATACTTATATGCGGCGCTGTTATGTTTTTACTTGATAGTTTAGCATCAAGGACATTCTTCTGGGTAATACTTACATATCTGGGAATTATAGCCAGTAGTCTTTCTTTGATACGTGGCAACAGAGAGATGAAGTCACTTAAGAGAAAGATCGGCATAGTTTCAGCCAAAGGCGTGGTATATACAGATCTTAAGACTGCCGGGGCAGTGCATGGTTTAAAGCCTGTACAGCTGATCGTACCGTGTGTGGCAAATGCTCTGATACTGGTGCTCGCCATACTTTTGGATATGCATCTGATAAACATCGGAAACGGCATAAATGCAGGGACTTTTGCGGGAAGTTTTATGACCCTTACATTTTTCATGACCGGAGTGATAGTAGCAGTGTGTGCATGGATGATGGATAACCTTAGAAATGAGGTTATCTCCGATGACAGTGATATCAACACAAATTATAACAGGGCAAAGAAGAAGGTTATGGCAGCCTTCGCGATCTCGACTTTATGGATAAATACCATATATACTCTGTGTGCTTTGTTTATCACACTTTTCATGGGCTCGGAACTGGTGATGATCATATCGGTACTTATATATGCAGTCCTTATTGCGGCATGCCTGTGCGTACTTTTTTCCGGAAATATGAAGATCGAATCCAGATATCAAAAGGAAGCAAAGGTGATCGCGGACGATGATGACCATTGGATAATGGGCATGTTCTATTACAATCCTGAAGATAAGAGACTTAATGTTGAAAAGAGAGTGGGTATCGGCGCAACCATCAATATGGCACATCCGGCAGGCAAAGCAATTGCAGTCGTAATAGCGCTTATGCTCTTTAGTTCGGTAGTCAGCCTTTCACTTGTCGGTGTGATCGAAGGAACGCCCATGTCAATAAAGACTGAAGAAAACATGGTCATCTGTCATCAGCTGTGGGATGCATATAAGATCCCTGTAGATGATATACAGAGTGTTGAACTTATTAATGACAGAAGCAATATCAGTATGATCAGAACAAGCGGCATGGGAACCGATTCTGAACTGTGGGGAAATTTCACTGTTGATAATGAGACGGGCTGCAAGGTATTCCTGTACCGCCACGTAAATTCAATGCTTAAGATAAAGACAGCTGATGGTCTGTACTATATCAATTCAGCTGATGAAGATGAGGTAAAGTCGTGTTATGATTATATAGTTAAATGATCATACATATATGAGGAGACCAAAATGCCGACATTAAAGATCGATGACAGTATTGAGTTGTTTTATGAGGAGCTTGGAAGTGGCGATAAGTATATATTGAGCCTGGAGATGGACTTTCCTCCGGAATGTACAACGAGAAGACTTGCCGATCATGGATATCATGTTTTCTGCATAACAAACAGAGGGATAGGCGGATCAACACATATATTTGAAGATTATGGCAATGACTGGTTTGATATATGGGCTGATGATGTGATCCGCTTTGCGGATCTGAAAGGCATTGACAGATTTGTATATTGCGGCTGCTCACATGGCGCAGGTACCGGCTGGCATATTGCATTAAGGTATCCGGAAAGGCTCATCGCATTTATTGATATGGTTGGAGGCCCTCATAATATAGATGAGGCAAAGATATCATACAGAACGGCTCTAAAAGACGGAAAGCCCAGGAAGCCCATGAATCCTGAGTTTATTGATGATCAGGCTGTTATGGAAAGACGTGAACGCAATGGGGTGTATTACAGAGAATGTGCAGAACGTGAGACCCCGGAAGAGCGGAATATAGATTACAAGAGACCTCTCATCAAACTTGAAACAGAAGAAAAAGTAAAGGAAGCGCTCAGGACTATACAGACACCTACGCTGATGCTTGGAGGTATTGAGGATCCTATTTCAAGACCTGATCTGATGATAAGGACAGCTGAATGCCTGCCGCATGGCAAGCTGGTGATGTACAGTGGATTCGGTCATGCAGGCCCGTACAGTGAGATCGTTGAAGAAGCTGTGGAAGAGGCTGTGAATTTCCTGCGGAATGTTGAAGAAACCGGTAAGGTTTATAAAAAAGTTCAGAAATAAATGAACCTTTTGAGCTGCGGATGACTCTTATATACAGATGCATCTGAAAACAGTTAAGGAGAAGATAATGGAAGACGCAGCAATAGTGAAAGGGCTCAGACTGGGTGATAAGACCGCCTTTGATGAACTTTATGAGAAGTATCACCTGCAGCTGTACAGAAACGCATTTCTGATCACGGGCGATCAGATGGATGCTGAGGATGTGCTTCAAAATACATTTGTCACAGCCTGGAGGAATATAAAAAAACTGAAGAATCCGGAAAGTCTGAAATACTGGCTTTTCAGGATCATGACAAGAGAAGCATGGAAGGCCGGCAGATCAAAGGAGATCCCTGATGCAGAGATAGTTTCCAAGGCAGATGAGTATCAATGGAAATACGAAGATCATACGGATCCTGCAGAGCGCTTTTCTGACAGAGACCGCATAATTACAGCACTTCACATGCTTGATATAAAGCACAGAGAAGTGATCATCCTTTTCTACTATGAGGGCATGTCTGTAAAAGAGATAGCGTCTTCGCTTGGCTGTTTTGAAGGTACCGTTAAATCAAGACTGAATACCGCGAAGCGGAAACTTAAAACGGTATTTGAAGCAACAGACAACGAAAATATAGAAGAAATGGAGGATAAGCGGGATGTCGGAGTCATCTGAAATGAACTTTGAAAAATATATAAAAAGTGAACTGGGAGCGGCTGTAGAAGACAAAGTGCCTTCGGATATGTGCAGAGCCCGTATTGACAGGATGATATCTGAAGAAGAGAAAGGTTCATCCCGTAAAAACAATATGAGAAGATCGAAACTTTTAAAAGCGGCAGCGATAACCGCAGCATGTCTTGCACTTTCAGGCGGGGGAGTTTATGCTGCAGGAAAGATAATCTGGACCGAAGAAGTGGTGAGTTCGGTGCCTGATTACACAAGTTATGAAGATGTTGTAAAGGCTGAAAAAGTGACGGGACTTGATATCGATGTGCCGGAGCAGTTTGAAAACGGATATGCGTTTGATAGTATCCATATTACCGATGTGAGTGATACGGATGATGAGGGGAAGGTAGTCAACAAACGCAAGGGCGTGATCATAGATTACACAGCCGGAACTCCTGATGAATATGTTTCAGTCAATATAGGTACTGATACCCAGTCGACAGGTGAAATAATTGATGAAGTACACGGAATTGAGGTAAAAGATATTAACGGAATAAAAGTTTATGTATCGAAATATAAGATGCTTATGGTTCCTGAAGATTATTCGGATGAACAGATAAAGGAGTTCCAGGATAATAATCCTGAGATTTGCGGAGTAGGCAAGGGCAATGGTATTACGGAAGTTTCGTGCGAGGATGTAATATCTGCCTGGTTTGAAAGAGACGGACAGACCTATACCATAAATCCTAAAGAGGATCAGAAGTGGACATCTGATGATCTGTTCAAAATGGCAGAGGAAATGATAGCAGTGCAGTAATATGATATAATGCAGATCGAGGCATGTGGGGGCAGTTCTTTTGCCCCCCTTTTTTTAGGCTGAAAGGAGGATAAAAAATGATTTTTGGTGCGGGTATACCTGTTCTGTTTCTGATCGCGATAGCGGCGGCACCGGGTATTTTTTTGCTGCGTTTGATCAGGAAACTTGATAAAGTCGACAAGGAATCTCCACGTCTTATCATTTCGATAATCCTTCTTGAAATCCCGTTTCTGATAGCTGCGATCGTGGTCGAGTCGCTGGGAAGTGCGATATTGTTAGGTGTACTGCGTCTTAAAGAGAGCAGTCTCATTTATACTGTTTTTTATTGCTTCCTTGTGATCGGTCCGACCGAGGAGATATGCAAGATGCTTGGCGCACTGTTGCCGGCATGGAAGAGCCGTGAATTCAACTGCAGATATGACGGCATAGTTTACTGCACTGCATCTGCATTATCATTTGGAATATTGGAAAACATCATGTATGTTCTGTTCAGCCCGTCGCATTTATCTACGGCACTGTTCAGAGCTTTTACGAGTATCCCGATGCATTTTATGCTTGGCGTGTGCATGGGTATGTTTGTTGGCAGGGCAAAAGTGGGAGCGGCTTATGGCGATGCAGGCACGCGTAACAAAAACATGCTGATCGCCCTGATCATTCCTGCTGTCATACATGCATTTTATGATACGATCTGCCTTTCAACCGTACCGCTCTTGGATCGTGCTAATACTGCAGGTGATTCAGAGGCAATAGGACTGTTTCTTATAATGCTGCTTATGATAGGTATAATGATCGTCTTTATCATCGCTGTTTATATATTTCTGTTTGTGGCGCTTAGAAGAGAATCAAAGAATGACTTTTTCTTTGCTGAACCAATGCCCGGATGGGTTCCGAAGATGTTTAGAAATGATAGATCAAATAGATGATCTGCGCTTCATTATAAATTCGATAACAAAACAGGGGAGGATCCCTGCGGCATAGCATAAAAGATCTATCGTTGAGAATCCGGTCCCTATTATGATACGCATAAGCTTATTGGTGATATGCAGCTTGTCTGCTATACCCCATAACTGCAGGAATTCCACGATAAAAGAAAATATAAGGATGCATATTGGAAGGATAAGTCCGTATTTTGGTTTATCAGGAGATAGAGTCCTTATCAGAGTATAAATAAGTATCACAACAAGTACGTCGCCAAAATATGCTCTGATCCATCCGCTTGCATAAATACCGATGATAATCTCAGTTGTAAATAGAAGTATGGTCAGCAGAAGCATTATCATCCTATATCCGGATTTGTTTGTATTTTCTTTGTTGTTATCTGTTTTGTGGTTCATTCCTAAAATGTTTCCTTTGAGAGATTTTTATATTATAGCAAAGAATACCAATCAAGATTGGTGTGTACATTGTTGATATTATCGAAGGATGATAGAGGTGGCGCTATTTTTGAGGGACAAAATGATGGATTTGAATAATTCACATTATGCGAGTAATAGTTTATAATTTTGTTAACTAGATATCGAGAAAAGCATTTGAAAAGGTGTGACTCAAAACTATAGGGACTGTAGAATGTCAGCCAGTTGCGAGTGTTTTAGGATACAGTCTTATTTTCTGAAATAAGAGTGTGTCCTTTTTGTTATCGGGAGGAACTGATTTAGAGTAACAGTACTTGAACTGCTAAAGAAAAGAACGAATTTTTAATGTTTAAAAGAATAATTATTTTAGAGACGAAGTATTTGAAGGAAAGAAAAGGGTACAGATATTAAGAAAGAAGGCTTCTGAAAAACATGAGAAAAAGACTATTTCAAATAATTGAGGTGGCTAAAGAAAAGGATTATTTAAGCCGCATCTATGACATTATTATGATGGCAGTTATTGTGTTAAGCCTTGTTCCGATAGCGCTAAAGAGTACGGACGGAGCTTTAGGCGTTTTAGAGAGAATTACCACAATTATCTTTGTGATAGATTATTTGTTAAGACTTATGACTGCTGATTATAAATTGAAAAAAGGGGCTAAGTCATTTGTTATTTATCCCTTTACTCCGATGGCGATTATTGACTTATTATCTATTCTGCCGTCGATAATAGCAGTAAATGGAGCTTTGAGAGTTTTAAAAGTATTCAGACTGCTTAGAACCTTGCGAGTCTTTAGAGTATTTAAGGTTGTTAGATACTCCAAGAGTATCACAATGATCATTAATGTGTTTAAGAAGCAGAAGGAGTCACTACTGGTTGTCTGCGGTCTGGCTTGTGGATATATTCTGGTATCTGCGCTAATTGTCATAAGCGTTGAGCCGGAGACGTTTCCTACGTTTTTTGATGCGGTGTACTGGGCAACTGTTTCACTTACAACAGTTGGTTATGGAGATATATATGCAGTATCAACTGCGGGAAGGGTATTAACTATGGTGTCTTCCGTTTTTGGAGTCGCGATAGTTGCATTACCGGCAGGTATTGTGACGGCAGGATATATGGATGAACTGGGGCATAGCAGGGTTGACAATGAAAAATTATCTGAGGTTGAAAATGATAATAGTTAGTACTGTGTAGTACCCGTTTTTATAAGAAAATAATGAAAAAGACTGAAGCAGGACAACTGCTCAAAAAAGGTAATCAAGATATTAAATTTGTGAATCATGATAGAGATTTTGCAGAATTTGGAGAGAGAAAAAAGAATAGAAAAGATGGGAACAGAATCACTGTTGTTAAATCTGTAAAGAATCGAAAGTCGAAATAGCAATAGACTCTGAAAGGCTCGCCATCCTTGGAATCTGGCCCTGATACTTAAAACGCGCTAAAGGACTCTCTGAAAGGAGGGGCTTAGCGCGTTTTTATATCACGTGATTGATAGTCGGGGATTTGTTAAGGAGTGTGTGAAAGTTTTTCTGTAAATAAGATATCCTAAGATAATTGACGAGCTGTATGGCGGTAAGATTACCGTTGTCCAGCTCGTTTTGACTATTGTAAACGGTAAAATAAATTCCATAGCCAGCGGCATTTAAAATTCCATAGTTTCGGCATTTTATTTTCCATAGATCATGCTTCCAAAGATATACTTTTCTTTGGAGGTGAAGAAAGGTGAAAAGTTGGATGATCTAT
>JAEEGL010919323.1_pt1 | contig 25968 bp, 22 predicted proteins | sample 9134231 | NCBI WGS metagenome assembly JAEEGL01 (sample SAMN16246548, study PRJNA631951) | gut metagenome | biome: gut microbiome; feature: rumen; material: fiber-attached | host: Bos | place: Iran: Karaj | collected 2018-10 | reverse complement strand
CGTATTTCTCTCCGTGGGATTTCTTGAGGAGTCCCATGGCTTTGATGGCCTCTGCGGGCCTTCATCCCTGGAGGAATTCCTCGGGGGACATCAGGACGGAAGCGGGGTCGTCATATTCGCCGGACATGGGGTCGAATTTGAAGGGGTGCTTCTTGACCATGGGGTTCGCGTCTCTCTTGTCGACGGCGACGGTCGCTCCGAGCCTCTCGGTCTCGGCGGTAAGGCAGAAAGGAGCCCTAACGCACTCGAACCCGTCGTAATCGGCCTGGGCCGCTCCGAGTTTTGCCATGAGCGTGGCGTCTTTGTGGGCGTCAGGCCAGGCTGCACCGCAGGCGTCCATCTGGGAGAGGGTTGCGGACTGGGTGAAGATCGCCGCGGGAGGCCTGTCCAGGGACTCTTTTTTCATTGCTGCAAGTACTCTTTCTCTAGGAGTCATCGACATGTATTTTTCTCCTTGGTTTCGGCATCGGGTTCCTATTATTTAAGAGATAAACTCATCTTAACCGCCAAGATTACTTTATCGGCAATAAAATGGCGAACAATAGCCGTCATTATTAAGATGGAACATCTGTTTCGGAATAGCGAGCGGACACAAATGCACATCAATGGATTATACATCCCATTCAGATGCTGATGTCCAGAAGGTCCCTGAGATTCCCCAGCCTCATTATGCCTATGTCCGTGACCCCGTAGATGTCGGCGGAAGCGAAATCCGAGCTCCGGAGCGCGGGAGCCATGACGGCCTTCTCGTCGAGAGCCAGATCGTTCCCGGAAGCGAATGGGCTGAACGGAGGCAGCACGATAACGCCTTCCGGCTTGGCGTGGACGAAGCACTGTATCTTCAGGCTGCCCCCGACGGCCCCGGGAATCCTCACGGACGGATGCTCATGGCCTATTATCACCGGCCTCACCCCGGAATCAACGTGGCCGTGCTCCAGCCTGAAGCCCATTATGTCGACGTAATCCGCCGCCAGAAGCCCCATGTCGGTTATCGCGTTCTGGATGTAGTTGTCATGGTTCCCTTTGATGGGGATGACCTCGGCTGCTTCCGTGAGGAGCGCGAATATCTTTTTGATCTCGTTCTTCTCCTCCCAGCCGGAGCGCTTGAAATCATGCTTTATGTCGCCGAGCAGGACTATGCGCTCGGGCTCGTATCTGCAGATGAGATCGTTGAGGGAGTCACGGATGGAATCCGTGTTTATCCTCGGAAGATAGACGCCCTCGTTCTCCAGCGCGCGCTCATAGCCCAGATGCAGATCGCCGAGGACCACCGTCGGCCCTTCGTCGAGGACCAGGCACCTGTCGGATGTCACGCGCACCCCGGGAAGGATCTCCAGCGACCTCATGAGCCGGCGAAAAGCGTCATCTTAGAATTCATTTGCGATTCCGCCCCGTCAGCTCCCGGCCAGATCCCCGACGACCGTCCAGGAGCCGTCGGAAGCGGAGATCCTGTACTGATGCACCACCATGGCAGGATCGATGGCGAATTCGCACAGCATGGAATCGGGCCGGTACGACCACCAAACGCATTCCGCCCCGCCGACGGTCTCGGAGGCGCCTTTAGTGTATATTTCCACCGGGACCTTGTCGCCGCCGCATATGACGTCGAAGACCAGCCTCCCTTCGGATCCCCCGTAGGAGACGTCGGAGGTGAAATGATACATATATTCTCTCTGGGACTCGTTGATGTATTTCGAAACCCCTGTCCCGGAAGCGTCATAGCCCATGTAAGTCCCCGACAGGGAATAATCGTGGGACGCCTCGTAATCCTTCTCCTTGTCTCCGAGATATATGCTCATCAGACCCATCGCGACCGTGCCCATCATCAGAAGAACAACCAGAACGGCGTAGATGAGGATGGTCTGGGAATATTCTTTGGCCATGGCAACGAGTCAGCGTAATGCTATTGGAGATATAAACCCAAGGTTCGGAAATAGCTCTCATGCATGCATATGGCGGTGGAATCCCCGGGATGAATCTATAACCTGCCGCCCGCATAACCCGTGGCATGATCGAGCATACCTTCCAGATGCTTCCGTCTGTGGGCAAGAAGAAAGAGAGATGCATCTGGGAATCCGGGGTGCTGACCTGGGACGAGTTCCTTTCATCCCCGGAAGTCCCCGGGATCAGAGGCGGCGCGAAAGAGAGGGACGACAGCATCGTGATGCAGGCCCTGGAGCTTCTGGACGCCGGGGAGTCGTCGCTTCTGGGCGACATGCTGCCGAAAGCTGAGCACTGGAGGATGTACGACAGATTCAGGGACGGCGCCGCATACCTCGACATAGAGACCGACTGCCTCAGCAGGGATTCTCTGGTCACTGTGGTCACGGTCCACAGGAAAAGCGGGACCGCCACCCTCACGGAAGGCATCGATCTGGACGCGGAGACCCTCTCGAACGCGCTGGAGGGGGCGAAGATCCTGGTTACTTTCAACGGGAGCTGCTTCGACGTGCCCGTCCTGAAGAACAGCTTCCCAGAGGTGGATCTCGATCTCCCCCACTACGACCTCCGCTTCGCGTCCCGCAAGGCAGGGTACAGAGGAGGCCTGAAGCATCTGGAGATCGAGATGGGGATAGCCAGGGACGAGGACATAGCCGACGTCGACGGAGCCATGGCGGTGCGCCTGTGGCACCAGTGGGAGAGGCACGGCGACGAGGAGGCGCTGGATATCCTGACGGAATACAACCGGGCGGACACCGTGAACCTGGAGACGATAGCCGACAGGATCTACCGCCTTCTGGTGACGGATTACGCCGGATACAGATGGCGAGGGGTTTCCCCCTCTGCGTTTCAGTCCTTCAGAAGGGTGTACAGAACGGCCTTCTGGGCGTGGAGCCTGTTCTCCGCCTGGTCGAAAACGACGCTGTGGGGCCCGTCCATGACCTCGGCGGTGACTTCCTGGCCTCTGTGGGCGGGCAGACAGTGCATCACGATGCAATCCGGGTTCGCGATCGACAGGATCCTGTCGTTTATCTGGTACATCTGGAACAGCTTGATGGCTTCCGCCTCGGGCGTGGTGTCTCCCATGGAGATCCAGGTGTCGGTGTAAAGGACGTCGGCGCCGATGCAGGCTTTCTCGGGCTCGTGGGATGCGATGATCTTGGAGCCGTTGGCCTCGGCGATCTTGGTGGCGTTCCACATTATCTCCGCATTGGGCATCCTGACCGCGGGGCAGCATGCGACCATGTCTATCCCCATAATGGCGCAGGCGTATAGGAGGGAGTTGCACACGTTGTTCCCGTCGCCGAGATATACGAGCTTCTTGCCGCGGAATCCGCCGAGCTTCTCTTTGATCGTGACCATGTCGGCGAGAGCCTGGCAGGGGTGCTCCAGGTTGTCCAGGCCGCTGATGACCGGGCAGGTGGCATACTCGCCGAACTTGTCCATCATCTTGTAGTCGTACGCCCTGTACATGATCCCGTGGACGAAGCGGCTCATGACGCGCGCGGTGTCCTCGACGGTCTCGCTGTGGACGCCCATCTGCATCTTGGACTCGTCAATATAGAGGGCATGGCCTCCGAGCTCGGTGATCGCCACGTCGAACGAAATCCTGGTCCTGGTGCTGGGCTTCTCGAAGATCATGGCCAGGGTCTTCCCTTTAAGCGGGTCCCCGTGGTGCCCGCGCTCGGCTTTGAGCCTGATGGCGAGATCGACCATGCCGGCCCATTCGTCTTTCATGTCGACAACGGAAATGAGATCCCTTTTTGCCATGGGCGCTTGATGATTCGGAACGGATATAACGGTGACGGAGGAAAAAAGACACCGGAAAGATATTTTGTCCGTGTGCGTACCTGTTGGCCGGATGCGCACACGGACTGGATGCGGGATGTCGCCGTCGGTCGTTCATGCGCATCTTCAGCGCTTTGACGCGCTCGAAGGAAAGGCCGGTCTTCATGGCCACTTCCATGACCTCGCCGCCTTTGCTCAGAAGCTCCATGGCCTCTTCGTCGCCGTCCCTGGCCAGAGGCTTCTTCTTGAAGGTGTTCTTCCGCATCTCGCTGCGTTTGGGATCCTTGAACGGGGCTCCGCACTCCGGGCATGATTTGGGATGCTTTCCGGAGGTGTCCTGCCATTTATGCCCGCAATCCCTGCAGATGCAATGGTAGCATACCATCCCGCATGAGGGGCATCTCCCCAGGACATTGATGCGCACCGGGAATTCCGCCCCGCATTTGATGCACCTGTGGCTCTCTGTGGGCTCGTTCCAGACGAATCTCTTGCAGTTGGGGCAGGTCTTCGGCATCTTGTCGACTTTCCTTTCCCACACGTATCCGCAGAAATTGCATTTGCAAGGGTTTCTGTCCTCGTTCCATCTGTGCGTCCTGCATTGGGGACACCTGTTGGGGTTCATGGATGAGAACCATGTATAGCCGCACCTTTTGCAGGTCCTTCTGACAACGTCTTCGCGGTCCCATAATATGGAATGGCACCCGGGGCATATGCGGGGCTTGGCATAGGCTTCGCCTTCGCTGGAAGTCTTCCTGCAGCGTCTGGCCATCCACGTATATGAGCAGACTTTGCACCTGTATTGAGGACGCTGAGTCTGCTGTCTCCTTGCAGGGCGCTGGACGGAGGGTTCCCGTTCGCTCACCCCGCCCTGTTCGGAGACTGCTTTGGCTGCTGGCTGTTCAGCGTCATAAGTCATGGCCAATTATCTGCTGAACAAGTATTAAGGTAATGGTACGAAAACCGTAGGATTGGATTGATTATCTATACAGAATCCATTGATTTACTTATTCTAATGATATGTCCACCACCATTTTCACTGTAGAAACAGTAACAATATGGAGGCATGCCATTGCGATGGCATCCAAAGATGCGCGGGATTTCCGGGCGGAAATCCGCCGGAATGAAGGTCATACGACTTTTTTTGCCCTCGCCTTCCTGATCGCGGCTTTGCTCTTGCCAGGATCCGCCGCGAGAGCGGAAGCCCTCCCGGAAGCCCATTCGACCCCGGCTCCGGCCGCTTTCCCGTACCATGACACCGCATCGGATACGTCGGTCCCTTCACCTCTGTTCTCCAGGAACCTTGCGATGACGCAGCATACCAGATGATCGTCCGACCCCTCCGCGATGGCGGCTTCGACTTCGCCCTTGCAGACTGTGCCCAGGATGAAATCCACGAGTTTCTCGTCGATGTCCATCCCGGAGAACGCCTTTGCCCTGTCCTTCAGCGTCATCAGTTCGGACGGCATCGGGGTATCCTGCGAGGGCTTCCCGGAAACTTTCCTGGCGACTCTCAGAATCTTTCTAACGATGTTTATGGGCTCCTCCGTCATGACGTTGAATTCCCAGTAATTCTCTGGATTGAAACGTTCCGCCATCGTGGTCCTGGTGTCGTTGCTGGCATAGGAGAGGACCACCATATTGCATCCCGTCGGGATGAGGGTCTCCATGAATCCAGTGAAGACGGACACGACCAGATCGAACTCGCAGGCCTCGTACACCATCTGCTCCACGGAAGCGGCATATCTCTTGGTGAAGCGCAGAGGCTTCTGGTCCGGGAACGGCGCGTTCGTGTAGACATCGAACCCTTCTCCGTTCAGGAAACGCGCCAGCGCCTTCATTATTCTGGCGTCCCTGTCCTTCTCTTCCGCGGACCTGTGGTTTATGGAATTCCCGTACGGGTTGAGGAGGATCTTATGCCTGCATATGTACCTGCTCCTTTTCGGGGCTTCCCCGTCTTCGGTGCTGAAGCCCATGAGGCACGGTTCATTGGCGCGCTTCGAGATGCCCGAAAGACAGTTGGTCTGATAATCGAACACGTATGCGACCCCAGGATGGAGCGGCCTGAACGGGACCACTAGAAAGGAATCGTCAGGCTCCCCCAGCATCGAGATGTACTGGCGGAGATAGCCGGAATCGTTCCGAGATATCACGGTCCCTTTGACTCCGAGGAGCTTCGGAAGTATGGCGGCCACTTCGGTGACCACGAAAGTCATGTCCGAATAATCCAGGCCATCATATCTGCACAGCCATCTAAAATGGTCTCCCATATGAGGATAGGAGCACATCGCTGCCCTCTCTCCTAAGGCCTTCACCTTCTCGTACAAGGCGCGGCCCATGCGGTATTGGCGGTCTATGGATTCGGCGGAAACTATGGTGTCCACCTTCCTCTGCAGCAACGACACATAATATCCGGCTTCGTTGTACGGGCGCTGATCCAGGATCGCCGGCCCGTCGGAATCCGTTATCGGTGCCGATCTGCGGTAGGATGCAGGATTCAGCGCGACCACATCGCATTTCTTTCCGGAGCACCCTTTGGCCGCCAGAATCTTCTCCAGATTCTCCCTGAGCTTCCCCTCAGCGCAGATCACCGGCTCGTATCTCGAGATTCTGTAGTCCAATACCAGCAGCGAGCTCTCGTCAGGGATGAAATCCTCCGAAGACGGGTGGTAATAGAGGCATTTCGTGGATCTGGTGTACTTCCCTTTCGCCGATGCGAACATTATGTAGCACTTGGACTCCCTGTTGTTCGGGCATTCCGTCCCCATGATCTCCAGGACCTTGGCGCCGGGATCGGTTTTGTAATAATCGGGCCGGACGGAATACTCGGCACACACGCAGAAAAGAACGCGCAATTCTTCGGGCGAGCCGCAGAAGACCACTTTGCTGTAATCAAAAACGGAAGGATTCACTGTGAACAGGAATGGCACTCTCGTATGCCATCTGGCGAGCGCAGTGCCGGTGAACAGAGTTTTCTTGGCCTTCTGAACGTTGCGCTCCGTGCCTATCCCGCAGTATTCCATGCGGAAAGTGGCTGATTTGCCCCACTGCATCTCAATATTTTTGCAGGCCAGTTCGAACGCTTTGCGGTGGTCCTCGGAGGAGCTGGAGCAGAGCAATTCATTGCACAGAGCCTCGTCCTCCGACTGGCTGATGGGCGGGGCTTTCCTGGCGGCTTTCTTCGGAGCGGCCGCCTTTTTCTCCTTGCCGGGAACAGCCTCTCCGCCTGCCGACGGCGTCTTGCGTTCGTCTTCCATGCGCGGTCATTTTGTTTTGCATATTTAACAGTCGATACATGATCGGATCTTATCCCGCGTCTTCGGGCGGATACGGCGCAAAACAGCCCTGGACCGGCAGAAACAGCAGGAGAATCCCCCGGCGAAGCATTCCTGAGCGCCCCGCCCCGGACCGGCCCCAGAACCGCGGTCCAGCCGTCCGAAAAGACAAAGGTTTATGTAAGGGGACCTAATAGCGGGTTTCGCAGCATGGCCGGGATAGGCTAGCTTGGTTAGACTAGGGGACTGTGGATCCCCTGACTCGGGTTCAAATCTCGGTCCCGGCCCTTCTGAGTACCCGACATTTTATAAAGTATCTCTTCCAAAGCGTAGGCGGTGATAACATGGCGTGGGAAGGCAGACTCGTTAGGATCGACGGCAACAGATGGGAGATTCCCAGGGACAAATCCGCCGGGATGAGAACCAACGCCGTCATATTCGCCAGCGAAAGCATGATCGGGCAGGTATGCTCCGACAACGCGCCCCAGCAGGCTGCCAACGTCGCTTGCATACCCGGAATCGTCGGAAGCAGCATGGCGATGCCGGACATACACTGGGGATACGGGTTCCCGATAGGGGGCGTCGCCGCGGTCGATGCGGACAGCGGATCCATCTCCCCCGGAGGAATAGGCTTCGACATAAACTGCGGCGTCCGCCTCATAAAAACCGACCTCACGCTGGACGACATCAAAGGCAAGGAGAACGAGCTGGTGGACGAGCTCTACAGGAACGTCCCCTCCGGCCTGGGCTCCAAAGGCCTCACCCATGTCGGATACAAGGAGCTGGACGAGATACTTTCCAGGGGCTCGAAATGGGCGGTCGAAAACGGGTACGGATGGGAAAGGGACCTGGAAGTCACCGAGGAGGGCGGATGCATGGCCGACGCGGACAGCTCCCTGGTCGGAGACAAAGCACTGAAAAGAGGCCTGCCCCAGCTCGGATCCCTGGGATCGGGGAACCACTTCCTGGAGCTGGACGTGGTGGACAGGGTGTTCGACGGCGATACCGCCAGAGCCTACGGGCTCAAGGAAGGGACGGTCACCATAACCGTCCACTGCGGATCCAGAGGATGCGGACACCAGATCGCCACGGACTATCTCCAGCAGATGGAGCGCTACATCAAGCAGAACTCCGTGAAGCTTCCCGACAGGCAGCTGGCCTGCGCCCCGCTGGACTCCAAGCTGGGGGACGAATACTACAGGGCGATGTGCTGCGGGGCCAACTACGCCTGGGCGAACAGGCAGATGATCACCCACTGGGCGAGGGAATCCTTCGAAAAAGTGCTGGGGGATTCCGCGGAATCCATGGGAATGGAGGTCGTGTACGATGTGGCCCACAACATCGCCAAGAAGGAGAGGCACGACATAGACCGCCACCACGAGGACGTCCTGGTCCACAGGAAAGGAGCGACGCGCGCATTCGCCCCGGGCAGAAGAGAGATAACAATGAAATACAGGGACTACGGGCAGCCGGTCATCATCCCGGGCGACATGAGCGTAGGTACCTACGTTCTGGCGGGGAGGAAAGGCGCGATGGAAGAGACCTTCGGATCCACCTGCCACGGCGCCGGGCGGCTGATGTCCAGGAAGAAGGCCGTCGGAAGCCTCACCGTGGAAGGCGTCAGGAAAGAGATGGACTCCGCCGGGATCTATCTCAGGAACGGATCCGACGAGGGAATACTCGAAGAGGCCCCGGAAGCGTACAAGGACGTCGACGAGGTCATCGAAGTGGTCTGCGGCGCGGGGCTCACCGCGAAGGTCGCCAAGCTGACCCCATTCGGAGTCATAAAAGGATGATCCGGCGGCCCGGCACGGGACGCCTACCGCCAGGGTTATCCGCCATGATGCGGATTCCGCCGCATGAGCCCGAAGCCGCTGAGGACGGCCGCCAGACAGGGGCGGATGCTCCTGAAAAGCCTTCTGTCCATCAACTTCCACCTCATCCTGCTGGTGTATCTGGTCGTCTACGTGATATTCTCGCTGATAATATGGCATTACGACCCGGACATCAAGAATCTGTCCGACGCCCTGTGGTTCACCTTCGAGACGGCGACGACGATAGGCTACGGCGACCTGCTGGTGAACTCGGACATAGGCAGAATCCTCACCGTCATCCTTTCCATTTATTCCATAGCCGTGGTAGCCATCTTCACCGGCGTGATCGCCGGATTCTACGTGGAGATCATGAAGATCAAATCACACGAGAGCGCCACCGAATTCCTCGACGAGCTCGAGCGCCTGCCTGAGCTGTCCCGCGAGGAGCTAGTCAGCCTCTCAGAAAGGGCGAAGAAGTTCAGGATGAAGCGAGCGCGGCATCCCCCGGCCGGCGGCGGACATCCATGAGGCCGCCCGGAATCGGCCGGGAAACCCGGCGCTCATTCGCCGGCCTTCCAAAGTTTATCGCCGACGAAATGAATGGTTTTGACGGCCTTTCCGGGGGCTTTTTCCCCCATCTCTCCGGCCGAGCGGAGGGCTATCCCCACCGCGAGCGGGGCTCCGTTCTTCACGTCCCTTATCCATACCAGATCTCCTTCCGATATGGACGGATCCGTCTCCAAAATCCCCGGGCCCATGACGTCGGCCCCGTTGGCGACGAACGGCACCGCGCCCATGTCCACGGTGACGTACCTTCCTTCCGGCTTGTATTTCATTATCCCTCTGATCGTCAGGAAAGGTTTCCCGTCCTTTACGATCCCGTATATGTCTCCGCCGACGAATATCACGCTGAAATCCGAGCTTTCGGCCATGTCCACCGGCTCCTCCTCGGAGAACACCGGGACGCCGAATATCCCTTCGAGCTCGGAGGACAGCGCTTTGACCTCCTTGGATCTCATCCTCTTTCTCTTGCGGATCATTATGTCTGCCATTTCGGCTGCCCATGGCTTACTATCGGTATAGAATTTCCTATCGCCCCCGGCTCCGCTCCCATATTATTAAAGCAGGCGGAAGATACGGCCCTTATGAAAGACGGCGCGGCATCGACGGGGGCAGTGGGCGCTCTGGTGGGAGCGGTATCGGCCCTTCCCGGGGCGAGCGGCTCCACCATGCTGGTCGTTTTCGGCCTGTACGAGAGACTGATATGCGCCATCTCAGGGATAAGGCGCCTGGCCTCGGACATACGCTTCGTGGCTGTCCTTGCGGCCGGGATCCTGATAGGTATGTTCGCATGCTCGGTCTGCCTGGACTTCATCGTCGACAGATGGGAGATGCCGGCGATGTTCTTCTTCGGAGCCCTCATACTGTGCCAGATACCTGACGTGAAATCAATGGAGGGGCGCTCGGAACCCGCCGGGAAATCCTGGTGGATAGCGTTCGCGGCAGGTTTCCTGGCGATGATAGCCCTGCTTCCGATAAGGGAAGGGGGGAGCATCGAGCCGTCGGCGCCGGTTATGATTCTGATCGGAGCCTTGTTCGCGATAGCCAAGATACTGCCCGGAGTCAGCGGTTCCACCGTCCTGATCGCCTTGGGGCTCTACGACGCGTTCCTCGAGGCGATATCAGGCCTCGATTTCGGTTATCTGCTGCCTATGATCGCCGGAGCCGCGGCGGCCGTCATATTGCTGGCAAAAACAATCAGGATATGCATCGGCAGATACAGGACAGCCTCTTTCGGCGCCATCATGGGGCTCACGGTGGGGTCCATGGTGACCGTTCTGGCAAGCGCATGCGCGATGGCGTCCGGCGCCGAGGATATCCTGCCGGCGGCCGCCGGAATCGCGTCCGGCCTCATCGCTGGATATGCCCTCAGGCTTCTCGCAAGGAAATACAGAGGCATGGGAAGGATCGACGACAGCGGGGATAGGGATAGAAGGGATTGATCGCTGCCGTCAGAGAGCACAGATGTATGGATGCACTCATATGCCCTCGATACAGCTACATCCGGCGCATATATAAGGGAAACCAGGGGGTGCCCGAAAGTGACGGACACCCCGAAAAACCGGCCCGGCCAGTAATCATCGCCTGGATCTGTGGCGCATCTTGACCGCGATGCCTCTCTTGAGATCGGCCATCTCCCTTCCGCACATCATCGCGACGCCGACCCCGCGGACCTCGCCCCCGCAGACCGCGATGGCCTCGTCGCCTATGCGTATCCTCGGGTCGGCGGATATCACCCCGACCGCGAACAGGCTCCCTTTCATCTCGAAATCCATGATCTCGACTGTGTTGAACCCTTTCTCGGCGAGGATCTTCGCCCCGTCCAGCGTCAGGGAGACCATCCCTCTCTCCGGGGTCATCATGCCCAGCTGGACCTTCTCGGAGCGGTTCTCCGGATTCTCGCGGAACAGCTTCCAGTAAGGGAATTTGCCGATGGCATAGGTGTTCCCGTCCATCAGAAGCCCGGCGGCTTCCCTCCCGAACTGGAACTCCAGGACCGACCTGATCTGATCGTTGCGGTCGTCGAGATAATCGGCCGGCTCCATGCCTTCCGCGGCCGCTCTGAGCACCTTGTCCAGATTCTCCAGGGACGCAGGCGATGTCGGATCCCCCACAGCCGTGAGCTCCATGTCGGCAAGGCCCTAGACCAGCTCGCTGTCCTCCCCCAGATGGCAGATTATCTTGTCGTAGCCCTGTGCGATGATGTTTCCGATCATCTCCCTTATCATCGCCTTCTCCTCGCATTTCCATTCGCCGGTGACCGGGATGTCGTAGGCGTTGGCAGGATACATGGCATCCAGCTCGCGGGGGACCGCACCAAGCGGGGACGTGACTATGACTTCGTGCACGAGGGTATCGTGGGGAGCGGTGTGGATCGCCGACGCGAAGGCCTTGTGCGATTTCGAGATGTGGTACGGCTTCTTCGCCGAGCACGGCAGCAGAAGGAGTATCCTCTTGCCGGCCGGCTTCCTGTAGGACTTCATCCTGTCCCTGTATCTCCTTATGTCGGGCCTCCTGAGCGCCTGGGTTGAATTGCAGCAGAATCTGCATCCGACCGTGGAGCATGTCTCCTCCGCGTAGACGTATCCCTCCCTATCGTAGATTCTGAGGAGGGCGACGGAGGAGGGCGACGAGAACGACCTCTGGTCCGCGAGCTCCCTGAGCCTGTCGCAGCCTATGAACATCCGGACCTTCTCCAGCTCGGCGTCCAGCTCCCTGACGTTCGCCTCTGACTCGTCCTTCCCGGTGACGATGTCCGCCTCCGGGATCTGCCTTATGCCGCTCAGCCCCATGGCCTTGGGAAGGGAGGCATCGAACAGATCCACTCCCATGTACGCAAGTATGGATGCGGTGGAAGGCTCGGCGATGCCCAGCATGCACAGGATCCTCCCGAATCCGCAGGCTTCCCTCAGCCTGATTATCGCATCGACGGCGCGGCGCGGATCGTGCCTCAGCTCGAACGCATTGGGGACGACCACGACCTCCGCCCCGACGTCCGGGACGAATCCCTCCGGGACCGGCAGCCTTACGACCTGTATCCCGTCCTTCACGGCAGATACGCCGCTCAACCCGGATGACGCCGTAGTCAGAAGCCCTTCCTCGAGAGGGATGTCGGAGCCCATGAAATGGAGCGTCCTTCCGTTTTCCCCTGCCCCGATCCAGGCCGGCCCTTCCGGTGAGTCCTTTATGGCGCAGGGGGACGTGATGCGGAGATCTCCCCGGGTGTATTCGCAAACTCTGCCTCTCTGGGACCGGGAGACGATGTCCAACATGCCTCCGACGACGCCTATATAGATATTAATGGTTGCGGAAACACGGAAGAATACAGTTAATAACGGCCATGGCGATAGGGAATCCCATGGACCTCTACGACAAAGACGTTGTGTCAATCAGGGACTTCAGCAAGGACCAGATCGAAGGGATTCTGGACCTTTCCCAGAAGATGGTTCCGTATGCGCTCGGCGACAAGACGAGACGCATCCTAGACGGCAAGATCCTCGGCAACCTTTTCTTCGAGCCTTCCACGCGCACCAAGCTTTCGTTCGAGAGCGCGGCGTACAGGCTGGGCTGCGACGTCATAGACGTATCCGAGATGTCCATGACATCGATATCCAAAGGGGAGACCCTCGCGGACACCATAAAGATGGTCGACGCCTACTGCGACCTCATCGTCCTGAGGCACCCGTACGAGGGAGCGGCCAGGCTGGCCGCCAAATTCTCGATAAATCCCGTCATCAACGCTGGAGACGGGGCCGGATCCCACCCGACGCAGACCCTTCTGGATCTGTTCACGATGAGGGAGGCCAAAGGCACCCTCGACGGCCTCAACATAGTCCTCGTAGGCGACCTGAAATACGGCAGGACGGTCCATTCCCTGGCCGACGCGCTCACCATGTTCGGCGCGAAGATCACCCTTGTCGCTCCGGAAAGCCTCCAGATGCCCGACGACATAGTCTCCCATCTCGAAGAGAAAGGATGCCACCCCAGGAAGACCGCGGTGCTGGAGGACGTCATAGACCAGGCCGACGTGCTCTATGTCACCAGGATCCAGAGGGAAAGGTTCCCCGACCCGTCCGAATACAATAAGGTGGCAGGGACATACAGGATAGACAACGCGATCCTCAGAGAAGCCAAGAACGACATGATCGTCATGCACCCGCTTCCCAGGGTCGGAGAGATAGCGCCCGAAGTGGACGGCACCCAGCATGCGAGATATTTCAAGCAGGCATTCAACGGGGTCCCCGTGAGGATGGCCCTTCTCAGCGCCATTCTGGGAGGTGAGATGCGATGCAGACGAATCAGACAGTGAAAGAGATCAAGCTGGCCCCCATCAGGAACGGGACGGTCATCGACCACATCGCCTGCGGCCAGGCGCTCAACGTGATGAAGATCCTCGGCGTCAGCGAGAACAACATCGATTCCTGCATCAGCATAGGGATCCACGTCCCTTCCACCAAGGAATCCAAATGGAAAGATCTGATAAAGATCGAGGACAGGGAGCTGGACTCGGCGACCGTGGACAAGATCGCCCTGATCGCGCCTGACGCTACGATCTCCATCATCAGGGACTATTACGTCGCGGAGAAGTATACCGTGCACCTCGACGACCACGTCAGCGGCCTTGCCAGATGCAGCAACCCCAACTGCATAACCAACAAAGGCGAGCCGGTGGCCCCTGAATTCACGGTGGTGAGCAGGCATCCCATCCAGCTCAGATGCTGCTACTGCGACAGGATACTGACCAACGTATCCGACAACCTGCTGTGATCCGATGAAAATAATAGTTGTCGCAGGCATGCCCGGGGCCGGGAAAGAGGAGCTCCTGAAGGTCGCACGCGAGATGGGCTTCGATTTCCTGAGGATGGGCGACGTCGTCAGGGAATGCTATGCGGCATCCGGAGCGGAATCCGAGGGGCTTTCCGTGGGAGAATTCGCCTCCAGAGAGAGGGAGAGGCACGGCAAGGACGTCTGGGCGGAAAGATCCGTCGAGCGTATGTCCGGGGATCTGTTCTTCGTGGACGGATGCAGGAGCATGGACGAGGTCCGCTCATTCCGCCGCCTTTCTGACGACGTATACATAATCGCCGTCCATGCCCCGAGGAGCGAACGCTTCAGAAGGCTGGTGAACAGGAACAGGGAGGACGCCCCCCATAACAAAGAGGAATTCGACGCCCGCGACAGCATGGAGATAGGCTGGGGAATCGCGGAGGTCATATCCCTGTCCGAATACATGCTGGTCAACGACTCCGATCTGGAGAGCTTCCACGCGAACTCCCGCGCGCTTCTGGAGCGCCTCAGATGAGATTCACGACTTCCCGCCTCTGCGGAGGCGATTCCTTCATGGCCATATCCGCCGACCCCATGGACATCGACATGGATGCGGCGGCGGAATCCATCACAGCCCGCGGATGCGCGATAACGAAGAAAGGCGAGATGGAGCTGATTTTCACCTGGAACGGGATGGAGGTCACCCTCTATCCTTCAGGGAAAGTCATGTTCTTCCCGCTGAAGGACCGCGCCCTGTGCATAAAATACGCCACCGAACTGCTGGAATCGCTCCGATCTTTTGGATCCGGGATCAGGCCGCGCCACCGGAGAATAGGGCCTCCGGAAACATTTCCGAAGGGATGGATGCGGAATCATCCCCGATAGAATGCCATTTTTTGGCATGATATTATAAATGAGATGCCGATGGGCGGTCATGGATGCCCTAATGTTGGCGGCAACGGCCGCGGTTCTGTCCGCCCTGCTTTCCGCCGCAGCATACAAAGCCGGCTGCCTCACAAAAGACGGGGCGGCAGCCTCGTTCCTCATCGGGGCTTTCACGGGCATATTCGGCTCTCTGGAAGCGTTCATCCTGCTTACCGTGTTCACCGCAACAGGTTTCGCCGCCACATGGAACGGGCTTTCCGAGAAGAAGAAAGCAGGCCTCCAGGAGGGAAAGAAAGGCGAGCGCACATGGAAGAACGTGGCCGGCGTCGGGATTCCGCCGTGCGCCATAGTAGCTCTAAACGCGGTATGGCCGATGGAGCCTGCGATGTTTTTCGTGGCGTTCATATCCACCATGGCAGTCGCCGGAGCCGATACGATAGCGTCGGAGATCGGCGTCCGCGACAGGAACGTCTATCTCATCACCAGCTTCAGGAGAGTCCCCCCGGGCACCAACGGGGGCGTATCCCTCCTGGGCACGTCGGTATCCACGGCCGCATCCCTGGCGATAGCAGTTCTGGGATGGCTCATAATGGCCCATAGCCTGGACTGGATGCTCATAATCCCCTTCGCGGCGGGAGTCTTCGGGAACATCATGGACAGCGTGCTGGGAGCAGTCCTGGAGGACCGCGGATACATCTCGAAATACGCCAACAACTGCCTTACGGCGCTCATGGGTGCCGCCTTCGGAGCCGGCGTCTGCGCGGCGGCAGGATGCGCCTGAAAGCATCGCCCTTTGGAGAGCGCGGAATCCGCGATGTCAGAGACCGAGCTTCTGACCTCCTCGAATCCGCGCGTATTGTCTATCACATGCCATCCTTCCGAAAGGGACAGCATCTTTTCGCGGATGTGGGAAAGATCTTCGATGTTCTCGAAGGACTCCAGCTCCTCCCCGCGCTCCATTATGCGCCTCAGCGACGTCTCCGCGTCCACATCCACCAGTATGAATTCATCCGGCATGGGGAAGAGCTTGGTGATCGGGCCGTACGCCTTCCTGTATATCCCGTCCGGAAGATATGCCACCGACATCAGATATCTGACGAAGATGAAATCATCGTACTTCCGGGAGCCGATCCTCATCCTGAATATGGAGTTCACGGCGTCGAGTATGAAAAACAGCGTGGAAAGGATCTTGGCCAGCTTGCCTTCCTTGTGGAGATATCCGTATTCGAGCCTCCCCGCCAGGCAGGATCTGTCCGGGTGGGAGACCATGAAAACCCTGCGGCCTTCGGATTCCAGCTTCTCCTTCAGGAATTCGGCGCAGGTGGTCTTCCCGCATCCGTCCATCCCGTCCACGACGTACCATGTCATTTCAGAGCCCCAGAAGAGCCATCGCAAGCGCCACGGTCAGAGGGACGGCCAGATTGTCGTAAGCCCCGTTGCAAACGGCTTCGATGGCGGCGGCAAGCGCGCCTGCTATCGCGCATGCGACGTACGGCGGGACGATGCCCGAATATGCGCCTGCGGGATACCACCCCGAAGAGGCCAGGAACCCATAATATGCTATCAGAACGAGGGAGATGACGGCCGTGAAAGCGAACACGCCGAACGACCCCTCCGCGGACTTGCCGTTGATGATCTTGTGCCTGCCGAATTTCTTCCCTATGACGCTGCCGAACCCGTCGCCGAACGTCATGGCTATCACGCCTATGGATGCGGCGGTCCAATGATCGGAGCAGAGCAGCACCAATACGGTTATGGTGATGGCATAGAAGAACAGGCCTGTCCTGTGCCCTTGGCTGGAAAGATCGCCCAGTTTGGAATCCGAGATCCTGTTTCCCTTGATCATCGCGAAGAAAAGGATGACCGCGAAGGGAATCGTGAAGAACAGCAGCATCACCCAGCTCTCGGTGAACATCCACCAGACGAATACGAACGTCCCGACTCCGATGTGGACCACTTTGCGGGTGTCTATCCTGGATTTCCTTTTTTCAAGGTAAGCCGAGACGACCAGCGACACGCCGATGATCACATACACCAGAATGAGCGCTATAAAGTCCTGAGTCTGCATCCTCCAACCTGCCAGTGGGGAAGGAGTAATGCCTACTCCATGATAAATGTTGATTGGAAACGTTTGAAACCATTATATAAATAAAACAGGTCATGGCGTCCCATGAACAAGTATCTGCAGCTGTTCAGGATGGGGAACGTCGTGATGGGGATCATCGGCGTTACCGTGGCATCCTTCATGGCTTCGGGGACCGGAATCGCCGACCATTGGATGAATCTCCTGATTTCCGCTCTGGTAGTGTTCATGTTCATATGCGGAGGCAACGCCCTCAACGACAGCATAGACGCCGGCATCGACAAGGTCGCGCATCCGGAACGCCCGATCCCCTCCGGCCGCATGACCGTCAGAGAGGCGAGGAACGTCGGCATCGCCATGCTGGCCGGATCGGTTGCGGCTTCGCTTCTGACGATGGATCCCGTCTGCATCATCATCGTGGCCGTTGCGGCGGCGCTGATGGTATCGTACGAAATGTTCCTCAAGCAAAGGGGGTTCGTCGGCAATCTGACCATCGCAGCGCTCACCGGGATGACTTTCCTGATGGGAGGGGCGGCGGTCTCGAACGCCGAAGGGAACGCCATCGTAGCGGTAATGGCCGCCCTCGTATCCGTGGGAAGGGAGATAGCCAAGGACATCGAGGACATGGAGGGCGACGAAGGAAGGGTCACCCTGCCCATGAAAATCGGAAAGAAAGGCGCCGCGGCGGTCGCCAGCGTATTCTTCGTCGCCGGTCCGGCGCTGAGCATAGTGCCGATCGTATTGCACACGTATGGGCCGCTGTATTATCTTGTGGCGGTCGCGGATGTGATGTTCATATTCTGCGCTTATTCCGTATTCTCCGACCCGCACAAGGCCCAGAAGACCGCGAAGATAGCCATGTTCGTCGCTCTCGTCGCGTTCATATTGGGCGTCGCGGTCAGACGACGACCAGGACAGAAACCGGGGAGAAATCCCCGGCTCAGAAACTTCTCCGCATCCGTTCGATCCGCATCGGACGGGATAACCGGGACCGCAGCCGGCCGGCCGACGGATCGGTATTGGCCAGAGACTATCCATTGAATGATTCCCATAGTCTCTATTTAATATCCATAGACCGTACTTATTTCGACACTGCTTTCGGGCGGGAGGTCTGATAATGACGAAAACTGAGATGTGCTCGGCATCGGCTGGACATGAGCGGCTAACTATGCGCGCTCTCATGATTCTTGCCGGGGCCATAGCCCTCCTGTCGTTGTTGATCATCCCGGCGGCATCCAGCAGCTCGGACGCCGACGATTATTTCTGGGACGACGACGAAAGGATACAATACATGCAGCGGGACGGCGAAAGCTGGGTTACCGCAATTAGAATAGCGGACGGAATCGCGGAGATAACAGTCCCCGCCCAAGTCACGCACGAAGGAACCACATACCAAGTTAAAGCCGTAGATTTCAGCTACAATTATGACATCATCTCTGTGAAACTTTCGTACGGAATAGAAGTCATCGGAATCAACGATGGATTCTACAGCTGCCAGAACCTCAGAAACGTTGACATACCGGATTCCGTCACGACGATAGAGCGCGATGCTTTCGACCATTGCTATGCATTGTATCACCTCTATCTTCCCGATTCGATAACCAGAATAGGCGAAGCGGCATTCAGCAACTCGGGATTGGTCTCGATCAGGCTTCCGGAAGGCAGCGGCTTCACGGCTCTGCCCAACTATATGTTCGAAAACTGCCGCCAACTGACTTCGATCGCCATACCCAGCAACGTGACGTCGATAGGAGAAGGATGCTTCGTGGACTGCGACAGACTGGAACAAATCGTGATCCCCGAGAACATCAAATCCATAGGGTACAACGCCTTTAACTGCGAAGCCTTGACTTTCATCGATCTCCGCTGCGACGGGACGACGGAATTCGGAGACTATTGCTTCTGGGGCTCACCCGTTTATGGCTCGATGAAAATCAGAACCTCCCTTCCGATGGAAACCTTCCGCAACAACCAGATAACTGCGGTAAGGGAAGAGGCGCAGATCGGGCCCGACCTGGAATTCGGGTATCATTTCCACGGCAACACCATAGACTGGGAAGTCTCGAACCATGAATGGGATCTGGTGGACGGATATCTGAAGGTCTGGGCGGTATCCCCTGACAACACAGCCCTTTCTGAAGACGGCGGAAATCCTTTCTGCGTGGTCGACAGGGAAAACAGAAGCATATTCAGCGTCAAGCCTCTGATACGCCAGGTGGAATTCGTGAACGACCCGTCCAACGGCAAGTATCTCATCACTTCCGTCGGCTACGATGCGTTCTGGAACGTCCTGTCCAATTCGTTCGCCCTTCCGGAAGGCGTGGAGATCCTCATGAGCGACTCTTTGGGGTATCCGAATATCCTGAACATCCCGTCTACCCTTGAATCATCCGATGGCGACCTCGTCATCCGGAACACGATGATCGTCTCCGACAGCGAAGTCCCCGAGGGACTGTGGGCTTACCTGAGCGGTGGATCCGTCGTGATGAACGTCGGCTCCAGCATAGCCTCCGACGGCCTTCTGGAAACCTGGGATTCCCATTTCCCCTACGATGAGCTGATACTGTACTTGGTAGGGAACACCCCTATGATCTCCAAGATAAACAGTGCCGGACTCGAAATCGATGCCTGTTATATCTCGGACACCGACGGAAAAGTGTACATATACGACAGAGACAGCGAAAAATGGGTCCAGGTGCCTGAGCTCCGCACGGTTCAGTTCAATATCAACGACGGATTCGGGTCATACACCAGGAAAGTCGTCTCCGGAACCATAGGCGACGCAGGCATCACATACCTTCCCGGAAAGAGCTTCGCGGGATGGTTCGCATCCGGAGGCGTGTTCGTACCGCCGGACGCGAGCGTATCCAGCGCCATGGGAAACAGCTACCTCAAAAATCTCTATGCCCGTTGGAACGGAGCCTTTGTCGAGCTCGGAAACGGGGTGACCCTGACGGTAGACGGCACCTCATATACCGGATATGCCACCGTCCCGCTCGGCAAGACCGCGACCGTATCGTTCGGAGACGGCCTCGGGCTGTATTGCGCGCCGGGATTCTCCGTGAACGGGAATGCTCTGACCCCCATCGCAGGATGCCAGACGTATGCCGTCATGGCCGAGCCCGTGGACAGGACCCATGTCACGCTGGACCTCAGCGGCGGAGAGAGCGGATTCACCAGCTTCGACATTGAGATCGGCGGCGCAGTGCCATCCTCGTACAGGTCTCCCACCAGAACCGGATATGCCTTCGGCGGATACATGGAATCCAACGGCATCACCGTCATCGACGCCAAGGGCGCATTCGTGCCGAAGGTGGCCGGATACACCGACAGGAACGGCCTATGGGCCAACGAGAACTCCGCCGTCACGCTCACTGCGAAGTGGATCGCGCACACCACCAAGGTCATCCTGCACAATATGAGCGTCGTCCCCGATACGGAGTACACCGCGACCTATGGAAGCGATTTCCCGTTCATCGACGTCCCTTCCAGCGACAGCGCGAGATTCGACGGTTATTATTCGGACCTCGCCGACTCCTCCGCCCTCGTGGTAGGGACCAACGGATGGAACGTCTACGACGCCAACTCCTATTTCAATGGATACCTCTGGGTCGGAGACATCAAGGCCTACGATCTTTACGCCAAGTGGGTGCCCAAATACACCGTAATAAACGATTACGACGACAGCTCCTACGCTCTGTCCGGCGATGAGGCGCTGAACATCGGCCAGCCCTCCAAGGCCGGATACAGCTTCGCCGGATGGCTTCTCTCCGGAGACGCCGACTACAGCATCGCTGTGTACGGCGCAGAAGGAAACGTCACTTCGAAGATAACAGACGGGAAGGCGTTCAAGGCAGCCGGCGGCGACACCTGGGTCGCATCCCTGTCGTCCACCGTCGGCGGCACCGTGCATACAGTGCCTCAGTGGACCCCGATCAAATACAAGGTGACCTTCGATCTGGCGGGAGGAACCGGCAGCCACACCGACAAGACCTTCACGTACGACAGTAAATACGCCGTATCCGAGCCTACCAAAAACGGATACATATTCCTCGGCTGGACCGTCACCTGCGAAGCCGGCTCGTGGGCCAAATGCTCCGACACCAAGAACGGCGATTACCGCTGGATGTCATCTACCACGCCCGACAAGAACGCCGTGTCCGGAAACGCCCTCTACGTGATGAACCTATCCAATGACGCTTCGAAGACCGCCACCATGGTAGCCCACTGGGCCCCCGGAACCTATTCGGTCAGCTTCGACCCCAACGCCGCCGATGCCTCGGGCTCCATGAGCGTCCAGACATTCTACATAGACACGGACGCGGCACTGAGCTGGAACGAATTCGCCAAGGCCGGCCACACTTTCAAGGGATGGGCTACGACCCCTGCCGGACCCGTCGCCTACGAGAACGGCCAGACCGTAAGGAACATCGCGGAGAAGGACCAGATCCTGACCCTGTATGCCGTATGGCAGGTCAACCAGTACACCATACACTTCGCCAACACCGGGACGAGCGTCATCAAGGACATCACCCAGGATTACGGAACCCCCATAACCGCTCCCGCCGACCCTGTCCTGCCCAGATACACGTTCTCCGGATGGAACCCCCAGATCCCCGCGGTCATGCCCGACAGAGACATGACGGTCACCGCGACCTGGGAAGTCGGCACATACACCGTCACCTTCAGCGCCAACGGCGGCGCCGGGACCATGAAGCCCCAGGCCGTAGCCTACGAGCTGACCGTGCCACTGAGCGCCAACGAATTCACCAAGACCGGATACAAGTTCTCCTCCTGGAACACCGCCAAGGACGGGTCCGGAACCTCCTACCAGAACAAGGAGGCCGTGTACAACCTCGACGACATAACCCTGTACGCCCAGTGGACGCCCATCAAATATTTCGTGAAGTTCCACGAAAACACCGGCAGCACCCCGGAAAGCACCGCGACCCAGACCATGACCTACGGAAAGAGCGCGGCGCTCAAGGCCAACGCCTTCACCAACGCCCCGTTCTCGTTCCTGTCCTGGAACACCAAGACCGACGGCACAGGCACCAGCTACGCCGACAAGGCGACCGTCAGGAACCTCTCGAATACCGACGGAGCGACCGTCCACCTGTACGCCCAGTGGGACTCGCCTTCCACCGCCATCACTCTGGACAAGGGCGAAGGAGATGCCGGCGGAACCGCGTCCGCCAAGTACGGGAACGCATCCGCATCCATCGCCAAGCAGGCGACCTCCGCCTACCTCCGCCTGGTCGGATACTACTCCGGCGAAACCCTGGTCATCAACCCCGACGGCTCCTTCCCGATGAGCGCGATAGGATTCGTCGAGGACGGAAAGTGGAGATACTCCGGCGAGACGCTGACCCTCACCGCGAAGTGGAAGGTCCCGTACGAAGTCGGGGAGACCTTCGTATTCGAAGGCATAACCTACAAGATCACGTCGATCAGCCCCAACAAGGCCGCCGCCGTCAACGTCAGCGCGCCTTCGGACGAGATCAGGATCGCCGCGAAGGCTGAGCACATGAACGGGGAGTTCGCCGTTACGGCGCTCGCCAAGAATTCGTTCTCCGGATGCGCGTCGGCCGAGCTAGTCACCATACCTTCGAGCATAGCCTCGGTCGGATCCGGATCGTTCTCCGGAGTGACTTTCTACGACATGGACGGAACCACCGCGCTCCAGAAGACGGCGGCCGCCCTGAAGGGACATACCTTCGTCGGAGGCAACGGAAAGCTGGTCCTCCAAGGCATCGTCCTCGGCGAGAGGTTCGATTACGGAGACCTGAAGTACAAGGTCACCTCCGTTTCCCCCTCCTACGAGGCATCCGTCGTCGGATACACGGGAACCATGACCAACCTGACCGTGCCTACATCTGCGGTATGCAAGGGCGTCAGCATTTCCGTCACATCGATCGGAAGCCAGGTGTTCTACAACTGCTCCACCATAGTCACCGCCTCCCTCGGCAGCATAACCTCGCTGGGCTCCAAGGCCTTCGCCAACTGCCCCGCCCTGAAGAGCGTCGATTCCGGGGACTTCCTGAATGAGATAGGCTCATATGCGTTCTACAGCTGCCCCGCGCTGGAATACGTCAAGGTCCCGGCTTCGGTGGCAACCATCGGAACCGCCGCATTCTCCGGCCTGACGTTCTACGACGCGGACGGGGAAACCAAGCTCGGCGCCGGAGCGCTACCCGGATACGTCTACAAGGGCCAGGGAGACAAGGTCCTGGTCCGCGAAGTGCGCCTGTCTGTCGGGGATGAATTCAAGACCCGCGGCTTCATGTACACCGTGACATCTCTGAGCCCCAACAAGGCCGCCCTGTCCGGCTATGTAGGCAAACCGGTCGACGTCATCGTCCCCGCCGAGATAAGCTACGGAGGCGCGAAGTTCGCCGTCACCTCCGTGGGAGCCAAGGCATTCTACGGATGCGCCACGCTCAGGTCCGTCGACCTCGGCGACGCAACAAGCATCGGCTCCAAGGCCTTCGCCAACTGCGCCGGCCTTGAAACGGTGAAGATGAACGCCGTATCCTCCATGGGGACCTACGCGTTCTACGGCTGCCCAGCCCTGAAGAGCGTCCAGTTCTCCGGATCCCTGAAGACGGTCGGCGCCAATGCGTTCCAGGGTATAACCTTCCTCAAGATGGACGGCACCGCAGTGAGCGCGGCCGCAGACCTGAAGGGATACCTGTTCGAGGGCTCCGGAAGCGTGCTCAAGAAGAACGCGTTCAAGGTGGACGACAGATTCACCTACACCGGCCTCAAGTACAGGGTCATAAACATCGACCCGCTGAAGGTGTCCCTCGTAGGATATGAAGGGGTCATCACCCATCTCACCGTTCCCGGATACGTGGAATTCAAGGGAGAGAGCCTGCTGGTCGCCACCATAGGGACGAAGGCCTTCTACGGGAACCAGGACCTGAAGTTCGTCGACCTCGGATACGTGAACTACGTCGGCGTGAAGTCTTTCGCCAACTGCGCGAACCTCACGGATCTCGTGGTGACCAAGAGCGTGGCGACGGTCGCCGACTACGCCTTCGCCAACTGCGGCATCACCGCTCTGGACATACCCGGAGACGGCGTAGAACTCCAGACCAGCGCGTTCAGCGGATGCAAGAGCATGGCGAGCATCACCTTCAGCGGACACGGCGCTACGATAGGCAAGAATGCCTTCTACAAGAACAACGGCGTGACGAGCGTGGACCTGTCCACCGTCGCTACGGTAGGGATGAAGTCGTTCTCCTATTGCTACGGCCTCACGTCGCTGACCGTGCCCAGCAACATCCGCGTGATAAGCGAATACGCGTTCTTCCAGTGCAAGAACCTGAAGGACCTGACCGTCGAGAGCGGCGTCCAGAAGATAGGCGCCAGCGCGTTCAGCGGATGCGTCTCGCTTCAGAATGCTGACCTGCCCAAGTCCCTGATATACATGGGCAAGAACGTGTTCTACGGCCTGACCTTCCTGGACCTCAACCTGGAGCCCATGGAAGCCATCCTGAAGAACGTCCGCGGCCACAGCTTCGTCGGATCCGGAAAGGTCCTGCGCATGACCGCGGACCTGATCGACGGCGAAGAGTTCTCCTCCGGCGGGCTGATCTGCAAGGTGACCTCGGCCGATTCCCTCGAAGTGTCCCTCATCGGATTCGAGGAGGGCGCCGCGGCCGTCCCCAGCTCCCTGATATACAAGGGCTGGGAGGTTGCGGTGACCTCCGTGGCCGAGAAGGCGCTCTTCGAATGCGGCACCCTCGTCTCGGCGGATCTGACCGCCGCCAAGTCCATCGGCTCCAAGGCCTTCGCCTACTGCCCCCTCGCCGAGGTTTCGTTCTGTGACGGCCTCCAGACCGTAGGAGGATACGCATTCTACGGGATTTCCTTCTACGACGGAGCCAAGAAGATCTCGGCGACCGCGGGCAACCTCAAGGGCCATGCTTTCGCCGGCGAGGGCTCGGACCTGTACCTGATATCCTGAAACCATGGGGGCTCCGGCCCCCCAAACCGCTTATCTTTCCTGTTTCAGCTTATCGCCGCTCTGAAACCGGCGCAGGACGGCGCCTGACGCAGTTTATTTGAAGGAAATTATTAAATAGAATGAATATATCCACACTTTCGGCAAGACGGCCACAGCGGCGGGGAAACACCCGGTCCCATCCCGAACCCGGCAGTAAAGTCCGTCCGCGTACCTGTCTGTACTGTATTGCGCAAGCGTACGGGAACTCAAGCACGCTGTCTGCCACTTTTCCTATCATTCCTCTGAAAGCCCATACTGCCGATTGCCATTTCACTTTTTTGTCTGGCTCCATGGATCAGAGCATGGTACAGCCAGATCGAGGGAGATGGCTGCCGGTTCAATAAGATATTATTAACTGCAAATTCATCTCGAATTATGAACAAAAATGTTCTGATCGTAGCGGTCGCAGTCGCGGTCGTCGCAGTTGTCGCGGTCGCGGCATTCTTCCTGCTCAGCGGCCCCAAATGGGACGAACCGTTGGACAGCTGGGTTCTGAACCAGGATGTCAAGGAAGGCGACTACATACAATACAATGACACATACACCGTCGTCTCTGTAAACGGCAACACCTGCGAGGTAAAGAAAAACAGCGACACGGGAACCATTACCATGAGCAAGCAGGACTTCCTCAGACTCCTCTCCGCCAAAGAACAGATGGCCAGATTGTTCAGCGGTTCGAATTATACGATATCTGCGCATTATGACCCGAAATTCTCGGTTTCTTGTAGGTATATCTTTGAAGGTATGTTTTTATTTATAAACTCCAAAAGCTGATTTAAATACTCTTTATAAATGGAAGGCTTTTTATATTATACCTACAATATAGGTATGTGGCAGAAATCTTCT
>JAEEGL014576117.1_pt1 | contig 25969 bp, 12 predicted proteins | sample 9134231 | NCBI WGS metagenome assembly JAEEGL01 (sample SAMN16246548, study PRJNA631951) | gut metagenome | biome: gut microbiome; feature: rumen; material: fiber-attached | host: Bos | place: Iran: Karaj | collected 2018-10 | reverse complement strand
CGGCGGCGAAATCCGTCGTATTGATCCGGAGCGTGTCCGGGGCTTTGGCATGGGAAGATCCGCAAGAGGTCATGCCCACCGGGAAGATGAGCGCGAGTACGGCCGCGATGGCGGTGTAAAGAAGGATGTTTTTCATATCTGTTTCCGTTTATTTCACGCCTTCCGGATCCCGGTAGCTGACATTGACGCCGAAGTCGCGGATGCGGCCGTTCAGGCCCATCATCCCCTGGCCGTTCGATTCGCCCTTCCGTTCCCCGTCAATCATTTCCTGCGACATCCGCTTGAGGTCGCTGATGCGCTGGAGGGTCTCCGGATTCGCCCCCATGTAATGGCCCGGGTACATCTTCTCGATGCCGTGGCGCTTCATATAGGCCTCGATGCGGGTCGTGGTGGCCAGGAGCGTGGAGAAGTTCGTGGTCAGCAGCAGGTTGCCGCTGCCGAACGCGTCGCCGCTGTAGCCCCACTTGCGGTCTCCGTCCATCTCGAAGAAGGCGGCGCTGCCGGGAGTGTGGCCGGGGGTGAAGATCACCTCGATCCGGCGGCCGCCCAGGTCGAACACCTGGCCGTCCTCCAGATAGTTGATCTTGCCCTTGTAGTCCGCCATGAACTGCGGCACGTTCACCGTGTCGGCGGCATTGATCCAGATCTCCGGGAAATAGTTGATGGCGCTGCCGGTATGGTCCGGATGCACGTGGGTGGCAATCAGGGTGATGGGCTTCTTAGTGATGCCGGCGACGATCTTGTCCAGGTCGTCGATCTTCGTGCCGGCGTCCAGGAGGATCGCCTTTTCCTCCCCTTCGATGATATAGATGGTTTCATTGGCCATCAGGTGGCCGTTGCCTTCCCAGGTATGCGCGTCGATCTGCCGGATGACCACATCCGGACCCTCATAGACGACGGGCTCGGCATAGCTCATCCGCGGCATGCCCTGGGGCGGACCCTGCCGGCGGATCGGATTCTGGAATCGCGGAGTCTTGAGCAGTTCCTCCGCACGGACATAGGGGGAGAAAGCCAGCGTGGCGGCGCCGAGGCCGAGCCACTTGAGGGCGTTGCGTCTTGAAATCTTTTCCATATCTCGTGTGTGTTTATGTTTCTGTTGGCAAAAATAAATCCTCTTTCCCGTGCAATATGCACAGAATCTTCGGGATTTTCCGCAAAATCTTCGTGATTCCCCGCAGATTCTCAATTCTGCGCTACTTGACCGTCAGGATGACACGCTGGAAGTGACGGAGGGCAGGCGAACCCGCATCCTTCGCCTCCAGGATGAGGTGGAAGGTCTCGCCGGGCTGCGCCTCGGCAGGAATGGTGGAACGGATCCGTCCGCTCCCGGTTTCCTCCAGCGCGAGTTCGGCATCGGACGTGCCCGCTTCGCGGTACTGCCACCAGCCGAGGTGGACGGCATCCCCGTCCGGGTCTTTCGCCATCCCCTGGAGCGTCACCGTCTCTCCTGCTTTCACCTCCCGGTCAAGCGCGCCCTTCACGGCCGCCACCGGTGCATGGTTGGCATCGGCATACCCCTTGACGCACCAGTCGGCACGGGCGGCGAAGTCGTTCTGCAGGACTTCCGTCCAGCGCATCTGCGGGTAGAAGAGATCCACCTCGCCGCTGTACGGGTTGAAATCCCCCGCCGAGCGGTCGAAAACCGGTTTGGGAGCGGCCTCCTCCTGGCCGGGGCGCCGGAACGGAGAGAAGCCGCCGGCCGGCATTGGATCCTTCCAGAAGCGGGAACGGGTCTCCTGGAACCGTCCGCCGATTCCGCCCCATTCGGGGTGCTCCAGGCTCCGCAGGCCCATGAAAACGTTGAACAGCTGGAAATAGGAAGGGCTGTCGCCCTCGGAGATGAAATCGTTGAAATCGGCGCCGGGACGGCTGCGCACCGTCTCGGGATCGCCAAAGTGGTCCTCGGGGTCTTCGAACGGATACGGGATACCCAGACCCAGGTACAGGGCCGTCAGGGGCCCATGGTCGTTGACGATATTCTTTCGGAACCAATCCCCCTTCAGGCATTCCTGAAGCGGCTGCGGCGTGGCCCGCTCCCACAGGTAGGCGAAACCGAAGAACTGCGTCCCATTATAGACCGTGCGGATATCCGGCCAGTTCTTCTCCACATAGTTGCGGTATGTTCCATCCTGGTCCTGGATCAGGTACAGGCGCGCCTTGTCACAGACCTTCTGGTAGACGGCCTCCCATTCCGGCGATCCTTTGTACTGCTCCTCGATGGAAAGCAGCGCACGGGCGACGGTATTGGTGCCGCCCCAGACTTGGATGTAGAGCGGTGCAGGATCGTCATCGAGCAGCAGGGCCTTGATACAATCCGACCCTTCGGTCGGAGCGGCCATATCGCCCTCCACCCGGATGTTTCCCAGCAAGACAACGCTTTTCAGATAGTCCGCCGAAGGATAAGACGGATCATGCTGCAGCAAGTTCGGGAGGCACTTTCCATACGCGTCGATCAGGTTCTGGACCCAGTCTGTGCCGATCCAGCGATGGCTGGTCTTGGGCGCGTCGATCTGCGGACCGCCCATCCCCGCCCTGGGGCCTTCCCAACGGTTTTCAGGGAGCAGCGGCGTTCCCTGGCCGTCTCCGGCCCAATGCCACTGGGACGCAGAATAGATGATGGCCTTGAGGTCCATCTCGTTGGCATACAGCAGCAGGCGGACCATCGAATCGTAATCGTCCACCTCGCCGTCCGTCGTGACGACGGTCCGGGGCTTTGCCGTTTCCTGGGGTTCGACCCGCGTCTGGCAGGCGACGATGCCGACCAGGAAGAGAAGAAGCGACGGGAGAAGGGGCAGAACTCTTTTCATATTCAGAGGGATTCAGAATTGTTTTTACGGATCAGTCGCAGGAGGAAGAAGGACAGGACGATTCCCGCGACAGCGAGGCCCATGGCCACGAGGAAGGCGGAGGAATAGGCACCGGTCCGTGAAAGGATGCGGCCGCAGGTGGTCGGACCGAAGTAGCCCGCCACGGCGAAGCCGATGAACATGATGCCGTAGTTCACGCTGTTGTTCCGGAGGCCGAAGCGGTCGGCGGTAAAACCGGGATAGACGCCCATGAGGGCCCCGAAGCACAGACCGATGAGGGAGATCGCCGTCATGAACAGGAGCGTCTGCCCCTCGCCGGCGACAAAGAGCAGACCCAGGCCGATGATCTCCAGCACGAAAGCGCCCCGGAGGACGGCGATGCGGCCGAAGCGATCGGACAGCGTTCCGGCCACGATGCGGCCGGCGGCATTGAAGAGCGCCAGCACGGACACGGCCGTCGCAGCCAGCGAAACGCTCATGCCCACCATCTTCTGGGCCATCGGCGAAGCCTGGGAGGTCATCATGAGACCGCTGAACGCACCACAGGTCAGCATCACGATCATCACGTAGAATACGGGATCCTGCAGCATCTGCTTCCAGTTCTTGTCCATGCCGCTGGCCCGCGCGGCCTGCACGGGAGGCACATACCCTTCCGGAGCATAACCCGCCGGGCACTTGACCACCAGGAAGGAACAGACCAGGATCACCGCCAGGAATACGCCGCCCAGGATAAGGAAGGCATTGCTGACACCGGCCTTCTGGATGATCGCGTTGGCGATGGGAGGGATGATGACGGAACTGAGGCCGTAGGTGGCCGTCGCGATGCCGCCCACCAGCCCCTTCTTGTCCGGGAAGAACTTGACGGAATTGCTGATGGTGGCCCCATAGGCCATTCCAAGGCCCAGGCCCAGCAACAGGCCGTAGGTGACGATGAGACCGCCCACGCTGGAGGCAAGGCCGGTAAGCATCATGCCCACGCCGAACATGCTTCCACCCACCAGCAAGACGCCGCGCGGTCCCAGCCGGTCGTTGATGAATCCGCCGGAAATCATGGTGATGGGTCCCACGGCATTGGCCACCGTGAACACGATGGCGAGATCCGCCGCCGTGACCGCATGGCCCAGCAAGGCCGTGAGTTTCGCGGCCAGCGGGGCCGAGAACACGCTCCACGCATAGATGGAGCCGATGCACAGGTTGATCAGGCAGCTGGCTGCCAGGACAATCCAACGTTTCTTGTCCAGGTTCATGGTCAGATATCCAATGCGGCGTGGAAGCCTTCGTAAACAGCTTTGGTAATGTTGGCGGGACGGACGCAGTCCCCCACCTCGCGCACGAAGGGAGCGCAGCGCCGGAGAGCGTCCACGTCGGCCCGGTTGGCTCGCTGGCCGACGGCGCAGACGACCGTCTTGCCCGGAACCAGAACCTCGTTGCCATCCTTGTCACGGCAAACCAGCCCTTCCGGGGTGACTCGGAGACCGGCCAGGCCGGTATGAGCCGTCACGTACGTGTCGATCTGCTTCATCAGGATGGGCCTGTGCCGAACGTTGCAGTCCGGAGCAAGGGTATCGCGCATCTCCACCAAATGGACCTTCTTTCCCTGCATGCCCAGGTGAACGGCGCACTCGCAGCCGGCCAGACCACCGCCCAGCACGACCACGGTATCCTGGACCTTGTCCTTTTCCAGATAGTAGTCATTGACGACCACCACGTTTTTCCCGTCAATTCCGGGAAGTGGCGGCACGATGGGGCGGGACCCCACCGCGAGAATCAAGGCATCGGGCTTTTCTGCGGCCACGTACTCGGGAGTGACCGGCGTATTCAGGCGGATATCCACCCCTTCGTCCCGGGCCAGGCGTTCCAAAGACAGGCCCAGCTGATACATTTCGTACTTGAAAGGAATGGCCTGTTCGCTCTTCAGGATGCCGCCCGTGCGGTCGGATTTCTCGCACAGGACGACCTGGTGGCCGCGCTGGGCGGCCGTGATGGCGGCCTTCAGGCCCGCCACGCCGCCACCGGCGACCAGCACCTTCTTCCGACGGAGTGCCGGTGTGACTTCCATTCCCTCCAGTTCCCGGCCGACGAGCGGATTCACGGCACAGCGGCGGGTGAAGGTGGTGGGGCGTTCGGCCATGCAGGTATAGCAGCGGAGGCAGCGGACAATCCGGTCCTCCTGCCCCGCGGCGACTTTCTGCGGCAGGAACGGATCCGCGAGGAGCTCCCGGGCCATGTAGATGACATCGGCCTTCCCCTCCCGGAGAATCTGTTCCATCTGGGCGGGGTCGTTCAGGGCGCCGATCGTCGCCACCGGCTTGGAGACGTGCTTCTTGATTTCAGCCGCGAGATAGACGTTGGCGCCGTGCTCCGCGAACATGGGAAGGTGCGTCGTGAAAAAGCCGAACTGGTAGGACCCGGCGCTCACATGGATGAGGTCCACGAGGTCTTCCAGCGCATGGGCGATCCGGCAGCCGTCCTCGAGGGTGTAGCCCCCTTCGAAGAGTTCGCTCCCGCTCATGCGGAGTTCGATAGGAAATCCCGGTCCCACGCCCGCCCGGACGGCTTCCAGCACCTCGCGGGTGAGCCGGACCCGGTTCTCCAGGGAACCGCCGTACTCGTCGGTCCGGTGATTGAAATAGGGCGACAGGAACTGGTTCAGCAGCCATCCGTGGCCGGCGTGGACCATGATCATCTCGTAGCCGGCCCGCTTGGCGAGGACCGCCGCATTGCCATAGGCCTTGACGATGTCGTGCAGCTGCTCTTTGGACAGCGCTTTCACCGGTTTCCCGTCCGGACGCACACCGTCGGAGGGACCCCATTGGTTCAGCCCTTCCTTTTTGTTCTTGTCCGACATATAAGTGCCGGCATACTGGCCCGAATGGGAGAACTCGATGGACGGGACGGCCCCGTGCCGGCGGATGGCGTCGGCCACGAAGGTATGGGCCGCGAGGTTGCCGACGGTTTCCAGGTTCAGGTGCAGCATGTGGCTGCCGTCCGTCTCCGGATGGACGACCAGCTCGCTGACGGTCACCGCCGCGGCGCCGCCCTTGGCGCGCAGCTCATAGAAGCCCTGCACCCGGGGACCGGGAGAGCAGTCGGCGGTGATGTCAGTCGCGCCCATCGGCGCCGAAAACATCCGGTTCCGGAAAACGGTCCGTCCCAGTTGGATGGGGCTGTTCAGCAGCGGGAATGGGTCCTTGCTCATGACGGTTACTATTTGTCTTCCAGCAGACGGACGGGGCCGATCAGGCCGGCTTCCTTGAGCGGATAGTCCGCCGGGTAGATGGACTGCACACCCGGGGTGGTGCAGATCCGCTCCGGCGCATCCGGCTGGTTGTCGCCGACCAGACGGTTGATCCAGAGGTCGGCCACCTTGATTTCAAGGGCGTTGTCCCCTTCCTTCAGCGCATCGGTCACATCCACCGTCCAGGGCGTCTTCCAGGCCGTACCGCAGTATTGGCCATTGACATAGACTTCGGCGATGTTCGCCACCTTGCCGAGATCCAGGATGGCACGGCCTTCCAGCTGGCCGGCTTTCAGCGTGTTGCAGTAGGTCGCCACGCCGGAGAAGTACTTGATGCCGAAGACATCGGACTCCGAGAGGGACTTCAGTTGTGCAAAGGTAGCCTCGGCGGGAGCGCCGCGGTTCTCCTGGAACTTGACCGTCCAAGGCGTGGCAAGCGTCAGGACTTCGCGCTGGACCGGGCTGGCGACCGTATGGGACGCCTCACCCTTGCCGGAGAAGACGACGAAGACCGCGTCATTCGGGACGAGGTGCAGGTCGACCTCCGTACGGTCCCCGACCACGCGGTAGGAGACCTCCTCCGTCTTCCCGGTCTCGGCATGCCAGACGGACGGCTTCAGGCCGGAAACGCGGAACGAAAGAGTCGCATCACCGCCTTCGGAGAGGGGCTTGTTGATCCAATAGACCTGCGCATCCCCGCAGTCGCGGTGGAGATAGCGGAAGCTGTCGTCGATGGTGACGTCGGGACGGACGCCGATTTCCTGGAGGACGGCGAGCATGTCGGTGGACTCGTGGACGTTGGCACGGCCGCCGTCCCAGATTTCCTTCACGAGCGCATCGAACTCGGCCGGATCATCGGCGAGGGAGGCGGCATGCTTCGGACGGACGCCGCCCAGCGGCACGCCGGCCTTGACCAGCGACGCGATCTTGCGGAGCACATCCGTCGACATGTAATCGACGTTCCGGTCCATCCAGAGGAGGCTGTACTCCGTCTTGCCCGTCTTGGCGAGGATACGGCCGTCCTTCGTGGCGACCATCTCGTCCTTGAGGGCCGTCGGGTTGCAGTAGTCCCACTGGTAACCGGCCGGGACCCCGCTGCCGCGGCCGAACAGGGCCGTCACGTTGGAATCCTCGCCATAGTAATAGAGCACGTCGGCGACGTTGAGGCCGGACGAGAGGAGATAGCTGGTGCGGGAGATGTAGTCCACCCAGGCGCCGGCCATTTCCGCCCAGGTTTCGTGGCGGTTGAACCACTGGCCGATGATGTTGCCCATGCCGATGCCCGGCACGGTCTCGCGCGGCTGGTGGGCGCTGAGATGGACGTAGAAGCGGTTGACGCCGTTCGCCAGCTCCTGATCGGCCGTTTCCTTGAGGTCTTCCGGAGCATACTGATACTGGAGCTGGTCGCCCCAGGTGGTCATGGATTCCGCCGCGACGTAGTTCTGCCCGTAGATGTGGGCGACGGAAGCGGATTCCCGGAGGTCGGCTTCATGTCCCCGGCGGTCGAACCGGCCGTCCGGTCCCCTCCGGAGCCAGGGAGATTCGACCCACATCGCACCCATCGGAACGCTGGACGTCCGCTTGACGTCCATGCCGTCAACGACGTAGGCGCGACCGCTTTCGTGGGACTCGTAATAGCCGCCGACCATGCCGTAATCCTTCCGGATAATGTCGGTCAACTGCGCATAGCTGTCGGCGATCAGGTCGCCGATCGTCGCCCGCCAGTCATGGAGGAAACGCTCGCTCTCGTCGGCGGAACCGATGATTTCGCCGGTCAGGACGGGCATCCAGGCCTTCATATCATAGCCGCGCAGGCGGCGGAAACTCTCCAGCATCGCAGGCGTCCAGTTCTCGTTCTCAGCCTCGAAGCTGTCGGTCAAGAGATAACGGATGCCCTTTTCGCCCAGGAACCCCTTCGTGGCGTCGCGGTACGTATCGAGATAAACGTGGATGAAGCGGGAGAAAGCCACGGGGTCCATCTTGTCGACTTCGAGGCCGAGGGCCTCGTCGGAAGCCGGATGGTTCACCTCGCCGGTGATGGACCACGCAAAGCGGTAGATCCGCCAGCGGCCTTCGGGAGCGTTCCAGCGAAGCCGGCCGGAAGCATTCACCTTGTCCGTCAGGTCGACGACGTCGTCGAGGGACGGGAACACCTCGCCCGCTGAAGCCTTCGTGGCGGAATCCATCAAGTTGTTCGCAGCCGTGAAGCCAGCCTTGTCCTCTGCGCGGTTGATCCGGCTGGAGGGCCAGACGACAAACTCGGAAATCCGCGTACCGACCGGAGCGGGGGCAGGCCTGGCCATCGGGGCGCCGTCGCCGAAGCCCAGGTTCGAACCGGCCGGGCGCATGGGACGGGGCTGCGGGTTCCGGACGGTCAGACGGAAGTACTTCGCCGTCGTTTCCGGAATGCTCATCGTCGCCTGGGCGGAACCACCGCCCCGGACGTCGCAGACGCGGGTCCAGGTCTGGCCGTCCTGGCTGCACTCGAGGGCATTGGCAGCAGGGCCGCCGCCACCCATGCCCGGGAAACCGCCGCCGCCCGCGGCGCCGACGATGCTCAGGGAACGGATGGTCACAGCCTCGGGGAATTCGTATTGGATCCAGGCAAAGCCGTCCTTGCCCGGAGGCAGGAGGGCGCCGTTGGTGACGTCGTTGTCCGTCAGCATCTCCAGGGTGAAATCACCGCCGCTGGCCGTCACTTTCGCACCCAACGGAGAGACAGCCCCCTCGGGAAGCTTCACGGCCAGGACCGCGATCTCTCCTCCGGTTTCGGGAGCGTTCGGATCATAACTGCGGCCGGCAGGGCCGCCGTTCTGGAAAGCGCCGACCTTGGTGAAGGATGGAGGCAGTTGGACGTCCACGTCGCCACCCTTCACTTCCACGGTGCGCCAGACCAGCTTCTTCATGCCTTCCTCGGGCTTCACCCAGGGGCCTGCCGTGGCGCTGAAGCCGGCGCAGGAAGGGACGCCCATTTCAAGGTCGAGGGAATCGGCGAGCCGGGCGGCGAAGTACAGGCGGTCCTTCCAGACGTCGCTCATGTACTTGGCGTCTCCCTGGCTGCCACCGAGATTGAACTGATGGAAACCGGCGATGCCGACCCGCTTGAACCACTCGAAGTCGGCCCGGATTCCGGACTCGGTCACGTCGTCCCCCATCCAGTGCCACCAGACACGGACGCGGGATTCTTTCGGAGGATTCTGGAAACCCGCCTGGAGTTCGTCAATGGAAACTTTGCGGGCCGCGCCCCCCTTGTCGGCGCAGGATGAAACTGCAGCTGACAAGCAAAGGGTCGCGAAGAGAAGGACTGCTGTTCTTTTCATATTCGTGATAGTGCTGTTGTTCCTGATAATTACCCTCATGTCGTCTTTATTTCCATAACACGACCGTATTGACCGATTCGGCAGGAAGATCAAAGGTCCGTCCCCGACCGGAAACCTCGACGCGGACCGCCTTGGGCGACGCCTCCTTGTTGGCGAGCAGCAGTACCGTGCCGCCGTCAGGATTCAGAAAGCCCAAGGCCTCTTCATAACTGCCGCCCAGATCCAGTACCCGGGCTCCGGGCTGTACGTAGTGGCTGGCATGCTTGAGGACGTAGTATTCCGGCGTGTAGCGGAAGGTTCGAGCCTCTTTGCTCACGGCCACAAGCGAGTTCTGACTCCAGCCCCAGGTGCTCACACCCCCGTCCAGCAGCGAAGTGTTCCAATAGAAATAGCCGTTCACGCCATTCCGCCAGTACTGGCGCATCAGGTCCCAGGCGTGCATCGCTCCGCTCCAATCGTTGCTGCCGTTGCCGCATTCCTGCTCCGTCTGATAACAGGGCAACTGCGGATGGCGCCGATGCAGTTCGGGCAGGGCGTCCTTGCCCGCCCATTGGAAGCCCATGCCGCTGATATGAGGGCCCGCCTTCGGGTCGGTCAGGATCCGGTCCCACATCTCGGGATCGGCCCGCTCGACCGTACCCAACCAGACCTCGACGCCCCGCTTCTGCATCTCGGGTCCGAGATAAGCGATGAACTGCGCCAGACCCTCCGGCGTCCAGGTGCACGCGGGATACCACTGGGCGGAATTCGGTTCGTTCTGGGGCATCACCATCCGGACGTCGATCCCTTCCGCACGGTAGGCGTCGATGAACTTGCCGAAGTAGCGGGCATACGCCTCCAGGTATTCCGGCTCCAGCCGGAACGCATCCTGGCCCTCGCGAATCTGGGCATCCAGCGGGAGACCGTTGTCCGGCAGCATCGCCGGATTCATTCCGAAAGAAGAACCGCCCGTCGCCCGCACGTCGTCGGGACGGTCCCGGCGATTCTTCATCATCTGCTCGAAACGCTGCTTGATCGGCAGCGTGGAGCTGTTGGCATAGTGGCCGTTGACCTTCATCCACGCCGGCGGGCACCAAGGCGAAGCCCAGATGCGCAGATTCGGCCGGACGGCGAGCGCCGCCTTGATGAAAGGAAGGAGCGTTTCCTCGTCGTGGGCGATGGAGAAGTGCTCCAGCGCGAAGTCGCCCGGAACGTCGTCGTAGGAATAGTAGTCCACCGAGAAATCATTGGCACCCACGGGCATACGCGCCATCGTAAGGTTCAGGCCCTCCGGGGAGAAGAGGTCTCGGATGATGCCTGCACGGTCCGCTTCGGACAACTCGGCCAGGGAAGTCCAACCCAATTCGTTGAAGCAAGTGCCGAAGCCCTCGACTTCCTGAAGCGTCTTCGCAGGGTCCACAACCACGCACTCCGACGCACCGTTCTCCGTTTTCTCCGTCGAGACGACCTGCACGGTCCAAGGGGCATCGAAGGTCGTACTGACCCATTCCGCCTTGTTTTGGTTGCAGGCAGCCAACAGGAGCAGGAGCACCAGGGCGGCGGAGGAATTCTTCAAGTTCAGCATAGACACGTATTCTTTTTATTTGAGAACTGCAAGTTGGCGCATCAACCCCTTGGCCGCTTCGACGATCCCTTTCTCGGCATGACCGGGCTGGAGGCGGGAGCCGATGACCTGGAACGTCAGGTGGTTGGCCGCCTTGTCGGAATAGATGTATCCCGACTCGAAAGGCCCGTCGGCCAGGGTCACGACCATCAGCTTGGAGGCGGGCAGCTCGTGCTTGAGGCGATATCCGATCTCCGTATAGATTTCGCCGCTGACGCTCACGAGGGCGATGTCGCCCAGACGGACCAGGCCGACGCCGATATGCACGTCATCCGCCGGTTCGTAGCCCGGGTCGTAATTCTCGCGCCCCGTATTGTCCAAACGCCGACGGCCAGGTACCGCGATTACGGTCTCGGCACCGCGGATGACGGGATTCTCCTCGTACTGCGTGTCGTAGAGCATGATTTCCAAAGCCTTGAATCCCACGGCGTTGCCGAGCATCCGAACGTATTCGTCCTTGCGGTCCACCATGGCCCGGTGAACGGCCGCCTGGTCGGCGGGAACGGCCCGGGTGCCGAGATCCAGCGAGCCGCGCGTGGCCCGGTGGGGACGAGGGACGCCCTTGACCTGCTCCGTTTCCCGGAAAACGTCCGTGTAAGCCAGCGCGGGGTTCACGTCACCCGAGGCCCCCTGGCTGAACACGGCCACCGTCTTTTCGCCGAACACCTTCTCGATCAGGGCACAGGCGTCACCAGGGAAATCGGCGCTCACCACGCCGCTCATGAAGAAATTCACGGGGTGCATTCCGTAGTTCATGTACACGGCGATCGGGACGTCGTCCTCGTCCAGGAAAGTGACGACCGTCAGGTCCTTGTCGGCTGGAGCCGTCCAGTTGGCGGCCTGCTCCCATTCCTGGTATTCATTGTAGTTGTCCCGGTTCACGTTCAGGTCTAGGGACCTCCGGCCATAGCCGACCCTGGCGGGACGAGCGGCGGCCTTGGCGTCGCAGACGGCCTTGACGATCGCCGCCTGGATCTGCGCATCGGACGGGATGTTGTCAGGGCCGATTCCGGCCGTTCCGCCACTATGCGTGTGGGTGCTGGAGATGATGACGTTCGCCGAGGGCACACCGGCCTTGGTGCCGATTTCCCGGATGACCCCGTCCAGGTCGTGGCAATGGGTGTCCATGCTCACGATCGCAGTCGAAGAACTACCGTCGGATGCATAGATGGCACGGACATGGAGTTTCCCGCGGATGACGTCCGAAGGACGCTGCAAGTCGCTGACGGAGGGGGTGATATCCACCTTGGCCCCACCGGCCACGAAAGACTGCGCCGAGGCGGCCAAGGAGAGGAACACGAAAAGGATGACAGTTATTCGTTTCATATGGGGATGATTACCGTATTGTTACATGGATGGAATGAAAGGGAGGCCTTCCAGGGTGCGCATGTTGGTCTCGATGTCTTTCAGCGCCTTCAGACGCGAGGCGTTCTGGGTGCGCTGGCGGGCGGCTATCTCCTCGGGAGAAGGCTGCTGGCGGGGACCGCCAAAGCCGGGACGGGGACCGCCCGGGCCGCCGGCGGACTCGCGGGTCCGGCTCATCCGATTATGGCCTTCGGCCTTGTCGTACATCTGCTGGCGGGTCATCGGGTCCTCCATCTCCAGCACCCAGTCGGTGCCGCCGTTCGCGTAGAACTGCTCGAAAACAGCCTTGTAGTCCAGATAGTCGCCTTCGCCGATGAAGTAGAAATCCTTGACGTGCAACATCGGAATGCGGTCGCCATGTTTCTTCAGGAACTCCACGGTGTCGCGGCCCCCGATCTGCACCCAGAACACGTCGTCCTCGAGCTTCACCAGCTCAGGGTCCGTATTCTCCAGCAGGAAGTCCACGATCTGGCCCGGGTAGTCGGAATCCAGAATCGGATTGAACTCGATGTTGTGGAGATGATAGAGGAACTGGATGCCGTATTTCTTCGCCAGGGCGCCGATCTTGTTCAGCACGTCACAGCACGTTTTCGCGTGCGCCTCGGTCCCCCAGCACAGATTGGCGGTCATGGACACGTACTTGACGCCCAGGACGGCGTCCTCCTTGAAAATCTGCTCCCAGCGGTCCAGATACTCCGGCGTATCCTCGACGACCGAGGCCATCGTCACGTCGGAAATGACCCGCAGGCCGTACTTGTCGAAGATGGCCTTGGCGCCTTCGGGCGTGAGGCCGAACATCCGTCCGCCCATGAAGTTGTTGAGTTCCACGTGCGTGGCTCCGGTCTGCGCCACCCGACGCACGGAGTCCTCGAAATCGGCGCCGATGCCGATGACCGAGCAGAGGCCCACGCCGACGTTCTTCGGGGCGAGATCCTTCCCGGAACCGTCGAAAAGCGCCTTGCCGGACTGCAGGCCGGCGGAATGGACGGTGACTTCCACCCGGGCATCCGGACCGGACGGGCGGACGATCAGCAACGCCGCTCCGTTCCAGGTCTTCGGCGTGCGGGACCGGAAAGAAGCCATGTCGTCGGGAGCGCCGTTGCCGGCGGACACGAAGGTAGCCCCTTGGACGTCGAAGGTCAGCGGGAAGACGTCCGGAACGACGACGCCCTGTTCGTCGATGACTTCGGCTTTCAGGTAAACCAGTTCATTGTCAATGTTATAGCGTTCGCGCAGCAGACGCACGGAAACCGGCTTGCCCGGCGTGCGGAGCACACGGCTCTCCAGTTCCTTCCCCTCCGCGTCCAGCGAGATGGCCACGAGCTTGCCCGGGCGATAAGTCACGCCCTCGAACAGAGCGACATATTCTTCATTCGTCTTCTGCACGCCCACGCTCTCGCCATTCACCTCCAGCCGCACTTGCGGCGCTTTGGTGAACACGCGGACCTGGAAGGACTCCCCTTCATGGCCGGGCCAATACCAGCGGGCCTGCTCCTGCGGCCAGCCCCAGAGGCCGGTCGTCTCGACCATTCCGGCGGGGATGGGCTCGTGCACCAGGATCTCCAGCGGACTGAGGTCCCACAGAACGTCGCGGTAGCGGCCCTGCGGCTTCTTGTCGCCGACGAGGTCGACGTCGCCGCAATAATTCGTATAAGTCGTCGGGAATTCCGGGCCGAGCCGGTCGGGGAACTGCCACATCATCGCGGGGTTCATCCCCTCTTCGGGGCCCCGGGAGGTCTGGAACTGGGGGCCGCCGCGCTGCGGACGGTCGGCGGGGACATAGCGTCCGCCGCCCAGGCCCACCTCTCCGAGGTGATCCAGCGCCGTCCAGACGAAATCGCCGATCACGTAGGGCTTTTCCACCACGTCCTTCCAGTACGTGAACGCCTGGTTGGGATAGGACTCGGTGCCCATGACGACCCGCTCCGGGTATTTGGCGTGATCCCCTTCGAGGTAATGCGTCAGATAGTTGTAACCGGCGATATCCAGGTGTTCGAACGTCTTTTCGGAATGGTCCCAGTCGATATGGATATACGCGCTCGTTACACCCTGCGTCACCGGGCGGGTCGGGTCCAGTTCCCGCACCTTTGCCGTCAGCATCTTGCCGATGCGGGAAGCGTCGGCGATGCTCCAGTTGGGGATCTCGTTGCCGATGCTCCAGATCACCACGGACGGGTGGTTGCGGTCGCGGAGCATCATGTCGGTGAGGTCCTTCTCCCAATTCTCCTTGAAGAACTGCGAATAGTCGTCCACGTTCTTGGGCTGCTCCCACATGTCGGTGAATTCATCGACCACCAGCAGACCGAGCTCGTCACAAGCGTCCAGGAAATGCCGGGACGGCGGATTGTGGGCGCAGCGCACGGCGTTGAAGCCGGCGTCCTTGAGCTGGCGGACGCGGCGGTATTCCGCCGTGCGGTGGGCCTCGGCGCCGAGCAGGCCGTTGTCGTGATGGACGCAACCGCCCTTGAGCAGCAGCGGCCCGCCGTTGAGTTTGAACCCTTCCGCAGCATTCACCTCGATGGTGCGGATGCCGAAACGGGTTTTTACGCAATCCGTTTCCTTGCCTTTGGAGAACACCCTGACCTCGGCCGTATATAGGGTCGGGCTGTCCGGCGACCAGAGGGAAGGATCCTTGACGGCGACGGAGAGCGGAATGGTGACGTCAGCCTTTCCGGAAACCTTTACCTGGGCGGCAGAAGCGGCCACTTCCCCGCCCTTGCAGTCAAAAATGCGTACGGAGACGTCGGCCTTCACGGCCTTTTTCCGGGCGTTGGAGAGATTCACCTCCACATTCACGGTTGCCTGTTTGTCAGATACTTCCGGAGTAGTGATCCGAGTTCCCCACTGGGAGACGTGCAAAGGATCGATCACGACCAGTTCCACGTCACGGTAGAGTCCGGAACCGCTGTACCAGCGGCTGTTCTTGCCGTAATTGACCACCCGGACCGCGAGAACGTTCTCCTGCCCGGCCGGATTCAGAAGCTCCGTGACGTCAAAGGCGAACGGCGTATATCCGTTCTTGTGCGCAGCGGCCTGCCGACCGTTCACCCATATGTCCGTCTGCATGTAGGCCCCGTCGAAGACGAGCGAAACGGACTTCCCGGCATCGGCCTTGTCCAGCGAAAACACTTTCCGATACCAGCCGGTTCCACCGGGCAGATAGCCCACGGAACGGCCGCCCTTGGTCTCCCGGGAGAAGGGGCCCAGCGTGTTGGGGCCCGCCGGAAGCGGCTCCAAGCTGAAATCGTGAGGAAGGTCCACCGTCTTCCAGGAGGCGTCGTCGAAGCGCACGGCCTCGGCGCCCGCGAGCGAATCGCGGACAAAGCGCCAGTCATCGTTCAACAAGCGATCGCGGTTCTGCCCTCCGCAGGGAACCAGGACGGAGAGGGCCAGGACAAAGGTCAGCGTTCTTTTCATGGTGCTTTCTAAAAATGGAACCTCCGGCCCGCACTCAAGGGGCCGGAGGTTAAAAACGTCAGCGATTACTTCCAGCCGGCATTCTGCGGCATTTCGGCGCCGGTGTTGAGCTGGATGACGGTCAGCGGAATCGGGAACAGGGACCACTTGGGAGCGGTGCCGGGATACACCGGATTGTCATGGACGTACTGGGCGTGGGCGCGCAGCTGGTCCTGCATGACGGTGTTGGTCTCCCCTTCCTTCGCCAGACGGAGAAGCGTCGGCCAGCGGTGCTCTTCCCAAGCGAGCTCGCGGGCGCGCTCGTCCAGGATCGTGACGATGTTCACGTCGCCGGCGGCGAACATCTTGGAGCAGTTGGCGCGGGCGCGGACCACATTCAGGGCCTTGGCGGCCTCGGCGGCGTTGCCGTTGCGAAGCTGCGCTTCCGCAAGCAGGAGATAGGTCTCGGCGGAACGGGCGGCATAGACGTCGCGACCGAACATGGCCTGCGGGCCCTGGCCCATGATGATGCAGTGCGAATCGAAGCCCCAGGCGTCAGGCAGGTTCACCTTGCCGGAGATGCGCATGTAGCGCCAGGGTTCGGTGAGCATGTTCTTGTCCACGACCTTGCCGGCCATGCTGTGGCCCTCGTCCATGCACACCGGATCGAGCAGCATCAGCTGGGAGTTGCGGTCGTCCTCGGCGAAGTCGCCTTCCCAGACGTACTCGTCGATGTAGTCGTTGCTGCCGAACATGCCCCAGGAACCGCCACCGCAGTAAGGGCCGGCGGAGCCGAACGGGTACTTCTGCATGTCGATACGGGCGTCCGCGGACCAGGGGCCATTGGCGGCTTCCTTGTACTCGGGCTTCCACACGAGGTCGCGGTACGGTTGGGCGCAGCCGACGATGCTGTTGTTGCTCTGGCCGCTGTTGGCGCGGGACTGCTGTTCGTAGGTCGGGGTCTGGAGCACCCAGAGGCTCTCGGTGTTGCCTTCGCTGCGGTCGTAGTTGCCGATCTGGAACAGGTCGTAATAAGGGGTGCCGTCCTCCACGTAGTTCGGAATGTTGAACATGCCGGTGGTGCCCTTGTCGTCCGGATTGGCACGAACGCCGAAGCGGTGGTCCATCAGCGGGTGAAGGCCGATGGTGGCGTTGGCGGCGGAAATGGCCTTCGTGTAGTTGCTGTTGTCTCCGGTCTCGACGCCCTGGGCGATGTAAGCCTCGGCCAGGAAGTGGTTGGCGGCACCCTTGGCGATGCGGCCGTCGGCGGCGGGATAGTCGGGCAGGCCGGCAGCGGCCTCGGAGAGCATCTTGATGGCGAACGCATAGACCTCGGAGCGCGGCGTGCGGACGTAGTCATAGCGGAGATCCTGGTTGAACTCCTCCACGAGCGGAACGGAGCCGAAGCATTCCGCCAGACGGAGGTAACCCCAGCCGATGAAGAACTTGGCCTGGGCGACCAGGGCGTTCTTTTCCGCTTCGGAAGGCCACTCGACCTGCTCGGATCCGTAGACGGCGAGGTTGGCGTAGCTGACCAGCTGGTACAGGGCGTTCCAGAGGTTCAGGAATCGGCCGTTGAGGGCATCCAGGTTGTCGAAGTGGGAGAAGGCGCTGCCGGAGTTGGCGATGGCGGCGTTGCCTTCGATGGTGTCGGAACCGTAGCCGAGCAGCGTGGAGCTGGGGCTGCCGCTGAAAGAGGCGAAGATATTGCCGTCAATCCACACGTAGAGGCTGTACGCGGCATAGTAGGTACGGGCCACCTGGGCATCCACCTGGGAACTCTTGGAGAAAGCGTTGTCCACGGTGAAGATGGTCCGGGGATCCTCCTGGAGGAATTCGTTGTCCTTCTTGCAGCCGGCGAGGCTGACGAGGGCGGCGAGGGAGACGAGGATGTAAATATACTTTTTCATGACGGAATAGCGTTTAGAATCTGACATTCAGACCGAAGGTGTAGGTTCTGGCAAGCTGCTGGGAGCGCGGGTTGCGCACTTCCGGATCGCTGAACTTCCAGCCCGGGGCGATGAAGAAGAGGTTGCGGCCGGAGACGTAGGCCTGGAGGGACTTGACGCCCATCCGCTGCAGGAACGCGAACTTCATGTTGTAGGAGAGCTGCAGGTCCTGAAGACGGACGAAGCCGTAAGGATCCAGGGCGGTGAACTTGCCGTCGGCATAGGCCGGACGCGGATAGACGTTGCTCTTGTTCTCCTCCGTCCAGAACGGATGGTTGAACATGTTGGTGTACTGCATGTTCTCGTAGGAGAGGTAGGCCAGGTTGTTGGCGGCGCGGCCGAACTTCTTGTTGGAGAAGGTGCCGTTGAAGAGGAAGAACAGGGTGAGGTCCTTCCAGGTGATGGTGTTGCTCATGCTCAGGCGGAAGGCTTCCTTGTTGTAGCCGAGGATTTCGCGGTCCTCCGGAGTGATCTTGCCGTCGCCGTCGAGGTCGGCGTACTTCGCATCGCCGGGGAGAGCGCCGTTGGCGGCCATGTACTCGGTGTCGGTGGTCTGCACGACCCCGTCCCAACGGTAGCCGTAGGTGCCGCCCAGGGACTTGCCCAGGAACAGGTTGTTCGGAATGTCGTCCTCGCCGTCACCGTAGAGCTCGACGAGCTTGTTGCGGTTGATCGTGAAGTTGAAGGTCGTGTTCCAGTTGAAGTCGCGCTTCCGGACGTTCTGGGTGGTGAGGGTGGACTCGATGCCCCAGTTGTCCACGCGGCCCATCGTCGCGCTCTGCGAAGTGATGCCGGCGCCCATCACGGGGACGGTGCGGTTGAAGATCTGGTCCGTGGTGATGGACTTGTAGCCGTCCAGCTCCCAGTGGATGCGGCGGTTGAAGAAGTCCGCCTCGAAACCGGCGTTGAAGGAAGTGGTGGTCTCCCAGCCGAGGTTCGGGTTGCCGAGCGTTTGGAGGGTCTGGCCATACACCGGGGAATTGCCGAAGAAGTAGGTGAAACCGCCGGACTTGCCCATGCTCATGCGGGACAGGGTGCCGTAAGGAGAGAGGGACTGGTTGCCGTTCTTACCCCAGGAGACCTTGAGCTTGAGGTAGTCCAACCAGGTGTGGGTGGCGGCCATGAAAGGCTCGTCGGAGATGGTCCAGGCGGCGCCCACGGCCGGGAAGTTGCCCCACTTGTGCTCGCTTCCGAACACGGAGGAGCCGTCACGACGGAAGGAGGCGTTGAAATGGTACCGGTTGTTGAAGGAGTAGATCACACGGGCGAGATAGCCCACGTCCGTATGCAGGGAATAGGTCGGCGCGGTGATGTTGTGCACACCGGCGTCCGCGAGGCGATAGATGCCGAGGGAAGTGTTTCCAAGGCCGGAGAAGTCCTCGCCGGACTCGCCGTTGCTTTCGCCGCGCTGGGCGTCCCGCGTATACACCAGGGAAGCGCTCACGTAGTGCTTGCCGAACTCGCGGGTGTAGGAGAGGATGTTGTCGATGACATAGGACAGATCCGTGGTGTTGGTGATGCTGCCGTTCGCTTCGTTCAGGTGCGTGTCGAACGCCGCCGTGGTGTAGGCGGCCTCGCCGTCGGCCATGTTCACGAAGTTGGTCTCGTGCGTGAAGCTGTAGGAGTGGCCCAGACGCTTGTTGTAGTTGCCGGTCAGGCGGTAGGAAAGGCCCTTCACCCAGGGGATGTTTATGTCCAGGGTGCCGCCGAGGGTGGCGTTGGTGGTGCGGTTCACGACGTCACGGCCGTTGTACACGTTCCAAAGCGGGTTGACCGGGTCGGCTTCCTTGCCGTCCACGTACTTGCGCATGGTCACGCCGTCGGAGAGGGTCGGAGAACCCCAAGGGGTGATGCGGACCGCCGTGTAGTTCGGGCGGACGCCGTCGTTCTGGGTCTCGGCGTAGTTGAAGTTGAGGCCGAACTTGATGTTCTTGGTGATCGTGGTGTTGATGCGGCCGGTGATGGTCTCGCGCATGAACTCGTTCCCCTTGATGAAGTTCTTGTTGTCGTTGAAGGAGGCGCCGAACAGGTAGTTCATGTTCTCGGTGGCGCCGGAGACGTTCAGGGAGTAGTCCTGACGGACGCCGGTCTGGCTGACGTAGTCGATCCAGTCCGTGAAGTTGCCGGCGTCATAGTTCGCCTTCTCGACCGGGCCCAGGAAGGAGAGGTCGTTCAGGGGACGGCCGTTGCGCGCGTTGAAGAGTTCGATGTAGCCGTAGCCGTCCCGGAGCTCCGGGGTGTAGTTCTGCTCGACGAGGGCGACGGAGCCCTTGAAGGAGATCATCGGCTTGCCCACCTGGCCCTTCTTGGAGGTGATCATGATGGCGCCGTTCGCAGCCTGGGAGCCGTAGGCGGCCAGGGAGGTGGCGTCCTTCATCACGCTCATCGACTCGATGGTGTCGGGGTCGATGTCCATCAGGCTGCCCTTGAAGACCACGCCGTCCAGGATGATCAGCGGCATGCTGCCGCCGGAGATGGACTTTTGGCCACGGACCTGCATGCTCGGACTCGCACCGGCGACGCCGGACTGGGAAATCTGGACGCCGGTGGTCATGCCGCGGAGGAGATCCATCGGGTTCGTCTTCGGCGCATTCGAGATCGGAGAGTCTCCGACCTTGACCGTCGCGACGGATCCGGTGAAGTTCTCACGCTTGACCGTACCGTAGCCGATGACCACGGTTTCTTCGAGCATTTCGGAGTCCTCTTCCAGGACGATGTCGAAACGGGTCTGGTTTCCCACGGGAATCGCCTGGGAAACGTAGCCGATGGAGGAGATTTCGAGGACTGCGTCGGCGGGCACGCTCAAGGCGAAGTTGCCGTCGACATCCGTCATCGTGCCGGTGGTCGTGCCCCGGACGATGATTCCTACGCCGATGAGCGGTTCGCCGTTGGCGTCCGCCACCTTGCCGGTAATCTGACGCGGCTGGGCGAATGCGGCCAGCGCGGTCGTCAGCATCACGGCGAAAAGAAGGAGTTTCTTTTTCATTGGGCTGATGTTTATAGTTGGTTAAAAGTTTTCGCGGTTTGTCTGGTACAAAGTTGCGGAATTGCAGAATTTGCCATCTGCCATTTTCTTTGAAAAAGATTGCAAATTCTGCAAATCGTGATTATATTCGCAAAGAGACCTTCATAATTTGATGCTAAGACTTCGATATTTGACAATATCCGTTTTTCTGCTGGCCCTGGCCTTTACAGGCCGGGCGCAGGAAGGCACCTTCTCGCTCCAGCTGTCCAATCCGCAGGTGAAAGCGATCGCGCAGGATGCCGACGGATACATCTGGTTCGGAACCGCCCGCGGATTGAACCGCTACAACGGGACCTCCTATACCACTTTCTATGCCTCCGGGGCGGAAGGATCGCTCAACAACGACAATATCCTGTCCCTCTGCCAGGATTCCGACGGAACGCTCTGGATCGGCACCGAATGCGGCCTCAACTGGTACCGGGATGGGCGCTTCCACCATATGAACTCCACGGTTTTCGACCCCGTGGACCACATCGAGGAAGTCGATGCGCAGTCCATCGCCTTCTCCAGCAAGTCCGGCCGGTTCCGGATGGACAAGCGCCAGTTCACCATTCTCGACTATTACCGGCTGCAGGATGCGGCCAATACGCTTGCCACCGGGGACCGGGCACTCGTCTTCACGGACCGGGAAGGGGGTCTTTGGAAAGCGGACGATGAGAATGGGTGGACCTTTACGGCCGCCCGGACCCCTTTCCGGACGCTGGTGCTGGCCGGGAAGGACGAACGGGTGAGCCACCTTACGCCGGACCTGGAAGGGAACTTATGGCTTCGTATCGGAGAACACCTGACCTGCATCGATCCCAAAACCGGTGAAATCCTCTACCAGGACAAGGTCCATCAGTGCAACGGCGTGTTCCTGAACCGGGAAGGACGCCTCCTCGTCCTCATGGACAACCGGACGGTCATGAACTGCGAAGTGAAAGGAGGAAAGCCCATCATGCGCGACTCCGGCGGGGGGCGGAACACCATCTTCTCCATCTCGGTGGACGGACGCGGCCGCATCTGGACCTCCGGCGTCGACAGCATCGCCCGGGTGAATCCGGACCGGACCGTCCAGCGTTTCCACGTCTCCGAACCTTTCTCCTATTTCCTCCCCTCACCCGGGGACGGACGGAATTTCGTGGTGGGCCTCAGGGACGGCCTGCTGGAAGTGAAGGCGGACGGAACGGTCGCTCCGTTCGGCGTGGACGGTACGGGGTTCCAGAACGTGAGCGCCCTCATCATGGCCCGGGACGGAACCTTCTGGATGGGCACCTATAACGATGGAATCATCCACTATGACGAAGCCGCAGGCAAGGTGGAGCGCTTCCAGATGCCTTCCGGCACGGTGGATAGCAGCATCAAGTCCATCCTCCAGGACAGGGACGGATACATCTGGGCCAGCACCGCCACCCATATCACCCGATACGACCCTTGGAAACGGGAGTTCTCGTCCCTGTCGGACAGCCGCTACCGAAACGGAAGCTTCTACGATCTGCTGTCCGCCGCCCGCGGTCCGGACGGTCTGCTATACTTCGGCGGTTCCGGCGGCATCACCGTCGTGGACCCCGCCGCTTTCCAGCCTTCGACCGGCGAGATTCCTCTCCGCATAGAAGCACTGTCGGTCAATGACCGGCCGTTGCCGGAAAAAACGGAATCCCTCCGGCTCGAACACGGGGAGAACACCCTGTCCATCCGCATCGCAGGCATCGATTTCCGTTCCGGTTCCCTGCTGGAATACGCATGGAGGCTGGACGGCTACGACGACGACTGGCATGAAGGCGGCGCCGTTCCGACGGCCATCTATACGCAGGTTCCGCCCGGACATTACGTATTTCGTGCCCGCGTGCGCGAGCAGAACGGGCCATGGAGTTCTTCGGCCATCGCCCTGCCCGTCACCATCCACCCCGCCCCCTGGGCCAGTCCCTGGGCGAAGGCGCTGTATTGGATCCTGGGGCTCGGACTCCTCGGCACGGCTCTCTGGACCTTCATCCGGTTCCGGACCCAGAAGGACCGGTTGGCCCTCTCCGCCCAGCGGGAGGAGCTGAAGCAGCAGCACATCGACTTCATGACCAACATCTCCCACGAGTTCCGGACGCCGCTCTCGATGATCTATGCGCCGGCCAAGGAGTTGGAAAAGGCTGCCCTTACTCCGAGAAACCGGGAACTGGCATCGCTCATCTCCCGCAACGCGGAGCGGCTCCGCGCCCTCGCCGAGCAGCTCCTGAAGAATCAGGGAGGCCGGGAGGAACGGGAATCCCTCCGGATCCGGCAAAACGATCTGTCCGTCCTCCTGCGTTCCATGACGGACATGTTCCGCTACGCCGCCACGGAGAAAGGACTGGAAATCACGACGGAGATGCCGGACAGCTTCCTTTGCTGGTTCGACACGGAAAAGGTGTCCAAGGTATTCGGGAACCTGATGAGCAACGCGGTCAAATACACCCCGGAGGGGGGCCATATCCGTGTCGTGCTGGAAAAGGCCGGAGAGAACGCGGTCGTCTCCGTCCAGGACGACGGCATCGGCGTGGCCCCGGACAAAAGGGAGCGCATCTTCGACCGCTTCGAGCGCCTTGGGGCCGAGAACACGGCCGTGCAGGGCTCAGGCATCGGCCTGAACTATGCCCGGAATCTGGCGCAGCTCCATAAGGGAACGCTGGTCTACGAACCCAACGAACCCAAGGGTTCCATTTTCCGGTTCACCATCCCGGTGGACGAATCGACTTATCCGGACGACATCGCCTTCAACGACCGGGAAGAGACGCCCGAACTCTTCGCCCGGCCCGGCGACGGCGGAAAGGAGCAGACCATCCTCATCGCGGAGGACAGCACGGAAATCCGCTTGTTCCTGAACGACCTCTTCCGGTCCGACTACAATGTTCTGCTCGCCTCGGACGGACTCACGGCGGAAGACCACCTGAAACTGACGATTCCGGACCTCGTCCTAAGCGACGTCATCATGCCCGGGAAGACCGGCTACGCGCTCTGCGCCGACGTCAAGGGCAACCCGGACTGGAACCACGTCCCCGTCATCCTCCTCACCGCGAAGGCCGATGCCGAAAGCAGCGTGGAAGGCATGAAGGCCGGCGCCGACGCCTATGTTTCCAAACCCTTCGATCCGGACGTCCTGAAAGCGACCGTGGAAAGCATCCTCCGCAACCGCAGGCTGCTCCAACAGAAGGTCCGCGACCTGACCGGTTCCGATCTGGTCAATCCCGAAAAGACGGAAGAAGCCCGCCTCTCCCCCGCCGACAGCGCCCTGCTCCGGAAAGTCCAGGAATACCTGGACGCCAACCTGGACAACCAGGACGCCGACATCGCCGAGATGGCCCGGGAGCTGGGCATGAGCTACAGCAGCCTGTACGCGAAAATCAAGGCCCTGACCGGCGAAACGCCCAAGGCCTACGTCACCTCCTACCGGATGAACATCGCCCGGGAACTCCTCCTCCAAGGGTGGAACGTGAGCGAAACCGCCGACAAAGTGGGTTCCTCCTCCGCTTCTACCTTCTCCCGCGAATTCAAGAGCTACTTCGGCTACCCGCCGAGCCAAGTCAAATCCTCCTAATAGCCTCCCCATGAAACACCAGTTCCTCCTGTTCGGGACGCTCGGCATGCTCTACCTAGCGGCCCTGTCCTGCAATCCGAAAGTCGAATCCGACGACCCGTTCGCCGGGGCGAAATGGATCGGCACCTCCGAGCGCGTACTCTACGCCGATTTCCTGCCGCAGTTCATCCTGTCGGCCGATGTCGACATCGCTCCCGGATCGTCCCGGGCTTCGGTCCTCCTGGGCGGCAACGATCCCCGCTTGATGGACGCAGACCTGAACATCATGGGCGTTGAGAATGGCCCGGATGAATCGTTTGTCCGGGTGGAGCTGGACCGGGAGAAGAAGAGTGTAAATATCTATCGGACAGGATTTACGAAAGCCGATGTTCCTGGAAAGGTTTTCCAAAGCCTGGCGGTGGACGACAGCCTGCTGACGGAGGGCCCTGCAAGACTGGAAATCGAAGTCACGTTCAACCAGGTCCGTGTCATGCTGGGAGGCGTCAGTCTGGGTCGGGTGGCAGTCGGCCCCTTGGGCCGCAGCGGTGATTACATTGCCTATCCGCAACTCGCCGATGTTGGCTGGCTGGTCGAGGAAGGACAGATGGCCCGGGTCAGCAACCTTGAGGTCCGAGAAATCCGGGGGCCTCATGCGCTGCTGTATCGGAACGACGGGATGACGACAGCCGCCTCCGGTGTGAAGGTTCTCTGCGAACCGTCGTACGGGGGCATGCCCGTACTCCGCAACTCCTTCAAACTGAAGAAAAAAGAAATTGCTTCCGCGACGCTTTACGCAACGGCCCGCGGCATCTACGAGGTTTGCCTCAACGGAGAAAAAGTAGGGGCGGATTTCCTGGCACCCGGGTTGTCCCAATACAACAAGCACCATTATTACCAGTGCTACGACGTCACCAAGCAGCTTGTAAAGGGGAAGAACGAGTTCCTTGTCTCGCTGGGTGAAGGCTGGTGGTCCGGCGAGCTCACTTACGGGAACGGTAACCGGAACTACTTCGGCGACCAGCTTGCCTTCCTCGCGAGCCTGCACGTCAAGTTTACGGACGGCTCCACTCAAACGGTGGTCACGGAACCGGCCAAGTGGCGCGTTACCACGGACGGCCCCGTCGTTTATGCCAGTCTCTTCCAGGGACAGGTAACCGATGCGCAACGCAGCCTTGCCAACGCCTCCTGGTATCCTGCCGAGGAAATGGTCCTCGAGGGGCACGTCTCCGATGCGACCTTCGGGCAGACGGCCCCGCGCACGGACGAGTACGACAACTGGGAACTGGTTCCGCAGGAGGATCCTTCGCCCCGCGTATTCACGACCCTGACGGCCGAAAGCGTCGACGAGGTCCGTCCGGGCGTGTTCGTCTATGACATGGGCCAGAACTTCGCCGGCGTCCCCAGCATCACCCTGCGGGGCCTGAAGGAGGGCCAGCAGCTCCGCTTCCGCTATGCCGAAGTCCTGTACCCGGATCTTCCCGAGTACCAGGGGAATGAGGGGATGCTGATGCTCGAGAACATCCGCGGCGCGATGGCGCAGGACATTTATGTCGCGTCCGGCGCGCCCGAGGAAGTCTTCGAGCCGCATTTCACCCAGCACGGCTACCGGTATCTGGAGATTACCGGCGTGGACCAGGCGCCCGCTATCGAAGACGTCAAAGGGCTGGCAATCAGTTCCGTCCAAAACTTTACCGCCCATTACGAGAGCAGCAACCCGCTCGTAAACCGCCTTTGGGACAACAT
>JAEEGL014212359.1_pt1 | contig 25969 bp, 31 predicted proteins | sample 9134231 | NCBI WGS metagenome assembly JAEEGL01 (sample SAMN16246548, study PRJNA631951) | gut metagenome | biome: gut microbiome; feature: rumen; material: fiber-attached | host: Bos | place: Iran: Karaj | collected 2018-10 | reverse complement strand
TGACCTCGTCATCATTGATTCAATCCAGACTCTTGCCATGGATGAAATTTCCTCCGCGCCGGGCACTGTTTCGCAGGTTACTAACTGTGGCAATCTCATTATCCGCGCCGCCAAAGCTACCGACACGGCTGTCGTTATCGTCGGTCACGTTACTAAGGACGGCACGCTTGCCGGCCCTAAGACTCTCGAGCATCTCGTCGATGTCGTTTTGAATTTTGAAGGCGATCGTTACGGCGGATTCAAAACTGTTCGCGCCGTCAAAAACCGTTTTGGTGGCACTAACGAAGTCGCAATTTTTGAAATGAACGAAAAAGGTTTGAAAGAAGTTCAAAATCCTTCTGCCGCACTGCTTGCCGAGCGCCAAAATACCGACGGTTCCATCATTCTAGCTACCATGGAAGGGAATCGTCCGATTTTGGTCGAGATTCAGGCCCTTGCCACTACCACTACTTTTGGCTATCCAAAACGCACCGCTTCGGGTTTCGATTTAAACCGTCTTAATCTTTTAATTGCCGTCATTGAGCGCCGCACCAAACTCAAGCTTAGCGATAAAGACATTTTTATCAACGTGGTTGGTGGCATGAAATTAAACGATTCCGCTGCCGATCTTGCCGTTTGTATGGCCATCGCTTCTGCCGTTGCCAAGCGCAAATTAGACGATAGCTATGTCGTGTTTGGCGAAGTCGGCCTAGGCGGCGAAATTCGCTCCGCCTTCCGCGCCGATCAACGTATTGCCGAAGCCAAAAAGCTCGGCTTCACTCACGCCATCGCTCCTGCCGCTACCAAAGACAAATTCGTCATTCCCGTCAAAGACCTCCGCGAAACTTTAATTAAATACGTCAAATGAAAATTCTCGGCATCGATCCTGGTATCGGCATTTGTGGCTTTGGCCTAATTAATGGTGACGTGGCACTCGATTTTGGCGTCGTTACCACCAAAATCGGCGCTCCACTTCCGGCTCGTCTCAAAGAACTCTACGAAGGTCTCACCGAAATTTTTGACGAACTAAAACCAGACGAAGTCTCGGTCGAGAAACTATTTTTTAGTAAAAACATCACTACTGGCATTTCTGTAGCCGAAGCTCGCGGTATTGTTTTGCTCGTTGCCGAGCAGCACGGCGTTCCGGTCTACGAATACACACCAAACGAAATCAAGAAAACCCTCACCGGCTACGGCTCCGCCAAAAAAGGCCAAGTCCAAGACATGGTCAAGCTTCACCTCCATCTCGAAACTCGTCCAAAGCCAGACGACGCCGCCGATGCTCTCGCTGCCGCCATCACGCATTCGCTGATGAGCAAAGTTAATGTGGTAAAATAATCTTATGATTGCACACATCAAAGGTCAAATTGCCGAAAAGTTTGCCAATTCCGTCATCGTGGATGTTCATGGCGTAGGCTACGAACTCACTGTCACGACTCCAGATTTTGACAACATCAAACTAGACGACGAAATTAAATTCTATACTTATCACTCTATTCGCGAAAATTCCGAAGAACTCTACGGCTTTTCATCGCTTGCCGCCAAGAAACTATTCGAACTCTTGATTTCCGTGCAGGGAATCGGTCCAAAGGCTGCCATCGCCATTCTTTCGCTCGCTTCTCCAGAAGAAGTTCGTAACGCCATTGCCAATGCTGATGCAGCTTTTGTTTCAAAAGCTTCTGGTGTGGGTAAAAAATCTGCCGAGCGCGTGATTGTGGATCTCCGCGACAAAGTTGGCATCCCGTCTCACTACGGCGCCACCGAAGCCACCTTCGCAAAAGCCGCGACTGCGCCAGACGAAGCTCTCGACGCCCTCATTGCCCTCGGCTTCCCGTTAAAAGACGCTACCGCTGCCCTCGAAAAGGTCGATCCAAGCCTTCCGGTAGAGGAACGCATCCGCCAAGCCTTGAAAAACTAGCCTAATCTCGGTAAAATCCCTTTACTTATTCTGTATTTTGTGATAAAATGATGTGTAATTGTCTAATATTAAGGTAAATCATGAGTTTTTCAATTCTAAAACAAATCGGTGACGCTCAAAAGAAAAAAGCTGTTGTTGACGTCCGCTCGGGTGATACCGTTAAAGTTACCCAAAAAATCAAGGAAGGTGACAAGTTCCGTCTTCAGGTTTTTGAAGGTGTTGTCATCCGTGTAGAACGCAAAGAATCCCACACTGCTCGTATCTTTGTCCGCAAAGTTACCTCTGGTGTTGGCGTTGAAAAATCTTTCCTTCTTCACTCACCACTCGTTGAGAAGATCGAAATTACCAAGCGTTCCAAGGTTCGCCGCAACAATCTTAGCTACCTCCGCGCTCGCTCTGGTAAATCCGCTCGTCTTTCCGCTAAGGATTTCGACCGCGCAGCTGTCAACACTTTGAAAGCTGACGAAGCCGAAGCTCCAGCCGCCGAAGCTCCAAAAGCTGAAGAGGCCGCCGAAGCTCCAGCCGAAGCCTAAATCGAAAATCAAAATCACCCCACCTCGGGGTGATTTTTGTGCTAATCTATAAATATGGCTTTACTTGGGATTGATGAAGTTGGTCGCGGCCCGTGGGCGGGTCCGCTGGTGATTGGCGCGGTAATTTTGCCGGACCATGACACGCACTCGTGGATTGCTGAACTTACCGATTCCAAAAAACTTTCCGTCAAAAAACGCGAAGCTCTAAACGAAATTATTTTAAAAGAAGCTCCCGCTACTGGACTTGGCTGGGTTTCGGCCGCCGAGCTCGACGAAGTCGGTCTAGCCAACGCGCTTTGTCTTGCCGCTCGTCGCGCTGTCACAGAAATCCAAAAATCCCACGTTCCATTTAATGAGATCATTATTGATGGTACTAAGAATTTTCTCGCTGGCACCAAACTCGAAAAATATGTCACCATCATGCCGAAAGCAGACTTTTTAATAAAAGAAGTTTCCGCTGCGTCGATTATCGCCAAAGTCGCCCGTGATCATTATATGTATGAGCTCGACCAAAAATATCCGGAGTATGGATTCGAAAAACATGTCGGCTATGGCACTGCCGCGCATATGCAGGCGCTAAAAGAATTCGGCGTTTGTCCAGAGCATCGCAAAAGTTTCCGCCCAATCGCAGAGATTATCGGCGCAAACCCCTCCGACAATTCATCCGCCACTTCCACTACGGCCATTGGCGCTAAAGCTGAATCAGTTGTTGCCGATTATTTAGAATCTCAAGGTCACCAAATTATCGCTCGCAACCACAAAACCAAATTCTACGAAATCGATATCATCTCCACCAAAGCCGACAAAATTTATTTTACGGAAGTTAAATATCGCAAGAGCGAATCGCGCGGCACCGCGCTCGACCAAATCACGAGCAAGAAACAGCAACAAATGCGTTTTGCCGCCGAAGCTTTTCTGAAATACCGCAAGGACCTGCAAAGCTTCTCACCAGTTCTTGCTGCCGCCGCCGTCTCCGGCTCAGAATTCAAACTGCAAGATTGGTTTGAGATCGTCTAAGTTGCTATTTAGACACGTTAAACTTAAACTCTACCACGTCGCCATCGCGCATAACATAAGTCTTGCCTTCGGTGCGGAGTTTACCAGCGGCCTTCACAGCTTGCTCGGAGCCAAGTTCGGCCAAATCATCAAAATTACAAATCGAAGCCGCGATAAATCCGCGTTCAAAATCTGTATGAATCGTACCGGCAGCTTCTGGTGCAGTTGCACCTTGCTTAATCGTCCAAGCGCGGCATTCTTTTTTGCCAGCAGTAAGGAAGGATTGAAGCCCTAAAGTCTTGTACGCAGCTTTAATCAACTCACCCAAAGCATCATCGGAGACTCCATAGCTCGCCAAAAATTCTTTGCGCTCGTTACGATCCATGCCAGCCATTTCTTCTTCGAGTTTAGCATTCACAAAAATCGCTTCGGCTGGTGCCACGAGCGCGCTTAATTTATTTTGTAAATCTTTGTCGGTCAGGCCAGACTCGTCTACGTTGAACATATAAATCACTGGCTTTTCGGTAAGAAACGGAATATTTTCGTCGGCCGGGTCTTTTTTGCGCTTGGCAGCGATTTTTTCTTTTGTCTCATCATCGGCTAGTTGCAATTCAAGATTGATAATATCAATATCATCCTTAGCTTGCGCCACGATATCTTCTTCAATTTTGTTGTCTGCACGCACGATGTCGTTATTCACAAAAGCTCGCACCACGTGGCAAACTGCCTGACATTCGCGAATGTGCGCGAGAAACTTATTGCCAAGACCTTCACCCTTGCTGGCGCCCGCCACAAGCCCTGCAATGTCTACAAATTCCACAGTAGCTGGCACAACTTTTTCGGTGTCATACATTTTGGCTAGCACGTCCAAGCGCTCATCTGGCACTGGCACAATGCCAACGTTCGGCTCGATTGTAGCAAAAGGATAGTTGGCAGCGAGCGCACCAGCATTTGTGAGCGCGTTAAAAAGTGTCGACTTCCCGACATTTGGCAAACCAACAATACCTATCTTTAAATTCAAAACCAACCTTTCTATCTGTTATTATGGGCATAATTATAACATATTTTGGTATAAAATATAGATATGGAAGTAGTTCTAGTTAGGCATGGTGAAACAGATTGGAATTTAGACGGTCGTCTGATGGGTCAAAAAGATGTTCCATTAAATGACAAAGGCCGCGAGCAGGCTGAGGCTCTAAGAAATAAACTAGCTAATATGAGCTTTGATTGTTGTTATTCTTCGCCGCTCAGTCGCGCAAAGGAGACGGCGGAGATTATTTGCAAAGGTAAATGCGATATTATTTGTGACGACAATCTAAAAGAACGTTTTGGTGGAGAATTAGAGGGGATTATTATCAATAATTGGGGAGATTATGAGGATAACAGAACGACTGAAACTGATGAGGAAATATTAGAACGAGCAAGAAATTTTTTGAAAATACTTGAAAAAACTAATAATCATAGAGTATTGGTGGTAAGTCATAATGGTTTATTGAAAAATCTTCGATATTGTATTTTAGGAGAAAAAGGTAAGTTGGATTATGACGCAGGGAATTTAGCGAATTGCGATTATGAAATATATGAAATAAAAAAGAAACTTTCGGCATGATGGCGACATATTTTTGCGATCAACGTGCCAGTGATATAATAATAACGAGTCTTTAAAGGAAAGGATTTTATGTCTTTATTTGACAGAATGATGGATAGAAATATAGAGAGAGTAAAGAAGATGCAGAAGAAAATGCTCAATATGCAAGAAGAGATTTATGATGAAAATGGTGAGCAAATTGAGCGAATTAATAAAAGAACGGCTGAATTAGGTGCAGAAGGCACAAAAATCCATTACGAAGCTGTGGCTAGCGGCGTTAAGGATGGGCTAAAAAATAAGTCTGAAAAGTTTTGTAGTGAATGCGGGAAGAAGATTAGCGCAGAAGCAAAATATTGTAGCGAATGTGGCACAAAACAAAAGTAGAGTTAGCCAACTTTTTGATATTGATGTCCGATACTTTAGACAACCTCGGCGTATAATATAACCATGAACAACGAGATTGAAGCGCAATTCTTAGACATTAATAAAGACGCCGTCCGCGCAAAGCTAGCAGAAATCGGCGCAGAGTTAGTAAAACCAGAAGTCTTAATGAAACGAGTGGTTTTCTACACCGGCGAACATTCGTTTGCGCGCGTCCGCGACGAAGGTGACAAAATCGTCATGACCTACAAAAACATCAGTGACGACAATTCTATTCTCGGCACTAAAGAAGTAAACGTTAATGTTAGCAACTACGACGATGCGATTTTATTTTTGAAAGGCTGTGGACTGCAAATCAAGGCTCGCCAAGAAACCAAGCGCGAAATTTGGAAGTTTGGCGATGTAGAAATTTGCATCGACACTTGGCCATGGATTCCAACTTTCATCGAAATCGAAGGCCCAACCGAAGCATCGGTTTGGGACACCGCCAAGAAACTTGGCTTCGAAAAATCTCAAGCTAAATTCGGCTCTGTAGACACGACTTACCAACATTATTATGGAATCGATACCGACGTGGTAAATTTGCACACGCCAGAAATTTTGTTCGACATGGAACCGCCAAAGTGGGCAAAGCCAAATTCTGGCGTATAATATAAATATGAATAGCGAAAAAATTGAAACCGAGATCAAGAATATTAAAGCTCGTAACGCGCGAGTTGAATTAGACAAGAAATGGGAAACTTCTTGGACAAGGCGACTTTGTATCTGCGTTTTAACATACATCGTCGTAGTGATTTACTGTCTCATGATTGAAGCCGGCTCCAACGTCTTTTTGTCTTCGCTTGTGCCAGTAATTGGCTTCACGCTCTCCACGCTTTCCTTAGGGCTAGTGAGAAAAATTTGGGAGAAGAGGATTAAATAATGTTAGTATTCGATATTCTTGGCTGGATTGGTTCAATCATGGTGGTCTTGGCATATTTTCTATTGTCGACCAAGAAAATTAAACCAGGTCTAACTTACCAGCTGCTAAATTTATTTGCCGCAATTTTAATGGCAATCGGACTTTTCCCACGCGGCGCGTGGTTTTCGTTTGCCGTCCAAATAGTTTGGGCTCTAGTCGCGATTTTCGCCGTCGCTAAAATGAAGAAAAAATAAATTTTCTAATCCTTTTTAATCATGAATAGCCACGAGATATTAAATAGCAGCGATAATCAGAGTTGGGATATGTCCGACGTCCCTTTTGCTGGTGCAGAGCCTAGCCTTAATACGGAGAACTCGGCTGAAAAATTGCGTGAGCGCGTAATTGATATGACAATGGCTCGGGAAGGGGTTTTAGCGCCAGACTTCAAAAGCGGAACGTACCTTTTTCATAGTGCAACCGTAGACGGCATAGAGGGTATTTTTGAAAGTGGAGAAATTCTGAATGCCGGGGAGATTTATGAAAGAAAATTGGCCGCAAAAAGCGCGGAAATGGCAGCGGAAGGCAGAAGTGAAGAAGAGATTATAAAAGAGCTAAGAAAAATAACAATTAAGCGTAATTCTGGTCAAGAGGGTATTTCATGGAGCGTAAACGGTATAGACGCTATGCCAGGTACGCGTGGCAGAATTGCGGGTTTTGTGGCGGCACCAGAATTAGTGCTAGGTGAAGACAAATTGGTCATACCGTCTCGTCCGGCACCGTATGAACTTCTGCAAGTGTCTAGTGATGTAAATGCAGAAAAACTATTTGAAACAAAGAAACAATACGAGATGTGGGGATATAAAGAAGTCAACCTAAGCGAAAGAGCGACAGTAGAAAGCGGGTTGATCCGCTACAAACAGAATATAGACCATGGTGACGAGCCTGATAAGTATGGATTATATAACTCACATTTAAGAAAGATGTGCGAACGCGGCGGTCTATCAGCCGATGAGCTGAGAAAACATTTCGAGATAACCGAAGATGGCCACGTTAAAATAGATGAAGATTTGCATCAGCAGAAATTCGACGAACAGTATTTACCTCCGGCAGCCGTATTTACGCAGGCATTGATTGACCAGGGAAAATTCAACGGTTCAACATTGGAAGGAAAGAATGTGGTTGAAATATTCAATGCTTGTAAGGAAAACCAAAAAATAATCTTGTTTATATTGGGTCAAGCGCGACAGGAGGGCGGATATTATGCAGACGCTTATGGCGCTGAATTAGATAAAGCTAAAAAAGTCGGCGCAAAAGTAGAAGATATGTATTTTGTAACTAGCCACAAAGATTTGGATGGATGGCTAAAAGTTATAGAAAAAACTGGCCATTCTCCGCGTGGCATATTGTTATATGATGACGAAAAAGTTGTGAAGGAAAATTTTGCGTCAGACGAGAGAGGCGATTGTGACGAATTGTCTGACGAAATCGGAAAAACATTGGGCGCGGATAAGGATTTTTGGAGCAAAAGAATTGGGTTAGATGTAGAAAACATAACGCGCGCTGGCACCAAAGGACAAGTTTTAAAAGATTCAGAACTGAGTCACGATATAGAAGTAAAAGTATCGGATGGTGAATTACAAATTACAAGAAGGGAGATTAAATAAAATATGAGCAAAAAACTTTTTAATAGCAAAAAAGATATTATCATGGCAGTTCTCGTAGTGCTTGTGGTGGGGCTTATTATTTTTATTATTTGTTTGGTGACTCAAAAACAGAATCTTTCTTTCGAATACGAAGGATGGATTGATTGTCAGCCTATATTAACGCCTGAAGAAGCAGATTTGTGTGCGCGAGCAAGAGCTGCAAATTATCCATATATAGCCTACTAGTGTATAATGCAAGATATAACAAAAGTGAGGTACAAATGAAAAACGAAGCAGAAAATTTACACGATCAGCCAGTCGCCCATGAAGCATTGAAGGGGCCTTTTGAGCATGAGATTTGCGATAGGCTATCAAGTTATCTTTTGGACAAAAACGAGCAGGAGCGACGCGAATTTGCTGACAATCCAGACATGCTCTTCAAACTAAACGTTCATTTTCCTTCGGTGTATGAAGTTGTAAAAAAGCTTGTACCGGGCGATGAAGTTGCTGCTCTCGCTGCCCTATATCACGATTTAGGCCGCGTGATTCAATATCGAAAAAACGGGGATTTCAACGATCGTGGAATTGGTTCTGATGAAGACCACCACGTAGTTGGCTATAAGCATTTTCTTCAAGATGCTCCGAAAATTCTTAGCGCGGACGGAAACATTCCTTCACTTGCGATTGACGAAGATGCACGTAATGGTGTTATCCACAAAGTAAGTAAAGCCATTTTGTTGCATGGTTTGAAGGGCAAGGCTTTTGCTGACGAGTTTGCCGAGCTGGATGAAGAAACTAGCCGTATAGTTGAAATCGTTTCTCAAGTTGACGACATCGCAAACGGTACGCAATGCGTTGAATATATACTTAGGGAATCGCAAGAACACGCTAAGAATGCTAGCCGCGGTGGGTTCATTCCGGATGAAAACCAAGATTTGAAGACAGTCACGCCAAAAGTCATGGACCTCTTCCGTGAAAGCACTTCCTTTAACCGCAACGCCGAGTGTAAAACCTATCCAGACTATTGTATCTTCGGTGCCTTTTTGGCTACCAGAAGCCTCAAAAATCCTGCCACTCACGATATTGCACATGAGATGATGTCTATACCAACTACCGTTGCAGAACATTCGAATGTCGATGGGGAAGATGTTATAGTGAACAGGCGCTTCGAGAATGCTATGGAAGCTTTCAAATATATTTTCTACACTCAAATGGAAGAAAAGGACGCTGAAGAAGCTTATTCAATCCTGTCCAAATATTATAATGGCGAGACTGAATAATTTTACTTACAACTCAAAATCCAGGTAAACGTAGTTGTCCATTTTGTAAGCTAGATTTTTGTCGATTGCATTCTTGGCGATTTTGCAAATTTTGGACATGCGCTCGCCACCACATAGCGGATCAATGTAACGAACTTTTGCGGGATGGTGTACGAAATAAACATTTCGCGGCGCCGTTTTTGACACGTTCACTTTCTTAGCTTTGCGCCAAGCCGCCCACTGGTCTTTAAATTTTGATGATTCAATAATTTTAATAATGTCCGCCTCTTTTGCGTCGTAGAGTTGCTCGATTGTGATCACGCCTTCCGTGTGCAACGCTTTCAAAACATCGGCAATAAATTGCATCGTGAATCGCGTTCTATCATCGCGATAAATCACAGACATTTTGCTAGTCACCTGCACAAATTTTCTTGCCAGAGCCTTGGTTTTAAAGCCTAGCTCGATTTCGCCAGACTCATTTTTCTGGATTTCGATATCGTTATAAATTTCTGCAATTTCGTCTAGCGAAAGCATGTCGTAGGCAAACAACGCATTAGCAAGAGAATATTCCAGCCGGTCCGCCGAAAGTTTTGGCGTATCATTGTCGGCGATTGGATAAATGTGATAATTATCAATTTCCGAAATATCGATACCGTCGCGCGCTAGTAATTTCATAACGTCTTTCGACTTTTTGATAAAATCAACCGTCAAATCCTCGGTCGATTCTTGCGTCATGTAGTCGCCATTTAAAAAATCCACGCAGTGCTTAAACGCCGGCGTTGAAATATCGTGGAACAGCCCCGCTAGCGTCTGCTTTTTGTCGTGCGTAAAATGCCAAACGATTAACGCCACCGCTATGGAATGATCCAGACTGGAATAAAAATATTTAATATCAAATAAATCCGTATAAATCGGGCCGCAGGTCACGCTAATATATTTTTGTGTTTGCAGCTCTTTGGTTTGAATATATTCATTCAGCCAGGCAGGGAATTCATCACTCAAAATTTTGTAATATTTAGCAGTATCAGCGTTTTTCATAAAATATATTATAACAAAAAAGCCCCAGCCGTAGCCGGGGCGAACAACATTAGAATTTATTATGCCATACGTACCATTGGATGAGTTCACCGAAGCTGTTGATCTTACAAACCTTGAACTGTTCTCCAAGGAATCTTTTTAAGACCTCAAAGAGCTTCTCTTCATCTTTGTAGATATAAGCACCACCTTTGGTCTTAGTACCAGCCTCGCATGAGGCCGTTTTGATTATCTTTCCGATGGTTTTTTCGTCGATGCCACTCATCAGTCCACAGATTCTTCTAACGTTGTCGTTGTTAAGGTACGTTTCTAGCCCCACTATCACCACTCCTTCCTGGAATATAGAATAATATTATAACATATTAATCCAATTGCGTCCAGGAACCCACTTAGTTCAAAAAGTGGTAAAATAAAAGTATGGATACGTTGCTTGAAAAACTTCCAAACCCTCTTCAGCCTTGCGACCCGCCTATTAAAATTCGTCGCAAGTTTATGACTATCGCGCTGATTCTTTTTGTCTCCACGGCGGTCGGCATCGTCTTCGTCCGCTCATTCTGGCTCCAGGAAGGCTTCCATACGAATTGGACCATTAGCCGCTATGCTGGCACCAATGCCGGTACGGCCATCCTGTTTGCGCTTTCGAATTTCACCATTACTTTGCTGATGATTAAATATTTCCGCGACGTCAAAAAAACTCACCACCTTTCCAAAATCTGGTCCTGGGCCATCGGCCTCATGATCGTGAGCTTCTTCGTACTTAGCGTTTGTCCAGTGGGTCTATTCGACCCGGGGTGGGGAAGCTTCGGTATTGTCAGCCGCGTTCACCAAGAATCTGCCCATACTCTCTTTATTACCATGTTTATTACCGCCATTGGCTCACTTATCGAGTTCAAAAATAAGCCGCGCATTTTTATCGGCTTCACTATATTCCTTCTGGCCTACGGCGTCTTCGCCATCTTTGGCTACAGCCTAAAACCAGCCTTCTTTATGAATAACATTCTCTTCTTTGAATTCTTTTATGTAGTGTTTAATTTAGTGCTGTACGGACTCATGTCATATCGTCCGAAAGTTGCTATAATAAAAGCATGAAGAAAAAAGGCCTATCTTTTAATTATATCACTTATGCTATAATTTGTCAAGTTTGTCTCTGTTTGGCGGCAGTTTTTGCGGCGCCAGCGCAAGCCGCAAACGTCGACGATTTTTACTTTGAAAGTTACGATGCGGATTATTACGTTTCAAAAGACGCCGACGGTGTCGCCAAGCTCCGTGTCGTCGAAACTTTCACACCAGTTTTTCCAGATTTTAACCAAAACAAAGGCCTTTGCCGCCGCATTTCTTACACTAACCAAAACGGTAAAAACCGCACTCTGCGTGACCTAAATCGCAGTACTATTAAAATCACCAGGAATGGCCAATACGAGCCAATCTATAGCATTGATGAGGAAGATGGCTATTATAAAGTTTGCACCGGCACCGAAGAATACATTCGTGGCAAACAAACTTACACTTTTGAATATACCTTTGAGCGCGTAGTGACCGAGTTTACCGAAAACGGCAAAACCTGGCAAGAGCTCTACTGGGATACCAACGGCACCGGCTGGTGGCAAAGCTTTGGCAGCCTCAGCGTGCGTGTGCATTTTGACGACGCCGACAAAATCGGCCAAGCCTGGTGTTACGTCGGCCGATACGGCAAATCCAACCAAGAGCGCTGTCTCGTCTCCTCTACAATCGACGGCTACTCATTCTTTACGAGCAGATTAGCGCAAGGCGAGAACCTCACTTTTGACATCGAGATCGACGCCGGCACCTACACCATCCCGCCAGCCATCAAAAATTACACGATGATTTTTGTCACCATCATTGCTGCTGTTATCGCCGGGCTACTCCTAAAAGGGCCAATTAAAAAGTACCGCGCCACTGCCGAGATGCGCCGCTATTATTACGACATGTTCGTCAAACCAGAATATTCGCCACATCCAAAATATTCTCTCGTCGAAATGGACGCGATTTATCTCGGTGCTAGAAAAGACGTCAAAGTTGCACTTCTTCTTGACATGGTCATCGAAAAGAAAATCAGCCTCGTCAAAACCGACGTTAAATTTGGCCGCGACAAATGGTCTATTATTGTCAACCAAGACCCAGCTGATTTGGCCGAGGAGGAGCGCCTCATCTTGCAAATTCTAAACGCTGGCGCACTTTTCGCTGCGGGCGACAAGATCGAACTCAAATATCATACGGCCACCAGCAGCCTAGTTAAGCTTGGCAAGAAGTTCGACGGGGTCGGTTTGCATCGTGTCAAACTCGACCAACTTGCCGACTCAAAATTCACCAAGGTTATGCCTCTTGGCAAAAATTCAAATAGCACCGGCATCGGTAAACTTATTTGGAACATTATTATTGTCAGCGTTTTTACGCTCATATTCGTATCTTGCACCTTAGAGGACTACGACGGTTCCGGACCAGTTTACTTCGATGGCGAAGAAATGGTTGGGTTTGTGCCGGGCTTTACGATCACTGCCTTTATTGTCACGATATTCTTTACCGTTACCGCGTGTCTTTATCGTCAAACTCATCGCTTCGAGCATATCACCAAAAAGGGAATCGAAGCCTCGCGCTATCTAGATGGCTTGAAACTCTATATTGAAATGGCCGAAAAAGATCGTCTCGCCTTCTTGCAAAGCGTCGAGGGCGCCGACACTTCAGACAAGGGAATTGTCAAACTTTACGAAAAACTTTTGCCGTATGCAGCGCTGTTTGGCGTCGAAGAAAGTTGGATGAAGGAACTCGAAAAATACTACCGAATCGAAGACATCGAAACCCCAGACTGGTACCAAATTGGCGGGATCGTGGCGTTCCACGACATTAATCACACCATCCAGGCTGCCTCATCTTACGCTACATCTTCTACGCATTTTTCTAGCTCTGGCTCATCCGGCGGCGGAGGCGGCGGCTTCTCTGGCGGCGGCGGAGGCGGCGGCGGAGGTGGCGGCCGTTAATCCCCCACTGCATTGCGCGCACTTTATGCTATAATGAGTCAAAAGGAGTTAATACTATTTATGAAAAAATACATCTGGCGTTTTGTCGTGACCGCTCTGATTTTGATCGTCGGCGCCTTCTTCCTCGGACAACATTTCGCCACACTAGAATCTACTTTGCCTCTTCCAGAAGTTACTGATGGGGAACGCGGCCAGCTCGGCATCGACAAGAATATTAACGAACAAACTATCGATCAATATCTCGGTCGTTCCGATTCGGTTTATCGCGATATGCGCATGCTTGTAGACCCAGCTAGCTATGCCGCTATCGGCGGAGACTCCTATCTCTCAGGCTATGTTAACGGCTTCGAAGTTGTACCTTTGCCATATATTATTCCAGTTTCCGGTTTGCCAGAAGCTGTCGGTAGTACCTACACCGGCGACACTTTATTCAGCATCGACGAAAACGGGAACTATGTCGCCAATTATCAAGAGTCCAGGGAAATACTCCACGAGCTCTTCCCTCCAGACAAAAACATTTTTCTCATGTGTGGTGGCGGCGGTTATGCCGGTATGACCAAGAATTTGCTTGTTTCCCTCGGTTGGGACGCAAATAAAATTTACAACGTTGGTGGCTACTGGTTCTACAACGGTAAAAACAACGTCTCAGTCAAACACACCAATGCTAATGGTGCTCCAGTCTACGATTTCTGGAAAGTTCCATATCACAACATCGATTTTAAAGCTCTAACCAAGGAATAAACATGGACGGCAAAGTAAACAAAAAAGTCATTTTTGGCATCGCCGCAATTCTTACTATCGCTTTTCTCGGCACCATCATTACTGGTATCGCTAGCGGCTGGTTCAATACGGTCAAAACCGAGTTATCTTCGGAATATTATCACGCTGATGCTGCGTTTAATCTCGACTCAGCCACTTACGAGCGCCTCACTCGTGAGAAAAAGTCTTTCCTGGTAATTTCCTACCTTCCAGGCTGCACAGCCAAGCTCTTGCAATTCGTCAAAGATTTCTCTGCCGAGCATGACGTTGCCTTCCTTTATTACAATTTTGCCGACCTCAAAGGCTCCTCGCTTTATGACACAATCAAGTATTCCCCTTCCGTAGCCGTCGTCTCCGAAGGCCGCGTAGTGGCACATCTTGATGCTAACAGTAACGACGATGTCGCCAAATACAATGATTATAGCGTCTTCAAATCTTGGCTAGAGTCACTAGTTAAATTCTAGCCAGATTAGTGTTATAATTACCTCATGAAACTATCTGAAGAACTAATTTACCGCGGCTTCCAGGCCGAAACTACTATCAAAAATCCTGAGGATCTTGATTCTCGTGCGGTTAAAAAGTTCTATTGGGGCGCCGACCCATCTGCCGATTCCCTCACCATTGGCAACCTCGCTGCTCTCATGATGTGTGCTTGTTTTGTGCGTCACGGCTATGAGCCATACTTGCTCGTAGGCGGTGCCACCGGCCAAATTGGTGATCCAAAAGAAAACGGCGAGCGCGATCTCAAAACTCTCGACGAAGTTGAACACAACAAATCTTGCATCAAAGCTCAAATCGAGCGTGTAATTAATTCGAACAACGTCACCATGGTCGACAACTACGATTGGTTCAAAGATATGAACTATCTTTCCTTCCTGCGTGAAGTTGGCAAGTCCTTCTCTATGACTCAGTTGCTCGATCGTCAATTTGTGCAGAATCGTATCGGCGAAGGCGGCTCAGGTATTTCCTATGCTGAATTTTCTTACACCTTGATTCAAGGCTATGATTTCTTGCATCTATATCGCAAATATGGTGTAAATTTGCAACTTTGCGGTGCTGATCAATACGGCAACTGTACTTCTGGCATTCATCTTATCAAGCGTCTCGAAGATGCCGATGCTGATGTTTGGTCTACCCCACTCATCATTGATCCGGTCACTGGTCGTAAGTTCGGCAAGTCCGAAGGCAACGCCGTTTGGCTCGCCAGCAGCGACAATGGTTCTGGCAACTACACTTCTATCTTTGATTTCTATCAATTCTGGCTCAATCAACCAGACGAAGCCGTCGAATATCTCATTAAGATTTACACCCTGCTTGAAAAAGACGAGATCGAGAGCATTCTTGCCGAGCATCGTGCTCATCCAGAGCTTCGCCTCGCGCAAAAAGCCTTGGCTAAAGGCGTTACCGAAGTGGTTCACGGCAAAGCCAACGCTGATGCTATTGTGAATCTTTCCGAACTGTTATTTAATCGTGATACTAACTTTGCCGACTTTACCGCCGACGAAATTTCTGAATTCAGCAACTTCTTGCCACTCGTTAAAAAAGGCACCGACCTCGTCGATGCCCTCGTCGAGACCGGCCTTGCCGACTCCAAGAAGAAAGCTCGCGAATTCATCGCCCAAGGCGCAATCTCGATTAACGGTACCAAAGTCCAAGACGAAATCGTCCTCAGCCAAACCGCCATCATCAAAAAAGGCAAAAACAAATTCGCCATCGTAAAATAGTCTGAAAAAGAAAATTAAGTGGTCTTTAGTAACATAATGAGATTTAGACCAGATTTATGAACGTAAAAAATACAACACATTTCGTGTTGTATTTTTTACAAGTTCATAAGTCCAGTTGTTAAAAGCTATTTATTTTGCTTTTTTAGCGAACTTCTACGCGTACGCGAGGTACGGATTTTCCGGAGAAGTGAGTCTTCTTGGTTTTAACGAAGGTGACTACACCATCCTTGGCTGCATGAATCGTAAAGTTGCGAGACATGTAAGTGCCAGGACCAGCAATCTTAGTAGAGCCAGTTTGGCGAACGATAACTTCACCGTTCTTAACTTTTTGGCCACCGAAGCGCTTGACGCCAAGGCGCTGGCCAGCATTGTTATGGACGTTTTTGGCGGTACCGCCAGCTTTTACGTGTGACATTTATTTCTTCCTTAATATTATTATATCTCGCGCCACTATCTGACCTTCCCTATGATAAAGAAGCCCCCTGCGCGAATTACTTGATACATTATACCCCATATCTTCGATTTCGTCAACAAGATTCATCCTAGAATACGAACCATCCGGGCGAAGCCAGGCCGGCATCGCTATCACGACTGGCGTGCCAGACTTAATTTGCTTAGCCAAATTTTTCAAAAAACCAAGCATAATTGCTGAACACTCCTGCTTTTCGCCTTTTAACTTAATCTCTACTGGCGGTTGAGACATTGGCTGGCCAAGGTAACCTTCGCAAGCCACCGCATCAATCGGCTGTTCCCAGACAAAACTCGTCGCGTCGCCTTGAGAAAGATGAATTAGATCCTTCTCGGGGGCATTCGGAGGCAACGGCCGAGAAGCAGGGCGCGAGCCCCGTGACGACGGGAGCGAGCGACCCGTCCCCGAGAAGTGGTCTGATTCATCTTTACAAAGCCACTCGAGGTTTCTCTGCGAATACTCAATCATGCGTGGATTTAGATCGGTCCCATAAACCGAGTATCCCATCAGTAGTGCCTCCTGCAAGACTACGCCCGTTCCACAAAACGGATCCAGCACTCTTGCCCCTTCTGACAAATCTCCACACAGGTTAATCAAAATCTGCGCCAACTTTGGTGGTAGCATGCCTACCTTAGCATCGCGTGCCGGGCGAGCCTGGTCACGCTTGGCGTATGCATCAATATCTTGCACGCCAATCACGCGCCACCAGGTACCATTATTCAAAATCAACTCAACTTTATTCAATTTCCCGCCGCCAAGTCCGTTATGTAGTGATGTTGCAGTCGAAAGTGTCGGTAGCTTATTCTCAACCACACGCACACTGCGTCCGTGGCGAGTCAAAATCTTTTTAAGCTTCAACGCTTCACCCTGAGCCTTGCGCGCAGAGCTGTGCGACGAATAATCCGACACGCCCAAAGTAATTTTTCCTTCAGGCAAATTTTGCAAAAACTCCAAAGGGGAATTATTGGTAATCTCGACGGCAAGTTTTAAACTTCCGCCAAGTCTAGCAATATCCGGTTCCTTGTCGGCTGAAAAAGTCGCTAGCGCCGAGCCATCCAATCTCACGCGAGAAAATAAAGCGGAAAGTTCCGCCAACGAAATTTCTGGTTGTCGCCCAAGTACAGCGAGGTATCTCATGCCCAAATTATAACATGAATATGCTATAATTTCCCTATGACACGCAAATTTTCTTTTCGCACCGTCTTGTCGCTGCTCACTACTATACTCGTAATTTACGTAATTTACGCCAACCGCGCCGACATCGTCGAAGCCACCACTCATCTTGCTGATACAAACATTTTTGTTTTACTTTTACTCATTCCGGAGCAGCTTTTTATGTACTATGCTTGCGGCGAAATCTTCTTTTCCTACCTGCGCGGTCGCAAAGACGTCCGCAAGCTATCCAGAAAAGAACGTCTGCAAATTTCTACCGAGCTTAACTTCGTCAACCACGCCGTTCCAGCCGGTGGCGTTGGTGGCCTAACCTTTCTTACCTACCGCATGCGCCCACTCGGCGTTTCGGCCGGGCAATCCAGCTTCCTTTACATTTTTCGTTACGCCGTCACGACGGTTTTCAATTATGTCCAAGCCCTAGTCGCCATCGTCGTGTTGCTACTTTTGCACGCTATTCCAGACGAAGCTATGTGGGTCTTGCCAGTTTCCCTTTTGATGAATATTGGTGTCTCGTTCATTCTTCTGCTCATCATCTTTATTTCTAGTAGCAAAAAACGCCTGCGCTTCTTTGCGAACGCTTTTTCGGGCTTCGTAAATACCTTGGCCAGAATCGCCACATTTGGCCATAAGAAAAGCGTGTTGAATCCCGAAAAAATCGACCATTATCTACTCGACATTAATGAAAGTGTCATCATGGCTCGTCGAGAAAAACGTCACCTCGGCCGCCCTATCAAGTGGGGCATCATCTACAGTTTTTGTGAAATCTCTACCTATTGGATTGTCGCCATTTCCCTCGGTCATCCTGAAATCCTTCCGCAAATTATGATCGGCGAAACTATCGGCTCGGTCTTTGACGGCATCGTGCCCTACGGCTTGTATGAGCTCGGTATGGCCGGTGTGATGATTGCGCTTGGCGTCGACTTCTCTACCGCTACCATCGTCACAGTTATGACGCGCGTCGCCATCCTTTTGTTTACGATTATCTCCGGCTATCTACCATATCGCAAAACTATTATCGAGCTTACCAAAGATGAACGAAGCGCCTAAGTTTTCTCCGACCGAATTTATCGCCGTCGTCAACCAAACGCTCGAATATTCCTATTCTAGTGTCCTGCTCGAAGGCGAAGTTTCAAGTTTTAAGATCAACCAGGGCAAATGGGTCTTTTTCGATCTCAAAGATACCGAATCTAGCATTGGCTGCTTCATGAGCGCCTTCCAATTGCGTATGCCGCTTGAAGACGGTATGAAGGTAATTGTGCGCGGCATTCCAAAACTTACTAAATGGGGCAAATTCTCTTTTACTGTGCAAGCTATTCAACCAGTCGGCGAAGGCAGCATTAAAAAATCTTTTGAGCTTCTAAAAGCTAAACTCGAAAAAGAAGGCCTCTTTGACCCGGCCAAAAAGCGTCCCCTGCCAGCCAACCTATCCAGGATCGGCGTGATTTCCTCCACTCAGGCTGCCGGCTATGCCGATTTTATCAAAATCATTAACGAGCGTTGGGGCGGTCTCAAAATCACTACGGCTCACACACAGGTGCAAGGCCTCGATGCCGCCGACCAAATCATCCGTGCGCTCAATTATTTCAACGAGCACGGTGATGTCGAAATTATTGCCATCATTCGTGGCGGTGGCTCGGCTGATGACCTTTCTGTTTTTAACGACGAAAAACTCGTTCGCGCAATTGCTGCTTCTAAAATCCCAGTCATCACTGGTATCGGCCACGAAGTCGACGAAAGCCTGTCCGATCTTGCTGCCGACATCAAAGCTTCTACGCCATCCAACGTTGCCCAAATGCTTAGCCACGATCGCCACGCCGAAATCGCTAAAATCGAATCCACCATCTCACGCACCAAACAAATTATCTTACAGAACATCAACACTGCCTTGCGCGAGAATCGCGATAAAACTTCGCGCATCGCCCGCGACGTTTTAGCTAAAATCGCCAATTTCAACAATCTTATCGCCCAGAAAATCAAACTGCTCGAAGCCCTAAATCCCGAAAAAGTTCTTCGCCAAGGCTATGCGATTTTATCTGGCAAAATCTCTCCGGGAAGTGTTGTAAAAATTACAACATACGAAAAGGAAATTAATGCAGAAATAAAGGAAATTCATGACCGAAACTAAACTTACTCTCAGCCAAAAAATCAAAAACCTCGATGACGAAGTCGAATGGTTTTATTCCGACGATTTTAAACTCGAAGAAGCTACCGCCAAATATAAAGCCGCATTGACTCACGCCAAAGCTATCGAGGAAGATCTAAAAAGTCTCCAAAACGAAATCGAAGTTTTGTCAGAAGATTTTTCTAAATAATTTATGATATAATATGCTTATGGATAATCAACAACCTTCTCAGGCTGGTCAGCCAGCGGTTAGCACAGCCAATCAGGCTACTGCATCCAAGAATGCTGCTGCCGCCAAACCAAAATCTAGCATTGGCAAAACCATTGCAATTATTCTTCTTTCGCTTTCTACTGCTACTTTTATCGGTCTATTTATTTGGCGCACTATCACCTATAACGAGGTTAAGACTGATGTCGATCTTCAAATTGAGACCGCCGTTGCCGAGGCCAAAGATCTTCAAGCTGAACAGCTCGAAGCCGAATTCGCCGAACGCGAAAAATATCCATACACACCGTTCTCTGGCCCAGTCGATTATGGTGAGCTAAGCTTTGAATATCCAAAGACTTGGAGTGTTTATATTGAATCCGATGCTAGCAAAGGTGGCGACTTTAAAGCCTATCTCAATCCAGGCGGCGTCAACGTTGCTTCTGAAAAGACTCTTAATGCCCTGCGCGTTTCAATTCTTGATCAAAGCTACGAAACTGTTGTTGCTACCTACGACAGCAAGCTCAAAGGCAAAAAACCGACTCTCACCGTCGAAACGGTTGTCTTTAACAATATCACTGCCAACCGCTACACTGGTACCATTCCGGGCACCAATTTCAACGGCGTCATTGTTGTCTTCAAGGTTCGCGACAAAGCCGTCGTTCTCCGCACTGACTCTATGAACTTCGTTAATGATTTTGACAACGTCTTAAAGACTGTCACCGTCAACGCTTAGTCGTGCTACAATTAAATTATGAAACGATTTGGCCATAAAATTCGTCGCCTAATCTTAGTTCTTGCGCTTTTTGCCGGTGCTGCCGTTTGGCTCACCGTTAATCCCGAAAGCTACGACACCGTCTTTAAACAAGTCGAGGGAATCAGTGAGTCCATCGATCTTTCTAATATTGACCTTAGCAATATTGATCTGACTGGTCTCGATTTAAGTAACCTCGACTTAAAAAATTTTGATCCGTCCAAAATCAATCTTTTCAAAAACACGCCTAAAGCTACTGAGGTTCTAGAAAAGCTCGAGGTCAAAGGTCGTGCACCTAAGACTGGCTACTCACGTGAGGAATTTTATCAAAATTGGCCGTCCGTCGAAGGTTGCAACTTGAGGCAGAGAATTATTAAACGTGAATTCGGCGATACTGCCGTACTAGACGATAATTGTAGTGTCATTGCCGGCGAATATGACGAGCCTTATACTGGTGAGCATCAGAAATTTGAACAAAAAGCCGAAATTAGCGTTGGTATTCAAATCGACCACGTTGTGGCTTTGTCCGACGCTTGGCAAAAAGGCGCCCAGAATCTTTCGGCTACAGAGCGTCTTTCCCTTGCTACCGACCCGCTCAATCTCCTCGCCGTAGATAGTAAAGCCAACCAAGCCAAGTCCGACGGCGATGCTGCCACCTGGCTTCCTAGCAACAAGCCTTTCCGTTGCCAATACGTTGCGCGTCAAGTTTCGGTTAAATATAAATATCATCTTTGGGTGACCGAAGCCGAAAAAGCCGCCATCACCAAAGTTCTCGAAAATTGTCCAAACGAATCCGCCATCGGCGTTTCCCTTTAGTAATCTGTGCTATAATGAACCCATGGAACAGGAGGTAGATAGCATTCTTTTGGCCGCGCACGAGCTCAAAGCTCCGCTGGCCGTCTTGCGTCAACTTGCGCTTGGCTTTGATGTTGATACTGCCGAGAATGCTCACATTCGCTCCGAGATGATTAGCGTTTCTGAGCGCGCAATCAAGCAAGTTAATGACCTTACCAAGATTGCTCGCCTCGAAGACGGACTCTTTACAATGGAACCAGTCAGTGTGCGTGCCGTTTGCGACGATGTTACGCGTGAACTCAGCTATCTTTTCCGTTATAATCAACGCGACCTACATGTTAAATATAAAAATCGCGCCAAGCTCGTCACCGCCAATCGCGAGATGCTACACAGCGTCATCTATAATTTCCTGCTCAACGCCATGCATTATTCCGGTGTTGATACGCGTTCCGAACTCACCGTCAGCGAAACCAAGGGCAAAATTAAAGTTTCGATTCGCGACTTCGGCCCGGCTCTGCCAATGGATGTTTGGCGCGAGTTGCAACGCGGCTGGATCAACAAGCCTACTTCTATCGCCATGCGCCCAGGCAGTTCTGGCCTCGGTCTCTACATCGCTTCCAAATTCTCGCGCTACATGCACGCCAATGTCGGCGCCGTGCGCCATCGCGATGGTACCAGCTTCTTTGTCGAGCTGCCAGTTTCTACTCAGGCGAGGTTATTTGTATGATTTTTGTCATCGACGATGATGAAATCATGGCCGAATGTATCGCCAGGGGTTGTCAGCCTCATTCCGCCAAAATTTTTCATAATGCCATCGAGGCGATGAATGCGCTCGACCAAGATTTCCCTGACTTAATTTTTCTCGATATTTTGCTAGATGGCCCGGATGGTTTTACTTTTCTAAACGAGCTTGCCTCATATACTGACACTGCAAACATACCTATCGTCATCGTTTCGTCACTCGACTTGTCGGGACACGATTTATCAAGCTATGGCGTGGTGGGTATTCTAAATAAAGACAACATGACTCCGCAGGAGGTTGCCCGCTATGCCAACGCTTACGCAGCCTAAAGATATTCGCACGCTTGCCTACGTCCTTCGTCGTACCAACTATGGCGAAGCCGATCGTATCCTGAATTTGCTAACTAAAAATGGTAAGCTCTCCGCCATCGCCAAGGGCGTGCGCCGCGAAAAATCCAAACTCGCCGGCAACATCGAAATGTTTTGCAAAATAGATATCAATATTCATCAAGGCAAGAGCGAATTCGGAGTAATCACAGGCGCTACCATGGTGGAGGCCTATACTAAAATCGCCACCGATTTAAGCTCGCTCGAGCTCGCGAGTCTCGTTCTAAAGAAAATCAACGCCGCCGCTGAACATTCCGATAATCCTGAATTCTTCGAAATTATGAGCCAAGTACTTCCAGCTATTAATAATGGTGCCCCACTCAGCGTGGTCGAAACCTGGTTTTGGTTTAATCTCGCCAAGGCTACTGGCGAAGAAGTTAATCTTTACCGCGACGTCGCTGGCCAAAAGCTCGACAAAGACGCTACCTACCGCTGGGATTTTACCGAATCGGCTTTGCGTGAGGACCCGCAGGGAAACATCGCCTGCGATGAAATCAAAATTATGCGCCTGATGCTTACTTCCAAGCTTGCCATGGTGCTGCATGTCCAAAATCTCGCCGCCAAAATCCCCGCTATTTTAGACATTTCAAAATCCATCAATCGCATTTAGCCGTGCTATAATTATCTTATTAAATAGGAGATAATACCAATGGCTGAAGAAGCTAGTAAAGCCACCCCAAAATCAAACAAAAAGACTATTATCATTTGTATTGCTGCAGCCGTAGTTGTAGTTGCTATCGTCGTAACTGCAATTTTGCTCTCACGCAACAAATTGGGTGATAACTTTTTTGTCTCCGATGGCAGCAAATACGTTTTGACTCTTGATGACGAGAACTTTTACGGTTCCAATCGTACCCATACTGTCGTCTTCTACAAAGGTGATCAAATCACCGAAATGAAAAAATATCTTGAATTTGAATCCGCCGACAAAGCTAAAACCGTCTTTGACGAACTCGCTGCCGACGAAGAAACCAAAGGTGGCGAACTTAACGGCAAATATATTATCTTCACTGCTGACCCAGAAGAATATAGCGATATGACCGCTTCTAGCTTCAAACAGCTTATCGACTTCTATACCATGCTCAAAGGTCTTAGCACTGCTGACGATTCCTCTTCCGATGACGAAGAAGAAGATGACGACGAAGTCTACGACATTACTGTCGAAGATGAGGACGACGCCGAATAATGGATCTTTTCGCTGGATTAAATCCTGCGCAAAAAGAAGCAGTGGACACGCTTAGCGGTCCACTGCTAGTTTTGGCGGGTGCTGGTTCGGGCAAGACCAAAACTCTTACCCACCGTATTGCTAATCTTATCGCCCATGGTACCGACCCGGCCAATATTTTGGCGGTCACTTTTACCAACAAAGCCGCCAGGGAAATGCGCGATCGCCTTTACCATATATTATATGGTGGTGACGAAGGCGCACTTACTCCGCGTAGCTTTATGCCATATATGGGTACTTTCCACGGCATCTGCGTTAAAATCCTGCGCATCGAAGCTGTCGCCGCTGGTCTTGATACTAATTTTGTGATTTATGATACTGACGACCAAATCTCCTTAATCAAGCGTGCCATCAAGACTCTTAAATTCACTGACGACAAAACTCTCAAACCAAAATCCATCCAATCAATCATCAGTAAATCCAAAAACGAAGGCCTCACCCCAGACGATTACGCCGCTACCGCGCTCTACCCAAATCAAAAACGCATCGCCAAGATCTTTGCTCGCTACGAAGCCGATAAGAAAACCGCCAATGCGCTCGATTTTGACGACCTGCTGCTTCGCGTACTCGAGCTTTTGCAAAATCATCCCGAAATTCGCACCAAATGGCAAGACAAATTCCACTATATATTAATAGACGAGTATCAGGATACTAATATGGTCCAATACCAACTTATTAAAATGTTGGTCGGAAAAGATCGCAACATCTGCGTAGTGGGCGACGATTGGCAGTCAATTTATTCTTGGCGCGGCGCCGATTTTACCAATATTCTTCATTTTGAACGCGATTTCCCTGGTGCTAAGGTGATTAAACTCGAGCAAAATTATCGTTCTACCGGTAATATCCTCGAAATGTCCCAAAAAATCATCAACCAAAACAAAACTCGTACCGACAAGGTTCTCTTTACCGAAGCTGAGCAAGGTGAGCCGGTTGATATTATTCCCCTTCGCGACGAGGATGAAGAAGCGCACTTCGTAGCGCGCAAGATTCTAGAATACTCGCGTACCTACCCGCATTTCTCGGATTTCGCCGTATTATATCGTACCAACGCTCAGTCATATACCTTTGAAAAAGTCTTTATTAATATGCATATCCCGTACAAGATTGTTGGCGGCGTCCGTTTCTACGACCGTAAGGAAGTCAAAGACGTCCTGGCGATTTTAAAACTTCTTGTTTGTGGTCGCGACCAAGTCAGTCTCGAACGTATCGCCAAGAATGTTCTCTCCGGTATTGGCGAAGCCTCGCTGGCCAAGATTTTTAACGCCATGAACTCCGTGCCAGACGCCGAACCGCTCAAAAATCCAGATCTTCCAGATGTGCTTTCTGGTAAAGCCAGGGAATCGTTTACTAAACTTACTAATTTCATTAAGAATACGCCACTCTCGCTTGCCCCAGCCGAAATCACCAAAAAAGCCGTAGAACATTTCAACTTCGAAGCACTTCTGCGTGACGGCACTCCTACCGGCGAGGAACGTATTGATAACCTTAGCGTTCTTATCGGCAATACGGCGGGCTACGAAACCCTCGAAGATTTCCTTGCCGATGCCACCTTGATGTCATCCGCCGATGAATCCACTGATATTAATTCTGTCACCCTCATGACCATGCACGCCGCCAAAGGCCTCGAATTTCCGGTGGTCTTCCTCGTTGGTCTTGAGGAAGGACTCTTCCCAAGTGCTCGCGCCGAAGATGAAGCCGCCCTCGAAGAGGAGCGTCGCCTTGCCTATGTTGGTATGACCCGTGCCATGAAAAAACTCTTCATGACTTATGCAATGTCACGCTTTTCTTACGGCGGACGCACTTATAATACTCCGTCCAGGTTCCTCACCGAACTCGGCTACAATCCTTACGGCTCCAACCAATTTTCCGACAATGATAGCTATGATAATGACAATGATGGCTTCAAAGACTACGATGCAAGCAGCGATTTTGGTGAAGACGATTTCGATCCTTTCCCTGAAGATTTGCCATTTTTCGACTAAAAACCCCTAAAAATGCAAAAAAACTAAAAAAAGTCCAAAAAAGTCCTTGCATTATTTTAGAAAGTGCGCTATAATCATTCCTAGTTGAACAAGTCGCCTTCTTGCGACCTCTGTAAAAGATAAAGGAAAAGCGAGGAAATCTTTTGAGGTCGCTTTTAACGCCTCAGGAGTGATTTCTTAACACTCTCCAAATTAACAATTCGAATTAACGATGAAAAGATTTTTAAAAGACGGAAATAGCAGTCGAACTTCGATTGCTAGTTAAGTCAATGCATAAAAAGGTAAATAAGGGCACTGATAGTGGATGCCTTGACAATCAATACCGATGAAGGCCGTAGGACTCTGCGAAAAGCCTCGGGGATCTGAGAACGAGAATTGATCCGGGGATTGCCGAATGGGGAAAC